>Ga0207914_100342_pt1 | contig 20827 bp, 19 predicted proteins | sample DeeseametaMP2497_FD_184171 | JGI IMG/M metagenome (GOLD analysis project Ga0207914, IMG submission 184171) | Marine microbial communities from East of Antigua and Barbuda, Atlantic Ocean - MP2497 (SPAdes) | ecosystem: Environmental > Aquatic > Marine > Oceanic | place: East of Antigua and... | reverse complement strand
CCCCCTGCCCCAGCTGACTTTCGACAACGAGTTCTTCTGGACGTCGGGAGCCGACGGGGTCCTGCGGATCCAGGAATGTGGCGACTGCGCAGCGCTGATCCATCCCCCGCAACCGGTCTGTCGTTACTGCCGCAGCCACAAGATGGGTGTACGCGAGGTGTCCGGTCGGGCGGTGCTGTCGGCGTTCACCGTCAACCACCGGTTCTCCATCCCCGGCCTGCCGGCACCGTATGTCGTCGCACAGGTGGCCGTCGAGGAGGATCCGCGGGTTCGGTTGACCACCAATATCATCGACTGCGATCCCGATGACCTGGAACTCGGACAGGTCGTCGAGGTCGTCTTCGAGCAGAACGAGGACGTCTGGTTGCCGCTGTTCCGGCCGACGGCCGAGAACGAAACCGCTGCGCTGCCCGAGGACGACATCGCACCGCAGGACTTCGGCACATTCGTCCGGCCGATGCTCACCGCCGAGAAGTTCGAGGACGCCGCTGCCATCACCGGTATCGGTGCGTCGAAGCTCGGCCGGCGGCTGATGGTGTCGCCGCTGTCGTTGACCATCGAGGCGTGCGAGCAGGCCATCGCCGACGCCGGCCTGACACTGGCGGACATCGACGGGATGTCTACGTATCCGGCCATGGATGCCATGGGAATGGGTGAGGGCGGCGTCACCGCGCTGGAGGGCGCGCTGGGGATTCGCCCGACCTGGTTCAACGGCGGCATGGACACATTCGGGCCCGGCGGCTCGGTGATCGCCGCAGTGATGGCCGTGGCGAGCGGGATGGCCCGCCACGTGTTGTGCTTCCGCACTCTGTGGGAGGCGACCTTCAACCAGCTGATGAAGGAGGGCAGGCTGGCTCCGCCGGGAGGCGCCAGGGCCAACAACTGGCAGGCGCCGTTCGGCGCGACCTCTGCCGCACATACGTTGGCACTCAACGCACAGCGCCACTTCCATCGCTACGGCACCACCAAGGAGACCTTGGGCTGGATTGCGCTGAACCAGCGCGCCAACGCGGCACTCAACCCCACGGCGATCTACCGCGATCCGATGTCCATGGCTGACTATCTCGATGCACGGCCGATTACCACCCCGTTCGGTCTCTACGACTGTGATGTCCCCTGTGACGGTGCGGTCGCGGTGGTCGTCTCCGCGGTGGACGCCGCCGCCGATGCCCCCAAGCCCCCGGTCTACTTCGAAGCGGTCGGAACCCAGATCATCGAACGCATCGACTGGGACCAGACGACGCTGACCCACGAGCCGCAGGTGCTCGGCCAGGCTGCCCATCTCTGGACGCGAACGTCGCTGCGGCCGAATGATGTCGACGTCGCCGAACTCTATGACGGCTTCACGTTCAACTGTCTCTCGTGGCTGGAGGCGCTTGGATTCTGTGGGATCGGCGAGGCCAAGGACTTCCTCGACGGCGGTACCGCGATCGCCCGCGACGGGGTCATCCCCCTGAACACCCACGGCGGACAGCTCTCTCACGGACGCACCCACGGCATGGGCTTGATCCACGAGGCGGTCAGCCAGCTGCGCGGGGAGGCCGGTGATCGCCAGGTCGACGACGCCCGCGTGGCCGTGGTCAGCAGCGGCGGCCTGACCCCTAGTGGTGTGATGCTGCTGCGGACAGAGGCCTGACCACTCGTGACAGGATCTGCCCCTCGTCCCCGCGTCGTCGTCGTCGACGGCGTTCCAATGTCGGGGCTCGTCGCGACCGCGCCAGACCCGCGCGCGGTCATCGTCGCCCTACACGGCGGCGCCACGTCCTCGGCATACTTCGACTGCCCTGGTAACGCGCCTCTGTCCCTGCTGCGCGCAGCGGTGACAGAGGGCTTCACCGCGATCGCTCTGGACCGACCGGGCTACGGTTCTTCGGCGGTGTACGCGGACGAGTTCGCCGACCCGGACCGCCGAGTGAGTGCCGCACTGGGCGCAGCGGAGAAGATGCTGGGTACGGGAAGCCGTGGCGCGGGGGTATTTCTGCTCGGCCACTCGGCCGGTTGCGAGTTGGCGCTGCGGATGGCGATCGCCGCGGGCGACGTGGTCGGTGTGGAGCTGTCGGGCACCGGTCTGCGCTATACCGACGAGGCCAAAGCGATCATCAGCGAGGCCACCGTGAATTCCCGACCGGCGGGGTTACGCGATCTGCTCTGGCAGCCGACCGATCTCTACCCCGCCGAGGTCCTCACCGGTGCGCTCTCGGCGCCCGGGGTGGCCTACGAGTCCGAGGTGACCGCTCACTGGGCGCGCCGGGACTTTCCGGCGATTGCCGCGAAAGTGTCTGTCCCGGTGCAGTTCAGCGTCGCCGATCACGAGAGCGTATGGGAAACCACGCCTGAGGCGTTGACCGCGATAGCGGGTCTCTTCGCGAGGCCAGGTGATATGCGGCTGAACCAGATGGCAAACAGTGGACACAACTTGAGCGTCGGCAGAACCGCCGACAGATATCACCGGAGCGTGTTGTCGTTCCTCGAAGAATGCATCGCGGACAGCGGCCGCGACCGAGAGCAAGTGGAGGCGAGTTGATGCGCGTGGGATTCATCGGACTGGGCAGCCAGGGCGGGCCCATGGCTCGGCGAATCGCCGAAGGCGGCTTCGAGACCACACTGTGGGCCCGGCGACAGGCCAGCCTCGAGCCGTATGCGGACACTCCGGCGAAGACAGCTGCGACGCCGGCGGACATGGCCGCGGCCAGCGACCTGGTGTGCCTGTGCGTTGTCGGTGACGACGACGTCCGGGAGGTGCTCGACGGGGACGACGGCGTGTTGGCCGGCCTCGCCGAAGGCGGCATCGTCGCGATTCACAGCACGGTCCACCCAGACACCTGTCGCGAGATCGCCGACAAATGTGCGGCGCAGGGGGTCTCCGTCATCGATGCGCCGGTTTCCGGCGGAGCGCCGGCGGTCGAGGCAGGCACTCTACTGGTCATGGTCGGCGGCGCCGACGAGGTTGTCGAGCGGTGCCGGCCGGTGTTCGCCACGTATGCCGACCCGATCGTGCACCTCGGCCCGCTCGGCGCCGGGCAGAGCACCAAGATCTTGAACAACCTGCTTTTCAGCGCGAATCTGGGCAGCGCGGTGAGCACGCTGGAGTTGGGTGAATCGCTCGGCATCGCGCGGGACAAGCTGGTCGAGGTGCTCAACCGGGGGTCGGCGACCAGCAAGGCGGTCGGCAGTATCTCGATGTTCGGCGGCACACTGGAGGGTCTGGCGCCGATCGCCGGAGCATTGCTGCAGAAGGACGTCCGGCATGCGGCCAGCCTCGCGTCCGCCGTCTCGGCCCCGGAGGGGGCGGTGTTCACAGCGGCGGACGCGGCGCTCGCGGCCATGGAGCACGCCCGATGAGCGCTCGCGCGAAGAGCAGACCAACACCGATGAGCGCTCGCGCGAAGAGCAGACCAACACCGATGAGCGCTCGCGCGAAGAGCAGACCAACACCAATGAGCGCTCGCGCGAAGAGCAGAGCAACCGCATGATCCGTGTCGGATTCGTCGGCGCGGGCCGCATGGGCACTCCGATGGTGGCACGCCTGGTCCGGGCCGGCCACGAGGTCCGGGTGCTGGCACGCACCGACGAGAAGGCCGCCGCGCTGGCTGAACAGGGAGCCGAGCCGGTCACCGGCCTGACCGCGGTGGCCGCCGGCGCAGACGTCGTCGTGGTGTGCGTGTTCAGCGACGACCAGGTCGAGGACCTCTGTCTGGACGGTGAGCTGGTCACCGGGATGGCACCAGGTTCTGTCCTGGTCCTGCACACCACGGGCAGCCCTGCGACCGCGCAGTCGATCGCGTCGAAGCATCGGCATGTCGCGGTGATCGATGCACCGGTCAGCGGCGGACCGCACGACATCGCCGCGGGTACGGTGACGCTCTTCGTCGGCGGCGACGCCGATGCCGTCCAGCGGGCGCGGCCAGTGTTGACCAGCTACGGCGATCCCATCCTGCACACCGGTCCCACCGGAACAGGCCAGGCGGTCAAGCTCGTCAACAACACACTGTTCGCCGCTCAGATCGGACTGGTCACCGAAGCAGTCCGGCTCGCCTCTCGGCTCGGCGTGGACGAGACGCCCCTGCTCAACGCGCTGACGCACGGCAGCGCGCAGAGCCGGGTGCTCTCCATGATCGCCAGGGCGGGCTCGGCCGAGGCATTTCTCGCCACCGTCAGTCAGTTCATCGGAAAGGACATCGCCGTGGTGCGGCAAACGGTGACCGGCCTCGGCGGTGACCTCGGCGATTTCGACGCCATCCTCAAGGCGGTGACCGCATGATCTTGCGCCGCGCCATTGCCCAATCAGCTGACTTTCGAGACCACGTGTCCCATACTGGAACCATTACAGTGCAACAGCCTTCCGTAACGTTTCCGGCCTTGCATACTGCGCCGAGGAGGACCTGATGACAAAGCCCCAGTTGGTGTTCAACCCGGTCGCGCAGGAGTACTTCGACAATCCATACGAGATCTATCGACGTATGCGGGACGAAGCTCCGATCTACTACGACGAAGAGCAGGACTTCTATGCGCTGACCCGCCATGCCGATGTCGCCGCGGCATTCAAGGATCATGACGGGTTCTCGTCGGCGCGCGGCTGCGACCTCGGTATGGTCCGCTCGGGCGAGGTGCCGCAGAAGTCCATCATCTTCATGGACCCTCCCGACCACCGCCACATGCGCAGCTTGTTGAACAAGGCGTTCACCCCGCGGGCGATCCAGTCGCAACGGGACACCGTCGTCGAGCTCGTCGAGCACTACTTGGGTGAGGCCGATCCGGAGAATTTCGACGTCGTCCAGGATTTCTCCGGACCGTTTCCGGTCGAGGTCATCACCCGGATGGCCGGCGTTCCCGAGGAATTCCGTCAGCAGGTCCGGCACTGGATCGACACCAGCTTGCATCGCAAGCCCGGTCAGATCGAGATGGACGACGAGAACATGCAGGCCAACATCGATTCGGGGATGTACTACTACGGCCTGGTCCAGGAGCGTCGCAAGAATCCGCAGGACGACATGATCAGTAGGCTGATCGCAGCACAGATCCCCGGCGAGAACGGGGAGATGCGCCAGCTCGACGACATCGAGATCACCGGTTTCACCACGCTGCTCGGCGGCGCGGGTGCCGAGACGGTCACGAAGCTGGTGGGCAGCGCGGTGGTGGAATTCGCCCGCCACCCCGAACAGTGGCAAAAGCTGCTCGACGATCGCAGCAAGATCCCTGCGGCCGTCGAAGAGTTGCTGCGCTACGTGGGACCGGTGCAGTACAACGTGCGTTACAGCCTCAAGGACGTGGAGTTGCCCAGCGGCAGGATTCCGGCGAACAAGCCGGTGTTCCTGATGGGAGCCGCCGCCAACCGCGATCCGCGTGCTTTCGATGACGGCGAGACATTCGACATCGACCGGGATCGCACCCAGGCGCAGAACCTCGGGCTGGGTTATGGCATCCACAGTTGTCTGGGCGCGGCCCTGGCACGGATGGAGACGGCGATCGCACTGGATCATCTGCTCGACTTCATGCCTCGGTTCGAGGTGGCGTTCGACCGTCTCGAGCGGGTCAACATGCAGAACGTGGCCGGCTACCACCATGTTCCCGTGAAGGTGGTGAAGTGATGGCGCAGAAGATCGACGTCGACTTCGGGCTCTGCGAAAGCAACGGCGTGTGTATGGGCATCATCCCCGAGGTATTCGATCTTGACGACGAGGATTATCTGCACATCCTGCAGGACGAGGTGACGCCGGAGAACGAGCAGCAGGTGAAGGAAGCGGTGCGGCAGTGCCCACGGCAGGCCATCGCGATCCGTGACGAATGACGGCGACCGAGCTCGTCTTCGACCCGTTCTCTGAGGAATTCTTCAACGGACCCTGGGAGATCTACCGGCGCATGCGCGAGGAGGCGCCGGTCTACTACAACTCCGAGCACGACTTCTACGCATTGTCCCGGCACGCTGATGTGGCTGCGGCATTCAAAGACCACGAGACATTCTCGTCGGCCTACGGCCTGGACTTGGCGATGGTGAAGTCGGGCCAGCCGGCGCCGATGAAAATGATCATCCTGATGGACCCGCCTGAGCATCGAAAGATGCGCAGCCTGGTCAACAAGGTCTTCACGCCGCGCCAGATCGCGAACCTGAAACCAATGGTGGTCGACACCATCGACCGATGCTTCACCGCAGCAGACCTCGAACACTTCGACGTCGTACAGGATTTCGCAGCGTTCTTCCCGGTCGAAGTGATCACGCGGATGCTCGGCGTGCCGTCGGACCGGCGCCAGCAGGTGCGCCAGTGGGTGGACAGCTCGCTGCATCGGGAACCCGGTCAGATCGAGATGTCGCCCGAAGGGCAGCAGGCCGTCGCCGAGGCGATGGCCCTCTACTACGAACTGATCCAGCAGCGCCGAGCTGAGCCGCGCGACGATATGTTCACCCGGCTGGTCCAGGCCGAGATCGAGCGGGAGGACGGCCAGAAGGAAAGCCTCGAAGACATCGAAATCGCCGGCTTCGCCACGCTTCTCGGTGGCGCCGGCGCTGAGACCGTGACCAAGCTCATCGGCAATGCCGCCGTGACGTTCGCCCAGAACCCCGACCAGTGGCAGAAATTGCTCGACGACCGCGACAAGATTCCCGCCGCGGTCGAGGAACTGTTGCGCTACGAGGCCCCGGCCCAGTACAACGTGCGCAGATCGATGAGGGAGGTCACCCTTCATGGCGTGACCATTCCCGCAGGCAAGCCAGTCTTTTTGCTCGGCGGGTCGGCAAACCGTGATCCCGAGGCTTTCACCGACGCCGATACGTTCGACATCGACCGGGACCGCACCGAGGCACAGAACCTGGGCTTCGGCTACGGGGTGCACAGCTGCCTCGGCGCCGCGCTGGCCCGGATGGAGAGCGCCATCGCACTGGAACGGTTGCTGACCTTCATGCCGCGCTATGAGGTGCTCTGGGATCAGTGCCAGCGGGTGGCCATGCAGAACGTCGCGGGCTGGTCCCATGTGCCGGTACGCGTCGTGAACTAGCACGATGCGCTTCGTCCTCGTGCACGGCGCGTTCCACGCGAGGTGGCGCTGGGAGCGTACGAGCGCGGAGTTGGAGCATCGTGCCCCGATTCTGGGCCGCCGATCTGCCACGTAGTTTCGTTGTCTGCGAACAGGATCGGTCCATGCCGCGAAGGCTGGCCGACACGGTGGCCCGCCGGTTGGGCGTCGAGCAACTCGGCATCGACACGTCACACTCACCGTTTCTGTCGCGGCCCCGCGAGCTCGCCGAGCTACTGGTGCACGCCACCACGACCGATCCGGTCGGTCCGCTACTGCCCTACTGAGATGATCGGGCGCGCTACGCGCCGCTGACGACGCTCTTGCGCGCCGGATACGCCGGGCTCACATGCCTTTGACGATGACGCCGTTGCAGTCTGCGGCCGACTGGCGGATCGTCGCGGCCTCCTGATAGGCGTCGGATTCGTACCAGGCCCGCGCGGCCTCCTCGGATTCGAACTCCAGCAGCACCGTCTGGGGTCCGTGCCACTCACCTTCGAGCGGCTGCGGCGAAGGGTCGAACGCCAGCAGGGTTGCACCGGCCATCGCCTTGCCGGCCAGCTTGCCGTACTCGGCGAACTTCTCCGGGTCTTTCACGTCCTCGGTGATGAGTATGTACGCCTTCGGCACTCGATCATCTCCTTCGATCAATCGGTTTCGCGTATAGCTCGTTCTGGACAGTTGGCGATGGCTTCCCGCGCGGCGTCCTCCAGCTCGGTCGGGACGTCACCGGGATCAGCCACGGCCCAGCCGTCGTCGGTCATCTCGAACACCTCGGGGCACAGCGTCAGGCACATCCCGTGCCCGGCACAGCGGTCCTCGTCGACAGAAACCTTCACGCGCAGTCCCCTACCCCGTGCGCCGTCACGCGAGGTCGAACTCGAGATGCAGCTCGGTGAGTCCACGGAGGATGTAGGTGGGGATGTAGTCGTAACGCCGGTCACCGATTGGTCCGTGCTTGCTCTCCGAGACGCGGATATCGGTGGTGCGGTCGAGTAGTCGCTCCAACCCGACGCGAGTTTCTGCCCGGGCCAGCGGTGCACCCGGACAACTGTGGATTCCCCGACCGAAGGCCAGGTGCTGGCGGGCGTTCTTGCGCTCCGGATCGAAGTCGTCCGGATCGTCGAAGCGGCGCGGATCGCGGTTGGCCGCCCCGTTGACCACCATCACGGTGCATCCTGCGCCAAGGGGTTGATCACCGATGGTGGTCGGGACGCGCGAGAGCCGGAAGTCCCCCTTGACCGGGCTTTCGATGCGCAGGCACTCCTCGATGAAGTTCGGCAGCAGACTGCGGTCAGCGCGCAGCTTCTGCTGGATGTCCGGGCGGTCCCCCAGCACCTTGAGGGCGGTGGACAGCAGCCGGACGGTGGTCTCCTGACCGGCGGAGAACACGTTCGTGGCCACCCGCACCACGTCGCCGACCTCCGGCATCGTGCCGTCGGGGAAAGTCGCCGTCGCCAGTCCGGTGAGCACGTCGTCACGGGGTTGCGCGCGACGGTCCTCGACGTAGGTCGCGAAGACGTCGTAGAGGTACTCCAGCGGAGTCTTGGTCAGTGTCTTCTCCGCGTTGCCCAGCCCGCTTCCGTGCGTACCGCGGGCGAGCCGATCGAGCAGCTCCGACCGGTCCTCATCGGGCACCCCCAACAGGTCGGCGATGACCCGCAGCGTGAAGGGGCCGGCGAAACCCTTGATGAACTCACCCTCACCGGGGGCCAGGAAGTCGTCGAGGATGTCGTCGGCGAGCTGCCACATCGCGTCCTCGTTCTCCTTCAGACGCTTCGGTGTGATCAACCGCATGAGCAGCGCACGGTGATTCGTGTGGGTCGGCGGGTCCAGCGTGGGCAACTGATCGCTGAACGGGATCTCGTCTCGGTGCTGCTCGATCAGTGCGGTGACGTCTCCGCCCTCCATGCCGTCCAGCGACACGGGAAAACCGGGGAACGGACCGGTCACCGAGATGCATGACGAGAACGTCTCGGCGTCGTTGTAGACGTCCACCGCCTCCTGCCAGCCGGTGACCATCGTGACGCCGTAGTGCTCCTCTTTGGTGACCGGGCACTTCTCGCGCAGGGCTTCGTAGAACGTGTACGGGTCATCGGTCAACCGGCTGTCCCGGAAGAAGTCGACCTTCGTGAGGTCCTCCGCCATGTCACTCCATCCGACGATCGCATCGAGCGAGAATGTGATTCTCATCTTTGCGTATCAGGTTTTCATACCGGTCGGCCGTCGTCAACGACGGCATGACTCAGGGCGCCCCGACCGAGGGGGGCGGTGGCGGTACCGTTGTTCGCAACGGCACCTAGTTGGACTCGGGTCAACTATTGTTTGGAGCGATTCGACGCTGTTATGTTCGACCTGTGGCGGTAGCCCGATCGAACTCAGATGCTGACCGTGGTCAGCGTCGCGCATCGTTTCAGCGAGCGAAGTCGCGCGAGACCAAGCGTGCGCTGGTGCAGGCCGCGATGGCGCTGTGGCGCACCCAGGGGTATGCGCCGACCACCGTCGCCGACATCTGCACCGCCGCGGGCGTCTCCAAAGCGCTGTTCTACTTCTACTTCCCCCGTAAGGAGGATGTGCTCTTCGAAGTGGGCGTGCTGTCCACCCGATCAGCGCACCGTACGATCCACCACCTGCTCGACAAGCCCTACGAGATCGAGCCCGTGCTCCACGCAGCCCTCACCGCCTTCGAACGGTCCATGGCGCGCAACCCCCGTGATCTGATCATCGAGACCATCCTCGAGGGCTACCGCCACGAGCACCGCATCCTCGCCGAGGGAACAGCCGCAGACACCGAGACCGACATGTTCACCGGATTCTTCGGCCGCGCGCGTGCCGACGGGAAACTCGCCGGCACGGCGACCGACGACGACATCGCCCACCTGGCCTATCTGTCTCAGACGCTGGTGAGCGAAGGCGCCCGGCACTGGGCCGCAGGCGCTTTCGGCGACCGTTCGTTCGCCGCGGTCGTGACCGCGGACATCATGGCCGTGATCGACGGCTTCACGCACCGCACCATCCGTTGACGGCAAGGAGGCCGCATGTGGGATTTCGAGACCGACCCCGAGTACCAGAAGGTGCTCGACTGGGCCGACGAGTTCGTGCGGGAGGAGATCGAACCGCTCGACCTGGCATTCCCCCACCAGCAGTTCATGCCACTGGAAGGCAAGCGGCGTGAGGCGATCGATCCGTTGAAGCAGGAGGTGCGCCGACGCGGGCTGTGGGCGACCCACCTGGGCGCCGAACTGGGTGGTCAAGGTTACGGACAGCTCAAACTCGCTCTGCTCAACGAGATCCTGGGCAGGTCCCAGTGGGCACCGATCATCTTCGGCTGTCAGGCGCCCGACACCGGCAACGCGGAGATCATCGCCCATTACGGCACCGCCGAACAGAAGCAGCGCTACCTGGAGCCCCTGCTGAACGGTGAACTCTTCTCCTGCTATTCGATGACCGAACCGCACGCCGGCGCCGACCCCACGATGTTCACCACGTCGGCGGTCCGCGACGGCGAAGACTGGGTCATCGATGGCTGGAAGTTCTTCTCCTCCAACGCCGCGACGTCGTCGTTCCTGATCGTGATGGTGGTGACGAACCCGAACGTCAGCGCCTATCAGGGGATGTCGATGTTCCTGGTGCCCACCGACACTCCCGGGGTGAAGATCGAACGCAACATCGGCCTCTACGGGGAACCGGCCGGGGAGGGCAGCCACGCGCTGATCCACTACGACAACGTCCGGGTGCCCGGCGAGGCCCTGCTGGGCGGCGAGGGGCAGGCGTTCGTCATCGCCCAGACCCGCCTGGGCGGCGGCCGGATCCACCACGCGATGCGCACCATCGGACTTTCCCGCAAGGCTCTGGACATGATGTGCGAGCGCGCACTGAGTCGCCAGACACAAGGGAGTCGCCTGTCTGACAAGCAGTTCGTCCAGGGTTACATCGCCGACTCCTATGCCCAGTTGTTGCAATTCCGGCTCATGGTGCTCTACACGGCCTGGGAGATCGACAAGTACAACGACTACAAGAAGGTCCGCAAGGACATCGCCGCGGTGAAGGTCGTCATGCCCACCGTGCTGCACGACATCGCCTGGCGCGCCATGCAGGTCCATGGCGCGCTCGGCGTCACCAACGAGGTTCCGTTCCTCGGAATGGTCACCGGCGCCGCGGTGATGGGATTGGCAGACGGCCCGACCGAGGTTCACAAGGCCACGGTGGCCAAACAGCTGCTGCGCGACTACACCCCCGCCGACGGCACCTGGCCGAGCGAATGGATTCCGGCCAAACAGGAAGCAGCCCAAGCCAAATTCGCCGGCTACCTCGAGCACGAAGTGGGCAATCTGTGACCGAGCCGCTCGACACCCACCGGCTGGCGGCATGGATGGACGACGCTGCGCTTCCGGGCAAGGACGAGCCGCTGAACACCCGATTTCTGTCCGGCGGTACCCAGAACGTCATCTACGAGATCACCCGCGGCGACGCCCGCTGTGTGCTGCGGATGCCTCCGCCCGGCGCACCCCCGGAACGCGACAAAGGCATCCTACGGGAGTGGCGCATCATCGAGGCACTCGACGGCACCGATGTCCCGCACACCGAGGCGGTCGCCGTCTGCGCCGACGCCGAGATCCTCGGGCGCCCTTTCTACCTGATGGGCTTCATCGACGGCTGGTCGCCGATGGACACCCACGGCCGCTGGCCCGAACCGTTCGACAGCGACCTCACCGCCCGGCAGGGACTGAGTTACCAATTGGCCGAGGGCATTGCTCTGCTGTCCAACGTGGACTGGCGGGCCCGCGGGTTGACTGATCTGGGCCGCCCGGACGGGTTCCACGAGCGTCAGGTGGACCGGTGGATCGGCTTCCTGGACCGGATCAGGCGCCGCGACCTCCCGGGACTCGAGACCGCGACGGCGTGGCTGCGCACCCACAAACCCCTCGACTTCGTGCCGGGTCTGATGCACGGCGACTACCAGTTCGCCAACGTGATGTATCGCCACGGCGCGCCGGCCCGGCTGGCCGCGGTCGTGGACTGGGAGATGGGCACGGTGGGTGACCCGAAGCTGGATCTGGCGTGGATGGTGCAGTCCTGGCCGGTGGACACGGCAGATCCGGGAGCTTCCGAGATGGGCTATGTCGACATGCGCGGCATGCCCTCGCGCGACGACGTGGTCGCGCACTACGCCGACGTGTCGGGACGTCAGGTCGACGATCTGGATTACTACCTGGTGCTGGCCAAGTGGAAGTTGGCCATCGTCCTCGAGCAGGGTTTCCAGCGTGCAGGTGACGACGAGAAGCTACTGGCGTTCGGGCCGGTGGTCACCGAGCTGATGGCGTCGGCCGCCGACCTCGCCGAGTCCACGGACTACCGGGGGTAGCGCCGTGGTACGCGCCGCGATGTGCCGGGCACACGGACCACCGGAAGGGGTCCGAGTGGAGGACCACACCGTCGCGCCGGCGGGGCCGGGGCAGGTTGGGGTGCGCGTGTCGACGGCCGCGGTCAACTTTCCCGATATCCTGCTGATCGCCGACGACTACCAGGTCAGTATCGACACGCCGTTCGTGCCGGGCAGCGAGTTCGCCGGCGTGGTGGACGAGGTCGGCTTCCCGGGCACCGGGTTCGATGTCGGGGACCGGGTGACGGGAACCGCGATGCACGGCGCGTTCGCGCAACGCGTCGTGGTGGATGCGGCGAGTTTGTCCCCCATTCCCGACGGGGTCGCCGACGTCACCGCGGCGGCGGCCGGCGTCGCGCACCGCACCGCCTATCACAGCTTGCGCTCGGTGGGGCGGGTGCGGTCCGGCGACGAGCTCATCGTGCTCGGGGCGGGTGGTGGTGTGGGGTTGGCTGCGGTACAGCTCGGAGTGGCACTCGGGGCGACGGTGACGGCGGTGGCGTCCTCGGTCGAGAAGCTCGATGTCGCAGCCTGTTACGGTGCGGCGCGGCTGATCGACCACACGGCGGGCGAGCTGCGCCCCGCCCTCCGCCGGCACCTGGCGAAGGGGGCCGACGTGGTCCTCGACCCGGTGGGTGGCATCCTCAGCGAGCCGGCACTTCGATCGCTGCGCCGGGGGGGCCGGTTCGTCACCGTCGGTTTCGCGTCGGGCGTGATCCCCTGCATCCCGCTGAACCTCATCCTGCTCAAAGGTGTTCAGCTGATGGGGTTCCAATTCCAGGATGTGCCCTCCGACGAATTCGCTCGCAATGAGCGCGAATTACAGGAGCTTCTCACCTCAGGGCGGGTGAAACCTCATGTCGGACAGATATTTTCACTGGACATATTGCCGCGGCCCTTCGTTACGTGCGCGACGGGCACGCGATCGGCAAAGTGCTGGTCGATCTCCGGTGATCAGCTGGCTGGAACGAGATCTGCGGCGACCGATGCCATCATGCCGCAGCTGAACGTCTCTACCGATGCGACGCTCTGCTCGGCGACTCCGCACGCAGCCAGTGCCTGGGCTTTGAAGGCACGGGCGGCGGCGCTGAGCCGATGCACCACCGAGTCCACGCTGCTGTCCAACTCCACCGGCAGCGGCTGTCCCCAGAGCGTGACCTCGGTGGCGCCCTGATCCAGCGCCCCGACCACGCCACGGCGCACCCTCTCGTCGTGGCTGAACAGATCCGCGGACACGGCGACGGTCTGTGGATGCGGGCGTTCCGCCCACGACTCCAGCACCGATTCGAGGTCGGCTGTGGCGGCTCCGAGAATCTCGAGCGGGCGAACGTCGTCGCCGCTGCCGACCAGCACCGTCACGTCCCACCCGGCCATGACGCGGTCGTAGATCCAACCGCCGGCGGAGTGGACCGCATCGAGCACCGTGGGCGCGACGACATCGAGCCGGTACCTCATGTCGGCATGGGCTGCGGTCTTGTCGCGGCCAGTTCCCGCCCCAGCGAGTCCGCGTACCCCTTGAACACCTCGGTCAGCGGGATTGAGGGATCGAGCAACCATAAGGTCTCCATTCCGTTGATGAAGGCGAGAATCTCCACGGCCTTGGTGGCCGCGTCGAAGTCGTTGCGGTAGTCACCGTTGCGCTGACCGCGTTCGATGATCGCCGTGATGATGTCGGCGGCGTCGCGGTAGCGCTTGTGCAGACGGTTGTGCAATGGAGCGTCGGGGGCGATGTTCTCGGCGAGCAGCACCATGAAGGTGCCGACCAGTTCGGGCGCCCGGTGAAAACGTTCCGGCACCCGGCTGAGCTCGATGATCAGATCACCACTGCGGTAGTCCGCGTGCGCATCGTCATCGGCGTCGCGGGCGTCGAGTACCGCGTTGAGCAGCTGCTCCTTCGACTCGAAGTGGTGCAGCAGACCGGCGGGAGTGACACCGGCCTCCTTGGCGATCTGGGCCAGCGACGTGTTCCGCCACCCGTTGCGGGCCAGCAATCGCTCGGCCACCCCGAGGATGCGCTGCCGACGGTCCTCGCCTTTGGCGAGAAGGGCCGCATAAGGCCGCCTCGGCGTCTCCAGGGCGGTTGCGGGCTCGGGCGCTGACACATGACTCCTTCGGCACGATCCAACCTAGTGAACACACAGTAGGTAGGTTCGGGCGCTGTGACAAGGGTCTCACTTAACAATTTTCTTGACACGTGTAACGCTGCAGGTCAGCGGCGTCCGATGGCGGGTGGCGACGCCGCACCGGCGACCGCTGACAGGTGTCAGCAGGCGCTCACCCGCGGCTTCCCCGCTGCGCCGGTGACAGAGGGGACCGGCCACCCGGACGGGCTGTGGAGCAGACCTGCGGGGGCTGCAGGGCAGATCAGTGGGCTAGAGCCCCAGCGACTTGGCGATAATCACCTTCATCACCTCGCTGGTGCCCGCATAGATCCGGGCGACGCGCGCGTCGGTGTACAGCCTGGCGATCGGATACTCCATCATGTAGCCGTAGCCGCCGAACAGCTGCAGGCAGCGATCGACGACCCGCTGCTGCATCTCGGTGCAGAACAGTTTCACCCGGGCGGCGTCAGGCCCGGAGAGCTCCCCCTCCACGTGCAGCGCCACCGCACGGTCGAGCATCGCCTGGGCGGCTTCCACTTCCGTCGAGCAGGCCGCCAGCTCGAACTTGGTGTTTTGAAAAGATGAGACCGACGCTCCGAATACTTTGCGGTTCTGGGTGTAGTCGATGGCCGCGGCGATCGCCGAGCGGGCCTGGGCCACCGAGCCGACCGCCACCGTCAACCGCTCCTGCGGCAGATTGTGCCCGAGATAGCCGAACGCCTCGTCGACCTGACCCAGCACGTTGGAAGCAGGCACCCGAACGTCGGCGAACGACAGTTCGGCGGTGTCCTGGACCTTGCAGCCCATCTTCTCCAGTTCCCGGCCCCGGGTGAAACCGTCCATCCCCTCCTCCACGACCAGCAGAGTCAGGCCTCGCCGTCGGTTGTCCGGGTCCGTCGACGTGCGGGCGACGACCACCACGAGGTCGGCCTGCATCCCGCCGGTGATGAATGTCTTGGCGCCGTTGACGACGAAATCGTCCCCGTCTCGGACAGCGGTGGTGCGCATGCCGGCCAGATCCGAGCCGGTGCCCGGCTCGGTCATCGCGATCGCGGTCAGCAGCGTGCCCGCCGCCAATCCGGGGAACCACCGCTCGCGCTGTTCGGCGTTGGCGTAATGCAGGAAGTAGGGCAGGATCACCTCCAGCTGGGTGCGCACGGTCGACAAGGTCACCAGCGCCCGCGCGGCTTCTTCCTGCAGCACCACGTTGTAGCGGTAGTCGGGTTCGCCGCCACCGCCGTACTGCTCGGGTATCGCAATGCCGAGCATCCCGAGCGAACCCATCTTGCCGAAGACCTCGCGCGGCATCCGGCCGCCCTTCTCCCAGAGCGGATAGTCGGGCACGACCTCCTTCTCGACGAAGTCGCGGGCCAGTTCGCGAAACGCCTCGTGGTCCTCGGTGAACAGGTCTCTACGCACGTGATTCTCCTAGGGCGCCGATTCGGTCTACGCGATCAACTCGACCAGCGTGGCGTTGGCGGTGCCCCCGCCCTCACACATGGTCTGTAGTCCGAAGCGAATTCCGTTGTCGCGCATGTGGTTGACCATCCGCGTCATCAGCACCGCCCCCGACGCGCCCAGCGGATGGCCCAGCGCGATCGCGCCGCCGAGCGGGTTGAGCCGGTCCTCGTCGGCCCCGGTTTCGGCCAGCCAGGCCAACGGCACCGGCGCGAACGCCTCGTTGACTTCGTAGACCCCCACCTCGTCGAGCGTCACTCCGGCCTTGTGCAGCACCTTCTCGGTGGCCGGGATCGGGCCGGTCAGCATGAGCACCGGATCGGCGCCGGTGACGGCGCCGGCGCGGTAGCGCGCGATCGGGGTCAGGCCCAGTGACACCGCGTTCTCCCCGGCCATGATGAGCAGCGCCGCCGCACCGTCGGAGATCTGCGAGGAGTTGCCGGCGTGGATGACGCCGTCCTCCTTGAACGCCGGCTTGAGCCCGGACAGCTTCTCGACGGTGGTGGTGCGGCGGATGCCCTCGTCGGACGCCACCGGCCCGGCGTCGGTCAGGACCGGGTGGATCTGCGCTTCGAACGCCCCGGCGTCCTGCGCCGCGGCCGCCAATTCGTGTGAGCGAGCCGAGTATTCGTCGAGCCGGGTGCGGGTGAAGCCCCACTTCTGCGCGATCAGCTCAGCCGAGATCCCCTGGTTGAACGAGAAGTCACCGTAGCGGGCAAGAACTTTCGGCCCGTAAGGCATGCCCGTGGAGCGGGCCGCACCCAGCGGAACCCGGCTCATCACCTCGACCCCGCCGGCGACCACGACGTCCTGTTGTCCCGACATCACCGACGCCGCCGCGAAGTCGAGGGCCTGCTGGCTGGACCCGCAGGCCCGGTTGACGGTGGTTCCGGGGATGTGCTCGGGCCAGCCCGCCGCGAGCACCGAATAGCGACCGATGTTGCTGGATTGGTCGCCGACCTGTGAGACGCACCCCCACACCACGTCGTCGACGATCTCGGGGTCGATCCCGGCCCGTTCCACCAGCGCGTTGAGCACCACGGCGGACAGGTCGGCGGCGTGCATGTCCGACAATCCGCCGTTACGTTTTCCGACGGGGGTGCGTACCGCCTCGACGATCACGGTCTCGCGCATGTCTACTCCTTCGTCTTCAGGTACGGCGACCAGTCGCCGGTGAACACCGGGTCGCGCTTCTCGGCGAACGCCGCGTAGGCCTCGGCGGAGTCGGCTGTCGCGAAATTACCCGGTTGGGCCCGGGCCTCGTTGGCCAGCGCATCCCGCAGCGTGGCGTTGGCACCGTCGTTGAGCAGCGCCTTGCTCTGCGCCAGCGCGAAGGCCGGGCCCTGGGCCAGCCGCTTGGCCAGCCCGGTGACGAAATCGTCGATCTCGTCGGCGTTCTTGACCCAGGTGACCAGCCCCATGGAATGCGCTTCGGCGGCCTCGATCATGTCGGCCAGCAGTACCAGCCGTTTGGCCTGTTGCAGACCGACCAGTTTGGGCAGCAGCCAGGATCCGCCCAGATCGACCGACAGCCCGCGTTTGGCGAAGATCTGGCAGAAGCGCGATTCCGGTGTGGCGACGACGAAATCGCAGCCCAGCGCCAGGTTCCAGCCGGCGCCGACCGCCACGCCGGTCACCTTCGCGATGGTCGGCACCGCCAGTTCGTGCAGCGCCAGGGCGACCTCGCTGAGGCGGCGCAACTTGTGCCGTGGATGGATGGTTTCGCCGGTGCCGACATCGGCTCCCGAACAGAAGGCCCCGCCGGCGCCGGTGATCACCAACGCACGCAGGTCGTCTCGAGCCGCGGCGCGCAACGCGTCGGCCAGTTCCTCCCACAACTGTGCGTCGATCGCGTTCCTGCGGTGCGGCCGGTTGAGGGTCAGGGTCCGCACACCGTCGTCGTCACCGACGAGCAGCACCTGCTCCGTGCCCGTCATCGCGAAGGCCCGATGATGCCCTGCTCACGCAGGGCCGCGATCTCCTCGGCGGTGACGCCGATCTCGGTCAGCACCGCGTCGGTATGCTGACCCAGCGCCGGCACCGCACCCATCGGCGCCTCGTAGCCGTCGATCACCGCCGGGGGCAGCAACGCCTGGATCGCTCCCCGCTCGGTCTGCACCTCACGCCACCGGTTGCGCGCCGCGAGCTGCGGGTGGGCCACCACCTCGCTGGGTACGTTGTAGCGGGAGTTGCCGATCCCTGCGTCGTCGGCGGTCTTCTGGATGTCGGCAAGATCGTGCCGGGCACACCATGCACCGATGGCCTCGTCGAGGACTGCCCGGTTGCGCACCCGCTGCGCGTTGGTGGCGAACCGCTCGTCATCGGCCAAGTCGTTGCGGCGCAGTATTTCTCGGGCCAGCCGCTGCCATTCGCCGTCGTTGGTGGTACCCAACACCACCGTCTGGCCGTCGGCGGTGCCATACGAGCCATAGGGCGCCACCGCCGGCGAGCTCATGCCCAACGGCTGTTGATCGACCCCGGAATGCTGGGTGTAGGTGAGCTGGTAACCCATCACGTCCATCATGGTGTCGAAGAGGCTGACCGCAACTCCCCCACCGCCGGGACGACGTCCGGTGTCGCGGGCGTAGAGCAGAGCCATGATCGACAACGCCGAGTACAGGCCCGAGGACACGTCGGCCACCGGCGGACCGGGCTTAGCCGGCGCTCCGGCCTGCCCGGTCACCGCACACGTCCCGGATTCGGCCTGGATCAGCAGGTCGTACGCCCGTTTGTGCGACAACGGTCCACCGGGGCCGTAGCCGTCGATCTCGACGGCGATCACCGCGGGGTGACGTTCGGCCAGGTCGGCAGGGGTGACGCCCAACCGGGCGGTGGACCCCGGCGCGAGGTTGGACACCAGCACGTCGGCATCGTCGAGCAGCCGGTGCAGCAGCTCGAGTCCCTCGGCGGACTTCAGGTTGAGCGCCACCGACTCCTTGTTGCGGTTGCACCAGACGAAGTGCGCGGCCAGACCCCCGGGGCCCAGTACGACGTCGTCGTAGTGCCGGGCGAAGTCACCACCCTTGGGGTTCTCCACCTTGATCACCCGGGCCCCGAAGTCCGACAACACCCGGGTGCACATCGGAGCGGACACGGCCTGCTCCAGCGTCACCACGGTGATCCCGGCCAGCGGGCCGGCGGGCAGATCAGCTGCACTCATGAAAGATCACATAACCATGCCGCCGTCGACCGGCAGCACCTGCCCGGTGACGTAGGACGCCGCATCGGAGGCCATGAACACGAACGCCCCGGCGACCTCCGAGGGCTCCGCCCACCGCTTCATCGGGATGCGGTTCATCATGGTGGCCGCGAACTTCTCGTTGGTGCGGATCGTCTCGGTCATCGGAGTGGCCGCCAGCGGGGCCAACGCGTTGACCGTGATGCCCTTGGTCGCGAGCTCGCGGGCGAGCGATTTGGTGAAGCCGATGATTCCGGCCTTGGCCGCCGAGTAGTTGACCTGACCGAGGGTGCCGGTCAGCCCGGCCGCCGAAGTGACGTTGACGATGCGCCCGGTGCCGTCGGTCGGGATGTGCGGCAACGCGGCCTGGGTGACGTTGACCGCACCCATGACGTGGATGTCGAACAGCAGCCGGAAGGACTCCTGGGTGGTCTTGTCGAACATCGCGGGTTTGGTCACGCCCGCGTTGTTGACCACGATGTGCAGGGCTCCGCCGGCCAGCGCCGCAGCCTGCGCTGCCGCGGCGTCGGCAGAACCGCGCTCGGACACATCCAGGGCGGCGGATTCAGCCCGCCCCCCGGAGTCCGAAATACGCTGCGCCACAACTGCTGCCGCGTCCTTGTCCAGGTCGGTCACCAACACCGCCGCGCCGGCCTCGGCGAGCGCGGTCGCCACCGCCGAACCGATCCCACCGGCGGCGCCGGTCACCAACGCCGAACGACCGGTCAGGTCGAAGTACCCCATCTCAGTAGCTCCGGGGCAGGCCGAGCACGTGCTCGCCCAGGAAGTTCAGCACCATCTCCTGACTCACCGGCGCGATCTTCATCAACCTCGACTCCCGGAAGTACCGCGACACGTGATACTCCTCGGAGTAGCCCATTCCGCCGTGCAGTTGCAGCGCGCGGTCGGCCGCACCGAAACCGGCGTCGGCACAGAGATATTTGGCGGTGTTGGCCTCGCGACCACACGGCTTTCCGTTGTCGTAGAGCCAGGTCGCCTTACGCAGCACCAGCTCGGCGGCATCGAGGCGGGCCAACGAGTCCGCCAGCGGGAACTGCAGACCCTGATTCATCCCGATGGGGCGGTTGAACACGTGCCGCTCGTTGCCGTACTTGACGGCCTTCTCCAAGGCGACGCGGCCGATACCCAGCGCCTCGGCGGCGATCAGCATCCGTTCGGGGTTCAACCCGTCCAGGATGTACTTGAAGCCCTGCCCCTCGTCGCCGACCCGGTCCTCGACGGGCACCATCAGGTCGTCGATGAAGACCTCGTTGGAACTGACTGCGTTGCGGCCCATTTTGTTGATGGGGCGAACGTCGACGTGATCGCGGTCGATATCGGTCAGGAACAACGTCATGCCGTCGGTCTTCTTGGTGACCTGGTCATACGGTGTGGTCCGGGTGAGCAGCAGGATCTTCTCCGATTCCACCGCTTTGGAGATCCAGACCTTGCGGCCGTTGATGCGGTACCGGTTCCCTTCCCGCTTGGCCGAGGTGGTGATGCGGCTGGTGTCCAATCCGGCGCCCGGTTCGGTGACACCGAAGCACACGTGCAGGTCGCCGTCGACGATGCGGGGCAGCGTACGGGCTTTGAGCTCGTCGGATCCATGCTTGACCACCGGCTGCATACCGAAGATCGACAGGTGGATCGCGCTCGCGGCGTTCATCGCACCACCCGAGCGGGCGACCTCCTCGAGCA
>Ga0207914_100340_pt1 | contig 20854 bp, 27 predicted proteins | sample DeeseametaMP2497_FD_184171 | JGI IMG/M metagenome (GOLD analysis project Ga0207914, IMG submission 184171) | Marine microbial communities from East of Antigua and Barbuda, Atlantic Ocean - MP2497 (SPAdes) | ecosystem: Environmental > Aquatic > Marine > Oceanic | place: East of Antigua and... | reverse complement strand
GGGCGACGATCAGATGCAGCCCGAGGTCCTTGGCGTGCGGCAGGTAGTCGGCCAGCGGCGTCAGCGGGTTACCGGTGGCGCCGGCCACGAGGTCGTAGTCGTCGACCACGACGAAGATGTCCGGTCCGTCCCACCAGGACCGGTCCCTGAGCTGCTGCTGGGTGACGTTCTCGTCCGGCATCCGGGCGTCCAGCTGCGCCGACAGCGCCGCCATGCGGGCCGACAGCGCCGGACCTGACACCGAATAGCCGGCGAGATGGGCGGTTTCGACGACGCCCAGCAGGGTGCGCCGATAGTCCACGAGCTCGATGCTCGCATTGCTGGGCTCTGCGGTGCGGATCAGTTCGGTGCACAGCAGCCGCAGCGTTGCGGTCTTGCCGCATTCGCCGTCACCGAGGACCAGCAGATGTGGGTGCCGGTCGAAATCTATTGCGATGGGGGCGAGCTCACGTTCACCGAGGCCGAGCACCACTTCGCCGCAGCGGGCGATCCGGTGGTGGCGAACCAGTGACGGCAGCACCTCGACGGGCCGGGCCCGGCGGGTGTCGGGCGGTCGACGCACCGCGGTGGTGTCGGGCAGCGCGAGCAGCATCTCCTTTCCGTCGCGGGTCAGGCCGCGTCCCGGCGGGCGGGTGGTGAGTTCACGGGCGCGCCGACGGTCCATCTCCGAATCGGCCGGGTCGCCCAGTCTGAGCTCGATCCGGGTGCCGAGCTGGTCTTTGAGCGCGGGACGGAAATCCGCCCAGCGCAACGTCGAGAGCATGACGTGCACGCCGAAGGCCAACCCCTGTGCGGCGATCGCAGTGATCGCCGAGTCGAGCCCGTCGAACTCCTGGCGCAGCACCGCCCAGCCGTCGACCACGAGGAACACGTCCCCGTAGGGGCCGTCGACACTGTTCGGCTCGGCCGCCGCGCGGCAGCGGTACTCGGTGAACGACGTGACGCCGAGCCTGCGCATCGCCGATTCCCGCGACCGCAGCAGGGATTCGAGCACCGCGACGGTGCGTCGGCACAGGTCGGTCTCGGCGCGGGTGGCGACCGAGCCGACATGCGGCAGCCCTGCCACGGCACCCAGCGCGCCCCCGCCGAAATCGAGGCAGTAGAACTGCAGCTGCGCCGCATCGTGGGTCGCGGCCAGCGCGGTGATCACCGTCGTCAGCGCCGTCGACTTGCCCGAGCGGGGCGCACCGACAACGGCGACATGACCGGCCGCCCCGGACACGTCCACGAGCAGCGGATCGTACCGCTGCTCGAACGGGGAGTCGACGATGCCGACGGGCGCCCGCAGGGGCGCGGCGGGAGTCGCGGCCAGCAGCGCCGGTAGTGGCGGCGCCCGGTGCAGCGGCGGCAACCAGATGCGGTGCGCCACCGGTCCGCGGCCGGCCAGCGTGCGCAGCACCACCTCCAGTAACGGCCGCGACGAGTTGGCCGGTACCGGGGCAGGAGCCGAGGCGGCGTCGGCCAGAGTGAACCGCCGCACCGCGACAGGCCCATCGGGGCGGACCACGGACAGATACGGTCCGGAGACGAACGCGGTGTGGAACCGGGTGAGCCGGCCGTCGGCGGTCTTGAGGTAGCCGGCTCCGGGATCGGGTGGCAGGTGGTGGGCATCGGCGACACCGAGTGCCGCTCGAGATTCAGCGGCCGAGAACGTCTTCAGGCAGATTCGGTAGGACAGGTGGGTCTCCAGTCCGCGCAACCTACCCTCGTCGAGGCGCTGGCTGGCGAGCAGCAGGTGCATGCCCAGCGATCGGCCCAGCCGCCCGATCGCGACGAACACGTCGATGAAGTCGGGGTGCTGGCTGAGCAGTTCGGAGAATTCGTCGACGACGATGAACAGTGCGGGCAGCGCCGCCAGGGACGGGTTGTGTTCCCGCATCCGCTGGTACTGGCCGATGTTGGTGGCGTTGCCGGCTGCTCGCAGGAGTTCCTGGCGGCGATTGACCTCCCCGGTCAGTGCGTCGCGCATCCGGGCCACCAGGGGCGCCTCGTCGGCGAGGTTGGTGATGACGGCGGAGACGTGCTGAGCGGTGTCCATGCCGAAGAAAGTACGACTAGTACACCCTTATCGGTATCTCACAAGGAGGCCCGCCAGCCATGACCGCCATACCCATCCCAAACCACCACGCCGACTGCCCAGCGTGCCGCATAGAGGCCCTGCAAGTCCCCTGCCCGATCTGCGACGCCGTACCTGGCCAGCCGTGTGAGGACGCCGTCGGGGGCTGGGTGCAACGCGTCGAGCGCCCCCACCTGTACCGCGTCGAGGTCGCCCAGGAGGTGACCCGATGAGCGTCGCAGACACCCTCCCTAACATCCCACTGCCACCCGGCGCCGAACGCGGATTCGGTGACGCTTGGGGTTCAACCGGCAGTGGTACGCCGGATCGCCGGGTCGTCCTCGGCGACACCCACGCGATCACCGGCAGCGACGTGACCGTGTCCACGTCGTGCATTCAGCACATCGACGGCCACATCGATGACGGCAGCACCGACGAGGCCCCGACGATCTACCTCGATGGCTCCCCGGTGGAGCTGACCCCTGATCAGGCCCGTGAGCTGGCAGCGCTGCTGCTGAAGCTGGCCCTGCAAATCGAAGGGTGGGTGGCCAAATGAGCGCTACAACCAATCAGAACGTCATCATCGTCGACCCCAACGAGGACGACAAGACCGAAGTTCTGTGCACACCGTTCGAGCCTCACCACTCCGACTACGCCGGCGAAAAGTTCCTCGCGATCTTTTATCGCGGCAAGGAAGAGGCGTTCGTGGTCCTGACAGCAGATCAGGCCGCGGAACTCGCCCAACTGCTCACGCCGGAGGTGACGCGATGACCGCTGAACTGCACAAGACCGCCGGCCACTGCATAGTTGGCTGCGGGTGGCGCGAAGTTGTTCAGGACGGCATGGGCGAGCACCCCGCCTATTGCGAGCGCACCGGGGGTGGCCACGCTGAAGCGGTCACGGAACCGGGGTGGACACGCACGCAGTTCTGGTGCTCGGTCATCAGCCCGTACAACGACGGACTGTTCACCCAGGAAGAACTACGCGCGGCGGACCGCCACCGCGACGGCATCCAACTAGCTGCGACCTTCGAGGGTGATCCGCCCGAACCTGTCGAAGAGGGCAGCGGCTGGCAACGCTTAGGGTTCAACCTCACCCCCGGTGAAGCCCGCCAACTGGCCGCCCAACTCATCGCGGCGGCGGACAGCCATGACCAGATCAACCAAGACGACTACGTGTTGCGGCGGTTGGAGAAGATCGCCAGACACGTCGGCGCCGATATCTGGGGAGCGTGAGCTGTGAGCATCGAACCACTCGAATACATGCCGCCAGTCGAATGCGCTCCATGGTGCGACTACGGCGATGGACACCCCGGGGAGACGTGCCGTGGGGATCAAACCTGCTGGTCAATCGTCGAGTACGTTGATCTGTCCCTCGAGGCCACCGCAGCCGACTCTGACGGGGATTCTCAGCAGATCGGGGCGATGGCGTATCGGGATGCCGACGAAGCGCCGGGCGTCTACCTCCACCTGTCGGGGATCAAGATCCACGGCCCGATCCCCTGGCCGCACAACTTCCTCGACCGCGGGCTCAGGATGACCGTCCACGAGGCAGAGGCGCTCTCCCGCACACTCGCCGAGGCCGCAAAATTGGCGCGGTCAACCCCTCCGCCGGAGGGTTAGGCTCGAGTTCTCCCCCAGTAGCGCCCCGGCCGTCGAGAAGCGGTGCCGGGGCGCACTGCTATCAGCTCATTTGCAGTCGCGTAACTACGGGTGAAAGAACCTATCGGATGAGGTGAAGCGCTTCGACATGCGAATCATGTCGGTCATCACGGACCTCGGCCATAGCGCGCGCCAGCGCCGCCTCTGGGTTCTCCTTCGGCGACTTAACGTCACCAACCACAAGCTTGCGATGCAGTTTGACCTTGCCCATTTTCTCTCCTACCTTCCCCTCGAGGCGAACCAAGCTTACCTACCGCCACGCGCGGCTTCCGCGAACAACACAGCTAGAGTAGCGGCAAACAACGACAAGGTCGCCGCATGCCGCTTATCCAGCGTTCCTGCCTGCGCAGCATCGATCGTCAGCAACCCGAGTCCGTCGTCGGACGAACGTATCGGCGCCGTTATGAACGTTTCATATCCCTCGCCTGAGCCGGCCCACGCTTCCGTATCGACCTTCGTCAGATCTGACACCGATACGTACGGTTCCTTGCCTTCCAGCACTTCGAACGCCCGATCACCACGGGGTGTTCCCCGAACAAAATCGCCTGGTCGGTGCTGCCGACCGGCATGAAACAATGGCGACATTCGCTTGCCGTCATCCGAAACTCCAAAAACCACGGTCCGGACCCCGGGCACCGTCCCAAACGCCCATGCCAGATCGTCCACCGCTTTCTCCGCGGCTCGACGGGCTTCAGTAGTTCGCTCATTTCGAGGCAGGGGCACAGCGGAGGCGGCTCGTTCGAGGAGCGGATGCAGCTTCTCCTCGAGCAGCCTCTCCCTTCCCAACGCAGTGTCGTCTAACGCCCGCCCCTTGCGCTTCCAATACAAAATAAAGCCTGGAATTGCCGCGCCTACGCCGATGAGAACAGCACCCGCCACCCAGTTGTTCGCGAGAATACCGCCGCCCAAAGCGAGGCATGCCGCTGAAGCAACAGTGGCGAATAACTCGATCTTACCTAGCCAATACCCACACCAAAGAGCAGCTTGACTGAACGGATTTGCCGGCCTCCCCATCAGGCCGATGATATTCAGCCGAACGCCGACTTACCCGCTGAACAGACGATTCGACTCCATATTGTTGCTAAGACTTCCGCAACCAACCCGCCACAACAGCCGACACAAAATAGACTGGATCACCCAAGTCCAGGGTCCTCTACTTCGGTGACGTCGCCACTTTCAGAGTCGGACTCAGCCAGTTCGTGGATGCCCAACCCCCTGCTCTTGATATCGTCGATGTCCGAATCTTCCATTACTTCAGGCTCTCCGATTGACGCTGGCTCCTCTACGGGGCGAAGTGTCGCTCGTAGCGCCTCAAGTTCCACTTCTTCGTAGTCGCCAAGCATTACGCAGGTGGACCACAATAGAGAGGCAACTGAAAACCTCGCATTCGTGCGGCCTGACGCGATCGAGCCCTGAAAATCGATGTCGAGATACTTCGACCCAACTAAAGCCGCAGCCTCCGTCACCTTCGGGCTGGTACCAAGTGCAACGTGAAACGTGCTGCTAAGTTCGTCGTAGGCTATTTCATCGGAGTGCGCTTCCGGTCGATAGGTGAGCACCTTGCCGTTGCCGACAAGTTCCACTTGACGGACACTGACGGATCCAAGCCGAGCTCTAGCGGCAAGAACGGACGGCGATGGGCCAACCTCATCATCTTCGGCCTGCACGCGAGGCCGAGGAAGATCGTCATTACGGAGACCTACCCAAGCTTGCCGACCTGCGCCGCTCAGACAAATAAGTCCTCGGTCCACTTGCCACGAAAATCCGGCTGCAGACTTGGGAGAGCTGCCTTCCTTCACCGCCGGAAGGACTCGGCACGCATGGGCGCTCAGATTAGGCAACGCAGCCGGAATTAAGATCTGAAGTACTGGCTGCTCATCCACCAAGTGGAGCCCGGCGAACGAGTCAAAATCGACGCTTCGTCCGATCCTGCGCCAGAATTCGGCTTGCTCGTCCGAGATCGCGTCAATTAGAGCCTGTAACCTGCCTGCGGGCATCGGTCCGCTGAGGTCGTGTGAAGGCCCTGGAAAGTCCTCTGGTCGGCTACCCGAAGCCATCCACATCGTTTCCAGAAATGTCGACATCTCGTTTGCCGCGGAGGTATCCAGAACAGAGCTAATCACTTCGAGCGCCGACGCCGTTGAGGCTCGGTCGGCGTTGAGCGCGCCACTGAACCCGCTGCCGATGACATTGGCGACCGTGGTTGCCTCTTCTTGCTCTAACAGCCCGACGCCACTGCGAAGTACTGCTGGTGGTAGCAACTCCGAAGTCAGCGATGGCCCCACGCCCAATTGCCCGATTGCGCCGACCTCGGTGACTAGCGACCTAGTGCTCCGAGCTGACTCACCAAGCGACGTCACATCTTCTCGCCTGGCCCCACCAAAAGACGAGAAACGTAAGAACAAGGGATGGTCTGTCTCATGCTCGATGACGTCATTCTGCAGTCGAAGGGGCTCCCCGGATGGCCGCAGATACACCTCCCTACGAACGTTCGTGCCGCGCTTCGGCCACTCGAGCACCATGTCAGGTATGTACGAATGATTGAAAAAACGAGTCAAAAAGACGTCAGCAGTTCGGTCCGCGCCGGCAAGCGCCTCTGCGACGAGATACTTCACGCGCCTCGCGGACTCTTCGCCATCCTCCATATCAATGGCGCTTGCCAAGAGCTCTGGAGAAATCGATTTCACCGCGATACTCCTCTGTCAACCTCGTATCTCGCGATAACGCCTCGATACTCTGGAACCATCGAGAGGTGCTCTACTTGGTAATCGGACAGGACAATTCGCCAGATTCGGTCTGAAACAGACTTGGTCATCGTCTCGTCAATATCCGCGCTGTCCGCAACTTCCTTCGAGGAGAAGTTGTACTTCCAATTTTTCTTGACAGCAGTCTTCACGGCATCGGGATCGTCAAGCTTTGACCATGTCGTGGCACTAAAAGGCGCCCAAGAAATCCACAAAAAGCAATCACAGCGTTCCGGCAGCTGCTCGTAAGCGCGGTAACACTTCGCTAAGAATTCCTGGTAAAGGGTGCCCTGATCTGAGGCGTCTTTATAGTTCTTCACCTCGCCAAAGAACTCTTGCTGGTCTACACGGCCTCCGCGAAGGTTTCCTCCGATATCGAAGGAATACGAGCTGCCAGTGGCCGCTTTGAAGGTCAGCTTTTTGACTGCTATCGCGTCTGGGACGACCCAACGTACCTCAGCACGGGTTGTGCTCTCGAGCCATCTCTTTGCCGAATCGATGCCATCAGCACCCCTCTGATGCAGCTCCTCCCCAGCCATGGAGGGATAGCCTACGTCAGCGGCGGTTTGCGTTGGGAGGTAACCGGCACACAGCTGGAAAGCGCCGCCTCGCTGAAGCCAGGCGAAGGACGGCCTATACATGGCGCCCATCTCACGGTCCGCCGAACCCTTCAGGGGCTTCATGAGTCGGCCTGGCGGTTCCGCTCTGCTACGGACGATCGTCATCTTCAGGCATATGCTCGGCCAACCAATCCGCGCCCGTCTCCACGCCGTATACAACACGGCCGTCTGGGAACACCGTCGCCATCACTGGCCGCGTAATCGGATTACCGAACCGTCCCGTGCCCGCCGTCGCCTGCCGATACTCCGCGCTCAGCCTCACCGCTAACGGCAACATCCACCCCGGGACCCTCACCGGTCCACCTACAGCCAGCGCGTCCATGAGCCGCTGATCATCACCCGCAAGCGCTTTGTCGCGCAGATACTCGCGGATACCCGTCACCACGACAGCCTTCCGTGCGGCCACCCGCGCCATCAGCGTTTCACTCCCCACCGCGCCCGCGACGCCTTCTGATGCCGCTCCGAAACGCCCGGCCCCAAGCCCGGGTTTACCTTCGCCAGCAGATCGACTATCTGGCGATCAAGCGCACGACCCTCCGCAGACAGTTTCACCAGCACCGAAGGTCGGTTCTCTGCCGCCGCCTCTGCCGCGAACGCCGCAGACAACACTTCACCGCGATCAGCCGCGGCACAGGCTGCGTCGAGTGCCGCCTGCTCTTGCTCGGTCCACTCCAGCGGCTCGTCGGCCGGCTGTCCGAGAGCATCGGAGGCCCGGCGCAGCGCGGCGTTCATCTCTGACCGCAACCGCGCGCCCGCCGATATCGGCGCTGAACTGTCGTCAACCATTTTAGTTAGCCTATCTCCGGGAAAATTGGGGATGCATGCACTGACCGGCGAGCCCTATGCCCACCGGGCGGGCGAATCGGAAGGCAAGGGGGGCCTCCCCTGGCGGGCGCCTCAGTGCGGGCCGAAATGCGCGAGGATGAGAGTGAGGACAATCGCGATACCAAGCTGGATCACGATCCAGACTAGACCTAGGCGCACGCTTCCGCCTGGGATGATCTTGCCGTCCTCGGTCCTCATCTGAGCTTGGCTGAAGATTGTCATGAACGCGGTTAGCACAACAACAATCGCGGTGCCAAGCCACAGGATCACCGTGAGGACTCTTCCCCAATCCTGTGGTGCCGAAAGAACGTTGGCAGCGACACCTAGCAAGTAGAGGACGCCTACGGAGATGATGGTTGCGAGTACGCCCGCTACTAGGCTCATCCAGAACTGTTCGGCACGAATCCATTTCCGGGGCCAATCCCATGGGGAGTTGTGATCGCCGGTCCCCGCCGACGTTGAATCTGTCATTAGGGGATTCAATCACCATGCTGGCTCTATTCGGAGGCAGTCGGCCCGCAATGGTGCAGCAAAGGCTTGATCGGCTGCTGTGTCGGGTCCAATTAGTCGGTCGCATCCTGGTTTGAGGGAGCGTTTGCAGATCGTCTGTCATCGTGATCCTCTGAGATGGCGTTGGTTTGGTTGGGTGACTCGAGGCGGGAAGCCATGACTCAAGCCGCCTCGAGTCACCCGGCCCGCTCCTGGCGCTGCAGCTTGTAGCCGGGGCGCGCTGCCAGGAGTGGGCAGTCTGTTAGGGCATGGGTACGCCTTCGTAGCGCATGCCGCCGGTGGGGATGGTTTCGGTGGATTCGGCGGCGAGGCGGTCGATGTCGGTGTCGCCTCGGTAGGCGCGGAGTTCATCGGGTTCGGAGAGTTTGAACACGGCGACGTCCATGGCGTTGGTTCGTGGACCGCTGGGGATGTCGGCGAGGGCGTCGAGGTCGGCGCGGGTGGTTTCGGGGGCGTGCTGCTGGTAGGTGCTGAAGACTTCGCGCCAGCCCTGTTCGACGGCGCGCAGGGCGATGGCTTTGACCATCCAGGTGTCGCCGTAGCGGTGGGCGAATTCGAGTTCGGTCTGGGCGTCTTCGGGGGTTTCGATGCGTTTGGCGCGGTCACGGGAGTCGCGGAAGATGGCGAGTTGTTCGCGGGTCATATCGCCGTCGACTCCGAAGATTCTGCGCTGCAGGCGTTCCCGCCGGGCCTCGCGGTCGGTGAGGTATTTGGTTTTGAGGTCGTCGCGTTGTTTGCGTGCGGTTTTGACGAGTTTGGCCATTTCGGTGCGTTTGCCGTGGTTGGTGAGTCGGCGGTTGTCGCGGATGGTGGATATGCCGCTGGCGAGCCGTCGTTGGATGGCGGCCATTTCGTCGCGGGGGTAGAGGGTCATGGCGTTCTCCTTTAGTGGGTTGCGTTGTGACTATTCAGTTGTCGGATGGGGTTGTCCTGCGTTGACTGACAACAGGTCTAGAGGCTGAGCGCCGCGTGCGCCCCGCGGTCGGCGGAGCCCGACACGCTTGTAGTAGAAACTCGGCTCCTGCGATCGAGATAGCCAGTCCTGCGCGTCGTAGGCAGGCTCGCCCACGACAACGGGCACTTGGTACCGGGCGGCGAGGGCGCCCTGTAGCGACTCAGCGTCTTCGTGGTCGGCCTCGGTCGGACACACGTAGAGGGCTTCGATCTGCGCGGCCTCGCCCTTGACTTCAACGGCCATCGACACACTGGGAGCGATGACCTCGAGCGGTCGGTAGGTCGTTACGCGGCCGACGACCACCATGTAGTCGCCGTGCACACCGCTGGATATCGCGGTGCGGACCGGGAGGCCGGCGGTCGATCGCCACTCCCTCCTGGTCATCGCGCTGCGCGCATGGAACAGCAGATCGACGAGATTGACAACCGCGTGGACGCCGCACACGCACGCATCCCCGGGCGGTGTGTGTTCGTCGCTGCGGAGAACTCCGGGGCACGTTGCGACGTAGCGCCGCTCCGGCCAGGGCTTCGGCGGCGTCGCATACGGCGAATACAGCATCACGTCGGCGGTTCCGAGTAGTAGTGTCGGCACAACCCAGAATCGCCAACCGGTTGCGGTCTGTTCGCCGCTCATCCTGCGTGCCGTTCCCGTTCGATGCGCAGGGCGGCGGGGTGGTGCGCGTCGTCGTCCGTGTATTCCGGCCGGCCGAACTCGACGGGCGCCCCGTAACGCTTCTTCAGCGCCGCCGCGAGACGTGGCCGCACCTGCCTGTCACGCCGGGACTGCAGCCACTCCGGCAACACCCAAATCTTCTCGATGGATGCCGCGGCAGCTCGTCCTTCGACCATGCCGCCGTCGTCGTACTGCATGATTACCGGGCCTGTCATTTTGACGTGGCAGACTGCGAGGTTAAGCCCGGCCGGATCGAGATCCGCCTTTTGCTCGGCCGCGATCCGCAACTGGTCGGCCATGCCCAGTACATCGAGCAGGAACGGTGAGAAGTAGACGCCGCAAAGGCAACTCGGAACCGGAGGTATGTGCTCGTTATGCACTGGGCACGTCGGCGTGTAATGCGGGCTCTCCCAGGGCGATAGCCTGCGCCGGGTGCCGTAGTGCTCTGCAGCTTTCTCGGCGGTCTCGGGCCGGCCGTGGGGTGAATATAGGCACGCGTTCTGCTGTCGGACCACAAAGTAGCGCCACCCGTCGACCTCGGTGACGGACTGCCCGCTGGACTGCACCAGGACGCCGTCATGCTTGCGCACTTGGTACTGATGCCACTCCGCGACCGACACCGAGGGCCGCCGAGTCGGAGGCTCGGGCTCTACCAGTCGTCGACCAGCAGCGCCCTCAAGTGCCGCACGCCGGTTCGCGGCTTTCTGCCTGCGCTGCTTGGCGCCCTTCGCGCCGGTCATCTAGCTGCCCGCCTTCAAGGAGCGGCGATCACAGCGGATGGTTCGGGCCAGTGGGCCGCTCTGTTCGACCACGGCGGCCGTGACCTTGCCAAGCATGTAGTGCCAGACCCACTCCTGGGCGCGCAAAATGTCGGGGTATTTGCCCAGGTCAGCACTCAACGAACGCCTCCTCAGAAAATTTCAGGTCTCTGGACTGCGAGTCCCCTCGACCAGGGTCAAGGTTTGGGCTGCCTGTCGGGGTCATGCCCCAGGGGGTGTGTGGTCGGGTGGCTCCACAAGAATCGCCTAACTCGCGGCAGCAGCAGTTTCCCTTGGCAGGGGTCAACGTTGGGGTGGCCGTTTGGGGGCCGGCCCCAGGGGTAGCGGCTGTACCCTTGCTGTGCATGGGGGATGCAGAATGAGCGCACCCGGCTGGTATCCGGACCCGACCGGTCAACGGGGTCCGCGGGGGATGCGGTATTGGGATGGTCAGCGTTGGATTGACACGATTCCCCCGCCCCCCAAGAGACCGTCGAGCGGCGTTGATTGGAAAGTTTGGGTGGCGATTGCCGGCGCAGTCCTGGTTGCTTTGGTCGTTGCAGTAGGTCTTGCGGGTGGTGGGGACGATGAGGAGGGCGCTGCGGCTACGGCGACGACAACTAGCCGGGTGCCGTTGACAACCCGCACTACCACGTCTGCTCCTACTGGGATGCGGGCGTGGATGAGCGAGGCGGCCGGACCGATCGGGGATGTCGGCACTGCCTTGACCGACATCGGGCAGGCTATGCAGGTGCTGGACTTCCCGACCGTCCGAGCTACGTGTCCGGACCTTCGGGCGGCCAGCGACCAACTCGAGCGGACGCTGCCATCGCCCCGGTCTGATGTCACGGCTGCCCTGCAGGATGGTGTGGGTGACTTCCGGTCGGTGGCCATGCTGTGCGTCAATGCCGACCTGACCATGAGCCCGGTGGAGCGGGAGCAGATGGGGTTCTACCTCGACCGTGGCGCGGCGAGAATGTGCGACGCCTACGAACTGATGGGGTTGGATACCGGCTGCCGAGGTTGATGCCATCAGCGCTGGCCCGCCTGGCGTGCCTCGGCTTCCTGTTGGGGTGTGGCGGTGCCGGCGGTGCGGGCTGCCTGGACAGCGGACAGGCTGAGCGATGGGTCAGCTTCGGCGAGGCGCCTGATCTCGTCGGGCATCTTGCCCTGCAGCTCGGAAGGTTTGATGAGACTGGCTCCGACCTTCCCGCCGAGTCGGGAAGCGCGGCCGTCGAGGGTTTGACGCAGTGCGCCGAGTTCGGCGAGCTTGTCGGTGACGGTGGGGTGGGCGACGGCGTACTGGTCGACGACCTGGCCCCAGTCGGCTTGCCAGGCCCGCATGACGACAGCCTTAGCGAGGATGGTGTCGCCGGAGAGTTCGGCGTTGCCGAGGGCTGTCATGGCGGCTTCGGCGGTGTCGAGTTTGTCGGCGCGGTCAGTGGCGTCGCGGAATGAGACGGCGTCTGCGCCGGATGTTGCGGCGGTGCCGAACACTTGGCGTTCGATGTCGTTGTATCGCTTGACGTTGGTGTCGAAGTCGAGTTGCTCGAGGCGGGCGATTTCGGTGCGGGTGTTGGTCCAGGCGCGGGCGATCATCTGCGTTTTTCCCAGCTCGGACAGTGAGGAGTCACCGCGGACATCGGCCAGGGCGTTGTTGTATTTGGCGCGTAGGTCGATGACCTTCTGCCGGTGCGGCGTGCTGGTCATCGCAGCGCCGATGTTGTTGGTCTGCGCGTTGATTGCGTCGCTAAGCCAGCTCACGGTATTCCTTTCGTGCTTCTGCGTATTGGATGACCTGTCGGCGTGAGAACACCAGGTGTCGTCCGGCGGGCCGTACTCCATCGAGGTCTGCCTGGATTCTCCGCACGTGTCGCTCGGTGCAACCGAGGAGAACGGCTGCTTGTGCGGTGCCGATCAGGTCATCCGCTTCTGATTGTTCTGCATCGCAACCAGATTCAGGTCCGATAGCGGACATGGTGTTGAGCCAGCGGTGTGCGGCTCTTACTTCGGCAGGGACTCCCCTGCCGGCGCGGTCGCGTTCGTGGACGAAATGGCCGAGGGCGTAGAGGACACCGCCGAGCAGATAGTCCGGGATCACCATTTTCGACCCTCCTTGTATTTGGTCGGCCATGACGTCAGCTACACCCCCAGTGCGAGAACACGTATAAACCGTGATCTCCCTACGCCGAAGGATGCGATTTGAGATCGAATCCTTCGGGGTGTTCGATCCTCATGGCGTGAGCACGTCCGCGAGTCGGTGTGCCAGCTGGAGTGCTTTCTCGGTTGTGAGGGGCGGTAGGCCGTCGACATAGACGAGGTTGTCGCGGACCTCCACTCGCGGGCTGGGCCGGCATTGCCAGCACACACGGGTGGTGCTGGCGGTGTCGCGGTCGCGGCAGACGGTGCACTGGTGTCGTTGTCCGCTCATCGGTTCTCCGACTGTCGGAGAACTGCCCAGCTTAGAACGGCAGTTGGCTGCTTGCGTTGGTTGCGACGACGCTTACGCATCCGGGCTTTGTGGCGATGCTGCGGCCACTGGCCGCCGTGACGAGCGGGATGGGCGGGTTGCCGGTATTCGATGAGGTTCACTTGACCACCCGCAGCGGTGAGGTCGTCGTTACCGCGTCGAGGATTCCGGGGCCAGCGATGAAGACGCGCTTGCGGGTGCCGTCGCGTTGTTCCACGGTGCCGAGTTCGCGGGGCCGGTCGTCTCGGTGTCCCGGTTGGGGGTGCCAGGCGTAGACGAAGTAAGCGCCGGTTTCCAGATCTATTCGGGTGGTGACTGGGCGGCCGTCGGCGTAGCGGTTCATGTCGTCGCCGTCGCTGCAGAACGCGGCCGCCGACTCGGCGATTTTGGCCCGCACGGTGTCTAGGAGTGAGAGAACGTTCTCGATCTGGGCTTCGTGGTCGTCGGCGGCCTGGTGTTGCTCAAGGCCGCACAGGAGGTCGGATGCGGCTTCCAGCAGCGGTAGAGCCTCGGCTTGGGTGTACTTCAGGTAGTCGGTGGGGTCGATGGTCATGCTTGGGTGTTCTCCTCAATGGTGGTGTGGTTGGTGGTGAGGCGACTGACGCAGGGGACGCGGCGTACACGCCCGTCCGGTTTGGTGCACCAGGTGTTGACAGCGCCGCAGTTCGGGCATGGGCGGGACATGTCGGCCACATCGGCGTAGCTGTCCCAGATGGGTTTTCCGTTGATCCGCTTCATTGCTCGCCCTGCTGTTCCCGCCAGGTACGCAATGCGGTCGCTGTCCGTTGCTTGTTCCACTTGAGTCGGCCGCGTGCGTCATCAACCGTTGTGGGTGGTGGGTCCAGTGCGGCAATTGCTGCCACGTCGTCCGGTGGGGCGTTCTCGTCGCTGTTGCGTTCACCGTCGGCGGGCGGGTAGATCGCCCACTCCAACACACCTTCGGTGAACGCCAGGAGCTTGAAGGTGCCGGCGACTGGCTCCCGGTCTCCCACCGGGCAGTGCGCGCGCACCGAGCCGTGCCGGTCTTTGTTCACCAACAGCGCGGCGCTTCCGCCGTGGCCGGGAGTGAAGGGCTGCTTGACCTTCACTCGCAGTGATACGCCGCCGATAGCGCGGCGCTTGGCAGCGGTACCGCCTGGCCCTGCTGCTCGAGAGTCTGCGCCTTTGGCGAGGTGGTCGACTGCGAGGACGGCGGCACCGGCTCTCGCCAACGGCTTCAGCACATTGCTGTGGGCGAGGGTGAAGTCGTCGCTTGAGTTCGAGCTGGCGCCGTACATCGGTAACAGCTCACCGATGGAGTCGACCAATGCAACCGCCGGCCGCCATGCCGCGCAATCGAGGATCACTTGGCGCAGCTCGATGCGGTCTTCGGGTTCGCAGTACCGGAACCGATTGGTGTCGCGCAGAGCCTCTATCGGTGCGCCGAGGTCGAGCAGTCGCCGCACTGTGGCTGCCGCCCCGTTGTGGTCCAGATCGACGATGAGTGCCCGCCGACCTGCTTTGAGGGCTTCCACCGTCGCAGCGAGGCAGAGCCACGTCTTGCCGCTCTCTGGGTCACCGAACACCCAGTTGACCTGACCGGCGTAGAACAGGCACCGCCCGTCAGTGCGTCGGCCGAGTTGCGGTTCCGGCGGTTCCGGCAGGGTTCCGTCCAGCATTGCGCGAATGTCCACGTAGAGCGGCTTTTCGTCCACGGTTCCCGGTTCCGGCATAGAGGGTTCGGAACCGGGAACTGTCACGTTCTCCGTGTCGGTTCCGGTTCCGGGTCGGTTCTGGGAACCGGGAACTGTATGCGGTTCCGGTTCCGGAGTCCCTATGCGGGAACCGGGAACCGCGCCGTTGGCAAGGGCGTTGAGGCGCTCGGCGATGGCGACAGCGCGGGTGGTGTCGGTACTCATCAGGCAGCACCTCGATCCCGACTGGAAATCGGCCGCGCCCATGGGTGAGTCTCTTCCCACCGTTCTCGCTTGAGCTTGGCCTGCGCGATAGCCGACCAGTCTTCGGCGGCACTGATGGCTTCACCGGCCTGCTCAAGTGCGCTTTGATTGTTCTCGACGCGCAGCGCCCAGTGCTGGGCAGCGTCGAGGAGGGCCGCCCACTTTCGTGGATCGTCGTGCGTGAGGGAACACCATGCGGGCGTTCCAGCCATAGGCCAGTCGCCATTGACCTGATCGAGGATGGCCTGCACGGTCTCGTGAACCGCCCACCAATTCACATGTCGCGCGCTCACTGGCCCACCGCCATCGCGGTCGAGGAACTGGAAGTTCGGCGCACCGCCGGCTGCGACATGCGTCCGGTTCTCGGATCAATCCGTCGGATAAAAGTGGGGATTTCCCCACTTTCTTGCAAGGCGCGGCGCACCGAGCCGACCGTCTTGTGATCGACACCGATGCGTCGGGCGTGTTCACGATCCGACAAAGAGGGGTCGTCGCGGAGCGCCGCCGCGACGTTCGCACGTCGCGTTCGACGGTTCTTCCGGACCTGAGGATCAAGGTGGGCAACGTCCTTGGTGGAGTTACCACCGCGCCGCATCAGCGCCTCTGTGGCCTTCTGGCGGCCCCACTCCCGAACCTCGGCGCCGGAAGGGATACGTGCAGCGTCCTCGGCGGCACGTGTGCGCAGACGCGTGATTCGACGGACCTCGAGGCAGTAGTCGCGGTATTGCTTCCAGGTGATGATGCCGCCACGGGCTTGCTCTTTCGCGGCGTCCATATACCTGTGCGCCACCGTGACGGGATCGGTAAACGCACTGCTAGAATGGGTTTCATTCGGTGATGCGATGTGGGGGCCGGGCTCTGTGGTGGGGCCCGGCTTTCTACTTTCTGGCATCAGGCAGCACCGCCCGCCCGCAACAGCGCGGCTATTCGGGTTCGCTGTTCATCGGAGAGCGGCGGTGCCTCAGCTATAACCCGGCTGATGAAGTCGGCGAGGCGCTGCTCGGCGTACTCAGCCGCAATCTGATCTTTGTCCGGGCGATCCCACCGTTTCGCCGCAGCGTTCTTGCCCTGCAACTCGCGAAGTCGCGAAGATGACTTGGTTGTGGACACACTGAACCCCTTCGGGGTTCGGCGCCCTGCACGATTCCGAATGCCTTCACAGGCGGGCAACTGCTGCTAATGCTACCGCATTCGCATCGGGTTTTAGAAGAGTGTGGGCTTCCCAGGGTGTCCGGGTACGACGTTCTTGGTCACTTCAAGGATGTCGACAGCAAGAATCGTGGCGGTCCCGTGTCGGCATGACGCATCGAGGCCCACTGTGGGGCCGCCGTCTGCGAGATCGTCAACGTCGTAGGTGTGCCCGGGCCAGTGACGATTCCCGTCGAGCGTTCTCCGTCTACGAGCCGACTCGACAGTTCGCTGCTCGTTCAGCCCAGGTGACAGTTTGTAGTCTTTCGTTCTGGCGAGCGTTCTGTCGCCGATACGGATAATTGTTGCGCGGGGTCCGCACTTTCCGCACAAGTAGCGGTGCACAGTCACCCGTGAGATCAACCCGGCATTCTCGAGATGTTGGTATGCATCATGGATCGCCTGTTTGTGGTCTTCAGATTTGTCGACTAAGTCTCGGAACCATTGCACAAGATCATCAGTCACCGCTATCACGCTTCCACTCGATGTTGACGTACTGCGGGTCGAATCGCCTGAGTCCGCGCGGCGACCGATTTACGGTCACGGTCAAGAGCTGGTCGATAATTTTTCCGCGGATGTCAGGGCTGAGGGCTGCCCAGCGATCTCCCAATTGCTCACGCACGTGAATAACGCCGAGTAGTACGGATGCCGGGTTGATCTGCGTCGCGGACGCAAGCTCACGGTCCAAACTTTCAAGTGCGGTTGAAAGTTTCTCGGTGCCCCGCTTCAACTGCGGAGCAGTGATTGCTCCATCGGCAAAGAGACTTGCCAATTCTTCTTGGCGCGCTTGCAGCGCAGCGCGTTGGGCATGGAGTGCTGCCACGTCGATACCCCCGGGATTGTTCAACGCGGTGGACAATTGGTCCGCGTCGGGCTGCTGAAACCGCCCGAGGATGATGGCGGTGACGTAGTCGTCGAGCGCCTGGCCCTGGCGTCGAATATGACGGCTGGGGCAGGTGTAGGCGCGGGGCTTGCTGCCGCTGGGCTTCCAGCCAATCACCGCCGCGCCACATACCCCACACCGGTATACGCCACTCCCCTGGTAAAGGCGTTCGAAACCGGTATGACCCACACGTGCGGGGTCTTTGAGGTAGGCGACGATGCCGTGGTGGGTGTCTTCGTCGATGACCGGCGTCCACTTGCCGGGGCCGACCACCTTGCCCTGGTGGACGACCAGCGCGGCGTAGCGGGGGTTCATCAGCACTCTGCGGACAGTTGGCGATGTCCACCCGGTTGCCTTTCCGGTGGTTTGCAGTCCTGCCGCGGTCCATTCGCGGGCGACGGCCCGCACTGACTTCCCGGCGAGGACATCGAGGATCGCCTGTCGGACGGCGGTCGCTTCAGGCTCAAGTGGTTCCCCCTTGAGGGTGTAGCCGAATGGCCTACGTGCGACGGACCAGTCTCCGCTCGCGGCGCGTTGGACGTTGGCTCGCTTGCGCCGCTCCCCGGAGTGTTCCGACTCTTGGCGCGCAACGGAGCCGAGGATGCGGGCAATCATGCGGCCGGCGCTCGTGGACAGGTCTAGATCGCCGCCCTGGACGGTGCGGATCTGAATCTGCCTGGCGTCGGCAACATCGATCACGCGCTCGAGGTCACGCATGTTGCGGTACAGGCGGTCGGTGTGGAAGCACAGCAGGGCGTCGAACTCACCTGCCGCCATCGCCTCCAACATGGCTTCGAATCCGGGCCTTCGCTTTCCGCTGTAGGCCGAAATGTCGTTGTCGTCATAGTGTTTGACGACTTCCCAGCCGTGGCGTTCGGCAAGGGCTTGGCAGTCCTCGAGCTGCCGCGCGACACCGAGGCCGCGTCCGGCCTGGTCGTCGCTGATACGGGTATAGATCGCTGCGCGCACCCAAATATCATAAGGGTAGTTCTTGACTTTTCCTACCCAGAAATGTTGCGCCACCTTTGAAGTCGATGAGCACGAGGTTGAGTACCTCGGGTGAGTGGGCGGCGATCATGCCCAGGGTCAGTGTCCGCAGGAATTCCGACTTGCCGGATCCGGTAGCGCCGACGCACAGTCCATGCGGCCCCATGCCTCCTGCGGCGGACTCCTTGATGTCGAGATGCAGTGGGGCGCCGTCGGCGGCCACTCCGATCGGCGCGGTCAACGTCGCGCCCCAGACCTGGTCCACGTCGATCGACGCCGGATCGTCGATGCCCATGAGCGCCGGCCAGTCCGGCGCCCGACCCGCCCCCGAATGTCGGCACGGGGCCGCATGGGCACCGGCGGCGATCCGCCACGCGCAGGCGGTGGCGTCGGGTAGCGCGAGCACGTCGAGCGCCACCTGGTACGCCACCCCGTCGACGCGGATCGTCGGCGCGGCTGTCGGCTCTGCGGCGTGCAGGACGACAACGGTGCGGCCCGGTGCGGCCGGTGGCTCCGCTGCACCGTCGACGAGTAGCACCCGGTGCGAGGCCACACCGGAATCGCGGTTGTGCGGCAGCCATTTCAGCCAATCCCACTGCGGCGACGCCGTCTCGTCGACCAGAGCGGTCACACCGAGGACATCGGGTGGGTGCAGCATCGCGAGCTGACACAACAGCGCCCGAGCGACCCCTCGGGTCGCCACCGGGTCACCGTCGACGTGCACGATGCGGATGTCTTTCAGCTGCAACAGGATCGGGACACCACCGATCAGCGCCCACCGGCGCACCAGGTCGTGCACCGCGGCGACGGTGACGGGGTCGGCCGACCCGTCGGGCGGGGTCCGCGGCGCCACCACGGTGGTGGCAGACGGGCCGTCGCCCACCCCGATCCGGGCGGTCAGGTGATCCGGGTGCGCCGGGCCCCGCTCCCACATGCGGTCACCACCGGCCAGGCTCCACAGCGCCGCGGGATCCGGGTGCGCCCGGTGCAGACGGCGGTGTTCCAGGTCGGCCGCCTCCGCCAACGCCGCGTGCACCGTGTCGAGGTAGCGCAGGTATTCGGCCCGCTGGGCGTTGATCTCGGCGCCCCGGCCCGCTCCCCTGGCTCCGTAGACGAGCGTGCCGACGAGGGACACGACCATCATGGCCGGGAAGAGCAGGAAGGTCGGACTGCGCGGCGCCCCCGAGGTCAGATAAACCGCGCTCATACCCGCGACGGCGACGATCATCACGACCGGCAGCAGTCTGGCCATCGGGTTGGGTGGTGGTGTCCGCGGCACCTCCGGTGGAGGGTCGATGACGAGTTGGCCTGGCGGCGGCCGGGACAACGGCGTTTCGGTGTGCTCCATCGTCTGGATAGACGCAACGAGGCAGCTTCCGGTTCCATCCACAGGCGGAGGAAGATCTGCGCAACGGCGGGTCGCACCCGAGTTACGTTGATGCCGTGACGGATACGTTGTGCCGGGTGACCGTTCACGCCGCCGGGCCCGGCGGATGGTCGCAGGCCGATCTGATGTTGCCCGCCGGATGTCCGCTGGGCTCGATGCTGCCGGAGATCGTCGATGCCGTCGTCGGACCTGTCGGACCCGTCGAACCCAGCTCAGCATCGCCTCCGCTGGGGTGGCACGCGTCCCGAGTGGCCGGCCAGCGCCTGGACCCGTCACTGACCTTGCACGAGAGCGGCGTCGCCGACGGTGAGCTGATCGTCCTGTCGACGACCGAACCGCCGACGCCTCAACGAGTACACGGCGACGGGTGTGCCGCGGTGCTCGCCGCCGCGGACCGTTCCACCACGGGCTGGGGCCGCGCCGGACCCTGGGTCGGTCTGACAGGGTGCCTGGCCGCCGCAGTGACGCTGGCATGGTCGGGGGCGCAGACGCCGACACCGGGCCCCTTGTGGGTCGCGGCGCTACTGGCGCTGTCCAGCGCCGCGGCCGCCCTGGCCGTGCGCCGGGCCGCAAGCGCCGCGACGACCCTCGCCGGCCTTGCTGCGGTCGCGTTCGCCGCTGCCGCCGGGTTCCTGGCCGTCCCGCATGCACCTGCGCCGGCGACGATGCTGCTGACCGCCTCGGCAGCGCTGATGACGTCGACGTCGATGGTGCGCAGCGTATGTCGCGACAGTGTCGCTCTCGGTGCGGTCGTCACCGCTGCCGCCGGCGTGGTGGCGGTGTCGGGGGTGTGCACGGTGACCTCGCCGAGGATTGCGGTGGCGGGCTCGCTGCTGGCGGTCACCGCCGTGGTCGCGTTGTCGGTGGCGCCCAAACTCGCCATCACCGTCGCCGGAATCGGGCCGTCACACGGCCTGGTCGACGAGAAGCGATCGGCGGATGCGCATCGGTTGTTGACCAGCGTGGTCACCGGTTCGGCAGGGGCCGCGGCCCTGGGTGTCGCCCTGGTCGCGCTCGACGCAGCGCGGTCCCCGGAGGCGACGCTTCCCGTGCGCCTCGCGGCCGTGCTGCTCGCGGTCGACATCGGACTGCTGTTGTCGCTGCGCCAGCGCGTGCACTCCGACGGGGGACGGCGTGTCGCGTTGGGCTTCGCCGCGATGACCGCGCTGGCGACCGCCCTCGCGGGCGCGGCGGTCACGGC
>Ga0207914_100337_pt1 | contig 20917 bp, 16 predicted proteins | sample DeeseametaMP2497_FD_184171 | JGI IMG/M metagenome (GOLD analysis project Ga0207914, IMG submission 184171) | Marine microbial communities from East of Antigua and Barbuda, Atlantic Ocean - MP2497 (SPAdes) | ecosystem: Environmental > Aquatic > Marine > Oceanic | place: East of Antigua and... | reverse complement strand
GGCGGCCAGCCGGCCGTCGTCGTCGGCCAGCAACGGGTGGTCGGCGGCGTCGTCGGGCCGGCAGCACTGCGCGAGGCCCGACGCGGCATGGCGCTGGCGGCGGGGCTGCGGCTGCCGCTGGTCCTGGTCATCGACACCGCCGGGCCTGCGCTGTCCACCGAGGCCGAACAGGGTGGGCTGGCCGGTGAGATCGCGCACTGTCTCGCCGAGCTCGTCACGCTCGACACCCCGACGGTGTCGGTCCTGCTCGGGCAGGGCAGCGGCGGACCCGCACTGGCGATGGTGCCCGCCGACCGGGTGCTGGCCGCGCTGCACGGGTGGTTGGCACCCCTGCCGCCGGAGGGGGCCAGCGCGATCGTCTACCGCGACCTCGAACACGCCCCGCAACTGGCCGGCGCGCAAGGCATCCGCTCGGCCGATCTGCTGCGCGACGGCATCGTGGACGCGATCGTGCCCGAGCATCCCGACGCGGCCGACGAGCCCAAGGCGTTCACTGCGCGGCTGTCGGCGACCATCGCCGTCGAGTTGCACCGGCTGCGTTCGGTGCCCGCCGAGCAACGCCTTGCCGCTCGCCTGGAGCGCTACCGCCGCATCGGCCTGCCCTGAGTGAGTCGGTGCTACGCCATCATTGCCAGCCCGCGGTTACGTTCAAACCTCGATGGGCGGGTGCAGCCGTTCCATCGTGTACTGCCGATTGCGCCGGGCCGCCCACGCGCTGGCGGCCACAGATGCCACCAACAGTCCGGCCAGCACCGCGATCGCGACCCACAGCCGGGAATCCACCCCACCGACGGTCAATTGCCGTAACCCGTTGACCGCATAGGTCATCGGGTCGAACGGATGCATGATCTGGAACGGTTTCGCGGTGGTCTCGACCGGATAGATGCCGCCGGCGGAAACCAGCTGCAGCATCAGGAAGGCCAGTGTCACGACGCGGCCGACCGCCACGCCGAACAGGGCGTTGAACGCCTGGATGATCGCCAGGAACGTGCCCGCGACCAAGACCAGGAAAGCCACGGTCGCCAGCGGGTATTCGGCGTTCAACCCCACGCCGAAGTGCACGACGGCGTACATCACCGCGACCTGGCACACCGCGACCAGAAGACCGGGCCAGTAGGACGCCAGCACCACCCGCAGCGCGCCCAGACCGTTGACGATGGGCCGGGACTGCAACGGCGTCAACAACATCCAGATGATCAACGCACCGATGAACAGTGCCAGCGGCATGAAGAACGGGGCGAAACCGGTGCCGAAGGTCGCCGCCGGGTTGGTGTTGACGATGTCCAGACCGACCGGAGCAGCCATGGTCTTGGCGACCTCGGTGCGTTGTTGCGGGGTCCACGAGGGGATCAGCGTGGTGCCCTCCCGCAGCTTGGTCGCGAGCTCCTGACCACCGGCCTGGAGACGGTCGGTGCCGGCGGCGAGTCGGTTCGTCCCGGCCGCGAGTTCGTCGCCGCCGTCGCTCAACTGGACCAGTCCCGCGTTGAGCCGCTGGGCACCGGTGTTCAGCTCGTCCACCCCGTCATGCAGCCGCGCGACGTCCGCGCGTAACCCCCCGTCGAGGGCTTTGGCGAGGAAGACCCGCAGCGAGCTGTTCGGGTCGCCGAGTTCGTGTTCGAGCCGGGCGGCGCTGTCGCGAAGCCGGGTGAGGCCCTCGTCGGTGGTGGGATCGATGCCCTGAGCGCGAAGGAGCCGCTGCGCACCGGCCAACGCGTGGCCCGCGTCGCGGACGGCCGGGTCGGGGTTGGTCTGAAGGAAAGCGACGGCCTGGTCGACGATGGCGGCGGCCTGTGCACTGTTGACGTTGAGCGCGGCGATGCGCTCGGTGGTGGAACGGACCGCGCCCGAGAGGTGTTGGGCGGCGAGGGCGACGTCGGTGGGGTCCAGGTTCAATGCGCCAACCCGATCCAGCACCATAAGCAGCGGGCCGGTGGCAGTGTCCACCGACGCGGCGAGTTGTTCGGTGCCGGCAGCCAATTGCGCCGAACCGGCACTGGCCGTGTCGAGACCGGTCGAGAGCGCGTGCGCACCGTCGGCGAGACGTTGCGCGCCGTCGTTGGCGGCGCCCAGGCCGTCCGCGAGCTGCTGGGCCCCGTCAGCGGCCTGGTCGAGGCCCTTGCCGGCGTCGGTCAGGCCGGTCAGGACGGTGCCGACGGTCTGTTCACCGATGCGGGCGTTGACCTGGTTGAGCACCTCCCGTGCGGCGTTCTGACCGATCACCGAGGCGAGGTAGTTGTTCGCGTCGTTGAACGTGAACCGCAACTGGGCTTGCTGCGGCTCGCCACCCGACGGTGAGGCGACGCGCTCGCTGAAGTCCGGTGGCAGTGTGATCGAGAAGTAGTAGTCGCCGTCGGCCACTCCTTGCGCCGCGTCCTGGGCGGACATTTCATGGAGGTCGAGCTGCCCGGAGTCCAGCAGCGCCCGGGCCACCTGGTCGCCGGCACGTAATGGCTGGCCCTGTGCCTGCGCCCCGCGATCTTCGTTGACCAACGCCACCGGCACCTTGTTCACCTCGGCGAATGGGTTCCAGAACGCCCACAGGTACATGGCCCCGTAGAGCAGCGGCATCACGATGATCGTGATCAGCGCGATGCGGGGCATCAGGCCACGCGAGTAGCGCTTGAGATCGGTGCCCAGCGACATTCCGGCCAACATGATCATTCACCGCCCTTCTGCACACCGGCCAGCTCGGTCCGCGACGCGTTGGGTACCTCGAGGTGGCGCACCGGATGGTCGGGGACGCCGTTGACGCTGGCGGTCACGACGGTCTGCGTGCGGCCGAGTTCGACGAGGCGGGTGACGAGCACGTCGCGGTGGCGGTCGCTGGTGACCTGTTCGAGGTTGCCGACGACCAGCAGGGGCGGACGGCCGGTGTTGGCCAGCGCGATGCGCAGCAGCAGACCGTCGAGTTCGCTGAGCTCCTCGACGTACTCGGTCAGCGGCGGCAGCGGCACGTCACCGAACACCGGGGCGCACACATCGGCAAGGTCGGCGGCGTCGGCCCGGCGCACGAGGCGGTACCACGGGGCATCCCAGCGCAGCTGTTCGGTGATCAGGTCGCGCACCGTGACCGACTCGGCGACGGTGTCGAGCTCATCGATCCCCGCGAGCGCCGCGTGGGCGAAGATGTCGCGGGCCCGGCTGCGGCCGAGGACGGTCAGCTGGCCGGATACCGGGCGCATCCGGCCGGCCAGTGTCATCAACAGTGCGGTGCGCCCCGATCCGGGTGGGCACACCAAGACGGTGACCCCGCCGGACTCGATGTCCAGGTCGATCGGACCGTAGACCGGACCCCACGGTCCGCGCATCGTGATGGCCCGCGCGGTGATGGCCGGATCAGGGTGTGGCTCAGTCACCCCCTGATCCCACCACAGCGAACGCGGTGGCGAGGCGCGCCGAGCGTACGGTTTTTGACGGAAATCGCCGCAGATTCATCAGAAACCGTACGGCCGTCGCTTCATGCGGCACCGGGTCACGCCAGGGACAGCGCGGCCAGCGTCGCCACGCCGGTCAGCACATGCAACGGCAGCTGCAGCAGACTGCGTCTCGTCCACCGGACTGCGGCCGCCTCATCGACATCAGCGGGGTTCGCCCCTTCGAACACAACAGCTTTCGGGGTGAGGTCGACCGCCGACCAGATCCGCAGCACGACGTGACCGGCCACTGCCACCAGCAGCGCGGCGCGGACGACGGGGTCACCCCACGCGGCCACCAGTGACACCACCAGCAGCACGTCGAACGCGAGCTGCGCGGGTCGCCAGAAACGGGCCCGGGAGATTCCGCCGTTGCGGGCCTGCACGATGCCCGGCCGCTTGGGCCAGAACGGATCGACCACCAACGCCTCGTAGACAGCTCCGCCCAGCACGGCGCAGCCGACCAGCGTCGTCGTCGCGATGACCAGGACAGCAGGGGTCCACACGTCTCCCGATTATCCAAATGCCAGGATGTGGCATGGCCCACATCCAGCCCTTTCGCATCGACATCCCCGATGCCGACCTCGCCGACCTGCGAGAGCGCCTCGCGCGCACCCGGTGGCCGGAGCAGGAGTGCGTCGACGACTGGAGCCAGGGCATCCCGCTGGCCTACACCCGCGAACTGGCCACCTACTGGGCCGACGAGTACGACTGGCGCTCACGCGAGGCGGCGCTTAACCGCTTCGACCAGTTCACCACGGAGATCGACGGACTTCCGATCCATTTCCTCCACCAGCGCGCCCCACGGCATGACGCGTTCCCGTTGTTGATCACCCACGGTTGGCCGGGATCGGTCGTCGAGTTCCACAAGGTGATCGAGCCGCTGAACGCCGCCGGGTTCCACGTGGTGTGCCCGTCGCTGCCCGGATACGGCTTCTCCGGTAAGCCGACGCACACCGGATGGGGTGTGGAACGCATCGCGCAGGCGTGGGACGAGCTGATGGTGCGGCTCGGTTATCAGCGCTATGGCGCGCAGGGCGGGGACTGGGGCGCCGCCGTCACCACCCAGATCGGTCGCAACCGCGGTCACTGTGTAGCCGTCCACACCAACATGCCGCTGGGTCGGCCGCCGAAGGGTCTGCGTGACCCCAGCCCCGACGAGTTGGCCGCACTGGAGCGCCTCGAGTACTACCAGAAGTGGGATTCGGGTTATTCGAAGCAGCAGTCCACCCGACCGCAGACACTGGGCTACGGACTGGTGGACTCCCCCGTCGGGCAGATGGCGTGGATCGTGGAAAAGTTCTGGTCGTGGATGGACTGCGACGGCCATCCCGAGAACGTGCTCACCAAGGACGAGCTCCTCGACAACGTGATGCTGTACTGGCTGAACGGTTCCGGGGCCTCCTCGGCGCGGCTGTACTGGGAGAGCTTCGGCAGCTTCGGCGGCGGTGGCCCGGTGACACTACCCACCGGGGTGGCCGCGTTCCCGAAGGAGGTGCTGCGCGCCCCGCGGCACTGGTGCGAGGACAACTACACCATCACCCGGTGGACGACGATGCCACGCGGCGGTCACTTCGCGGCGTTCGAGCAACCCGATCTGTTCGTCGAGGACGTGGTGGCCTTCTTCGCCGATTACCGCTGAGCTCACAGCCCCAGCAGCCGGGTGCTCTCCGCACGCATGTCGACCTTGCGGATCTTGCCGGTGACCGTCATGGGGAACTCGTCGACCAGATGCACATAGCGCGGAATCTTGTAGTGCGCCAACCGTCCTGAGGCGAAGGCACGCAACGCCGCGGCGTCCAGCGGCTCCCGGTTCGCCTTCATCCGGATCCACGCACACACCTCCTCGCCGTAGGTGTCGTCAGGCACCCCGATCACCTGGGCGTCCTCGATGTCGGGATGGCTGTAGAGGAACTCCTCGATCTCACGCGGGTAGATGTTCTCTCCCCCGCGGATGATCATGTCCTTGATGCGCCCGACCACATTGCAGTAGCCGTCGGCCCTCATGACCGCCAGGTCCCCTGTGTGCATCCACCCGTCGGAATCGATGGCCTGGGCGGTCTTGTCGTCTTCGCGCCAGTAGCCGAGCATCACCGAGTACCCGCGGGTGCAGAACTCGCCCGGCTCGCCCCGGTCGACGGTCTCGCCGGTATCCGGGTCGACGATCTTGACTTCTACGTGGGGATGGGCCCGCCCGATGGAGGCGGTCCGCCTCTCCAGATCATCGTCGATCAGGGTCTGACAGGACACCGGTGAGGTCTCGGTCATGCCGTACGCGATCGCCACCTCGGCCATGTGCATGTCCTCGACGCACCGCTTCATCACCTCGACCGGGCACACCGCGCCGGCCATGATGCCGGTGCGCAGCGACGACAGGTCGCGGGCAGCGAAGTCGGCGTGGTTCTGCATCGCGATAAACATCGTCGGGACGCCGTAAACACCGGTGCAGCGCTGGGATTCGATCGCATCCAGGGTCAGACCCGGATCGAATCCGGGAGCGGGGATCACGATCGTCGCCCCGTGCGTCGTGCAGCCCAGGTTGCCCATCACCATGCCGAAGCAGTGGTAGAACGGCACCGGGATGCACAGCCGCTCGCCGGGGCGGAGCTTGATCTGTTCGGTGACGAAGTAGCCGTTGTTGAGGATGTTGCGGTGCGACAGCGTGGCTCCCTTGGGGAAACCCGTGGTGCCCGAGGTGTACTGGATGTTGATCGGATCGGAGTTGGACAGCCCCGCCTGGCGGGCCACCAACTGTTCGGCGCTGATCTGCGCCGCCGACTCCCGCAGTCGGTCCCAGTCTGCGGTACCGATGAAGACAACCTGCTGCAGCGCCGAAGCTTCAGGCCTGACCTCGTCGACCATCGCCGCGTAGTCCGAGGACTTGAACGACGTCGCCGAGACCAGCATCGAAAGACCGGACTGCTCCAGAACGTAGGCCAACTCGTGGGTCCGGTACGCCGGGTTGATGTTGACCAGGATCGCCCCGATCTTCGCGGCGGCGAACTGGACGAGCACCCATTCGGCGCAGTTGGGCGCCCAGATGCCGATCCGGTCCCCCACCGCCAGTCCCGCAGCCACCAAACCTCTTGCCACCGTGTTGATTTCGGTGTCGAGCTCGGCATAGGTCCAGCGACGGCCGGTCGCGACCTCGACGAGGGCGTCGACGTGCGGATGCGCGGCGGCGGTGCGCTCGAAGTTCGCGCCGATCGTCTCCTCGAGGATCGGGACGTCGGCCGGGCCGGCATCGTAGGACTTCACCGAGGTCATCAGAGCAGCTCCTCGTAGCGGTACTCGGCAGGCAGCGGCGCGCCGGCGCGATGCGCCTCCTCCTCACGACGGCGCAGATCCACTCGACGGATCTTGCCTGAGATCGTCTTCGGAAGTTCGGCGAATTCGACGCGCCGGACCTTCAGATACGGCGCCAGATGCTCGCGGCTGTACTGCAGGATCTCGCGGGCGGTGTCGGCGTCAGGCGCCCAGCCCTCCGCCAGCGTCACATAGGCCTTGGGCACCGACAACCGCAGGTCGTCGGGTTGCGGCACCACGGCCGCCTCCACCACCGCGGGGTGCTCGATCAACACGCTCTCCAATTCGAATGGCGACACCTTGTAGTCCGACGATTTGAAGACGTCGTCGGTGCGGCCGATGTAGGTGATGTAGCCGTCCTCGTCCCGGCTCGCGACGTCCCCGGTGTGGTAGTAACCGTCGCGCATGACGTGGGCGTTGCGCTGCTCGTCGTCGACGTAACCGGTCATCAGGTTCAGCGGGCTGGCGCACAGATCCAGGCAGATCTCGCCCTCGTCGGCCGCCCCACCGGTCACCGGATCGATCAACACCACCGGCACGCCGGGCATCGGTCGACCCATCGAACCTGCCTTGACAGGCTGACCTGGCGTGTTGCCGATCTGCAGGGTGGTCTCGGTCTGACCGAAGCCGTCGCGGATCGTCAGCCCCCACGCGCGCTGCACCTGGGCGATGACGTCGGGGTTGAGCGGTTCACCCGCGCCCAGGATCTCGCGCAGCTCCGAGGGCCGCTCGCCCAACTCGGCCTGGATCAGCATCCGCCACACCGTCGGCGGGGCACAGAACGTGCTCACGTCGGCGCGCCGGATCTGCTCCAGCAGGGCAGTCGCGTCGAAGCGCGTGTAGTTGTACACGAAGATGGTCGCCTCGGCGATCCACGGCGCGAAGAAGCAACTCCACGCGTGCTTGGCCCAGCCGGGCGAGCTGATGGCCAGATGCACGTCACCGGGGCGCACCCCGATCCACGCCATCGTCGACAGGTGCCCGACCGGATAGCTGACCTGGGAATGCTGGACCAGCTTGGGATGGCTCGTGGTGCCGGAGGTGAAGTAGACCAGCAGCGGGTCCTCGACCGCGGTGTCGGGGTCGAACGAGCCGGCGGGCTCGCTGGTCTCGGCGTCGGCGTAGGCATGCCAGCCCGGTACCGATCCTCCCACCGTGACACCGGTGAACTGGGCGTCGAGGCCGTCGAACTTGCCGGTGTCCGACGCGTTGGCGATGACGAAGCGGGCGCCGCCGCGGGCCAGGCGGTCGGCGATGTCGTCCGGGCCGAGCGCGGCCGTGGTCGGCAGGATCACCGCACCCAGCTTGGCCACCGCCAGCATCGACTCCCACAGCTCCACCTGGTTGCCGAGCATCAGGATGACGCGGTCGCCCTTGCCGACCCCCAGCCCGCGCAACCAGGTGGCGACCTGGTCGGAGCGCCGCGCCATCTGTGCGAACGTCACCTTCTGCTCGGTACCGTCCTGCTCGACGATCCACAGCGCAGTGCGGTGATTGCTGTAGCTGACGCTCCCGCCGGAGCGGCTCCGGCCGGCGACGACATCGAACCAGTCGGTCGCCCAGTTGAACTGCCCGGTCAGTTCGGGCCACTGGAACGTGGCCACCGCCTTGTCGTAGTCGGTGATGAGGTCGACGAGCTGGTCGCGCGCGGTGCGATATCTGTCCGTGTTCGACATGGCTAATAGGATCTAGGTCACACTCGCCGGTCCACTACCCCCGAAAGTGGGTGAGCCCCGTGACCCCGACGCCTCGGTCCCTGCTGCGTCCCCGCGACGCCGACGCGCTGCGGGCGACGCTGCGCGCGGTGGCCACCGAGGGAGACGTTCCGGTGCTGTTCGGCGGCGAGGTTCACGGCGACACGCTGCTGCTCAGCGAGTTCGTCGGCACCCGCACCCAGAACCTGCGGGGCCTGGCGGTGCGGTCGAGGTCGGGGCTCGGTGGAGCCAGCATGGTGGCGGCCCGGCCGATGTCGGTGGCCGACTACCGCCGCGCTGTGACCATCACCCACGACTACGACCGGCCGGTGCTCTCCGAAGGAATCCGGGCGGTACTCGCGGTGCCGGTGCTCGTGGACGGGCAGACCCGCGCCATGCTCTACGGCGCCTACCGCTCGTCAGCGCCGTTCAGCGGCCGTGCCGCCGACCTGATGATCACCTCGGCCCGCGCACTGGGCGACGAACTGCGCATCCGCGACGAGGTGGACCGTCGACTGCGACTCGCAGACGCCCAGGCCCCGGCCGGCGCTCATCCGATCGGCGTGGAACAGATCCGTGAGGTCCATGCCGGGCTGCGCAGCCTGGCTGCCGACTCTCCACCCGCGCTACAGGGCCGGCTGCGCGACCTGGCCGGGCAACTGGCCTCCGCGCTGGCCGGGGAAACCATATCGACCGCTGCGGCGCTGACCGTGCGTGAGCTCGACGTGCTGGCCGAGGTCGCGCTCGGATGCACGAATACCGAAGCAGCGCAGCGGCTCTCGCTCAAGCCCGAGACGGTCAAGAGCTACCTGCGCAGCGCGGCGACCAAGCTCGGCGCCCACACCCGCCATGAAGCGGTGTCCAAGGCACGGCGCGCCGGGCTGCTGCCGTGAGGGTTCACGCCAGCGCCTCCTGCCAGGCCTGGTGCAGCTTCGCGTAACTGCCGTTGGCGGCAACCAATTCGGCAGGCGAGCCGTCCTCGATGATGCGGCCGTGCTCGAGCACCAGCACCCGGTCGGCGATCTGGACTGTCGAGAGCCGGTGGGCGATCACCAGCGCGGTGCGGTCGGCCAGCACCGTCTCCAACGCTCGTTGCACCATGCGCTCACTGGGAATGTCGAGCGACGAGGTGGCCTCGTCGAGGATCAACACCGCCGGATCGGCCAGGAACGCCCGGGCGAACGCGACGAGCTGGCGCTGCCCTGCGGACAGCCGTCCACCCCGCTTGGCGACATCGGTGGCGTAACCCTCCGGTAGTGCCTCGATGAAGGCGTCGGCGCCGACGGCCCGCGCCGCGTCGCGCACCTCGTCGTCGGTGGCCTCGGGACGACCGAACCTGATGTTGTCGGCGATCGTGCCGCCGAACATGAAGTTCTCCTGGGTCACCATCACGACATGGTGACGCAGCTCAGCCTGTGCGACGCCGCGCAGATCCACCCCGTCGAGCGTCACCGACCCCGCCGTCGGGTCGTAGAAACGCGTGACGAGCTTGGCGATCGTGGTCTTGCCGGCACCTGTCGTGCCCACCAGCGCCACCGTCTGCCCTGCCGGCACCGCCAGATCCAGGCCGGGCAACACCGGCCGACCCGCGACGTACTCGAATCGCACATCCTGCAAGGCGATCTCACCGCGCACCGCGTCGAGCCGACGTGGTTCGTCCGGGTCGTCGATGGCCGGCTTCTGCGCGAGCACCCCCGCGAGTTTCTCCAGCGCCGAGGCCGCCGACTGGAACGTGTTGAAGAACTGCGAGATCTCCTGCATGGGTTCGAAGAACATGCGCAGATACAGCAGGAACGCCGTCAACGTCCCGATCGTCATCTCCCCGTTCAACACCCGATAGCCGCCGTAGAGCAGCACCACGCCGGTGGTGATGTTGCCGACCAGTTTGACCCCCGGCATGAAGACGGCCAGCAGCCGGAACGTGCGCTCGTTGATCACCCGGTAGCGGTCGGCGACGTCTTCGAAGATCTCCTGGTTGCGGGGTTCCCGGCGGTAGGCCTGCACCGCCTTGATACCGGTCATCGTTTCGACGAACTGCACGATGACCAGCGCGGCGATCTCGCGCACCTCGCGGTAGGTCTTCGACGATTCGCGGTGGAACCACGCCACCAGCACGACCAGCACCGGGAACGCCACCAGGCACATCAGTCCCAACTTGACGTCGAGGGTCAGCAACAGAATCGCCGTGCCGAACAGCGTCAGCACCGCGGTTATCAGGCTGTCGAAACCCGTCTCGAGCATGTCCTGGATGGCTTCGACGTCATTGGTCGAGCGGCTGACCACCCGCCCGGACGTGTAGCGGTCGTGGAACGCCACGTCGAGTCGGCCGAAATGCCGGAACAGCCGCCGGCGCAGCTCGAGCAGGACCTTCTGACCGGTGCGCCCGGATCGACGCAGGAACACCATCCGGCTGGTGGCCTGCACGACGACCACGACCCCGAGTGCTGCGACGATGGTCAGCAGCGTGCGCGCCGAACCTCCCTCGACCAGCGGCGGGATACCGTGGTCGATGCCGCGCTGCACCAGGATCGGAACCGACAGCCGGGCAGCGTTTTCCACCACCACGATGACGGCCAGCAGCGCGACCGTCCACTTGTACGGTCGCAGCAGTGAACCCAGCAGCGCCCGCGCCTCCCGTCGGCGGGGCTCCGTCTCGTCGATCGGAAGGTCGGCCTGCTCGGTGAACTTCCCGCGCCAGTCCGACACGTCGGTGTGCTCGTCGCGCGAACGTTTCTCACTCGTGGTCATGGCCGGCGCTCCAGGATCTCGTGCTCGAGCCGGTTGCCCTCGTCACCGTCGTCCGGCTCGAAGATCCGCAGCCGGTCGATGCTGGTGCGGTCCTCGGGCCAGCGCTCGTCGGACCACTCGCAGTCGCGTTCGGCGCCGTCGTCGAGTTCATCGTCCGCGGCCAGCAGGTACCGGTACTCAGGCACCTCGGCGAGCAGTTCGGCGTGGGTGCCGACATGGGTGATGGTGCCGCGCTGCAGCAGGGCGACGCGGTCGGCAAGCAACACCGTCGAGGCTCGGTTGGCCACCACGACGCCGGTCACCGACTCCAGCACGCGCCGCAGCGCCGCCTCGACCACGGCCTCGGTGTGTACGTCCAACGCCGACAGCGTGTCGTCGAGGACGAGGATCTTGGGCGCCGCCAGAATTGCCCGCGCCAGCGAAAGGCGTTGCCGCTGACCGCCGGACAGGCTCATGCCTTGCTCTCCGATGCGGGTCTGTAGGCCGAAGGGCAGGTCGTAGACGAATTGCGCTGCCGCGACCTCGATGGCGCGGTGCAGTTCGGCGTCGTCGGCATCGGGGCGGCCCAGCGCGAGGTTCTCGGCGACCGACATGGAGAACAACGTCGGGTCCTCGAAGGCGGTGGCCACCGTCTGCCGCAAAGCATCCAGCGACAGCTCGCGGATGTCCGTGCCGTCGATGCGGATCTGGCCCTCGGAGACGTCGTAGAGGCGCGACATCAGCCCGACCAACACCGACTTCCCCGAACCGGTGGCGCCGACCAGGGCCAACGTCTCGCCCGGCTCGACGGTGAGGTTGACATGGCGCAGGGCCCATTCCTGCGACGCGCCGCTATCTCTGTCCGGCCCGCCGGACGCGGCATCTCTGTCCGGCCTGCCGGACGCGGCATCTCTGTCCGGCCTGCCGGACGCGGCATCTCTGTCCGGCCTGCCGGACGCGGCATCTCTGTCCGGCCCGTCGGATGGGAAACGGAAGCCCACGTCGACCAACTCCAGACGTCCCCCACGCGGCGCCTGGTCACGCGGTCCGTCGGTGATGTCACGCGGCGCGTCGAAGATCTCGGCGATGCGGTTGGCCGCAGTGAACGACTCCTGGGTCATCGACAGCAGGAAGCCCAGCGAAGCGATCGGCCACACCAGCGACAGCATCATCGTTATGAAGGCGACCAGCGTGCCCAGCGTGACCGAGCCGTTGCCGGCGGCGTACGCGCCGAAGCCGAGCACCACGATCAGCGTCAGGTTGGGGATGATCTCCAACAGCGTCCAGAACTTCGCCGACACCGACACCCGGCCCAGTTGGGTGTCGTAGAGGTCGGTCAGCTGTCGGTCGAATCGGTCGTAGACGTAATCCTCACGACCGAACGACTTGATGACCCGCAGCCCGAGCGCGGACTCCTCGACGTGCGTGGCGACATGGCCGGCCTGGTCCTGCGCCTGCCGTGACAGGCGGGTGTACTCCTGCTGGAAATGCAGCACCGTCAGTGTGATCGGCACGATCGACACTGCGACCACGACGCCCAGCGGCCAGTACATCACCAGCAGGATCGTGGTGATGACGGTGATCTGCAGGATGTTGAGCAACAGGAACGTCAGCCCGAAGGACATAAACCGGCGGATGGTGCCCAGATCGTTCATGATCCGCGACAACAGCTGCCCGGACTGCCAGCCACCGTGGAACGACATCGGCAGGATCTGCAGACGCGCATACAGGTCTTTGCGGATATCGGCCTCGACACCCATGGTGGCTCGCGACACCAGCCAACGGCGGATGAACCACAACACCGCCTCGGTGATGCCCACCCCCATCGCGGCCGCGCCCAACAACCACAATCCCTGCTGGTCCTGATGGCGCACAGGGCCGTCGATGACGGCCTTGGTCATCAGCGGGATCGAGATCGTCGCGCCCAGGCTGGCAAGCGCGGTCAGCAACATCGCGATCCAGCGCACCCGGTAGGGCATCAGGTACGGCAGCATCCGCCACAGGTCGGAGCTGGAACGGGCTCGTCGCGGTGGCGGTGCGATCGCAGGCGCTTTGTCCAGCGCGGTCTTGCGGGCGTCAACCACTTAGGAGATCTTCCCATTGCCCGCAACTGGTTAACCCTCTCGCCGGAACGGAGTTGCGTGCGCAGTAGGCAGCGTGCGGGCCGCGGGGAGTGCAGCTGCGGCGTTCGGTGCCGAACTGGGTGTGATGGAGCCCGGCGTAGCGACCGCCGCGTCCCAGCAGCTCCTGGTGGGTGCCACGCTCGACGATACGGCCGTCCTCGACGACCAGGATCATGTCCGCCGCGCGCACCGTGGACAGCCGGTGGGCGATGACGATCGATGTCCGGCCGCTGAGCGCCTCGGCCAACGCCTGCTGCACGGCGGCCTCGGATTCGGAGTCCAGCGACGCGGTGGCCTCGTCCAGAATCACGACTTGCGGAGACGCCAGCAGCAGCCGGGCGATGGTCAGACGCTGCCGCTGCCCACCCGAGAGCCGGTAACCGCGCTCGCCGACGACCGTGTCCAACCCGTCGGGCATGTCGGCGACGACATCGGCCAAACGGGCCCGCCGCAACGCCTCCCACAACTGGTCGTCGGTCGCCGGCGGTCCCGACAGTTGCAGGTTGGCCCTGATGGACTCATGGAACAGGTGCCCGTCCTGAGTGACCATGCCAACCGTGTCCTTCAGCGACGCGAAGGTCACGTCGCGTACATCTCGTCCGTTGAGCCGGACGGCGCCGGAATCGGCCTCATACAGGCGCGCAATCAGCGCAGCGATCGTCGACTTGCCCGCTCCGGACGGGCCGACCAGCGCCACCATCTGCCCGGGCTCGGCAGTGAACGAGACCCCGTGCAGCACCTCGTCGCCGCCCCGGTCGTCCAGTTCGGCCACCTCCTCCAGTGACGCCAGGGAGACTTTGTCCGCCGACGGATAGGAAAAGTGCACGTCGTCGAACTGCACGGCGACCCCGCCCTCTGCCCGCCGGGGCACCTCGACCGCGTCGGGGGCCTCCCGGATCAGCGGCACCAGATCGAGCACCTCGAACACGCGCTCGAAGCTGACCAGCGCGCTGGCGATCTCCACCCGCGCGTTGGCCAGCGCCGTCAACGGCGCATACAGCCGGGTCAGCAGCAACGCCAGCGCGACGATCGAGCCCGCCTGCAACTGCCCGCCCAGAGCCAGTGCACCACCCAGGCCGTACACCAGGGCCAGCGCCAACGCCGACATCAACGTCAACGAGTTCATGAACGTCGACTGCAGCATCGAGGTGCGGACCCCGATGTCGCGGACCCGTCCGGCACGGACCTCGAACTCGCGGGACTCCGCGCCGGGGTCACCGAACAGCTTGACCAGCGTCGCGCCGGGCGCCGAGAACCGCTCGGTCATCTGGGTGTTCATGGTCGCGTTGTGGATGGCCGCCTCCCGCGAGAGCCGCGCCATCGACGCGCCGATGCGACGGGCCGGGATCAGGAACAGCGGCATCAGGGCCAGCGACAGCAGCGTGATCTGCCACGAGATGCTCAGCATCACCACCAAGGTCAAAGTGAGCGTGACCAGGTTGGACACCACTCCGGACAACGTGTCGGAGAACGCGCGCTGCGCACCCAACACGTCGTTGCCCAGCCGGCTGACCAGCGCGCCGGTCCTGGTGCGGGTGAAGAACGCCACCGGCATGCGCTGGACGTGGTCGAAAACCGCGGTGCGCAGATCCAGGATCAGGCCTTCGCCGATCGTCGCCGACAACCAGCGCGTCACCAGCGCCACCCCCGCCTCGGCCAGCGCGACCACAGCGATGACCACAGCCAGCATCACCACCACCCTGGTGGTGCCCGAGCCCGTGATCTCGTCGACCACCCGGCCGGCCAGCAGCGGCGTGGCCACCGTGAGCAGGGCACTGACCACGCTGACCGCCAGGAAAACCGCCAGCTTGCGGTGATGCCGCTGGGCGAACCGCCAGATCCGGCTGAGCAGGCGTCGGTCGGCCAGCGAGCGCAGCTCACCGCCACGCGCCCGCGTCTGCCGGTACAGGGATTGCCGGGCAACCGTTTCCAAGCTCATGTTTTCACCGTAAAACCTGAACAAAGATTCAGGTCAAAGGCTTCCAGGCGTGCCGCGTGAGCCACCGCACGCCGCGGTCCGGAAAGTGCGGACATCCCACACGCGCCGACGTGCCAGGGTCGGATTTCTCGCCGCACCGGCCGCCGGGCGTTGCCTCCGCCGGGCGATGGCCTTCATCGGGCAAGATGTCGGGCATGGACAGTGGTGTGAGCTCACCTCGCGTGCTCGTCGTCGACGACGATCCCGACGTCCTGGCTTCCCTGGAGCGGGGGCTACGGCTGTCTGGGTTCGAGGTCTTCACCGCCGTCGACGGAGCAGAGGCGCTGCGCAGCGCCACCGAGACCAAACCGGACGCGATCGTGCTCGACATCAACATGCCGGTGCTCGACGGCGTGTCGGTGGTCACCGCGCTGCGCGCAATGGACAACGACGTACCGGTCTGCGTGCTGTCCGCACGGTCCTCGGTCGACGACCGGGTCTCCGGTTTGGAAGCCGGCGCCGACGACTACCTCGTCAAGCCGTTCGTGCTGGCCGAGCTGGTCGCGCGGGTCAAGGCGCTGCTGCGTCGGCGCGGATCGACGGCGACGTTCTCGTCGGAGACCATCACGGTCGGACCGCTGGAAGTCGACATCCCCGGCCGCCGCGCCCGCGTCGACGGTGTCGACGTCGACCTGACCAAACGCGAGTTCGACCTGCTGGCGGTGCTCGCCGAACACAAGACGGCGGTGCTGTCCCGGGCGCAACTCCTCGAGCTGGTGTGGGGCTATGACTTCGCCGCCGACACCAACGTCGTCGATGTTTTCATCGGCTACCTGCGACGCAAATTGGAAGCCGGCGGCGCGCCCCGGCTGCTGCACACCGTCCGCGGCGTGGGGTTCGTCCTCAGGCAGCAATAGGATCGGCCGCCGAACGACATGGTCGCGCTGTCCCGGATCTTCCGTCGCACACCGTCGCTGCGCACGCGCGTCGCGTTCGCCACCGCCGTCGCCGCCGCGATCGTGGTTGGCATCGTCGGGACCGTCGTCTGGATCGGCATCACACAGGACCGCAAGGAGCGGCTGGACCGCCGCCTGGACGAGGCGGCCGGTTTCGCCATTCCTTTCCTGCCACTCGGCCTCGACGAGATCCCGCCGTCGCCCAACGACCAGGACGCCGTCATCACGGTGCGCCGCCCCGACGGGCAGGTGAGCTCCAACTCCAAGGTGGTCCTGCCCGAGCTGGACCCCGGATACGCCGATACCTTCGTCGACGGGGTGCGCTACCGGGTCCGCACGGTCGAGCTGTCCGCGCCGGAGCCGATGTCGGTTGCCGTCGGCGCCACCTACGACGCGACAATCGCCGACACCAAGAACCTGCACCGTCGCGTCCTGATCATCTGCACCCTGGCGGTGGCCGCCGGCTCGTTCGGCGGCTGGCTGCTGGCGGCGTTCGCGGTCCGCCCGTTCAAGCGGTTGGCTCAGCAGACCCGCCAGATCGACGCCGGCGACGAACCTCCGGACATCGACATCCGGGGCGCCACCGAGGCCGTCGAGATCGCCGACGCGCTCAAAGGCACGTTGGAGCGCATCTGGGAAGAACAGGGCCGCACCAAGGCGGCGCTGACTTCCGCGCGGGACTTCGCCTCGGTGTCGGCGCACGAACTGCGCACCCCGCTCACCGCGATGCGCACCAACCTGGAGGTGCTTTCGACGCTCGACCTGGGCGAAGAACAGCGCAAGGAAGTGGTCGGCGACGTCATCCGCACCCAGACCCGCATCGAGGCCACCCTCGGCGCGCTGGAGCGGCTGGCGCAGGGCGAGTTGTCCACCGCCGACGACCACGTGCCGGTGGACATCACCGAGCTGCTCGACCGCGCCGCCCACGACGCGATGCGCGTCTACCCGGACCTGGACGTGTCGTTGGTTCCTGCGCCCACGGTCATCATCGTCGGGCTGCCGACCGGTCTGCGGTTGGCTGTGGACAATGCGATCGCCAACGCCGTCAAACACGGCGGCGCGACGCGGGTTCAGCTCTCGGCGGTCAGCTCCCGTGAAGGGGTGGAGATCGCCATCGACGACGACGGGGTCGGTGTGCCCGAGGAGGAACGCACCGTCGTGTTCGACCGGTTCTCCCGGGGGTCGACGGCGTCGCACTCGGGCTCGGGTCTCGGTCTGGCCCTGGTGGCGCAGCAAGCCGAGTTGCACGGGGGGACGGCGTCGCTGGAGGCCAGCCCGCTGGGCGGGGCTCGGCTGCTGCTGAAGCTGCCCCCACCGAGTTAGCGGGTAGTTGGCAGATCGGTGCCCACCGAGTTAGTGGGTGGCCAGCAGGTCGATGACGAAGATAAGCGTCTTGCCCGACAGCCGGTGCCCGCCACCGGCGGGGCCGTAGGCCTGCGCGGGCGGGATCGTCAGCTGGCGCCGGCCGCCCACCTTCATGCCGGGAATGCCGTCCTGCCAGCCCTGGATGAGACCGCGCAGTGGGAACTCGATGGACTCGCCGCGATTCCAGGAGCTGTCGAACTCCTCGCCGGTGTCGTACTCGACGCCCACGTAGTGCACCTCGACGTTGGCGCCGGGGACCGCTTCCGCGCCGTCACCGACGATGATGTCCTCGATCACCAACTCAGACGGTGGCGGGCCGTCGGGGAACTCGATCTCGGGTTTGGATGCCATGCCTCAGCCTAAACCGGCGCGCACCTCGTCGGGCTGCAGCCATTCGGTCGGCCTCAGCAAGACCACCTCCGGGATGATGCACGCGGCCGAGAGCCGAGTGGTCATCGCGACCACCTCGGCGACGTCGCTGGGCGTGATCATCGTCGACGCGGCGATCTCATCGCGGTAGCCGTCGGCCATCGGGGTGTCGACCAGGCCCGGGCAGATTGCGGTGGCCTTGATCCCCGACGGGGCCAGCTCGTCGTGCAGCGCTTCGGTGAAGCCGACGACGGCGGCCTTGGTCGCCGAATACGACGACAGGGTGGCCTCTCCCCGCTTGCCCGCATTTGATGCCGTGTTGACCACTTGTGCGCAGCCGCGTTGCCGCACTGCAGCTTTGAGCAGCGGCAGGGCTTTGTCGGTGAGCAGCACGACGGCGCGGATGTTGACTGCGAGCTGGTGGTCGAGGAAGTCGGCAGTGATGTCACCGACCAGCCGGTGCCCGGACACCCCGGCATTGTTCACCAAGATGTCGAGTGCGCCGTGCGTGGCGGAGTGGAAGGCGACCGCCTCGTCGAGGAAGGCTTCCTCGGTGAGCGAGCCGGCCAGCTGCTGCACCGGCGCCCCAGCCCCCTCCGTGACGTGACGCGCGGCGGCGGCGAGCTTGGCGGGGTCGCGCGCCACCATCGTGACGGCGAAGCCCTCTCGACGCAGCGCCCGGGCGACCGCCAAGCCGATGCCGCTCGATGCTCCGGTGACCAGGGCGCTGCGCTCGTTCATGCGGCAATTACATCCTGCGCGGAGATCCCGTGCTTGGCGGGCCGTCGGCGGGGCACACTGGAGACGTGGCCAAAGACGAAGACATCCTCAGCCAGGTCAACCAGCTCGTCGCTCAGGAGCGTGAGCTCCGCGACAAGCTGCAACACCACGAGATCGACGAATCCGAGGAGCACCGCCAACTCAAGGCGATCGAGGTGCAACTCGACCAGTGCTGGGACCTGCTGCGCCAGCGCCGCGCACTGCGCGAGACCGGTGGCGACCCACGGTCCGCGCACCTGCGCCCCGAAGGCGAGGTCGAGGGCTACCTCAGCTGAGGCCTCCTGCGAGCCGACATGCGTGACTTCGACGTCGTCATCGTCGGCGGCGGTCACAACGGTCTGGTGGCCGCCGCCTACCTGGCCCGGGCCGGTCGTCGCGTCCGGGTGCTCGAGAAACTCGACCACGTCGGGGGTGCGGCGGTGTCGGCGTACACCTTCGACGGCGTGGACGCCCGGCTGTCGCGGTACTCGTACCTGGTGAGCCTGCTGCCCCGCCGGATCGTCGACGACATCGGCGCCCGGATCCCGCTGGCCCGCCGGACGTACTCGTCGTACACGCCCAACCCGGCCGACGGAGGTCGCACCGGTCTGCTGATCGGTCCGCGGTCCACGTTCGGGGCGGTGGGCGCGGAGGCCGACGAGGCCGGCTTCATCGAGTTCTACCGGCGCTGCCGAGCCCTGACGACGCGGATGTGGCCGACGATGCTGGAACCGCTTCGCACCCGCGCGCAGATGTCGTCGATGGTGACCGACGCCGGAGCCGACGCGAAGCGCGCTTGGCGTTCACTCGTCGATCGTCCCATCGGCGAGGCGATCACCGAGGCAGTGGAGTCCGACCTCGTCCGCGGGGTGATGGCGACCGACGCGCTGATCGGGACGTTCGCTCACACCGGCGACGACAGACTGCTGCAGAACGTGTGTTTCCTCTACCACCTGATCGGCGGGGGCAGCGGAGACTGGGACGTCCCGATCGGCGGGATGGGCGCGGTCACCGCGGCACTGTCAGCGGCCGCAACCCACGCTGGAGCCGAAATGCTCACCGGCGCCGAGGTTCTCGGCATCGATCCGGATGGCCAGGTGTGCTACCGGCGCGGCGATGAGGAGTATTCGGTGACCGGCGAGCAGGTGTTGGTCAACGTGGGGCCGGCCGTGTTGGCCCGCCTGCTCGGCGAGGACGATCCCGGCGTCACCCAGGGCGCGCAGGTCAAGGTGAACCTGATGTTGCGCCGGTTACCTCGTCTTCGCGACGACTCAGTCACCGCGGCAAAGGCTTTCGGCGGCACCTTCCACATCAACGAGACACACAGCCAACTCGACGCCGCGTATCGTCGCGCCGTCGCAGGCTCGGTTCCGGACCCGCTGCCGTGTGAGATCTACTGCCATTCGTTGACCCGACGATCCTGTCGGAGCCATTGCGCGCCTCCGGTGCGCAGACACTGACGGTGTTCGGGCTGCACACCCCGCACAGTCTGGTTTCCAGCTCGCCGCCCGACCTGCTCCGCGAGACGCTGACCTCCGCGGCGTTGGCGTCGCTGAACGCGGTGCTGGCCGACCCGATCCAGGATGTGGTGCTCGAGGACCGTGCGGGGCGACCGTGTATCGAGACCAAGACAACCTGGGACCTGCAGAGCACGCTGGGAATGACGCACGGCAACATCTTTCACGGTGCGCTGCAGTGGCCGTTCGTCGACGACGACGCACCGCTGCGCTCACCCGCGCAACGGTGGGGCGTGGCCACCGGCCACGACCGGATCCTGCTGTGCGGTTCCGGATCCCGTCGCGGTGGCGCGGTCTCGGGCATCGGCGGCCACAACGCGGCGATGGCGGCTCTCGGCCGCTGACACGTGCGGGTCCGGGACCCAGTCTAGGGCCCAGCCGCCGCATCGAGGATTCGTCGCAGCGCAGCAAGATCGTCAGGGGCGAGCGACCTCAGCGACTGGGGCGCGGGGTCGTGAACCCCCTCGATGAGCCGCACCATGTCACGGCCCGCGTCGGTCAGCGACACCACCTTGCAGCGGCGATTGTCCGGGTCCACCTCACGCACGACCAGACCTCGCTCCTCCAGATCGTTGACGGCGACGGTCGCCGCCGGAGCGTCGACGGTGGCCGCTGCGGCGATCTCCTTGACCGTCATCGGATGGCGACTGAGCCGCTTGAGGATTCGGATCCGGCTGAACGGCAGCCCGGAGCGGTCGACGACCGCGCGGCGCCATCCGTCGCGGTTGTCGAGTACGAACGCGGACATACCGCGCCACACTTGGTCGGCC
>Ga0207914_100333_pt1 | contig 21076 bp, 23 predicted proteins | sample DeeseametaMP2497_FD_184171 | JGI IMG/M metagenome (GOLD analysis project Ga0207914, IMG submission 184171) | Marine microbial communities from East of Antigua and Barbuda, Atlantic Ocean - MP2497 (SPAdes) | ecosystem: Environmental > Aquatic > Marine > Oceanic | place: East of Antigua and... | reverse complement strand
GGGCGAGCCGCTTCCCGCGGATTTTATCAATCTGGCCAAGAAGTGCCAGGTGGGTGCGGTCTTGAGTTCGATCCCCGATCCGTTCCCCACCACAGCTCATGCCGCTTCCTTTTGCCGGGGCTACATCAACGCCACCTCGATCGACCCGGAAGCGCTGACTCGCCTCGGCAACTCGGTGCGGGAGCGTCTCTTCACGCTGACCGAGCAGTTCGACTTCGTCTCGGCGCCGAGAGCTCAAGGATTGGCGTTCGCCTTCGACCTCCCAGACGGGGTCTACGCCGTGAACTTCGTCAACCAGAGATTTTACCACGGATTCATGGTCTATATCGCGGGAGAACGGACTCTCCGTTTCCGAATCCAGTACACCACCACGGCCGAAGACCTGGACTACATTTTTGCCTCCATCACTCAGTCTCTTCGTCACCTCAAAAAAGAGGGGCCGAGCGTGCTCCCCGACCGCTACGACTATGTCTGGCCGGATGTGGCCGGGCCGGAGCACCCGATCCCTTTCACCATTCGAGAGCTCAGAACAGTCAATTGGGACGTGATTCTGCGCAACTACGGTGAGCTGCCGGACTATCGTCGGCAAGAGATGGCCAAGCTCTTGGAGCCGAAGCCGATCGAGCAGTACGAGCCGCCTTATAAAGAGCGGCACTTCACCTGGCTTGAGTTCATCCGCTATCTGGCGGGGCGCCAGTCGGTGCGTATCCGGCCTTTGAACGCCGACAACTGGGAGAAGTATCGCAAAGCCATCATGAACCTCGAGAAAGCGGTCTACGAACCTGCTCGAGTGGACGATGAGGCGTTCTTGCAGGCGGCTGTGGAGGCCGAAGGGAGCGTCTGTTTCGTGGCTTTCGAACGAGACCGGCTACTGGGCTTTTCGGTGGCCGCACCGTTGGAGCTTTTTAAGGAAGTGCGAGGCCCCGATAACGACCAAGGGCTGAACACCGGGAAGTTCCTCTATTCAGCTGATTTGTTGGTTCATCCTGAAGCTCGGGGCAGGGGAGTCGGGATCCGTCTGAAGCGTCGCCAGGTGGAGAAGGCGCGAGAGATGGGTTATCTCGGTATCCGCAGCCGGAACCGGGTGGATATGGCCACTAATATGGAGGTCATCAACCGCATTCTGGGGGCTGTGGAAATCGATTATTTCGAGAAAGATTATGGTGAGGACGAGTCTCCGTGTCGCTATCTGAGCGTTCCGGTGCAAGAGACGGTGACCCCCGAGCTTCGCTGGTCGTGCGGGGTGGAGTCTCCCACCGGTGGTCTCTTGAGTAGGGAGTCATGGGAAGACTGGGACCTGGCAGCCATCAACAAGAACAGTCTCTGCAACTGGTGGACCCCGAATATGACTCGCTACGTGGAGTGGCTGCGAATGGTCTCACCCCTGGGGCACGTTTATCTCGCCTCAGGCCGCGACGAGGCCGCCGACAAACTGGTGAAATGCCTGATCCATCATCGCAAAGGAGCCCAACTGATGATCAGTTTTCAGGGCTCGTTCTGGGGTGGCGTCACGGCCTGCGCTCGAAGCTTGAGCGACCCTCATTTCGGCAACCATTTCGGTTGGAGTCACCTTCCGTATCCGTGCCAAGAGGGAGACCCGTTCGCCAACGCCGACGGGGCCTTAAACGACACCGAGAAGGATTGTCTGGATGCTCTGGGCGACCTGATGCACGATGCGGACACTATACTCGGAGTGGCCATCGAACCGGTACAGGAGAAAACCGGACGGCGAGTGTCGGTGCGGTTTCTTAAAGCCCTCCGCGAGTTGTGCGATAAGACCGGTGTGCCTCTGGTGATGAACGAGTCGGCCTGTTGGGCATATAGAGGCAGCAGAGAACTCTTTTACTGCCAAGCCACCGGAGTCAAGCCGGACCTTCTGACTGCTTTTGCCGGCGGCCAGCTTGGACAGGTGTTTACCAACGACAAATTTTATATCCCCGAGCCTCTCACACTGATCTCCACCTGGGACGGTGATGAACTCTCGGCCCTGCGGTTCCGCCAACAGATGGAAGTTTTGCGAGCACACCGAGACGATGAGAGGCTCTACGAGTTGGACAAGCTGGTAGGATCCAGGGGCGATATTTATCGGGGAAGCGGACTGCTTTTCTTCGACGGCGAGGAGTTGGCTTGCGAGCTTGACCTCTTTGAAGAAGGGCACCTCTTCTTCCCGCCTCTCAACCGCTTGGGCGAGCAGTGGGAGTCGCTGTCGGAGTATTTCGGCGCCAAGAGTGCCCCCGTGCCCGCGTAGTTTAAATAGGAGTAAGAATGAGTGTACCGGTAAGCCTCCGCTATCGAGGCGTTTATATCAACGGCGAATGGCGCGATATGGCGCCTGGAGAGCGTAGTTTCAAGACCGAGAATCCGTTCACCGGTGAAGCGGTGCTCGAGGTTCACCCGGCCGATGTGCCTGAGGTGGATGACGCGGTCGAAAGTGCTCATAGAGCTTTCCTTTCCTGGAGAGCGCTCACTCACGATCAGCGAGCCGAGTATCTTCTGAAGTTGAAAGAAGAATTGGAGGCCAGGAAAGAAGACCTGGCCTCGGCTATCACCTCCGAGATGGGCAAGCTCCTATCCGAGGGTCGAGTGGAGGCCGGCGCCTGCGCTGCCAAGATCGACGTAACGCTGGGCGAAGCGGCTCAGCGAGTGGCCGATGTACACCCCTCCGGGCTGGACGGATACTACACCTATCGGCCCCACGGAGTGATGGCGGTGGTCGGCCCCTATAACTTCCCAATCCATCTGGCCAACGGGCATATCATCGCGGCTCTCATGATGGGAAATAGCGTGGTCTTTAAACCCAGCTCGGTGACCCCGTGGGTGGCGCAGATCTACACCGAGTGTGTGGAGAAAGCCGGATTCCCCCCGGGTGTTTTCAACCTTCTTCCGATGACTCGCCAGGCCGGAGACAGACTGGTCACCCACCCTCTGGTCAGAGGGATCCTCTTCACCGGCTCCTGGGCCGTGGGTCTCCATTTCAAGAAGCTCACCCTGGAGGACCCCCACAAGATTCTGGCTTTGGAGATGGGCGGAAAGAACGCCGTGATAGTGGCCGACGACGCTCATCTGGAGCAAGTGGTGGCTGAAGTTGTGACGGGAGCTTATCTGACCACGGGTCAGCGCTGCACGGGCACTTCTCGAGTGATCTGTACCCCCAAGCACCTGGAAGCTCTGACAGAGCGTCTGGCTCTTGGTGCGGAAGCCCTGAAGAGCGGGGACCCGAACCTGGACAGCACCTTTATGGGTCCGCTCGCCTCCCGTGGAGCCTTGCGGACGTACAAGAAGGAGGTGGAAGCCGCCGACAACGACCCGGCTCTGAGAGCCCTGGTCGGCTTCAGAGAAGGCGAGGGTGTCTGCGGAGTGGGAGCGAGCCTTCACCGGGTGGAGCGCTATGCCCCCGACCATCCATACCTTCGAGAAGAGGTCTTCGGCCCTGCTTTGACTATCGAAGGCGTTGCCGATTTGGACGAAGCGTTCGAACGAGCCACCCACTCCGACTACGGTTTGTCGTTCTCGATTTTTTCCAGTTCCGAAGAGGTCTACAAACGGGCCATGATCGAGGTGCCTTCCGGCATCGTCAACTGGAATCGAGCGACCAACGGAGCCTCGGGACGGCTGCCGTTCGGCGGGGTAGGGAAGTCCGGCAACCACCGGCCGGCGGCGCTTTTCGCACCGGAGTACTGCTCCTATCCCGTGGCCTCTCTCACAAAACCGTTCGGGGACTACGACAAGTCCCCCAGTCCCGGATTCCCTCAGGAGGTTTGGAAATGAGTCAATCTAAAGTTTATCAGTCCGCAAAGGACGCTCTGGCCGACGTGGTCGACGGAGCGCGCATCATGTTCGGGGGGTTCGGTCTGTGTGGAATCCCTGAGAATATGATCGACGAGCTGTCCGCCAAGGGCACCAAGAAGATCACCGTGATCTCCAACAACTGCGGAAACGCCGGGAGGGGCCTGGCCAAACTTCTCAAGAATCGACAGGTGAGTAAGGCCTACTGCTCTTTTGTGGGTGGTAATCCCGACCTGGAAGCCCAGATCCTGTCCGGCGAGGTGGAGGTGGAGCTGAATCCCCAGGGTACTCTAGTGGAGCGGATCCGGGCGCAGGGGAGCGGCCTGGGCGGTTTTTTGACTCCCACCGGCGTGGGCACTCCCATCGCCGAGGGCAAGCAGACCTTCGAACAGAACGGCCGGACCTTTATCCTGGAAACGGCTCTGCAAGCGGACTACGCTATGATTCGTGGATTGAAAGGCGACACCGAAGGCAATCTGATTTTCAACAAGTCGGCTCGCAACTTTTCCCCTTTGATGGCTATGGCCGCCGACTGCACCATCGCCGAGGTGGAAGAGTTGGTGGAGCCCGGACAGCTGGGACCGGACGAGATTCATCTTCCCGGCATCTTCGTGCAGCGTATTTTTCAGGGAACAAGCTATCAGAATCCGATCGAGAAACGCACCACTCGCGCCGACGACCAGGCTGAGCTAGGCGCTGCGGCCGCCACCGGCGGACCTCTCACCAGACGGCAGATCGCCTGGCGGGCGTCTCGAGATCTGCCTGATGGCGGCTACGTCAATCTGGGGATCGGGGTGCCGACTCTGGTCGCCGACTATCTGGAGCCGGAACGCGGTATCCGTCTTCACTCCGAGAACGGCGTGCTGGGCGTGGGCCCGTACCCCACCGAGGAACAGGTCGACTACTACCTCATCAACGCCGGTAAAGAGACCATCACCTTGAATCCGGGTGGGTCGACCTTCGACTCTTCCACATCTTTTGCCATGATCCGCGGCGGGCATTTGGATTGGGCTATTCTGGGCGCTCTCCAGGTGGGCCAAAACGGAGACCTTGCCAACTGGATGATTCCAGGCAAGAAAGTCAACGGTATGGGCGGGGCCATGGACTTAGCCGCGGGCGCAAAGAACACCATGATTCTGACCACCCATACCGACAAGAAGGGCAATCCCAAGCTGGTGGACAGCTGTAGCTTCCCCCTGACCGCTCAGGGCACCGTAAACCGGGTCATCACCGACCTGGCCGTGATTTCCATCGAGGAGGACGGATTTGTGGTGGAGGAGATGGTGGAAGGCTTGACCCGCGACGAGCTGCAGGCCAAAACCGGGGCCAAACTGCGTTTTCGGGACGACTTGAAAGTCTTGGAGGCGCCCGCGGTTTGAAGATTCTCAGACTCGAGAGTGGGCTCTCGGCTGTTGAGCGCGGCTGGGTGCACGGAGAGACTTTCAAAGACGACGTTCAAGAGCTGGCCGAGATTCGGACCGAGCTGATCAGTGCGGCCTGGGGCGGGGCCTCCAGCAAGCGTATTCTCTCCCTGGCCGAAGAGCATCTTCCCGTGCTTCGAGAGTACGATGCCGACCTCTACGGTGAATTTCAGGGAATCGCTCAGTCGGCTCACATCAGTGAGGCCCAGCTGTTGGTCTTGAACCACTACACCGACCTGCGCGACATGGGGAATTCCGCGAAAGCCCTGGAAGAGGGCTGCAGCATCCTCCACGCGCGCTATGGTGAGGAGGTGCTGATCGCCCAGACCTGGGACATGCACGCCACCGCCGAGCCGTTCTGCCTGATGCTGTTTCTGCCCGATGAAGGCGTCTGGGTGTTGACCATCACCGGCTGTCTGGCCCTCTGCGGTCTCTCGTCCAAGGGTCTGGCCGTGTGCATTAACAACCTGGTGATGAGCGACGCGCGGGTGGGGATCAGCTGGCCCACTCTGGTTCGCAAGATGCTGCGAGCCGACTCGGTGCCGGCCGCCGAAGAGGTCCTGTTGAATTCTCCGGTAGGGAGCGGCCACCATTACGCCCTGGTGGATGCCGAGTCCAGTAAGGCCTGGGAGAGCAGCGGGAGCGACAACGCTCTGATTTACGACGGACAAACCAGTCCCTACGTCCATACCAACCATTGCCTGGATCTCAAGATGCAGGATTTGAGTCGGATATCGCCCACCAGCACAACCCATCACCGGTACGCTCAGGCGACGGCCCTTCTGAAGCAAAACCCCACTCCGAGTGCCGACGAACTGTGGGAGATGATGAACTGCCGCATCGACTTCCCCAACTCCCTGTTCACTGACCGAACCACCGAAGCGACACCCCACGGCATCGCCACCTGCGCTCGGGTGCTGATGGACTGCAAGCGCGGAGAGATCTGGGCCCGGGGGGGCAAAGACGCCGAGCAAACTCCGATCAAGTTCGACTGGGGAGTGCGCGTTTGAGCCGACCGTTCTTCACCACCTGGAGCCGGCAGACATCCACCCCTCTGTTTGAAATTCTAGAGGGTCGGGGGGCGCGGTTTCGCACCAGAGAGGGTTGGTGGATGGATCTGGCTTCCCTCAGTTATCAAGCCAATCTAGGGCACGGTCACCCGGCCATGGTGGCCGCCATCAAGGAGCAGGCTGAGAAATTCTGCCTGGCTCTACCCAATCACACATTTGAAGCGAAGGAGCGATTGGCCACGCGACTTTTGGAATTGGCGCCGCCCGGGTTTAGCAAGGTCTTCTTTACGCTGGGTGGATCGGAAGCGGTGGAGAACGCTCTCAAGATCGCCAAGCTGGTGACGGGTCGCTATAAAACGGTTTCACGCTATCGCTCCTACCACGGCGCCTCGGCTGGAGCTCTGTCGCTTTCCGGAGACTATAGAAGGCCGCCGTTGGAGCCGCTGATGACGGGCGCTCTCCATGCCTTAGACTGTTACTGCTACCGTTGCCCCTTCGGACATCAACCGGAGTCCTGCCACATCGAGTGCGCCTCCCAGTTCGAACACATTCTTGGGCTGGAGGGACAGGAGTCGGTGGCGGCGGTCTTTTGCGAACCGATACCGGGGGCCAACGGAGTGCTGATCCCGCCGCGGGGGTATTGGAAACGCTTGCGCGAGACTTGCGACAAGCACGGCACCCTGCTGGTGGCCGACGAGGTCTTGACAGGTTTTGGGCGTACCGGACGTTGGTTTGGGATAGACCACGAGGAGGGCGTGGTACCGGATATGATCACGCTCGCCAAAGGTCTGACCGGCGGCTACGCGCCCCTCGGAGCAGTGCTGGTGCACGATCGGGTTGCCGGGCGTTTCGACCATCAAAAGCTTTATTGTGGTTTGACTTACTATGCCCATCCGCTCAGCTGCGCGGCCGGAGAGCGGGCTGTGCGGCTCTATGAAGAGGAGGGTCTGATCGAGAAGGCGGCGGCCCTGGAGGCCCCCTTTCGGGCGGGCTTGACGAGGATCGCCGAGCAGGCTGACGGTTCGGCGTTTGAAGTGAGAGCTCGAGGACTACTGGGCGCTGTGGAATGGCAAGACGGTGCCAACTCCGACTGGCTTCCGTTTTTCAACCGGCTCTCTGCTGAGTTCGTGAAAGAGCGGTTGCACCTCTACACCAGAGCAGAGCACGGGATGTTGGTCTTGGCGCCGCCGCTGGTGATTTCCGAGGAAGAGCTGAACGAGAGCCTGGGACGAGTAGCCGAATGCGTGGCCCGGGCGTGGGCGGAGAAAGCGTGAGAGAGTTCCACGAGACGGCCGACTGGTTTGGCGCAGCTTCTCCCTGGAAGCCCGAGATCTGGCTTCAAGTGGAGGGCGATACGCTAAACTATTGCTTTCGAGCGCAAAAGACACCGTTGTGCGACGAGAAAATGGAGTCGGGTAGCTTCGTAGAGGGTCTTTGGGAGAAAGACGTTGCGGAGCTTTTCCTTTCCGGGCCGGGAGAGTCTTATCAGGAGATCAACATCAGCCCGACCGGGGCCTGGTGGAGTGCTCTTTTCCGCGGCTACCGGGAGAGAAGTCAGACGGTGGAGTTTCCGGTGGAGATCGAGGTTGAAAGAGCCGATAACTTTTGGCAGGTCTCATTCTCGACGGCCGTGGAGAATCTGGTCGCCTGGTCCGGCCTCCAGCGGCCCGAATACAGAGCCTCCCCAACAGCTATCCTACACGGTCCGGAGCCGTCGTTTTTTGCCTGGAACTGGAACCCTAACAAAGACGGCGAGCCGGACTTTCATCGCAAAGACTTGCTGAAACCGCTGAGTTGGAACGAACAGCGGATGTTCTGGCCCTAACTTACTTCTTCAGCGAAAGGTTTTCCGAATCGTAAATGACTTGGGCGTCGGACCAACGGCCTTCCAGGTCGTAGAACTCTCGCTCTTGAGTGAGGAACACGTGGACCACCACCATGCCGTAGTCGAGCAAGATCCAACTGGCTTCATCGCGCCCTTGGATTCGACTCTTCTCCTCACCCTGTTCGAGCAAAGCTTGCTCCACCTTCTTGGCGATATCCTTGGTTTGGATCCGGGTAGGAGCACTGGCTATCACCATGTAGTCGCAGACCGTGGTCAGCTCGCGAACATCCAGGATGAGGACGTTCTCCGCTTTCACGTCGTGGGCCGTCTCGGCCGATATTTTAGCTATCTCGATACTTTCCAATGGACTCTTTTCTACTCGGCCGCGGGCGAACCGCTAGCCGAGGTTTTGCAATAAAGTCTTGACTCCGTGATGATACGGTACACGGGCTCAGGAATCAAGAACCGGAAGGGTCGTCGCTCTCGGATACGCGCCCTCAACTCTGAAGAACTAATGGCGATATCCGGAAAGGTCATCATCCGGATCCTGGTTTTCAGGCGGTCCGGAAGCTCCAGAAGTTGGGCCGGCATTTTAAAAGGATAGCCGGCGCGGTTGGCTAGGAGAAGAGTCTCCAGACGCTCCACCACGTCTTCTAAACGATACCAATCGGCGTTGAAGGCGTCGGCTCCGCAAATGAACGTGAGTTTCTGTTCGGCGGGAAACGACTGCAGGGTGTCGATGGTGAAGGAGCGACCCTGGCGGTCGAGTTCGACTCGCGAGACTTGGAACTCAGGGACCCCCTCCACCGCCGTACAAAGCAGCTTGTAGCGAGTCTCTCCGCAAACGTCCGGCTCTTCCTTGTGGGGGGGGAGTCGATTTGGGATGAAAACAACCCGGTCCAGCCGGGCCACGTTCATAGCCTCGAGGGCTAAGAACAGATGGCCGTTGTGAACCGGGTTGAAGGTACCTCCGAGGAGTCCGAGTTTCACGGGGGATTAACCCTTCAGAAAATTCCTTAGAACCGTCTGCAGGATGCCGCCGTTGCGGTAGTACTCCAGTTCTGTCTCGGTGTCCAAACGGACCTTGGCTTGGAAGGTCTTGCTCGCGCCGTCCTTGCCGGTGGCTGTCACGGTCAGCATCTGACCGGGCTTCAGGCCTTCGTCTACCGGAAGATCGTAGCTTTCGTGGCCGTCGAGACCGAGAGATTCCCAGTTTTCGCCATCAGCGAAAGTCAACGGCAAGACACCCATCATGATGAGGTTACTGCGATGAATTCGCTCGTAACTTTCGGCGATCACGGCCTTGATGCCCAGCAGCAGGGTGCCTTTGGCGGCCCAGTCGCGGGAAGAGCCCATACCGTAGTCTTTGCCGGCTAGAACAATGAGAGGAGTGCCGTCTGCTTGATACTTCTGGGAAGCGTCGTAGATGGCCATCTCTTCACCGGTAGGCAGGTAGTAGGTCACTCCGCCTTCGGAGCCGGGCACCAGTAGGTTGCGAAGACGTACGTTGGCAAAAGTGCCGCGGGTCATCACCTGGTCGTTGCCCCGGCGTGAACCGTAGGAGTTGAACATCCGCTTCTCTACGCCGTGTTCCAGCAGATACTTTCCGGCCGGAGACTTCTCGGCGATGGAGCCGGCTGGAGAGATGTGGTCGGTGGTGATGGAGTCGCCACCCAGCACGAGAACCCGGGCTCCTTTCACCGGTTTGACGGGCGCCGGTTCGGCGGACAGGTCTTTGAAGAAAGGAGGCTCCTGAATGTAAGTACTCTCAGGTTTCCACTCGAAGACCGCTTCGTCGGTACTGGGAATGGCGTTCCACTGTTCGTTGCCGTCGTAGACATTGCCGTATTGGCGTTTGTACATCTCGGGCGAGAGACAGGTCTGGAGCGTGTCGAGAACCTCTTTCTGACTGGGCCAGATGTCTTTCAGGAAGACGTCGTTGCCGTCTTTGTCCTTGCCCAGCGGGTCGGTTTCCATATCGATATCGACCGTACCGGCCAAAGCGTAAGCCACTACCAAAGGAGGGGAAGCCAGGTAGTTGGCACGCACGTCCGGAGAGATACGACCGGCGAAGTTGCGGTTGCCGGAGAGCACCGAGGTGGCGACAAGGTCGCCTTCGTGTACGGCAGCCTTCACCGGGTCGGGCAGAGGCCCGGAGTTTCCGATGCAGGTGGTGCAACCGTATCCGACGGTATGAAAGCCGAGTTGGTTCAGATACTCGGTGAGTCCGGCTTTGTTCAGATATTCCGTGACCACCTTGGAGCCGGGAGCGAGCGAGGATTTCACATAGCTCGGACGCTCCAGTCCTTTTTCCACAGCTTTCTTGGCCAACAAACCGGCCCCGACCATAACGCTGGGATTGGAGGTGTTCGTGCAAGAGGTGATGGCGGCAATAACCACCGCGCCATGACCGATCTCAGACGAGTGTCCGTTGTCTTTGACCAACGCCTTGGTGTCTAACTTGGAAGTGTCGAGGGCAAAGCCCTGAGGCCCCTGGGGAGCGGTCAGAACGTGATGAAAGGTCTTCTGCATGTCTTTCAGCAGAACCCGGTCTTGAGGACGCAGCGGACCGGCCAGGCTCGGTTCGACCGTGGAGAGGTCGAGCTCCAGAGTGTCGTTGAAGTCGGGGTCCGGAGTGTCGTCGGTGCGGAAAACGCCCTGAGCCTTGGCATAAGCTTCCACGGCCTTGACCAGGGATTCGTCGCGACCGGTGCGCTCCATGTAGCTCAAAGTCTCGTCGTCCACCGGGAAGAAGCCCATAGTGGCGCCGTATTCCGGAGCCATGTTGGCGATGGTGGCGCGGTCCGGCAAACTCATGTTGGAGAGACCGGCTCCGTAGAACTCGACGAACTTTCCGACCACACCCTTCTTACGCAGCATCTGGGTGACGACCAGCACCAGGTCGGTGGCGGTGGCGCCCTCCGAAAGCTGGCCGGTCAGTTTGAAACCGACCACCTGAGGCATCACCATGGAGAGCGGCTGGCCGAGCATACAGGCTTCGGCTTCGATGCCGCCGACACCCCAGCCCAACACGCCCAGGCCGTTGATCATGGTGGTGTGGCTGTCGGTACCCACCAGGGTATCGAAAAGCGCCACGTTTTCGCCGTTGACCTCGGTAAACTGAACGGCGTCTGCCAGAAACTCAAGGTTTACCTGGTGAACGATACCGGTAGCCGGAGGCACGACTTTAAAATTTTGAAACGCCTTCTGACCCCAGTGTAGAAACTCGTACCGTTCCAGGTTGCGTTCGAACTCGAGTTTGGAGTTCAGGCTGATGGCGTCGAGTCGGCCGAAGACGTCGACTTGCACCGAGTGGTCGATGACCAGGTCCACGGGCACGATCGGGTTGATCTTGGCGGGGTTGCCTCCCATTCGTTGCATGGCGCTGCGAAGGGCGGCCAGGTCTACCACCGCGGGCACACCGGTGAAGTCTTGCAGGACCACGCGGGCGGGCAGGAAGTTTACCTCCACCGGCTCGTAGTCGGCCGGATTCCAATTGGCCAGGTTTTTCACGTCGGCTTCCGACATCGACTTTCCGTCCATATTGCGTAGGACGTTCTCCAGCAGTACGCGGATGGAAACAGGGAGCTTGGCGCCTCTCCCTATGCCTTGATCGAAGAGCTTGGGGAGAGAGAAAAAGCTGTGCTCTCCCTTAGCCGTCTTGATCGAGCTTTTAACTTGAAACGGGTCCATTAAGGTCTCCTAAAATCTTTTGTATTCGAGATCGACTATACCCCGCGGGGGCGTCACTCATTCCTTTTGGACTGATACTTTACGAGCCGGTCAGGAATTACCTTGCGCTTTAAACCCACCTGATGCGCGGGGATCGCTCGCCTTCTGTCCTGAAGCCGCTCAGCTCCGCATCGGTTCTCACCTCTCCGGTGCTCAATACCAGGGAGGTGTATCCGCTCCTCGAGGTGAGCCCCAATGCGGAGCTGAGCAACTTCAGAACCGAATCCTTCGCGCTCCCGCGCATCAAGTGGGTTAAACCCACTTGGCTGAAACAAAAAAAGCCGTCCCGCGGGACGGCTTCTTGCGGTTGGATGGAGCTAGTCGGCGGGGCCGGCTCCCGTCCAAGCTGTGTAGATTCCCGCGACCACACCACCCAGCTGGGCGACCGGAACCGTCAGTACCAGACCGGTGAACGTGTACCAGTCCATGTGCGGACCGACGCCGCCTCCCAAGAAGATGGCTGCCAGGAGTGAGAGACACCCGACCGCCGAAGCGTGAGTGAGTTCTCTGTTCGGCACCATTCGGCCGCACACAAATCCCCCTAATGCCGTTAGACTCAGTCCCCCGATCATGCAGACCCAGTTGATGAGACCCGAGCCCGAGATTCTTTCCGCCATGGATATGTCGGAACTTCCCGGGTCGATCAGCACCACCGACAGGGTGGCTGCGAAGAGACAGGTCGTCGTGACGTCAACGAGGAAACCTCGTCCGATTGCCCGATAATTCAGCATGCAGTACTCCTTCTTTCATAAATGTACGACGCCGACCGGGCATCTACCTCCGAAGGAATGTCTGATTTGAGCCCTCAAGACCAGTCTTTTCGTCTCATTCTCTTCAACAAACCGATGGGCGTTCTGACTCGATTCACCGACCATGATCAGCGGGCGACTCTGGCCGATTTTATCAAAGTGCCGGATGTCTATCCGGTAGGTCGGCTGGATAAGGATAGTGAGGGTCTCTTGCTCCTGACCGATCGCGGCTCCCTGGTGAAGCCGCTTTTGAGTCCCGGACGGAAAAAGAAGAAGTACGTCGTTTGTGTGGAGGGTGAACCTACCGCCGAGCAGTTGGAGGCCTTGCGGGCCGGTCCCACCTTGAAAGATGGTGACACCCAACCTGGCCTGGTGCGCCTGCTTGCGGGGGAGCCGGACTGGGTTTGGGAGAGAGACCCCCCGATTCGATTCCGGAAAAGCGTCCCTGTCAGTTGGCTGGAACTGGTCATTTCCGAGGGGCGCAACCGGCAGGTGCGCCGGATGACGGCGGCCGTGGGTCTTCCCACCTTGAGATTGATCAGAACCGACTTTGCCCACTTCAGGCTGTCTCCCGAACTCTCTTCGGGTCAGTGGAGAGAAGCGACCGCTTCAGAGAAGTCGGCTGCCTTAGCTTTAGAGAAGCCGGACAAGAAGCGTCGCCGGCGGCGAAGGCGTTACTCCGATTCGTAGTCCAGGTCGCACATCAGCTCTTCGGCCAGGCTTTCCAGGCCGTCTCGTAGTTCGTCTTCGTCGGTATCTCCGTCGATGCTGATGGAGTAAAGAGCTTCGAACATTCTTTCCCCACTGAAGGGGGCGCTTCGGATTCGGCTCTCCACTTCTTCCACGTTGGCACCCTTGGCAGCCAGAACGTGGGAGATCTGCTTGATGATCCCCGGGCGGTCGGCGGCCAGTATTTTGATGCTCGCTTTGCAGATCGTACGCTCCGAGTCGTCCGACGATTGGTATTCTTTCCAGGCGCAACTCAGGGTCTCAACAGTGTCGGGGAGAGCGCTCGGCTTGGAGTCGAACTCCACCGAGACGATTCCGGCGAACTGGCCCTCCAAGCGACACAGTCTGCTTTGTAGCCAATTTCCGCCCAGGTTTTGGATGGCAGACGCCAGGGCCTCAACCAATCCTTTCTTATCGTCACCGTTTACGGTCAGTAAGTATTTCATTCTTTTCCTTTTTCAAGCTCCGTCATTTCCGAGACCAGCTCCTCATAGCTCTTGTAGCCGGTCCATCTAGCTTTGACCTCACCGTCTGCCCCGACGGCTACAGTGTAGGGGATGCCGCGTCCCTGAAAATACTTGTCGATGATAGCTTTCGTCTCGGGTTGGTCCCGCTCGTCCATGTTGATATGGGTGTAGGTCACTTTGGGTTGTTCCGACTCGAACCGAGCCAGGCCGGGCTCCATTTTCCGGCAGGCAGGTCACCAGGGGGCGCCAAAGTTGATTAAGGTCCAGGCCTCTTGGAGTTGGGCCGCGGCTGAGGTGGCGGTCGGGGTGCCGCTCTGAGCCACGGGAGTCTGTGCGGAGTCGCCGGGCTTGGCGCAACCGACCAGGGCAAGCGCCGCCGCTAAGACGGCAAGTTTGCTCAAGAGATTCAGTTTCATATGGTCCATCCTTCAATCACCGATTCGCATCGGTATTCATGCCTTCTCTTGCTTGGAAAAGGCTACCTGCTTTTGCACGCCGTTCCGGGGCTCGGGGCCGGCGATTTCGCTTTTTTGCGAGCGCCGCTTGACAATTGCCCTCCGAACGAAGAGAATAGCCCAACAATTTTGGCTAGGAGAGCACGGAATGGCTAAGAAAAAAGAAAACCGAGTCATCATCACCCTCGAGTGCACGGAAGCCCGCAAAGAAGGGGTGCCGCCGTCTCGTTATACTACCACGAAGAATCGCCAAAACCACCCCGAGCGGCTAGAGGTTAAGAAATATAACCCCTACCTGAAGAGGCACACCGTTCACAAAGAGATTCGCTAACCGCGTATCAGGTGGAGATTCAAAAAGAGAGCTTGAATGGCTCTCTTTTTTAGTTGAGCGAGACTTTCCGAGCAGAGACGACTCTGCCCTAGTTAGTCTTCAGGAGGGGACCAGACAAACTTCTCTCGGTCGCCCATCTTGGAGCTGACTTCTTGAATCTCCGACTCGTCTTCAATCGCATCTAACTGCTGCAGAATCGTCTTGGAGAGATTGAGGTTCTGTCGATCACCGAAGATGGACTCCCACTCATCACGATCCAGTCTCAGGATTAAAACTCCCCCGCACTCAACGCAATGATAGCGGATGCTATTCGGGCTAAACCCGGAAAGCTTCATATCTTTGATTTGACATTTGTGGGGGAAGAGCTGATTCGTCGTACGGACTTTCATAGACGCTTGTTCCATTTGGTTATCCATTTGCCTTTTTTTGTGGTCTAAAGCAACCGATGAAATCCGGCCTCGTTTCAAGGCGCGGGCCTTCCATCAGGTCGATACAATAAGGGACGGCGGGGAAGACGGCCCTCAGACAGTCGTCGATGGCCGAAGGTTTTCCGGGCAGGTTGATGACCAGGGTTTTCCCCCTGGTGCCCGCCATTTGGCGGCTCAAGATGGCGGTCGGAACGACCTTGAGCGAAGCCCGTCTCATCTCTTCACCAAACCCGTCCAGAATACGATCGCAAAACTTCTCCGTGGCTTCGGGTGTCACGTCTCGACGGGCCGGTCCTGTCCCACCGGTGGTGAGTACAAGGCAGCAGTTCTGATTCGCGAACTCGTGCAGGGCACGCACGATTTCATCGACCTCGTCGGGCACGACCTTGGTGAGATAGTCGACGTTGTCGTTGGCCAGGGCATCCGTCATCCATGCTTGCATCGCGGGGCCACCACGATCTTCGTACTCTCCCCGATAGGCTCGGTCGGAGACGGTGAGAAGGCCGATTCGGATACTCATATCTCTTCCCCGTCCTTGTTCACGAACACAGCTTTCTTCCGAAACTCCATCAGGATGTCGGTGCCGCGAGTAAACTCTTCTCTAATCTCATCGAAAGCGTAATCCAGGCCGTTCTGAAGGTCCAATCGCAGCCTCTTTCCGGCAGCCTCCAGGATGTCCAGACCGGTGCGCATCATGGTCGCTACCTCGCTGTCGTCGGTAGGGTCTGTGCTGTGTTCGAAACGGTCTCTGAGGGCCAACAGAAGGCTTTCGTAGCGACTCAGCGTGGAGAGAGTGGTGGAGGCCGGCACGGTTCCGGCTTGATAGCGAATCATATCGAGAAAAAGGTGCTCGAGTGGGTCGTCCGGCACCTGGCTGGCCTTCAGGTTTTCCAGGTCGGTCCGAAAGTTGGCGATCGCAGCCACTAAAAGGGACTCGTTTAGCTCTTCTTCGGAAAGAAGCTCGTCGGCCCGCCCCAGAAAGCTGCTCAACGGCTCGTGATACTTCTCACGGTCTCCCTCGGCCAGACTTTCCGACTCCAACTCGGCCAACTCTTCAACCAGCGTCTCCGCGTCCTGCTCTCGGTCGAACCGTACCTCAATGATCTCAAGACAGCGATCTATGCTCATCTGGTGGTCACTTCAGCATCTTCTCGATCTCGTCGATGATATCGGAAGAGTTCGGCCTCACCAGGGCCAGGATCGAAGAGTGCCGGACGACTAGAAATTCGTGTCCTTTGTACTGCATCTCGATGGCGTCGCGCTTGAGAAAATAGGCGAAGTCGCCGACTTCGGCTTGGAGTGGCAGGTAGCGCACCGACTCGTGTGGCTTTTTCCAGGGCTCTGACTCCGAGTATTCGGGATTGGCGGTCAGGTATCCGGGGCCGACTCGAATAATTCGACCACCCTGCACTTTGTCTTTTTCGGTCACGGTGGCGGGCAAGACAAGACCGGATTCGGTCATCTGCTCGCCGCCCAGGGGCTCGATTAGGACTCGGTCGCCAACTACCATCAGGTCACTCATGGGTAAGCGCATTCCCCAGCAGAGGGGTCAACACCTCGCAGGATCTCACGGCCGGGCAGTATAAGCCGAATCCATGCAAGCTATTCGAAAATTGATGAAGAATTCCGGTTGCACGGACGCCCAAATAGAGCGTTTCTGCAGCCGGGTTGAGTCGGTGTTGTCCGGAGCGGGGACCAGTATCCCCGAGACGGAGATCGAGCCGGTCCAGGAACTGACGGCTCTGGAGGATGTGGAGCCGGACGCCTCTCTGTTGAGGCAAGCGGCGGTGATCAAGCTGAATGGAGGACTGGGAACCTCCATGGGACTGACCGGCCCCAAGGGTCTTCTGGAAGTCAAAGACGGCCACGACTTTTACAGCATTCTGCACCACCAGATGGAGCGATTTTCGGAGAAATTGAAGTTCAGACCGCCTCTTATCTTTATGAACTCCTTCAGCACCGAAGAGGAGACGGTCGCCAGACTGAAAGAGCTAGGTTTTGAGCAGGACGTGCCGTGGGGTTTTTTGCAGTCGCGCGTCCCTAAGATAAGACCGGACGGCTCTCTGCCGGACGAGGAGCAAGAGTGGGCCTGGTGTCCCCCCGGACACGGCGATATCTACGCCAGTCTGCTCGACTCCGGGCTGCGGGACAAGCTACGCGAGGGCGGATATCGCTATCTGTTCGTGTCCAATATCGACAACCTCGGCGCCGTGCTGGATAGTCGTCCTCTGGCCTACATGGCGCGCAACAACCTGGCTTTTCTGATGGAAGTGACGCGTCGTGGAGAGAACGACCGAAAGGGTGGCCACCTGGCCAAGGATGAGGATGATGGTCTCCTGCTGCGAGAGGTGGCTCAGTGTCCCGAAGACGATCTGGACCATTTTCAGGACATCTCCAAGCATCGCTACTTCAACACCAACAACCTTTGGATCGACCTGGAGGCCGTGGATGAGTCTTGGACCGAATTGCCGTTGATCGTGAACCGTAAACCGGTCCGTCCTCACGAGCCTGCAAGTGAAAAAGTACTGCAGTTGGAGCAGGCGATGGGAGCGGCGATCGGTGTGGTCGAACGTTCCGGAGCCATCGAGGTGGGCAGAGACCGGTTTGCTCCGGTCAAGACCACCAACGAACTGTTCCTCCTGCGTTCGGACCTCTACTCGTTGGGGCCCGACTTCCATCTCCAACAGACCGTTGAATCGGTGCCTCGGGTGGACCTGGACCCCGAGCACTACAAGCTGATCGGCGACTTTGAGAAGCTGGTCAAGGGGATTCCCTCGCTCAAGGAGTGTCACAGCCTCAAGGTCGAGGGTCCGGTGACCATCACCAGCGAGATGGAGTTCAAGGGAGACGTGCATCTCCGAGGTTAGCGATTCCCAGGACCACCCGTTAAAGGCGGTCCCGGCCGACCAGCGACAGAGCGCTTGGAGCTTAAGCGTTGTCCTGTTCGGGTTCACCTTCTTTTCCGCCACGATGATGGCGGGCGGCGAGATCGGCAGCGCTCTTGGCTATGGGTCGGCTCTCTGGTTGGCCGTCTTTCTCGGGAACCTCTTGTTGGCGGCCTACGCTTCGGCGCTGGCTGTGGTGGCTTTCCGTTCCGGGTTGAGCACGGTGCTGATGGCCCGATTCTGTTTCGGCAAAGAAGGCAGCCGTTTGGCCGACCTCTTGCTCGGCCTCACCCAGGTCGGCTGGTACGCCTGGGGCACCGACACGGTGGCTCGCATCCTGATTCAGACCTTCGGCTGGTCGGAGAAATGGGATCCGCTGTTGGTGATCGTGTGCGGGTTCGGCTTCTGTCTGACCGCGGCTATCGGCTACAAGGGTTTGGAAGTTCTATCGGCGGTGATGGTCCCTTTGATGACCGGCATGATCATCTGGTCGGGATATCTGGCCTTGTCGGCCGTCTCTTCGGCGCCCGGTGGGCAAGGGGAGATGAGTGTGGCCCAGGCGGTCACAGTCGTCGTCGGCACTTTTGTCTCAGGAGCCACTCAATCCACCAACTGGACGCGCTACGCTCGGTCCACGACCGCCGCCATCGGCGTCACCTTCCTCGCTTTTTTCGTGGGGAACGGGCTCATGGTTAGCTACGGGGCGCTGTCCGGCGCCGCCTACGCCAACTCCGATATCGTGGCCGTCCTTCTACTCCAGGGCTTCTTCTGGTCAGGGGTCTTCATGCTGCTGGCCAACATCTGGACCACCCAGGACAACACCATTTACAACTTTTCCCTGGCCGGTTGCCACTTCTTCCGAACGACTAAACGGAGGCAGGTCACGCTGGTGGGAGCGGCTGTGGGGACGGTGCTGGCGCTGTTCGGTTTTGCCGAGTTGCTGGTGCCTTTCTTGCTCACTCTAGGGACGGCGATTCCACCCCTGGGCGGGGTGATTCTGGCTGATTTCTTTGTTTGTCGTCGGGGGGAGTATCCTGAGCTGGAGAAGCCCGACGCTTTTGTCGGCTCGGGATTTCTGGCTTATGGGATCGGGGTGGCGGCGGCCTGGTTTTTGCCAGGTGTGCCGCCGGTGACTGGGATTGTCGTGGGGTTTTTGGTACAGGCGGTTCTGGGGAGAGGTTGAGATGAAGCAAGACTAATAGGTCTTGTCATTTGATGTCCGAAATGGAGACTGTGGCAGAAGACGTTCGCATACCTAAGGGCTGGCTGGTGAGTCTAGTGATCGCGCTGGTCTTCAGTCTGTTGGTCGTGGCTTATCTGCTCGGTCGACAGTCGGTGGAGCAACCGGTCGCGCAACCGACTCCCGCGGTGGACCGGGCATCCGTTGTTGTCGGCGGCACGAAGGCCGTCGAAGCATCCGAGCAAAGCTTGAGCGCCCGTCTTGACCGCATAGAGAGCAGAGTCGACCGCACTTCTGTGCGACTTCAAACGACCGACCGGAGTCCCACTATGGCGGCTCCCGAGAGTTCGGACCCTTTACCGCCCACTGGCGAACCGGAAGCCGTGCGACAGCCGGAACCGACAAAGACGGAGAGGAGTCCCGAAGCAGTTAGTTCTGAACCGCCCCCGCCCGAGCGGGTGCCCGATCCGGAGGCGGAGAAGAAAAGGGCTTACTTCCGACAGGTCGATGCCATTCTCCAGAACACCGCCTCTATGGATGACCCGAATCAGTTCGCCACTAAGTTCTTGCAACAGGCGATGAGCGGCGACACCAGCGGTTTCAACTCTCTCCTGACTACCACGCGACAGGCCAAAACTTCGCTGCAGTCCGTGACGCCGCCACCCTCCTGCAAAGAGCATCACACCATGCTGTTGAGTCAACTCTCCCAAAGCGTCGCTTTGTTGAACGATGTCTATCAAGCCATTCAGTCCAACGACACCTCCAAACTCTCTTCGGTGGCCGCCCGAGGCCAGTCTATGCAGGCGGAGACGGAAAAATTCAAGCAGTTGGATCGTAGTCTGAGGGGAGACCTGTAGTGACGATGCCGCTCCGACTCTGAACTGGATGCGGGCGTGACAGATGGTTGAATGTTCATATTAAGTTTACATCTTCAGGGTATTTTCGGATTTCGATCACCCGTTGGTTTTCTATCCTTGAAACATGGCACTCATCTCACCGAACAGAATCGCCTTCACGCAGGTCTCCCTCGACGCTCGGGCGATCCAAAAGGCAGCCACGGCGACCTCCATTGCTCCAAGTTCGACCGGCAGTTCTAGCGCCTCTTCATCAAGCTCCCAGGTCTTGTGGCAGCAGTATCAGTCGATGTCACAGGTCTCGGCTCACTTCTCTCGCCATCGGTCCTCCAACCAGGCCGCCACCGCAGAGGCTCAGGAAAGCCCTGCGTGGAAAAAGTCTGCCCAAAGCCTGCTTTATGCCAAGGGTAACACCAGTCTCTACGAAGCCACCTTCTGAATAAGGGAGAGAGTCGCTTGATGACCTCGCTACAGACCGAACTTAGGTTCGACAAACAGCTCCAAGAATGGCTCGATGAAACAACCGAACAGTTCGAACGGCTCGAAGAACCGGGCGAGAATATTCGGGAAGAATGGACTGAGCTCTCTGAGCAAGCAGAGGTCTTTCTGGATTGGTCGCTGGAGCACGACTGGAGCTCGCAGGATGATGAATTCCGGACACGCTACTCGGAGTTCCTGAGCCAAGCCGAGCGATTCTCTCAGCAGCTTGAGGTCTTGATCAACCCCCTTCACTGGTTCCTGGCTCCACTGGAGCTTATCGAGAGCTACGTTGATGGCGGAGAGCTGGCCCCTCAGGCTGCTCGCTTGCTCCAGGAGGCCTATGAGCGGATCTACGACACGATGGAGGCGCCCGCCCTCGAAGACGCTGTCCGTAAACTGATGGTTTGGACCCAGGGGCATCGACAGATGAGCATCCTCGAAGTACGGGATGAGGTGCAGCGGGCCCGAGTTGCCGCAACAAGCCTGGAAGAGTTTGAGGGGAGCGATCCTCTCACCATTCTCGAACTGCTGACTCTGCTCCACCAGGAGGAGGCTGAGCACGAGTCTCTGCTCATCTCGCTGGAAGACGCGCTGGCCGAGTGGGAGGAAGAGCTTTCCGGTCTTCTGGGGGCCCTGGGGGACAACGCAGTGGAGTTTTCCGACGATATCAACGAACTGTTCGATCGATGCTCGGAGACCCTCGAGCAACTCGAGATGGACCCATGGAGCGTGCCTCCGCAAGAG
>Ga0207914_100332_pt1 | contig 21098 bp, 16 predicted proteins | sample DeeseametaMP2497_FD_184171 | JGI IMG/M metagenome (GOLD analysis project Ga0207914, IMG submission 184171) | Marine microbial communities from East of Antigua and Barbuda, Atlantic Ocean - MP2497 (SPAdes) | ecosystem: Environmental > Aquatic > Marine > Oceanic | place: East of Antigua and... | reverse complement strand
CGACCGTACCCACGCCGGTCTTGGTGTAGAAGGCGGGTATGCCCGCGCCGCCGGCCCGGATGCGTTCGGCCAGCGTACCCTGAGGGTTCAATTCCAGGTCCAGTTCGCCCGACAGATATTGACTCTCGAACAGCTTGTTCTCTCCCACATAGGAGGAGATCATCTTTTTCACCTGGCGGCTTTCCAGCAACATCCACAGGCCAAAACCATCGGCGCCCGCATTGTTGGAAATGACGGTCAGCCCCTTCACGCCGCTGGCGCGGATCTCCGGTATCAGGCTTTCGGGGTTGCCCGACAGGCCAAAGCCCCCCGACATGATAGTCATGCCGTCGAACAGCAAGCCGTCCAGGGCCGCTGTCGGGCTGTCATATATTTTTTGCATGTGCTGGTCCTTCAGCCGATATCCCCACCCGCAACGGGCAGGACCGATCCGGTGATGTAGCTGGCCTCGTCCGACGCGAGGAACAGGATAGGCGCGATCTGCTCGTCCAGCGTGCCGTAACGCTTCATGAACGCTGACGATGTCACCTGATCCACCGCCTCAGCCATCCACGCCTGTTCCTGTTCATTATCGCCTTGCGCATTGCGGGGAATGCGGCGCGGCGGCGCCTGCGTCCCGCCCGGCGCCGTGGCCACGACGCGGATACCGTTTTGCGCATATTCCATCGCCAGCGCCTGGGTCAGGCCGTTGATGCCCCCCTTCGCCGCCGAATAGGGTACCCGCCTTATGCCGCGGGTGGCGTTGGAGGACAGGTTGACGATGGTGCCAGCGCCCTGATCCAGCATGGTGGGCAATACCGCGTGACAACAATAGAGCGTGGGCATCAGCGATCGGCGGATTTCCGCGTCGATCTGTTCAGGTGTGAACGCGGCATAGGGCCGCATACGGATCGCGCCGCCGACATTGTTGATCAAAATGTCGATGCGCCCAAAGGCGTCGATCGCCGCCGCCATGGCCTGCGCCGCGCCCGCATAGGTTTCAAGGTCGCATTGTACGCTGACCGCCTTGCCGCCCACATCGACGATGGCCTGCGCTACCTCCGTCACGAACTCAGCCCGGTCGACCAGCACGACATGGGCACCTTCGGCCGCGGCGCGGGTTGCCACGCCCGCGCCGATGCCCTGCGCCGCGCCGGTCACGACCATCACCTTATCTGCAAAACGTCCATGGAAGATCATCGACCGAGCCTCAGACATGATAAACGTCGATGACCTGATGAATATAGTCGTCCTTCAGGACGATCGTCTTCTTCAGGATTTTCGGCGTCTCGCCAGCGGTATCGAGCGTCACGAACGTCGTTCCGAAAAACTGCTGCGTCTGCTGGTAGCGGTGGCTCAGCGTATGCCAGTTGTACCGCAGGTCGACCGCATCCGCGCGCGTGTCCAGCACTTCGACATTGGCGATGAAATGCGACGTGCGCGCTTCGGGGGTGCTGGCCGATGACCGCTCGGTCTTCAGGCGATAGACGCGATCTTCCAGCCCCTTGCGATTCCCATAATAGATCAGCGATATCTGGCTGTGCGGATCGGTGGTCAGCGCATCGTCGTCGGTCCACGCCGGCATCCAATATTCGACGCCCTCGGCATAGCAGTCGAGCCATTCGTCAAGCGCACGGTCGTCCAGCAGCCGCGCTTCGCGATACAGGAAGGCGCAGATATCCTGATGGGACAGCGTGGCCCGGTCCTTGTTCAGCACGAGTGTCATTCTGCGGCCTCCATCATCGGCGCGGCGGCGGCATCCTTGGCCATGCCGTCCAGCAGGATCTGCGCCCAAAATTCATGCTGGCGCACGAACAGGCCCTCGTCCTCGCTGCGCTCGCTCGACAGCAGCGGGTTCATGCCCATCGCTGTCGCATTCGCGTCCGGCCCCGCGATCCAGCGGGTCGCACCACGGCTGAGGTCGTTCCACAACGCGCCTGCCCCTTCATATGCCGACTGACAGCTGCGAAACTCCTCCAAGTCGTCGGGCGTGCCCATGCCGGTGACGTTGAAGAAATCCTCATATTGTCGGATGCGATGCGCCCGCACCTGCGCACTTTCACCCTTGGGCGCGTAGCAATAGATGGTGACTTCGGTGGTGTGCACGTCGATCGGCCGCACCACGCGGATTTGCGTGGAAAACTGGTCCATCAGGAACACGTTGGGATAGATCGCCAGGTTGCGCGTCTGCTCCAGAATGAACTTCGCTTTGTCCGCGCCCAGACGATCGACGAGATCGTCCTTGAGATCCCATACCGGCCGCACTTCCGGGTTCAGCACCTGCGTCCAGAGCAGGATATGGCCATGGTCGAAGCCATAGACGCCGCTCGCCGGTGCCTTGGACCAGCCATTGGCGTCGACCGCTTTGGTCCCACCCTCCGCACGCCGCCCCATGGTCGACTGGTAGTTTTCGTGGACGGAACTGACATGATAGCCGTCGCAGCCATTTTCCATCTGCATCTTCCAATTGCCATGGAAGGTGTACGTCGAATTGCCGGTCAGCACCTCAAGGCCCTCGGGTGCCTGGTCCACCATCTGATCGATGATGACCTTCGTCTCGCCCAGATGATCCGCAAGCGGCAGCACGTCATGGTTCAGCGAACCGAAGATGAAGCCGCGATAGCTTTCCACGCGCACCCTGGTCAGGTCGTGCGACCCTTCATGGTCGAAGCTGTCGGGATAGGCCCCGGTGCTGGAATCCTTGGCCTTCAGCAACTTGCCGTCGGTCTTGAAGCTCCAGCCATGGAAGGGGCATACGAACAGCGGCTGGTTGCCGCGCTTGCGACGGCATAGCTTTGCGCCCCGGTGCGCGCAGGCATTGACGACGCAATTGAGGCCGCCATCCTTGGCACGGGTCAGGATGACCGGGGTGTGGCCGATCCAGGTCGTGAAATAGTCGTTCTTCTTCTCGACCTGGCTTTCATGGGCCAGATAGACCCAATTGCTCTCGAAGATATATTTCATCTCCAGATCGAACAGGTCAGGGTCGGTGAACACATCCCGGCGACAGCGGAACATCCCACTTTCAGGGTCGTCGACCACGGCGGTCGCGACACGCTGCATCAAATGCTCGTGCATGATCCTGTCTCCTATGCCTGGCGTTAGGCTATTTCTTTTTCCGGTTCCGATGTCGCTTCAGCCCGGTAGCGGGCGGAAAAGTTTTGGTCATCCTCGCTGGCGGCGCGCTGCAACTGGAAGTCGAAGGCGATGTAGGCGGTGTCGCCCTGACGGCTGGGCACCGGCAGCAGCCCCTCGCGCGTCCCGAAGGCAAAATCGTCTGCGGCAAAGGGATCGTCGCCGAAATTGATCTGTGTCGTCAGCGTGCGATAGCCCGGCGCCTCGATGAAGAAATGGACATGGGCCGGGCGGTTGCCATGGCGGCCAAGCGCCTGCATCAACTGGTCGGTCGCGCCGCCCGGCGGCACCGAATAGCCGCTCGGCTGCTTGGAATGAAAGGCGTAGCGGCCATCCTTGCCCAGCTTGATGCGGCGGCGGTTGTTGAACGGCGTCTGTTCGCCGGTAGGGTCGAAATGGGAATACCAGCCCTTGCTGTTGGCGTGCCAGACATGGACGATCGCATTCGGGACTGCTTCGCCCTCAGGGCCAGTGATCGCACCACTCATATAAAGCGTCTGCGTACCCTCATCCGGGTCGATGCTGAGATTGACGTCGCCTTCGACTAAAGGTGCCCCCGCGACATAGAGCGGTCCCTCGATCGTGCGCGGCGTGCCGCCGGAAGCGCCAACCTCGGCGTCCTTAGCGTCCATGTAGAGATCAAGGAAATGCTCTATGCCGGTGCCAGGTACGATGAGCCCGATCTCGGCTGAACTATCCGCCAGATATTTCATGGCGAGCCAGAATTCGCTCTCGCTAATGTCGTGCTTGACGATCAGTTCCATCACGCTTTGCGTTAAATCTCGGAAAATCGCCTTGAGCCGGGAATTGCCCCCGCTTTCCTGCACGCCCGCAGCGCGGTCGAGCAGTTGCTGAATTTCGGGTTTTTGTATGAAGCTGACGTCCATTTCATGCTCTCCTAAAGGGTATTTTTGAGGATCAGCGATCATCCTCATGGATCGATGAGGGGTGGCGGCACAGCGGCGTCACTTTCATGGTCATGAAGGGATAAAGCGGCAGCGCCATGAGGGTGTCGTGCAAAGCGGTGTTGCTTTCGACGTCGAAGATCGAGACGTTCGAATACAGGCCGACCTTGCGCCAGATATGGCGCCAGGTGCCAGCCGACTGGAGCTGCTGGAAATAGGCCTTTTCTTCCGCCTTGATCCGCGCGGCATCCTGAGGATCGAAATCCAGGGGGATATTGACGTCCATTTCAACCATGAACAGCATCGCTTCAGGCTCCTGCGGTGACGGCATGCAAGGCGGGCGCCTTACGATCGCGGCGGAAGTGGGCCAGCTTGTCCTCGTCGAAGGCGATGCCAAGCCCTGGTCCCGTCGGGACTGCCAGCGAGAAGTCGCCATAGCCCAACGGTTCGCGCAATATGTCCTCGACCTGTAGCAACGGGCCGAACAATTCGGTGCCCCATGCAAGTTCGGGGAGCGTCGCGAAGACGTGGGCCGACGCGACGGTCCCAACCCCGCCCTCCAGCATCGTGCCGCCATAAAGCCCGATCCCCGCTGCCATACCGATCGCGGCAACCTGCGCAGTGGCGAACAGGCCGCCCGATTGCGCGATCTTGAGCGCGAAAACGCCCGCGCCACCGGCAGACGCGATCCGCATGGCGCTGCGCGGACCGTTCAGCGCCTCGTCCGCCATCAACGGCACGACCTGCCCCTTCGACAGGCGGGCCATGGCCGCCATCGCATCGCCCGCGATCGGTTGTTCGACCAAGTCGCAACCGACATCGTGCAACATCGCCATCCCGATCTTGGCCTGCGCCTCCGACCAGTTCTGATTGACGTCCACTCGAACACTTGCACGGTCGCCCAGCGCCTTGCAAATGGCGCCGACATGGGCGACGTCGTCGCGCACTGCCCGTTTACCGATCTTCAGCTTGAAAATTCGATGACGGCGGCGATCGAGCATTTCCTCCCCCTCACCAATGTCGCGGGCGGTGTCACCGCTGGCCAATGTCCAGGCGACGGGCAGGCTATCGCGCACGCGCCCCCCGCCAATCAACTCGGACGTCGGGATTCCTAGACGCTTGCCCGCCATGTCGAGCAACGCCGTCTCGATTGCGCATTTGGCGAAATGATTGCCGCGCACGCACTCGGCGACCTTCGCCATCGTTGCCCCGACTTGCGCAAGGTCGCATGCTTCCAGAACGGGAATGATATAGGTATCGATCGCCAACTTGATACTTTCGGGGCTTTCCTCGCCATAGCTCAGACCGCCGATCGTCGTGCCCTCACCAATACCCTCGATACCGTCAGTGTCGGTTAAGCGAACGATGACCATCGATTGCCCATGCATCGTCGCCATCGCCAGAACATGTGGACGGATCGTCGGCACATCGACAATGAATGTATCGGAATGACTCAAGGTGGCCATTACAGCAACTCTCCCACACACCTAGCTTTAGAAGCTTAGTAGGATGCTCTAACGCATGATTCCAAGATCAATTGGGTTCACACTTCATACCTCAGAGGTATGAAGGAAATTGAATTACGACTTTTGCGTTTTTTTTGGCCGTGGTTGATGAGGGGAATTTCAACAAAGCAGCTATAAGGCTAAACCAACTCATTCGCAGCTGCGCATCGGCTTGCAAGCGATGTCTGGTGCCGCACTCAACCAGAATGGAGGCATCAGCATGGAGCATGCTGCCGCTCTAGGAAAATGCCGACTGCTTGGTTCCCATGCTTCACACAATCCCTGCGATCGCACCGGTCCGACCGTCGGCGGCCAACTCAAAAGCTCTCTATCCTGTCGCCTGATGCCCCGTGGGTCATATATGTGAGACTTTCGTAGGCCTGCCATTGCCCAGAATATGAGATAATCGTGGGAGCAAGTCTGCCGGAAGCACCGTTGCTATGGTAGTATGTTGCTGTTTCCCAATCAAATGAGGATATTGCAGCATCCGCTAAATGAAGCCTGACCAAATAATCCCGCTAGCAGGTTCTACGGGAAACCGGCCGATCAGGAACGCGGCAGGTTCCTGCCCGTGCGGATAGAGGTTCGGCATCAATCATGCCGATCAAACCTCGGCGTCGCTGAACTGCACCATCATTTGTACGCACGGCATGTCGCCGATCTGCCCAGGCCGACGCCCTGCGCGACTGGCATCGAGCGTTGTTTCGACACCAGCTTCCCAATGAATATCACCGGGCACCATCTCGACCCGTTTGCCAATTTGGGTTTCGATTAACCATTGGCCTGACAATGAGACAACCCATTGCAACGAAGGACTGGGGTGCCAGTCGCCGATCCAGCCAACTGGCGGTATGTTGAGCCACAAGCCGTCACCTTGCCAGAAAAAACGCGCATCCATATCGCATCGGTATCGCCGCTGACACTTTTCTCATGCAGGCATCCAGCAAATTTTGGATCATCCTCGAATGGGCGTCAACGCTGTTATCCATCAACCAGAATGGCATAGACGGTGGATTATCGAGCAACCCAACGTTGCCCTTCCAGCCTGACAGATACCTTCGCACCAAGCCTTTCTGCATTGTCTCCGATCGCAAAGACATACTCTGCGTCGGGCAATACCCACTTGCCGTTTCGCCAGTCAGCCAGCAGGCGGGGATCAATCGAAAGGCTTATCGACGTGCTTGCACCAGCTTCCAGTTCGACCCGCTGGAAGCCTACCAGCCGCAACTTCGGGTTGCCAGCGCGCGAAACGAGATAAAGCTGTGCTACGGTCGCGCCCGCAACCTTGCCGGTATTCGATACCGAGAATGTCGCTGTCTTACCGTCCGTGACCAGATTTTTGCTATCGAAGCTCGTATAGGACAGGCCATAACCAAACGGGAACAGCGCCTTATGTCCTTCCCGCGCGTTCCATCGATATCCCAGGTCTGAGCCTTCGATATTATAGTTGGTCGTCAGCTTGGCGTCCGGCGTCGGCGGATCGCCCGCAAAATCAGGCTCAAGGTCGGCAAAACCATCAATCGCCTTTCGCGGCAGCGTATCGACACTGGCAGGAAAGGTGATGGGCAACCGGCCCGAAGGATTGATCTTGCCGAACAGGGCGGCGGCTATAGCTTCGCCTCCCTTCGCGCCCGGATACCAGGCTTCGATGACAGCCGCAGTCTTTTCAAGCCAGGGCATCAGCACCGGACCACCGGTTTCAAGAACAACGATGGTATTGGGATTAGCGTCGGCGACCGCTGCAATAAGTGCATCCTGGCCATTTGGCAGGCTCAGATCGGGCTGATCCAGTCCTTCGGTAGACCATTGCGTTGCAAACACGATGGCAACGTCCGCCGCTTTTGCCTGCGCCACCGCCTCCGCAATATAACGGCCATCGCGAAAGCGGATATCGGCTTTAGGGGCCAAGGCTCGGATTGCGGCGAGCGGATTGGATTTGTGGAAGCTTTGCGAAAAGAACACTGCCCAGGGGCTGGTACCGCCCAAGGGGACGGAAACGGAGGGTCCGCCCTCGCCCTGTACCTGGCTTGATCCCGCGCCGGACAGAACGCCGGTGTCTGCATATCCGCCGATCACCGCGATATTTTTGGCGCTCGCGGCCAGCGGCAAAATGCCTTTTGTATTGCGCAAAAGGACAATGCCCTGTTCGGCGACTTTGCGGGCAACCTCCGCGTTGGCTGCAAAGTCGATCGTGCCGCCGGGTGTTGCCGGATTGGTATCGAGATCATTGTCATATATCGCCCAAAGGATGCGCTTGTTCATGTCGTCGATGCGCCGGGCGTAGGCGCGACTGGAGCGGCCCGCCTTGGCCAGGGCGTCACCGAAATAGGCAGCTTTATCAAGTTCCGAGCCGGATTGCTGATCCAGACCTTTCAGCGCTGCGTCAAGATTAGGGACCGCGCCCCAGTCCGACATCACGAAGCCCTTATAACCCCATTCCTTTTTGAGGACGTCGTTCAGCAGCCAGCTATTGGCACAAGCATTCTCGCCATTGACCTTGTTATAGGCGCACATGACCGATCCGGGATTGCCGATTTCAATGCCCAGTTTGAACGCCAGCAGGTCGCTTTCATGCGCGGCCGCGGGTGTGATGAGCGAATCGACGAACTTTCGTCCGGTTTCCTGGCCGTTCAGAGCGAAATGCTTGATCGTGGCGATGATGTGGTTCGACTGAACCCCCCGAATCGCATGCCCTGCGAGCGTGCCCGCCAGCAATGGATCTTCGCCCAGATATTCGAAGTTCCGTCCGTTGCGCGGATCGCGCATCAGGTTGGCTCCACCTGCCAGCAGAACATTGAATCCCTTGGCACGCGCTTCGGAACCGATCATGCGACCACCTTCCTCAATCAGCGTACTGTTCCAGGTCGACGCCATGGAAAGCCCTGAGGGTAAGGCGGTGGCACCGTCTTTACGCAACCCGAACACATAGGAGACGCCAAGACTGGCATCCGTCTCACGCAGCGATGGCACGTTAAGGCGGGGCAAGCCGGCTATGTAACCGGCTCCGGGAATCGCCTCGGCAGGCGGCTTTGGTGCGTTCGGACCGATCGGCAGCGGCATGATACCGATCGTGAGAATGGTCTTCTCCTGCGGCGTCATCTGGCGCAAGGTAGCCTCGGCCTTCGCCTCGGCCTGACTGGCGGAAGGTGCATCAGCAGCGCTCGCCGCTTGGATGAGCAAAGGTGCGATCAGAGCGATGGCCATCGCAGACATGTTGTTTCCGGTGCCCGAGCGTGAATGGATCATCATAATGTCTTTCATTTAAGGCTATGATGGAAAATGTGATCAAGGTTAGTGGCGTGTCGCATCGCGCAGATCATACCCGCTCCTGCGCGCCAATATCCATGTCCAGAAGTTGCGCGCCCAACGTCTTGCCGTGGGCATCGAGCGCTAGCGCCCGCGTGACACCGCCTTTCAGCGCGCCTTCGAGGACAAAGTTCAAAGCGCCGATTTCGTTCATCTCGTAGCGATGGGCCACCCGCACTTCCAGATTTTTGAAATGCGCAAGAACCCGCCCGACCGTGACTCGTTCGCGCAATATGTCATAGTCGACTGAGTCATAAACGATGACGGAGATTTGGGAGATGTCACCCTTGTCGCCGGTACGGACGTGAGCGATGTCGCCTAGCAACATATTATGCCTCCACCAAGATAATGCGTGGTTGCGCCAGCTTTGCCGGGATCAATGTGGACGCGACGGCGACTATTTTCCGCACGGATCGGGTCACGCCTCCACCGCCGAACGGACCGTTCGTATAGAGAGCCTCGACTTCGGCGCCGATCTGCTCGGCGGCAGCGCGTGTCGCCGCGCGCCCTACAACGCGCGCGCGCACTTCACGCGGTGTGCCCCCGGTGCCTGTGCGATCAATGGCGTCAACGCCGATAATCTCGGCTGTAACATCGCAAACAGGCGCTCCGATGATCGCCAGTCGCTCCCGCACCACATCGGTGGCAATCCGCGCGCGGGCTACCGCACCTGGGCCGGCATAGGCAATCTGGCCTTCACCGATAAATCCGTCGTCATAGCCTATGGAGACTTTGAGCAACCCGGAAGGTTCGCGCCCGCTGCCGCCCGATACAGCAACATGATCCACACCACGTTCCTCGAACCGAACGGTCGAAAAGTCGGCGATGACGTCCGCTTGATAATAGGCTTTGGGATCAAGGATTTCATAAAGCAGCTGTTCCTTGCATGTCGCCAGCGAAATACGACCGCCCGATCCCGACACCTTGGTCAACAATGCGGTGCCATCGGCGGCAATTTCGGCAAGCGGAAAGCCCAGCCGCGCAAGATCCGGCACAGACTTGCGACCTTCATCCGCAAAATAGCCGCCGCATAACTGGCCCGCACATTCCAGCAGATGACCGATCACCGTGGCGCGACCTATCATGTCGGCGTCATCAAGCGACCAGCCGAATGCATGGAGCATCGGCCCGATAAACAGCGCCGGATCACCGACCCGCCCAGTGATGACGATGTCGGCGCCTTGCGACAGGGCCTGCGCTATGGGACCAGCGCCAAGGTAGGCGTTGGCGGAAAGCGTGTTTGGCAGATCGCGGCATGTCCCGTCGCGATCCACCAGTGGATAGTTGCTGTCCTGGACTAGGCTCAGTACATCGTCACCCAGCACCGCCGCGATACGCAACGGCGCAAGCCCCTGTTCACGCGCCAGTTTTGCTACCGCCTGCGCCGCACCCAGGGGATTTGCAGCGCCTGCATTGGTAATGATGCGCACGCCCCGCTGCTGGGCGAGAGGGGCCACGCGACGCATACGTTCCAGCAATAAGGGATCATATCCCTTGTCGGGCTCCGCAAGCATGGCGGCCTGGGCCAGGGCGATCGTGCGTTCCGCCAGGCATTCAAACACCAGAAAATCGAGGTTGCCCTGTTCGACAAGTTCGATGGCCGGTTCGATCCGGTCCCCCGCAAAACCGGCCCCTGCGCCGATACGGATGCTATTGGTGGCGATCACAGCGCGATAACTCCGAACAAGAGAGCTGCCACAAGCATGACCAGGCTCGCCGCATAGAGCCACAGAAACGAAAATCGCTGATGCGCGCTCAACTCGATGCCGCTCAGGCCAGCCACCAGAAAGGTCGCCGGTGTCAGTGGACTGACGGGAAAGCCGGTCGTCATTTGGCCGAGAAGCGCCGCTTGGGCGACAGCCCGTCCTTCCAGTCCAAAACCCTCTGCAAGGTTGGCAAGGATCGGGAGAATACCGAAATAGAAAGAGTCGGGGTCGAACATCATGCTCATAGGCATGGCGAGGGTGCCGACGATCGCAGGCAAATGTTGTCCTACGCCGAGAGGCACATGATCCGCCACCGCATGGGCCATCGCAGCGATCATGCCGGTGCCATTCATGATACCCGTAAACGCGCCTGCAGCTAGCAATACACTCGCCATCAGAAGCGCAGCCTTGGAATGACTTTCGATCCGGATACGTTGCTGCGCAGCATTCGGGTAATTGATGGTCAGCGCCAGTGCCGTGCCGACCATGAACACGATTACGGGTTCGGCAGCCCCAGTCACCATTAGGGCGATGACGAGGATTGTCAGCCCTGCATTAAGCCAAAGCAGGCGAGGACGCGCCGTACCCCCCGATGTCATGTGGCTTCCTTCGGAAGACACGTTCGTCTTGGCCGTTTCTCCGGCGGCAGGGGGCAACGGGATGCCCGCTGCCAGTCGCCTTTCTTCACGTCGTCCCAGCCACCACGAGGCGGCAAAGACGAAGGCCAGGCCAACCAACTGAACAGGAAACATCGGCGCGAAAAGGTCATGAACAGGCACTTTGAGCGCCGCGGCCGCCCGCAAGGTCGGCCCCGTCCATGGCAGGAAATTGACGCCAGCCGCCATTGATGCGGTACAGGCGAGGATGCGGCGGTCCATGCCCAATTCGTCGTAGAGCGGGCGCAGGGCCGGAATTGTAACAAGGAAACAGACAGCCCCTGAACCATCGAGGTGAATGAGAAGCGCCAGCGCCGCGGTGCCTACCGTGATACGGGCCGGTTTGCGTCCTACAAGGCGGAGCGTCAGTCCCACCAGCGGCGCAAGAACGCCAGCGTCGGTCATGACGCCAAAGAATAGGATCGCAAAAACGAACATCCCGGCGACAGGGGCGATTTTGCCAATGCCGTCCAGAATGTGTCCGGGCACGTCCGCGCCTGCGCCAACGACAAGGGCTGCCGCAACTGGCACCAGGATCAGCGCCGCCAGAGGCGACACCCGGTTGGAAAGGACAGCGGCCAGCAAGGATAATATTGCCACCGCGCCGACCAGGGCAAGCATCAGGAACGTCCCCTCACATTCGGGTCGAGCCCGTCAACGCCATCATGCAAGTTCGACAGCTATTCATCAAAGACAATTCTATTATCGATTATGCAAAAATATGGATAAATAATCAGGCGAGGGAATGAGGCATTGCTGCGGTGAAGCTCTGAAGAAAATGGTGGCGAAACACCTCCGCTGCCGGTGGAAGGGTCCGACCTTTAAGAGTTGCTACGCCGATCTGGCGGACAATGCTGGGGTTTAGCAGGGGACGCGATGCGATGCGGCTGGCATGCAGCATACCAAGCGTGGACTGTGGCAGGGCAGTGATGCCAAGGCCTGCCTCTATCAACGCCCCAACGGTCGCCAATTGAGTGCAGTCATACAGGCCGCGCACATTAAGTCCTGCCACGTTGAATGCCGCGTCGGTCAGTTCGCGTACGCTGCTTCTCGGCGCCATGGCGATAAAGGCATGATCGCGAAAAATGCTCCATTCGATCGGTTCCGGTTCGTCCAATGCGCCGCCGACCGGGCCGACCAGGACAAGAGGATCATCCACCAGTTTGTGAAATGCAAAGCCGTCGGATTCGGGTGGCGTGGTAATCGCAAGATCGATCTGCCGATCCTGCATCTGCTGATACAGATTACCCGAGAGGTGATCGTGCAGGATGACTTCGACCTGCGGATGATGCTGACGGAAACTTGCGATGGCCGCTGGCAATCCGCCAGCAGCGATCGACGGCAAAGCACCGACGACCACCCGACCACGCTCGCCTGCGAAACTGTGTTCCAGTTCGGAAAAGGCATGGTCGAAATCGGCGGTCAGCCTTTCCACAATAGGCAGCAACGCTTCACCGGCGCTGGTCAGCGCCACATTGCGCGAATTACGGTCGAACAGGCGGGTGCCCAACTGCTCTTCCAGCAAGCGGATCGTACGACTGAGGGCGGGCTGCGATACATGGGACAATCGACTGGCTTCGCTGAAACTGCGATTATAGGCGACTTGCAGAAACAGCCTCAGGCTGGTGAGGCTCGGGGGATGACGCATGGGTTACGCCTTTAGCGGATGCGGCCGCGCATAAGGCGGGTTATTGCTGACCATCAGTTTTCGCTCTCCTGCCCCAAGCGCTCACACAAGCGCTGTCCGACGATCTATTCATTACATGAAATGATTCATCGAATTAAGGTATTTCTCTAATTGCTGGGAAATATGCCATAGGTTTCTGGTCGATCGGACACGGGGCATGCAGCAGAAGTTGCGACGCGTAGCCGGGAACAAGGGAAAACGTCAGCGGAAAGCGACGTGTGGGGATGCGATGGCATTGGGGTAACCTGGCCAGATTCCTGCTCGCGCAAGCCGCGATCTGGGGAGGGTATCATGATCCGCAAGTCTATCTGGTTGGCAGGCGCCAGCATTTTCATCATGCCAACTCTGGCCGTTGCACAGGATGCAGCGACAGGTGTTGCAGACGGCGTGCCGAACCAGGACATCGTGGTCACTGGATCGCGGGTCATCACCAACGGCAATAATTCGCCTACCCCCGTGACGATTGTTACGACGGAGCAGCTTGCCGCAACCACGCCAAGCAACGTCCCCGATGCACTCAACAAACTGCCCGTTTTCGCCAACTCGCGCGGCGCGCAGACATTGGGTAACGCTGGCGCGAACAACGTCGGCAATTTCCTGAACTTGCGCGGTTTCGGTGTGATCCGCACGCTCATTCTGTTCGATGGTCGTCGCGTACCGGCAACCAATGCCGACGGGACTGTCGATACCAACACATTACCGCAAATGCTGCTTCAGCGTGTGGACGTGGTGACTGGCGGTGCTTCAGCCGTCTATGGGTCGGACGCTGTCACCGGCGTCGTCAATTTCGTGCTCGACAAGAAATTCACGGGCCTCAAGACCAGTCTGCAAGCGGGCATATCGGACCGTGGCGACGCCTTTTCGTGGCGTGGCGGCCTTGCCTATGGCACCGACCTGCTGGGCGGGCGCGGTCATTTCATGGCCAGTTACGAACATTATGATTCTGATGGCATTGGCGACAAGCGGTCGCGGAGCAATGGCGGTAAATTCTATTCCGAAACCGGGGCAGGCACGGCCGCTAATCCCTTCCATCTCGTCGATAATACGCGGGCGGCCTATGCGTCATGGGGCGGCCTGATCCAGTCGGGCGCGTTGGCTGGCAACACGTTCGATACACCGACATCCTACCGTCCCTTCGTTCATGGCACGGCAACAGGGACGGCGGCGATCGAACGTGGCGGCGATGGCGTCACCATCACCCCCAGCGCGTTGACCGCGTCGCTCAAGACCGATCAGGCATTCGGCCGCTTCGACTATGAATTATCGGATACATTGTCCTTCTTCGCGCAAGGGTCGTTTGCGCGGACGCAAAACGCCAACACGTTCGCGCCGATGACGATATTGAGCAAGACCATCTCGGCGTCCAATCCCTATCTGCCGCAATCAGCGCGGAACATTATGGCGGCGGCCGGCACCACCAGCTTCACCTTTTCGCGCTTTGTCGACGACGTCGAACCGTCGATCACCCGCGCGACCGCCCGCAACTATAATGGTTCGGCCGGCCTGAGTGGCAAGGTTGGCACCTTCGACTGGGAGGCGTCCTACACTTTCGGTCGGTCGCGCCAGACCGTCTATAATATCAACAATGTGAACAACGGAAAGCTGGCAGCCGCGCTGGATACCGTACAGTCGGGCGGCCAGATCGTCTGCCGTGTATCCGTCACCAATCCGGGCCTGTATCCTGGCTGTGTCCCGCTCAATCCCTTCGGTGCCGGATCGATCACGGCGGAGGCTGCTGATTATGTGCGCGATGACACCCGTTTCACGCTGACCAATACGACGCATGATTTCAACGCGTTCGTTTCGGGTTCGCCGTTCGACACTTGGGCTGGCCCGGTAAAGATCGCGCTCAGCGGCGAGTATCGCAAGCTCAAGCTGGAGAATGACAGCAGCGCGCAGCCGTCGAACCGCGTCAATTGCACGGGGCTTGTCTATAATTGCGTCCCGGTATCGGCCACCAACAATGGCACCGCGCTTTATGGCGGCAATGTGACCGCCAACATGTCCGCCCGCCAGAATATTTCGGAAGTGGCATTCGAGGTCAACATACCGTTGCTGCGTGACGCGCCACTAGCGCGTTCGCTCGATGCCAATGGTGCGGTGCGCTACGCCCATTATTCTGTCAGCGGCAATGCGACGACATGGAAGCTGGGCCTTGACTGGCACGTGACCGACGATCTGTCATTCCGCGCCACACGCTCGCGCGATATTCGAGCGCCTACATTGTTCGACCTGTTCTCGCCGCGACAGGAATCGTTGACCGGCTTTACCGATACGCACACCAATACCGCTGGCATCGCGACGATCATCAGTTCGGGCAATCCCGATCTTCAGCCTGAAGTCGCCAATACGCTGACGCTCGGCGGCGTCTATCGCGCATCGTGGTTGCCCGGCTTCAGTGTCTCGATCGACTATTTCAAAATCAAGATCGCCAATGCCATAGCCTCGGTAGGCGGCAACAGCGCGGCGACCCTGGCGCAGTGTGAGGCCAGCGGTGGCACGTCGCCGCTGTGCGATCTTTATGTGCGCCCGCTGCCTTTCTCCAACACCAGCGCCGCCAACTACCCGACAGCCATTCTTTCGCGCTCGCTCAATGTCGCGCAGACGAAAACGGAGGGTGTCGATGCGGACATGAACTATCGCACCAGCCTTGGTGGCGGCACGTTGAGCCTGCGCGGTCTACTGACCTATCAGCCCACGCTTGAGACGGTTCAGTTTGTGGGGGCAACGCCAATCAATGCGGCCGGTGCCGCAGGCCAGCAGAATGTGGTCGGCCAGGCAAAATGGCGCACTTCGGCCCTAGTGGGTTACGCCACCGACTCCTTCTCTATTGACGTTCAGGAACGCTGGCGCTCGTCGCTCAAGCAGAATGGCAATCCGTTATTGGTATTCAGCGATCCCAAAGTACCAGCCGTTGCCTATACTGACCTCAACCTGACCTTCTATCCCGGCAAGGACAAGAACAAGCAGTTCTTCATATCGGTCCAAAACCTGTTCGACAAGAAACCGCCGGTGTTTATCTCACCCTCCTTCGCGAGCAATCCGGGCTTCTACTATCCGGCGGTGAATGGCGACGATGTAGTCGGTCGCTACTTTACCATCGGTGTCCGTGGTCGCTTCTGACAGAGGGTGTCAATGACCGAGCAGATTTCACCTGCCCAAACTGAACGGTCATTACTGACCCGCCGGAGCGCCCTGACCTGCGCTGCGGCGGGTTTCCCGTATCTGCTCCTGTCCGGAGGTGCGTTGGGGGCAGTTCCTTCAACGCCTGTTGTTGAAACCACAGCGGGCCGCGTAAGCGGCGTCCGGGAACGTGGCTGTGACATATTTCGTGGCGTGCCTTATGCTGGTTCCGTGTCGGGCAAGCATCGGTTTCGTGCGCCCGTGGCACCTGTGCCATGGGCTGGCATACGCGATGCCACGCGGCCCGGAGCGCCCTCGATACAGGTTGCGGGTCAGACCTTCGGCATCGGTGAACCATCTCCCGCCGAAGATTGCCTGACGCTCACCATCTGGACACCGGCAGCGGACGGCAGGCGACGACCGGTCATGGTCTATAGCCATGGCGGCGGCTTTACGACGGGTTCAGCGGCCAGTGTGCTTCAGGACGGTGCCAATCTTGCGCGCCAGAATGATGTGGTGGTGGTTCAGACCAACCACCGTCTGGGCTTGCTGGGCTTTCTGTATCTGGACGATATCGCAGGGCCAGAATATCAGGGAAGTGGCTGCAATGGTGTGCGCGACATTGCCGCAGCGCTGCGTTGGATCTCTAACAATATTGGCGCCTTTGGCGGTGACCCTGGCAATGTGATGATATTTGGAGAGTCGGGCGGCGGGGCCAAGACGTCCTGCCTTTATGCCATGCCCGAAGCTGCCCCCTATTTTCACAAGGCGTCCATTGAAAGCGGCCCCGGCATCCGTATGACGCGCACGCAGGAAGCGCATGAAACGACGGCGCAAGTCCTGTCCGAACTGGGCATTGCAGCGTTAGATTGGCGTCGGTTGATCGACATGCCGGTTGCGGAGTTGCTGCGCGTGCAGGTCAAACTCAGCGGGATGCCCAATAGCGGCGCCCTGGCCGGAGGTCGCAACGGGATTGGCGCGGCGCGCAGAGGCTTTGCACCCGTGGTGGACGGTTATGCGCTGCCTGCGCACCCGTTTGATCCGGCTGCGCCAGAAACGTCGCGCGCCAAACCGCTGATAGTCGGCTATAATCGCGATGAGTTTACCTTTTTCGGCATGGTTGCCGGCGACAGGGATGCTTTTGCGCTGTCCGATGCCGGACTGGTCGAGCGAATGAAGCGCGAACTACCCGATGACTGGGCCAAGGTGCTGGACGTTTATCGCGCATCGCGTCCCGGCGCGAGCGCAAGCCAGATCTACGTCGCTTATCGTAGCGCCCGTTTTTCCGGTATTGGCTCAACTGTCATTGCAGAGCGGAAGGCGGCGCAGCATGATGCGCCGGTCTTCGCCTATCGTTTTGACTATGCGCTGGAACGCACGGTGCCCGGTACCTCCTATCCATTAGGCGCGATGCACGCGCTCGACATTGCGTTTAAATTCAACAATGTGGAAAGCGTTGCTCCGACAGGGGCATCCAACTTCGTCGGCCACCGTCCCGAACGTATGCGCGCTGGCCGCGCAATGAGCGCGATGTGGGCGCGCTTTGCCCGTACCGGCGTGCCTGGCGCAGTGGATCAGCCAGCATGGCCTAGCTATGATCTCTACCGGAGGGCGACGATGCTGATCGATGCGCAATGCCGCGTCGCGGAAGATCCCGATGCCGCAGAACGTCGGCTTTGGGCAAGTATATGAGGACATCGGTATGAAGGTCGGCGACGTGCTTGAAACGCTTTCCAGCCGTCTGGGCTGGAAGGCGGATACGCCTCTGGAGGGTCTGCTCGCGGGGTCGGCCGATATCGTCGTCAGCGGCATTTCCACCTGCGCGATGCCGTCTGTCGATGTGGTGCGCCGGACGATCGCGGCGAAGCGCAACGTCATCCTTTGCGATGGTCATCCGTTTTATCTCTACGACACGTATTGGAGTGGCCTTCCAGGATTGCAGGAAACGATCGACAAATTGCCGGAGACGGCGGTGAAGCGCAGGATGATCGAGGACGCAGGCATCGCCGTCATACGCGTCCATTCGGCTTGGCAAGCCGCGCAACCGGCATCTGCGGCGCAATCGCTGGCGCGAGCATTGAAAATGCCAGCGGTGAAGGGGAGCGCAGGGCAGGATTTCGTTGTTTGCGATATTCCTGCGACTTCCGTCGCGCAGCTCGCACAGCATATTCAAGGCGATGGCAAGCGACTGATCGGCAACCGCGATTGGCCCGTATCGCGCGTGGCGATCATACCGGCAATGGCGACGCCAGCGCGGTTGGGCGATGCATTGCGCGATCAAGCGGTGGATGCAGTCATTGCTGGCGAGGTCATAGAATGGGAAGGCGGGCCTTATATGATCGACGTTCAGGGCACTGGCCGTAAATGCGCGTTGCTATTGATCGGTTTCGCCAACAGCCTGGACCCAGATGCCACTGCACTTGCACAATGGGCCAAGGGTAATTTCCCCAACATTCCCGTTGATGTCCTGCACAACCGAAGCGACTTCATCTGGTCGGTCAAGGGACCATCTGTATGAACCCCATCCTCCTGTCACGCCGTGCATTCGCAACGGGGGTGCTCGTCAGCGCAGGCGCTGCCTATGCGGCAAAATCTGCGACTCCGACGCCAGCAACGATTGTCGAACGCATCCAGAGAACATGTGCCGAGCGTGGTGTCGAATGGCAGAAGGAAACGGTAGATACGTTCAAGATCGGACCTGTCGATACGCCGGTAACCGGCGTTATTTCGACCTTCATGGCAACGATTGCAGTCATGCGCAAAGCGGTTGCGTTGGGTGCCAGCTTCATCGTCAGTCATGAACCGATCTTCTACAATCACCTGGACGATACCAACGCATTACAGGCCGATCCAGTCTATCAGGCCAAGGTTCGCTTCGCGACGCAACACGGCCTGACTGTCTGGCGCTTCCACGACCATTGGCATAAGATCAAACCTGAACCGATGTCGTCGGCTTCAATCGAAGAATTGGGCTGGGCTCGCTATCTGGATAATGGATCGGAAGGATTCCGCCGTACCTTCACGCGCCCTGAAACGACATTGCGCGCCGTTGCCGAAGAAATCGCTAACCGCTATCCCAGCGCCAGTGTGCGCGTGATCGGCCGACCCGATCTGCCGGTGCGCCGGATCGTCAATATCGGCCATGGCGTGAATGACGTCGTCAAGGCCTTTGCGATTGGTGACATCGCTATCGCACCTGAAGTGCGTGAGTGGGATTCTGCTGAACTGACCCGGGATGTAGTCATGCTCCACGCAAATAAGGGCCTTATCCTCATTGCGCATGAGCGCGGAGAAGAAGGCGGAATGAAGCTATGCAGCGAATGGCTCACGCGGTTGGTACCGGAGGTGGCGGTGGTATACATAAATAGCGGCGAGCCATTTACCGCCCTTTCTGCCTAATTTTTACAACGGCGCTTCCGACCGTCTTGTGGCTTTGGCTGAATGTGGATCGGCGTTGAAACCGATACCTGCCATTGTGCGGCCCAATCATTCGGGAAACCTCGAGAAAAGATATTGACCGAGTTCTAATCGGCAATTCTTAGGACCCTGTTTCCGATACTTTATCGTAGTAATACAGTGATATGGAAGAAATTATAGGATTTCCCTTTCGGCAACGATCCACACGCTCAACTTCGCCCGTTCGGCATTCTGACGGTTCCAGCGCTTATTCTGTCGGCCGATTTCGACGCTGCCAAGCAGATTAGGTGATACCTGTCTCGCGCCGCTCGCTCTCGCGTGACCGATGGTGTGGAATTCAAGTGACGTGCCGATACCTGGACGCCCCGGTCGTAACCGGACGCGCTCTATCCCGATGCGGCCGCATCGGGACCAAACCCCATGGGTCTTGGCCCTGCAGGTTACGATCGCTGGCGCTAGGTCTGAAGAAGAAACGACCAGCGGACGCCGCGTCTGCCCCGCGACGGCGTTCTTGTGGGAGCCTCTCCCGGAGTGCGGGAGTGAGCGGCGCTCCCTGCTAGGCCCTTCGCGGTCGTCGGCAACCCTTCGGCGCTTCGCTTGAGGGTGCTCCACCGTCGTTTCGCCCTGCGGTGCCGACGTCCGCCGGGGCGGGCCTTTCCAGTCGCGTTTCGCCGCCCACCCCCGCTTCCGGGGAGCCTCATGTTTTTGGGCAGGCTGGAGGACAGGACATGGCTCGATATGCCTCAGGTCGCGCGCGCGGCCCGCACGGTGCCGATGCGGCGCAGCCCGAACGGATCAACCTCTATGACGAGGTGACCGCCAAGATCATCGCACAATTGGAGGCTGGACGCATTCCGTGGGTCCAGCCTTGGGCATCCAGCGCGGACCCAAGCCTTGGCGGCCTTGCTCCCGGACTGCCGCGCAATGCGCTCACTGCCCGCAATTATTCCGGCGTGAATGTGCTGATTTTGTGGGGCGTGGTTATGGAAAAAGGCTTTCCGTCGCAAAGCTGGCTGACCTTCAAGCAGGCGCGGGATGCAGGCGGATGTGTCCGCAAGGGCGAACAGGGCACGACTGTCGTCTATGCCGATCGCTTCACCCCAGAAGCGGAGAGAGAGAAAGCGCGCGAAACGGGCGGCGATGCCAAGTCCGTGGCTTTCCTCAAGCGTTTTACCGTTTTCAACGTTTCGCAATGTGAAGGGCTGCGACCCGGCCTAGCCGCCGAACCTGCGCCTCTGCCCGAACGGGAAATCGTGCCGGTTGCCGAGGAACTGATAGGGGCCAGCGGCGTCGATTTCCGTATAGGTGGCGACAAAGCCTATTATGTGCCGAGCCAGGACTTCGTCGCTGTGCCGCCGCAACCGGCCTTTTTCGACCAGATCAATTTTTATCGGACCTGCCTGCACGAACTGACCCATGCGACAGGTCATGCCTCGCGTCTCGACCGCAATCTGACCAACAGCTTTGGCAGCAAGGACTATGCCCGCGAGGAACTGATCGCCGAAATGGGATCGGCTTTTCTTTGCGCATCCCTTGGCATCGTGCCAACCGTGCGTCACGCCGACTATATCGGATCGTGGCTCACCTTATGAGCAGCTCGACATAACTGAAGCCAGGAACCGAGATAGTCGGCGTGCCGAACGGTAGGCGTGATGCCAAGCGCGGCGCAAACGAACGCG
>Ga0207914_100326_pt1 | contig 21238 bp, 23 predicted proteins | sample DeeseametaMP2497_FD_184171 | JGI IMG/M metagenome (GOLD analysis project Ga0207914, IMG submission 184171) | Marine microbial communities from East of Antigua and Barbuda, Atlantic Ocean - MP2497 (SPAdes) | ecosystem: Environmental > Aquatic > Marine > Oceanic | place: East of Antigua and... | reverse complement strand
GGACTCCGCACCCCAAAAGAGGTCGAATCAATCAACCTATCGCGCGCAATCCGCGAGACCGAATCAAGATGGCCGTGGTGAGCGGGGGGAAAACAGCCATTTCCGACTACGAGGTGCTGGAAGAACTGGGGAAAGAACATGCCTACGTCGAGGTCTTGCTCCATACCGGCCGGACTCACCAAATTCGCGTCCACCTGGCCTGGCTCGGACATCCCATCGTCGCCGACACCCTATACGGCAAGCCGCGCCACACCTACGGATTATGCGGGCAGGCTCTTCACTGCTGCCGGCTGGGATTTGCTCATCCGGTGGGCGGACAAAGTCTGGAGTTCGAAGCCCCGGTCCCCGAAGACTTCGCCCTCGCGCTCGAAAATATGCGCAGATAAAGTCTGGAGGGAACCCTTTTCCCTTCTCTTTCGTCTTTACCTGAGTACGATGACACGATATGATATATACATGCGAAAAAGATTTCTTTTTGGGAAAGTTGCTCTGGCAGCGGCGGCCGCCTTTTTACTCTCATGTTCACCGGCGGTAGCTCAATCCAACGGGCACCTCAACCATCCCAATCTTCGGGCCACCGCCAGTCCCGGAGCCCGCCCTGTTCGCCCCAAGCCTCTCCCTCCGGGAAGCAACGTAAGAGCGCAGCCGATTGTAAACCGCAACCAGTCGAACCAAACCACGACCACGACAACCAACAGCAATCAAAATTGCGACTATCCCGGTGCCTACTACGACAACTACAACGGCTACCGAACCCCTGTCTACCCTGGACCCAACGCACCGTTGCCGCCGACCGGCGGCTACTACAACGACCCCTACGGATACGGCTACTACAACAACGGTTATCAAAACGGCGGCTACAACAACAACGGATACTACAACAACGGCTTTCCGCCGTTTCAAGGGTACTAGCATGGATTTCAGATTTGCCGCCACCGCGGTCGCGGGGATGCTGTTGACGGCTCAGATCGCCGCTGCCGATGGGCCCGAAGTGCAGCGCAATGTCGGGACAGACGGAGTTCCGGTCATTACCATTAAAGGGGAAGCATCTCCCCGGCCCTCCCAAGCAAGAACGGAAAACACACAGGAGCTTCAAACCCGCAAGGCGTTCAGAGTCTACGAAATGCAAGGCGACCCGTCTCCCCAGCCGGAGACCAAAGTCGTCGTGGTCTCCCCTCCTCCGCCCATCGCTCCGAACGACGGGTGCGGCTGGGGTTACGGATACGGCTATCCCATCGACCCTTACTACGGGGGCGGTTTCTATCCCACCGGCGGCTACTCGGGCTTCTATCCCGTCGGCGGCTACGGCCTTCCGGTCGGTTCCTACTTAAACTACCAAACTCCACCGCTGAACTACCAAAACCCACCGGTGAACTACCAAAACCCTCCAGCCAACTACCGCCCCATCTATCGTGCGGGCGGCTACTATCCCGGTCGCCGCTGTCGCTAGAGCGCTCGGCCACACCGAGGGAAACGAGGAGAGCGGGCTTGGACGGCCCGCTCTCTTCGTTTGAGATGAACCACCGATGAGCTTCACTCTCCAAGATGCCAAAGATGATGATTTTCGTCTGAACGCCTGGAACTGGGGAGTCCTTCACCACCTGGTGGATAGGGCCGCGATTCTGCCCGACCAGGTTTGGGAGCCGGCTCGCTACAACGCCGGGGCGGAACTCGACACGGAGCAGATTGGCGTCCTCGCCGATTTTCTAGAGCAGAGTCTACTGCCTCGTCTCCCGCCCGGAGAGCGGATGTATCACGACGGGTCGGTGACTGACGAACCGGACGACGGGACGTTCTACCGGGAGGAGGGCGAGATGTGGAAGAACTACAGTCTTCATCACTCGGTCCTTATCGGCGTTATCGCCTTTCTTCGTCAGGCGGAGGCTCCGGTTCAGGTTTTTTGAGATGTCGAATCGGAAGGAGCTACTGTGAACTGTTGGCTTTGCAAGAGAACCACCTATTCCGGGTACCGTAATCCGTTCAAGCAAGAATCCGAGCTCTGCGCGGAGTGTCATCGCTGCGTCGAGGAATTCTTCGATGAGGAGAAGCCTAGTGCAGCCAGGCTCTTTCACGAACTCTGTCAGAAGTCCGGACTTTCCATCCTGCAGCTTGAAGAGTTTTGGCTCGACTCCCGCATAGCCGCGGTCGAAAAGGTGAGTGCCGCTGCCCACAAATTCCTCTCCGAACGGTGCAACCTGGACCTGGTCCTTAAGCTACTCGCTAAATCGCAAGGCCTCCCCTAGCCAGAGACGGGGAAGCCACAATTGACCGAAGCTTTTCTATACTATAGAATTTTCTATAGAATGAGTTCCGTCTACCTTCCAGAAGAATTAAAGAGTCGTCTTATCGCCGGAGCCCGCCGAAGAGGATTCAAAGTCGAACGCGGACCAAGTTCCGAACTCAAGGATTACGTGGCCTACTTGCTGGAGCTCGACGAAGAGAGACCCCCACAGAGCAGAGCTTCCTCCACTCTGTCCGAAGCCCGCGGACTACTCTCAGTCTCTGAGCCTCCGGACGACGAGCAGGTCCGAAGTCTGATAGAAGAACGCTACCTGCGCGAGTGAACCTGCTTCTCGACACCAACGTCGTCTTAGACGTGCTTCTTCCCAGACCAAAGTGGCAAAGACCGGCCGAACTCTTGTGGAGCGCAGCAGAGCAAGGAGACATTTCCGCCTACCTAACGGCCAACTCCATCGCGGACATCTACTATCTATCCCGGCGGCTCAGCGACCGAACAAAAGCAGCAGTCGCCGTTGACCTTTGCCTGGCCACCTTCAAGATCGCTCCAGTCGATCGCGCGATACTAGAACGAGCGCGGCAACTCGGCGGGGTCGACTTCGAAGACAATATCCAACTGGCTTGCTGTGAACGCCTCGGACTCTCTACCGTCGTCACGCGAGACATCTCGGGATTCTCCGGAAGCGCTCTTTCCGTTCTAAGTCCCGAGGAGTGCGTCGGCCTGCTCGGACTTCAATAGCCTTAGTATTTCACACTGCACCCATACGATTTGGTCACCGCCACCGAAACGTCTTTCCCACCTGTCGCCTCGGTCAGGGCTTGATCAACGTAGTTCAGGTCGCCTTTGTCATCGATGGCGCCGTTGTACAAGAGTACGCCTTCCGGAGACACGACAAACATGTGAGGAGTTGTTTTGGCGTCGTAAAGCCGTCCGATGGCACCCTCTTCATCCAGGATGACGTGAGTGGGATGAGCGCCCTTTTCCCTGGTTATCGCGTTGGCGTCATTCGCCGAATTGTGCCCTTGTTTGCCCGGCGCGGAGGAGCAGATGGAGAGCCACACCACATCTTCATCGGTCCACTTCTTTTGCAGAGCTTGCATCTTTCCAGGGTCGTATTGGCCCTTCACAAAGGGGCACTGGTGGTTGAACCACTCCAGCACCACGTACTTGCCCGCGAGGTCGGAAAGCTTGACCTGCTTACCGTGGCTATCGGTAGCCTCAAAATCCGGGGCCTTCTGTCCGACCGGCGCCGACCATGCGGCAAGAGACAGGGTCAGTAGAAGTAGCGAGGCGCGAAGGCCGTTTCTCCAAATAAGTTTTCTCACGATGTTTTCCTTTCGGGTGGTTAAGACTTGAGTTCCGCGGTGATTCGAAAAGCCTGTTTTCGACCGCCTTGGTCGACCACGACGACGCCTTCCAAGCTCCGCGGCTTTTCCGGATTCGTCTGGGAGCGGGTGAGAGTCAGTTCAAGGCTCTCGTCCGTTTGGGTGAAAGATTGAGGTGCCGAAGGCTCGACAACCAGCTCTGGGATGCTGAAAAAATAAGCTCTCTCGACGGATGCCAAGTCGGGATGCTGAAGGGTCAGCTTTATCTCTGTGTCGTTGAGCCACCGGGCCGTCGCGGAAACGGAAGCCGACTTGGGTAAGTCCTCCTCGGCGGCGGCCAGGTTTGCCGGCGAATCGGTGGGAAAGCTGAGGGAAAGTTCGGCTTTCCCAAGCACGCAGGCCTCTTTGCAAGCAAGCCAATTCACCTTGGCGACGAGCTCGAAACCGCTTCCGTCTTCCCAATCCGCGGGCAACGTGACTTTGGAAAGAAGAACCACTTCCTCCTCATACACGTAGCTGACCAGACCGGCATCGTCATAAACGCTGGGGAACGGCCAATGCAGTTCCGAAACCTTCACTCCGGCCGGAGCGGTCCAATCAACCGTAGTCGCAAGCCCCGTGTCGCCGGGGTTCTGCCAATAGGTGTGCCAATCTTCATCGGGACGAAGAACCACACCCACCCAGAACTCTTGCCCCGGCTTAGGGGCGGCATTGGAGGAGATGAGCTCGGCCTCCACATTTCCGCTTCGGACAGGGTCGGCAGCGGTCCAGGCAGAGGCGGATAGGACTAGCAGTAAAAGAAAAAGGAACTTCAAGAGACAGCCTTTCTATGGATTGTATAATTCCTGTACAAGAAGATTGTTCTCCTGCGTTTTGTAAAGAAGACCTGTCAAGCCGCGATCCCCAGACCGGAATCCCCCCATCGGATAGAGCGAGCCGTCAAAAGATGCCGACGCTCCACTTTTTCCGACCCGTCTAGATCGGCCAAAGTCCGGCTCACCCGCAGCCATTTCTCAAATCCCCGCAGCGACAGCTTGGTGTTCTCAGCAATCTTGTAGGCCAATTGCCGGTCCGCGTCACTCCACCGCAGGGCCTCAAAGAGCCGGCCGGTGCGCAGCTCACTGTTGAGCGAGCCCCTCTGCTGTTGAACCTCCCTGGCCACTCGAACTCGTTCCGCCACCTGAGCCGTGGACTCCCCTCGTCGGCTTTCGTCCACATAGTCCACCAGAGCCACTCTCTGTAATCCGACCATCAAATCGAAGCGGTCCAAGAGCGGACCGGAAAGCTTGGAGCGATATCGGTTGAGCTGGGGAACGGAGCAGACGCACTCCTCCCCCGTCACACCAGACATCCCACAGGGACAGGGATTCATGGCGCAAACCAGAGTGAAGCGAGCGGGATAGGTCACTTGCATTCTGGCTCTGGCCACCTTCACTTCGCCCTCCTCCAAGACCAACCTCAGCGACTCGAGTGTGTCCTTTCGAAACTCGAGAAACTCGTCTAGGAAAAGAACCCCTCGATGGGCTCGGGTGACTTCGCCCGGCTGATATCCTCCCAGCAATGCCACCGCCGAAAGAGACACCCCCGGAGCCCGAAACGGCCGAACCTGAAAGGCCCCCTCTTGCTGGCAAACGCTGGCGATCGCCGCCACCTCCCGCTGTTCGATCTCGGTCATCGGCGGCAACAGTCCGGGTAAACAGCTCGCCAATAAACTCTTTCCGCAGCCCGGAGGACCGAGCAAAGCCAGATGATGACCACCCGCCGCCGAGACCTCCAGGGCCAGCTTGGCCAGCGACTGACCGTTGACATCGGACAAGTCGGGGCCGACCGATGGATTTTCCGGGACCAGACACTCCACCGGTTCGGGACGCCGACCGCTACGGCAAAACTCCACAGCTTCCGAGAGCGTGTCGACGGGCACGATATCCACTCCGTTCCAGGGCGGCAGCGTGGCGGCTTGCTCTCGGGGCAGAAGAATTCGCTCGACATCCGCGTGCCGACTGGCCAATCCGAGCGAAGGCACAAGCCCTCGCACGCCTCGTACACGACCGTCTAAAGAGAGTTCACCGAGAACGAGAGCATCGCTCAGGCAGCCGCTCGGGACTTCCTCGATCGCTTCCAAGAGGCCCAGGGCCAACGCCAGGTCGAAGCCTCCGCCGGATTTCCGTAGATCGGCGGGAGACAGATTGACCACCATTCTGCGAGGCGGCAAGGAGATGCCCGAGAGCTTTAGGGCGCTGCGAACTCTGGCCCCGGCTTCGGAGACGGCCGCGTCGGGTAGTCCCACGACCGTCAGCCCGGGCAAGCCCGAGGTGACCACGGACTCCACGGTGACAAGGCGTGCATCCACGCCCACTAATGTTGAAGAAAATAGATGACTATGCATCTCAACTTATTGAGGATGAGTCCGGAGGGCCCTGGGTACACCAAGTTAACTTTTTAGGGGCGAAGGCTTCAGCCGAAAGGAGACGCCCCCCGATACCAAACGATTCCGGCAGCGGCGGCCGACAGAAGAGCGATAGAGATCCAAAACCAACGGTTCCGTCCGCCTTCGTCTTTGGAGGCAAAGCATCCCAGGACCGCCCCGACCATGGCCCCTCCCACGTGAGCCCAGTGGTCCAGCCTCCCACCGGCCACACTGGTCACACCAAACGCCATAGCCACATTCAAGACCACCACGGCTGCTGAAACTCGCAGCCACTGTCTATGCTCACCCAGCCAGCCTTCTCTCGACGGCCCCAGGATAGCCAGGCAGAGAATCGCCAGCACCAGACCGGAAGTGCCTCCGGAGGCTCCGACCGCCAGCGCCTCGGGTCCGTAGATGTCGCTTACCAGATTGCCCCAGACCCCGCTCACCAGGAAGGTGGCCCAGAGCCCGAAAGCGCCTACCAGACGCGCCCATTGAGAGCCCCAGACGACGACCAGAAAGACGTTAGCCAGAAGATGGATCCAACCGCCGTGAAGAAACATGGAGGCCACCAGTCGCCAGGGAGCCTGAGGGAAGCCGAAGTTGGGCTTGCGAGCGCCGTACTCGATAAGGGTGGCGTTGTCGGTCACCCCGTGCAGACCGGCGACCTTGATCTGCCATACCACCAGGACGAGAGCGAGAAGGTATCCACTCCATACTCGGTTGGATTGGGTTGAATTCTGCTCGCTCAAGGAGCTTCCCAATAGGGGCAGTCGAAGTCTTCGCTCGGACTCTCTTTGTACTGTCCGCCCGGATCGGAGGTCATCAGATAGTCTTCCCGTCGCTCCCAACCCAGTTTGGCGCAGGAATACTTCAGGTACGCCGAATCGGCTATCTGAGGAAATTCGCGCTTGGATTCATCCACCCGGAAGTGCCGACAGAGCGCGCAGATACGGAAAGGGTCCTTAGACTTTGTTAGATCAGTCACCGTCAAGATTCTACCGGTCGAAGAGCATTATGCCAAGCATACTTCTCCTGATTGCCTGGCTGGTGACCCCGATTTCAGCCCAACCATCGACCACCTTTACTCTAGAAAAGGGCGAGCTACCCATCTTGCTTGTGGCTCCCCACGGCGGAAGTGGAAGCCTGTCGGAGGCGCCCATTCGCCGGGCGCGAGAGACAGCAGATCCTCACTTTTCGAGCAAGAAGGATATGATGACCGCTGAACTGGCCCGCTCCTACAGCGAACAACTCCTGAAGCTAACTGGCAAGAAGCCATCTCTTCTAGTCAGCGAGGTTCACCGCAAATATTGCGACTTGAACCGTCAAGAAGATTGGTCCTCTCCGGCGCCCGCCGGCCAGGCGTTTCATCGGGAATATCACACAGCTCTCAAACTTGAGCTGGACCGACTGCTTTCCGAACACGGATGGGTGCTGCTGTTAGACATTCACGGACAATCTTCGGAGCCACACGACCTGATGATAGGAATCCGGGAAGGTCAAGTCATCGGAGATTGGTCTCGCCGGGCGCTCTGGGGCGAGGGTGGAGTGATCGAAGTCTTGCGTGGAGAGGCCTTTTCCGTCGTACCGGACCGCCCCGAGCAGGAGATCCGTTTTGGCGGCGGCTTCATCGTCAAGACCTACGGAGCGGATGAGCGAGTGGAGGCTTGGCAACTGGAGCACGGCGGCAACCTCAGATTCGACCCGGAGCGCTCCCGGAAGTTCGTGAAACTGATGGTCGGAGCACTCGCGGCGGCGCTGGCGAACGCAGCGATAGATGGATAATTTAGGGATAGTCTTGGCAACTTAACGGAACATTGCGAGTTAAACTGACTCTACAGTCAATTTTTGAGTTTGGCTGTTCAAAGGAGTTAGTTATGGAACAAGCTGCCTCGCATATTTTGCCGCTCTGCGGAATGACTTTCTTGTTTCTCGCCGGGGCCGGAGGCTGGCTCTCCGCCCTGAGACGTCTACCCGGGGAATCCTTGGCAACCTCAACCCCCCTCTACAACTATCCAAACTACCTGGACGACTATTCCGACCTCAGCTCGGAGAAGCTCATCGACCAATTCTATGCCCACGGTGCCAAAGGCTGGACCGAAACTCATCCCGCCGCCGGCCCTCCCAAAGACTTTTCTAAAATTTGGGAAGCGAACGACAACGTGGTCAATTTCTATCTCGGAGATATCTGCGGAAAGGGGCTTCCGGCCCATCTGTTTCAGGTGTCCTGCACCACCCTGTTGAGTCAGGCGTCCGGAGTGTCGCTGGACCCGCTGGGAGTCGTTTCCGAGGTCAACGGAAGCCTCGCTCTGCGAGAGCTTGACGGCAGATACGCCACTCTACTCTACGGATCGTTGGATCTCACCTCCGGGAGGCTGCGGCTCGTCTCGGCGGGACATCCTTCCCCTTTGAGACTTCGCCCCGACGGCCCGGCGGACGTGTTGAGATGCGAACCCGGCCTCCCCCTGGGCATCCAAGAGCAAAGCCGGTTTACACAATCGGAATTTCATCTGGAGCCGGGAGACACGCTCCTCCTCTTCACCGACGGTATCACCGACACCCGAAACCAGGAGAGAGTGCCCTTCGGTGTCGTCTCCTTGCAGTCGGCGGCGGAGAACTGTCCGGTCGCTTGCCCTCGACTCCTGGTGGAAGAAGTCTTCGACGAAGTCAAGAAATACGGCGACTCACCTGGAAACGACAGAACCGCCATGGCGATACAGTTTCAGGGGAGAGCTTCCGGCTTTGAAACGAACAGGTTGGACCTGCCCTACGCGCTCTGCTAGAGACGTAGTAGGGAATAAAAAAACTGCGCCGGTGCAAAAGCACGGCGCAGTTTTTGTTTGCCCCGGAGGACTTAGTTGTTGTTCAGGGCCGCGTGCGCTGCCGCTAGTCTGGCGATCGGCACTCGGAAGGGCGAACAAGAGACGTAGTTCAGGCCCAATAGATGGCAGAACTCCACCGACTCGGGCTCACCACCGTGCTCACCACAGATGCCTACCTCAAGGTCCGGATTGGACTGGCGTCCCTCATCCACACCCATCCGCATCAGACGACCCACGCCTTTGCGGTCCACTACTTGGAAGGGGTCGCGCTTGAGCACTTCCTTGTCCAGATAAACCGGCATGAAAGTACCCGCGGCATCGTCTCGTGAGTAGCCGAAGGTCGTTTGAGTGAGGTCGTTGGTACCGAAGGAGAAGAAGTCAGCCACGGTAGCCAACTCACCGGCCACGGCGGTAGCTCGGGGGAGCTCGATCATGGTCCCGATCTTGTGCTTCACCTTGATGCCTTTCTCGGATTCCACCTCGGCCACGACTTCTTCGGCCAAAGCGCGACAGAGTTTCATCTCCTCCACCGAGCCGATACCCGGGATCATGATCTCGGGCTTGGCGTCGATGCCTTTCTTCTGCAGGTCGGAAGCAGCTTCCATGATCGCCCGGACTTGCATTTTGTAGATTTCGGGGTAGACGATACCCAATCGACAAAACCGCAGACCCAGCATCGGGTTCGACTCCTTCATCGACTCGACTTGATGCAGCAGCTCTTCCAAGCGGTCCAGAGTCATGTCTTTGCCACGACGCTCCTGCATTTCGCTCACGCCTTTGTCGTAGGCTCCTTGATCGACCGATTTCAGCGTTTTCAGTCGGGTCACGTCGACCAGCAACTCGCTCAGACCGGGCAGGAACTCGTGCAACGGCGGGTCCAGCAGGCGAATAATCACCCAGTGGCCTTGCATGGCCTCGAGGATGCCGGAGAAGTCGCCCCGCTGAATCGGAAGCAGCTTCTCAAGGAGCTCTTTGTAGCGACCCCAGGGCTTGTCGACCTTGGCTTTCTGAGCCGAAATCTGCTCCTGCGTGTCGCGGTACTGTCGGCTCTCTTTGTTGACGCCCTTAAGGCTGTCTTCCAGGGCAACCAATTGGCGATGGCCGGACTCGGCCGCGTTGGCGATCATGATCATCTCCTGCACGATAGGCAGGCGATCTCTTTCCATGAACATGTGCTCGGTACGACAGAGCCCGATGCCTTCAGCCCCGAATCCGCGGGCTCTCTGAGCGTCGGTGGGGGTGTCGGCATTGGCGTAGACTCCCAGCTTGCGATACTGGTCGGCCCAGCCGAGTACGGTCTTGGTCTCGGGAGAAAGGTCGGTCGGCTCGTGGAGCTCCAGCTCACCCAGCAAGACTTCGCCGGTACCGCCGTCGATGGTGATCTTGTCACCCTCTCCAAAACTGACATCGCCGCAAGTGACCTTTTTCTTTTCCAAGTCGATTCGCAGCGCTTCGCAACCCACGATACAGGGAATACCCCAGCCTCGGGCCACCAGAGCGGCGTGGGAAGAAGGGCCACCGGTGGAGGTCAGGATACCTTTGGCCACGGCCATTCCGTGAGCGTCGTCGGGAGTAGTTTCCGGACGCACCAGAATCACCTGATGCCCCTCGGCGTGCTTGGTCACGGCGTCGTTGGCTTCGAAGACAACGATACCGGTCGCAGCACCCGGCGAAGCGTTCGTGCCCTTGGCCAGGAGTTTGCCTTCAGCATCGGCCTGCTTCTTGACCTCATCGGGAATAAAAGGATGCAAGAGACGGTCCAGCTGCTCGGGCTTGATCCTGAGCACGGCGGTTTTCTCGTCGATGAGACCCTCTTCCACCATATCCACGGCGATCTTCACGGCCGACTGGGCCGTTCTCTTGCCGGTCCGGGTTTGCAGCATGAAGAGCTTTCCGTTTTCAATGGTGAACTCCATGTCTTGCATGTCGGTGTAGTGCTGCTCTAGCTTGTGGCTGATGTCTTGCAGCTCTTTCCAGACTTCGGGGAAGTAGTCCTCGGTCTTCTCCAACGGCAGCGGGGTGCGGATACCGGCCACGACATCTTCGCCCTGAGCGTTCAGAAGGAAGTCTCCCACCGGCTTTTTTTCACCGGTGTTGTAGTTTCGGGTGAAGGCCACTCCGGTGCCCGACGTATCGCCCAAGTTTCCAAAAACCATGGCTTGAACGTTCACGGCCGTACCGAGATCGTGCGGGATGCGCTCTTTTTCACGGTACACCATGGCGCGGGGGTTGTTCCAGCTCTTGAAGACGGCCTCTACGGCCAACAACAGTTGCTCTTTCGCGTCGGTGGGGAATTCCCGACCGGCTTCCTTGCGGAACTTCTCTTTAAACTCGTCCACCAGCGCCTTCAGGTGTTCGGCCGTCAGGTCTTTGTCCAGAGTGACTCCGGCCTCTTTCTTCTTGTGAGCGATGATGTGCTCGAATTCGTGCTTCGGAAGGCCCATCACCACATCGGAGAACATCTGGATGAAGCGCCGATAGGCGTCGTAAGCGAAACGCTCATCTCCCGCTTGCTTGGCCAGACCCTTAACGGCATCGTCGTTGAGGCCGAGGTTCAGGACAGTATCCATCATTCCAGGCATGGAGATTCTCGCTCCAGACCGAACCGACAGGAGCAGCGGGTTGTCCGTGCTGCCGAAGTTCTTGCCCATTTGCTTGGCCAGAGCTTCGGTACGCTCCATCACTTCGTCGCCCAGCCCTTCGGGCATCTGGCCCAAAGCGGAGTATACGTTGCAGACTTCGGTGGTCACCACGAAGCCGGGGGGCACGGGAAAACCCAGACGGGTCATCTCAGATAAGTTGGCCCCTTTGCCGCCGAGAATATTCTTCATCTCGGCCTTGCCTTCTTCAAAGGAGTAGGTCGCTTTTTGGTCGGTGAGCTCTTTTTTCCAGTCCTGGCTCAGTGTTTGTGTCACAGTTGGCACCTCTTCAAATCTCTATTCGGGTGCATCCACTTACATTTCACGGCAGGTTTTTCCTTTTTCATGAAGGATTGGCAAGGATGGACTTCTCTAGGCGTATTTTCTCACTTATATTTATTTTTGCCCTGTTCGCTCCCCTGACAGGCTTGGCCGACGACCTGGAACTGGTGCTCCAGGCGGGTCACTCCCAATCTGTCAACGACACCCTCTGGCTCAACGACAACCTTCTTCTCTCCGGCTCCAGCGACGGTTCCCTCAAGCTTTGGGATGTGGACGCACAGCGAGTCAAGCGCACTCTCTGGCCGCCGTCGGAGCAGAGCAATGACAACGACAGCCCTTGGAAGCACCACGTTAAGCAGCTCAAAAAGACCGACGAAGGAGTCTGGGCGCTCTACCAGAGCGGTCACTTGCGTCTCTGGGACCCGATAGAAGGACGTCTCTTGAAGACCGTTCCCCTCCCGGACGGCTACGACGACAATGGAGTGAAGATGACTCTGGACTCCGACGACGTCATCTACGTGTACGGCGTTGAAAAGGAAGTCTTGCGATTTGAAAACGGAAAATTCACCGCCTCGCCCACCCCTCGCCTCGATCTTCTCTCTCTCAACAGCAGCGAACAGATGGCCGCCTTCACTCACGACGGGCTCCTGTACGGCACCCTGAGCGAACAGAAGAAACTCCCCGAGACTCACACCAACCGCTGGGGGGTGGGTGACGTTCTGCTTTCCGAAGACGGCAAAACCCTCTACGTCGCAACCGCCGTCAACTGGCTCGAGATTTGGGACCTTCCCACTCAGAGCCTGTCCCGGCGCGTCGCCATCAACTCCAACGCGATTGATGAAGAAACACTCAAGGGCGCCGGCTACGGAGGGAAAGACCTCGGTTTCAAACTGGCCGCGCTCGACGGCGCGATCCTAGCCGCCTCTCAGGGGGGACAAGTCATCAGTATCGATCCTCAGTCGGGAGCCACCACCACCCTGCTCGACTTCAAGCAGTACGGATTGGGTGCCGTCAAACCCAGCCCCGACGGCTCCGTCCTGGCCTGTGCGTTCGAAGACAACGGACAACCGGCGGTGCCCGTGGCCGTGAAGACATCGACGGCCTGGGACGTACGTTGGATGGGAGGCACCGGCCTCAATTTCACTGAGATGGAAGCTACCGACGACACTCTTTTTCTTTCCGCCGGCAGCAATTTCGTCCTGAGCTACGACCTATCGAGCGGACAACCCGGCCACTCCTATCAAACCGGCTACTTCCCGAGCATGGACGTCGGTCGGAGTGCTCTCTTCGCCGGGGGCAACGACGGAGTACTCCATGCCTTCGACACCAAGTCGGGCGAGGAGATCTGGGAAAAGCAGCTTACCCGCTCGGGTGCTCACTTCGGCCGCGGTATCAAGGTGGTGGCCCAGAGCCCCGACGGCAGAGAACTTGCCGTCAGTGTGCTCGACCAGCGACCCTCGCTCCACCTGTTAGACGCTCGCACCGGTGAGGTCGTTCGGGATATTCCGGTGGAAAAGACCGTCCTCAGTCTCACCTATTCCAACGACGGCCGCAAACTCTTTATCTCCGACTACGACAAGGTGAGCCTCTACGACTTGGGATACCGAAAACTTATCCATAGCTGGCAGAAGCCGAACTTGAGGACCGAGCATTTTGTGACACTTCTCAACCACCCCACCCGCGACGCGCTCCTGGGCGTGACAGACAAAGGCAATCTAGTGGAGTTCGACCCCGGGCAACTCGATCTCGCTCCGGTCGTCCGGCCGATTCTCGGCGTCGACTCCGCCAACTCGGCCAGGGCAGCCGGTGCCAACCTCTTGATAGCCGGCAACCTTGGTGCCTATCTGGTGAACACAGATGGTCAGGTCTTAAAGACTTATGGTCATCATCTGACCAGTACGACCGACGCCCTGGCTCTCGATAACGTTGTTCTCACCTCCGGTTGGGATTCGCAAGTTTTGGTTTGGGACAAAACATCGACCGAAAAGTTAGCCACCTTGCTATCTCTTGACCAAGGCGAGAACTGGCTGTTCATTTCGTCAGACTTCCATTTCGACGGCACCGAAGAAGCTCAAACTCTCATAGAATGGCGCTGGAACGGCGAACTGTACGAACTGGCTCGATTCTTCGAGAGGTTCTATCAGCCCGGGTTGCTCGCCCGCACCCTGAAACAAACGGAAGAAGCAGCCGCCACCCCCCGTCCGACTCTGGGCGACCAGCCTCCCGTGGTGAAACTAGCGAAACCGAAACGCCTTCCCGACGGACGCTACGAGATCGCCGTGGAAGCCGAAGGTGGCTTGCCCGAAGGTGCCGATGTTCGTCTCTACCACAACGGGCACCGGGTGGCCGGCTCGCCTCCTTACATTATCAAGCCGGTACCGGGAGAGAACCGTCTCCGAGCGTCGGCCTACAACAGCGACCAGACAGTGGAAGGAGAGCCGGACCGATTGATCTTCGAAGACCAGGCGGAACGGTCCGAACAGACTCTTCATATCTTTGCCGCTGCTATCAACGACTATCCCAATCGCCTCGATTTCGCCGTCCCCGATGCCAAGAGCTTCGTGGGTGCCTTCGAGCCCGGTTTGTACGATAAGGTCAACAAGGTCACCCTTTACGATGCCGCGGCCGACAAAGAGAGCATCGTCAAGGCCCTGGCCGGCATCAAATGTGAGCCCCAGGACACTCTGCTCGTGTTTCTAGCCGGTCACGGTACCATCATCGACAACAAGTTTCACTTCATTCCTCACGGCGGAGACGGCCAAGCCGCGTCGGAAGCGCTCAGCTCGGTAGAGTTGGGAAAACTGCTGGCCCAGCTACCGGCCACTCGCCAGGTCCTTTTCCTCGACACCTGTCATGCCGGGGCCAGCGCCAAAGATCTGGCCGAACTTCTGGTGGAGAAAGAGACTCCGCTGATCGCCAGTGCCCAGGGCTCGGCTCTGATCAAGGATCAGAAAGTCCTGGCCCGTCAGGCCGGCACCTTTCTAGTGGCCGGCTCCACTCCCAACGCCACCGCGGCCGAAGTACCGGAGCTAGGGCACGGCCTGTTTACTTACGCTGTTCTGAACGGTCTACAGGGCGAGTTGGGCAAAGGCGAGGAGGTCACCGTGAATGAACTCCTCACCTATCTCGGCGAACGAGTACCTGAGCTCTCCCTCAAGTTCCGGGGTAGCCGCGAAGGAATCTGGCAGTTTTCGGCAGGCCAGGATTTCCCGATCGCTCGACCCAAGGCCGGCTCCCAATAGGGGCGCCCCCTGGATTAGACCGCCTGCTGATACTCGGCGACCTTGACCGCCGTCTCTTCCAGGATATCTCGAGCTTTGTGGAGGACCTCGATGCCGGCTCCCGGCAGGACAGCCTCTTCGCTGAGGACTCTTCGAAACTTGCGTGCCCCCGGACACCCGGTATACAGCCCGAGGATATGCTTCACCATCGCATGGAGCGGGGTGCCTTTGGCTAGCTCTTCGAGGATGTAGGGTTCGATCTCGTCCAAGAAGCGTTCGCGGGTCATTCCAACACACGCTTCACCGTAGAGCTTGGAGTCCACCTCACTCATCAAGAACGGGTTGTGATAAACCTCGCGCCCCAACATGACACCGTCCACGTGTCGCAGATGCTCTCGACACTCCTCAATGGTCTTGATGCCGCCGTTGATGGTGATCGTTAGATCCGGTCTCTCTTTCTTCAGCCGGTAGACGTATTCATAGCGTAGAGGCGGAATGTGACGGTTGTCCTTGGGAGACAATCCATCGAGCCAGGCCTTACGAGCGTGCACGTGAAAAACCGAACAGCCGGCCCTGGCTTGCCTCTCGATAAACGAAACGAACGGCTCATAGGCGTCGTCGCGGTCTACTCCGATGCGAGTCTTGATCGTCACCGGTACCGACACGGCCTCGGACATGGCCTGATAGATATCGGCCACCAGTTCGGGATGCTTCATCAGGTGGGCACCGAAAAGTCTGTGATGACCACGCTCGCTGGGGCAGCCGACGTTGATGTTGATTTCATCGAATCCGGCCTCCTCTCCATACTTGGCAGCCTGGGCCATCATCTTCGGGTCGCTCCCTCCCAGTTGAAGAGCCACGGGATGTTGAGAGTTGTGGTAGGAGAGAAAACGGTCGCGATTTCCGTGGACCAGAGCGCCTTCGGCGATCATTTCGGTATAGAGCACGGCCCGCTTGGAAAGAACGCGCAAAAACGTTCTTTCGTGCTGATCGGTCCAGCCCATCATCGGGGCTACGGAGAAAGTCCAGTTCACTTTCCTAGTCCCCTGTCATATCGCTGTTGTGGTGGACGTGGGCCACCCTGGGCGAGAGGACGATCATCTCCAGAGCTTTAGCCGGTACATCGGCGGAAAAGCCCTTGATGATCCAGAGGTCGTCCAGCACCGTGCCTCCCACGTTCTCCACCATCTGCCGGTCCTGATCATTCAGTCGCGCCTCTTGCTCGCCTTCGGACTGCAGTTGGACGATGACCGAAACGGGATCGGGAAGCGTCTGCTGCTCGATCATCTTCTGCAAACCGGGGGACAACTTTTTCTTCATCATTTCATTCATTATCCTCTTCTATACCAGAAGGAGCGCCGGGAATAAACTATCGGCCATTCAGAGAGGTCCATTTTTAAGCTATACTGTAGTCCACAATGACATCCGGGGAGCGTTCAAATCGGCGCCGGGGGCTAACTCTGGTGGAAATTATGGTGGCTATCGGCCTGATCGCGGTCAGCCTGATGATGGTGTTGGCCCTCATACCGGCCGGAATCCATTCCGCTCAAAGGGCGGAAAACGTTCAGTCGGCCGCGGCCTGGAGTCGCCAGTTGATTGAGGATGCTCCCGTCCCCGAAGAGTTTCCCATCGCTCCCGACATCGCTGAAGAACAGTTTGAGATTAAAATAGGGCGCACCAATTATCGAGCTGTTCGCCGGCTCTCCACTATGCCGGGCGAACATTTTGTCTATCGCATCGATATCGAGACGACCTGGGACGAAGCTCAGCAACCTGTGAAGCTCTCCCTCGTGAAATACAACCCCGCCGGACCGGAGCCATGAGCTTAAGACGCCGCGGGATAACGCTGGTCGAGATTGTGGTGGCTTCCTTTGTCATGTCGATTCTTCTGACCGTCATGGTGAAGGTGCTCATACCTGCTCTGCGGGCCTGGTCGGACGGCCAGAAGCGCTCCGAAGTCGGTCAGAGCCTGCTGGTCACTAGCAGTTGGCTGGCCGACGATATCGTGCGCAGCGCGCCGGACTCCATCGTCCTCAATGAAGAGGGTATCCTGGGCATGAGGTGCGCGCTGGGGCAGCAAGAAAGCTACGAGAACGAATTCAAAGAAGTGGTAGCGTACTGGGTTGTGGAGAAAGAGCTCTATCGGGCCGACAACACGCTCGACGCCTCGGCCACGGGTGCCCCCGTTCTCACCCTTCCGCAGCTAGAAGAGTTTGAGACCAAGCGCCGGGTTGGTTCGGGGGTTGAAGTCTTTGAAGTCACGGTCGTGGCGCCGTGGCGAGTGGAAGTGCACCTGATCGTCGAGAAGGAAGGGCGCTCGGCGGAGATACGCTCCGGTTTTTCCAGTATTTATGCGCCTTTCGACCCGAATACGAAAGAGAAGGAACTGGGTTCGTCGGAAGAGGGGTAGCTTTGGAGTAGGTCACGGCGGCGTCCGGTTGACGGCGCCCCCAGTCAGAGTGGCGGCGATCCCCCCGGTCAGAGAAGGGGCGGAACAGTGCGCCGGGTCAGAGTGGCGGCAATATCCCCCGGTCAGAGGCGAGGCGGCGCCGTGCGCCACAGCGCGCATAAAGTTCGGGTGGCGTTCAGCCGGAGAGTGGCCGTGTCACCCTGAAATTCTTAGCCCTCGGCCACCGGCTCGGCAGGTTTGGGCGCTTCTTCGGCGGCGGGTGCTTCTTTCTTAGGAGCGGGAGCCGGGGCTGCTTTCTTGACTTCAATTTTGTTAGCGGGGGCCGGTTTCTTCACTTCGCTGCCGGCCAGGATTCCCAGCACGGCGGACTGGTCGTCAGCCGACAGCGGAAACACATCCTGAACACCGCCGGTGCCGCAGATTTCGACACTTCGCTTGATGGAGAGCCCGAAAGCGGCTAAGGACACGAGGATGATGAGGTAGCTCAGACCAAAAACAGTCCCCGTCCCCCCGGGGAAGACCAGAACCTCAAACTCTCCCAGTACCGGCAGCGAGCCGAAGTCCACCAACTTGGAGCGACTGATTGCCAAGTATCCCCAAAAAATCGCGGCCACGAAGAGCGGATAGAACTTCCACTGCCAGCAGGGTCGAACCCAGGCTACCCGGTTGGGGTTGAGCAAGAGATCGTAGTTCTTCGACTTGAGATGGAGCCAGTCCGGCTCCTTCCTGCGGATGCCGTCGATCCAGTTGCGAAAGAGAGAGCTTTGAAGTCCGCTCCGCCCTTCGTAGGTCTCCTCGAAGTCTCCCGAGCATCCGATTTTCAAACTACCGGCTGTGCTCCAGGCCAATGCAATCGGAAAGCCCGCCAACAAAAACTCCACGTTGACATAAGTCTGCTTGGCCGACTCCATGGCGAAGAACCAGGCAATTCCGGCAAGGAGCGCCAGCACCCGAACCACGATCTCCGGCACCGACAAGCGCACGGCTTTGATCCAGCAAAGTTCGGAAATTCTGAATAACGTATTTCTATAGGAGATCGCTTCCGATCCCTGTGGAAGACTAGGTCCTAGCATGGTAGCTCCTTGGAGTGCGGCAAAAGCACCGTCACACGGTTCCACGAGCCTTTGTATCGGAGCTTGAATTTCCTGCCAGCGGAAGACAGTCCATAGGGGTGAAGCCTCTCTTCCCCGAAGATCTCAAGATGCGGAACTGTCCGAACAAGAGAGCTTTCACTCTAGTCGAGGTGGCGGTAGCCATCGGAGTGGTTTTCCTGATACTCGCGGCGGCCACCCCGTTCTTTCTGCGGAACCGGGGCAAGACCCACGTAAATCAGGCGGTGGAAGTGACCAAAGCCCTCATCGAACGGGCCGGTGAGGTGGCCAAGAGTTCCGGCTACCCGCTCCCCGAAGACTTCTTGCAACAGGGCCTGGCCACCCCCGCAGGGACTCCTGTCGAAGGCCAGCCGATCATAGTGCGAATCCGTAAACGCTCCAACGATCAGGTGACGCTCATCTCCCAACGACCCCTGACCGGCTCGGAAGGCATCAACCTGGCTCTCACCGGCTTGGGGAAACTGGACCTGGACTCGGTGACCATGCAGGGCATCTTCGTGGAGATTGTGCAGGAGGAGGAAGGCGCCGAGACGCTACTCGCCACCATCCCCGTCGATGTGAACGGTGAGTTCGTGTTCGCTTCAGGGGAGTCCGGCGCAGCTATCCATTTCCGATACGGGCAGCACGTCCGGGGGATCCAGATGAATATCCGCGGCGCGGTGCGATCAGAGCAGCGCTAGGCCGACGCAGCCTCCCGGTCGTTCCCCGAGCTACTGAGGCTTCACTTCGAGGTGATTAGCGACTTTCTCCACCCTGGGAGTTTTCTTGGCGATCTCCTCGGCTCTGGCCTTAGCCTCTTCACTGGGCACGGTGCCTCTCAGGACCAGGAGATCATTTTCGGCGCTCACTTCGATACCTGAAGCCGCCAGCTCAGCGTCCGTCTTCAGGTTCATCTTAGCTGTGTTGACCACCGTCATATCGAGAGCCTTGATGCTACTGGGAGGCGGGTCCTTAGGAGCCGTCGAGCAGCCGACCACGGCCAGGGCCAAGAGGGCGGAAACGATAATTTGCTTGATGAGAGAGTTCATGCCGCTACTCTTCGTCCGGCTCGTTGGTTCCCCTACCGCCGTCCTTAGCGGAGGGCTGGGGCGGCAAGTGCTTCTTCTCCCACAGCAGGGCCAACCCGCCGACCGCGCTCCAAGCCATGATCAGACCCGTCACCACGAGCGGAATCGCTCCTCGGGACTCCTCGGCCGCTCCGGCAAGCTGAAGGAGAAAGGAGAGGGCCAGATCTCGGCCACCCAGTCCACCGGGCGTAAGCGGTACGGCTCCTACCAGGTTGGAAAGTTGAGTGGCCAGCAGATACTCCTGAAAAGTCACCGCCTGGACCCCACCGATACCGTAGCCGATGACCCACACGGCAAGCGTGGCGAAGGTGTGGCCGAGCATGGCCATCAGCAACAGCTTGACCACCATCATCGGTCCGGCCCGTAACAAAGACATCGCATCGAGCACCCGGGATAGAATACCGTCTATCCTGGAAGGGAGACGTTCCCTTAAGCCCTTGAGCCTGTTGCCCAGCTTGCCGAGGTAGGGCCAGGCCACGAACAGGATCGCTCCCATCAGCCCGGCCGTCCCGGCCAGAATCACAACGGCCAGGATCGCCCTCATCTCCCGGGAGGAGTGAAAGATGACCGAGGGGTTGAGGGCCACCGCCATGAGACCGACCAGCAGAAGGCCTGCCAGGCCCAGCAGCCGGTCCAACAAGACCGTAAGCAAGGCCTCCGGATAGCGATCTCCCGCCTCCTTGCGAAGATAGACCATCTTGATCAGGTCTCCACCCACCCCACCCGGGACAAAGAGGTTGAAGAACTGCCCTATCATGGCCAGCCGAACCACCACCACCAGGGGCAGAAAGACTTGAATATAGCGAAGTAAGAGATACCAGCGAACCGCGGCCAGAAAGAATCCGCAGCCGTAGAGTACGAAAGCCACGGCCAGAAACCGGCTGTCGACCAGAGCCCAGACTTGCTTGAGATCCACCCCGTTGGAAACCACCACGTAGCGAATCAAGAAAAAGGCCATCGCGAAGCCCACCACCGTGCGGATAAGCTTGAAAAGGGTAGATTTACTCAACGCACCTCGGCAGCAGCAAAGATGGCTCGAAGACCCTCCAGGTCCAAAACCATGATTCGACGACCCTCCTGGGCAATCAGGTCTTGCTCCTTGAGGTCGCTGCACATCCGACTCACCGTTTCCCTACTCGTGCCGAGTAGGCCGGAGAGCGCCTTGTGACTGACTGACTTCGGTAGAAGCACTCCAGGGGAGCCTTGGGACGGCTCGCCCTCTCTTTCAGCCAGGTCGAGCAAGAGTGCCGCCAAACGTTCTCGGACGGTCAGCAACGCTAAGTCTTGAATCTTGTCATTGGCCTTGCGAAGGCGCCCACTCAAGAAAGCCAGCAGCGATATGCCGGCGGTCGGGACTTCTTGCAAAAAACTCTGGAAGTCGGCTCGGCGTAAGACCAGCAAGGTGCCGTTTGTCTCGGCGAAAGCGGTAGCTGAACGCGGCTCACCGTCCAACAACGCCATCTCTCCAAAAAAACCGCCGTCCTTAAGAAAGCACAACGTGATCTCTCGCCCGCTGATCGACTCACAACAGATACGGATCCGACCCTCCAGAAGGAGGTACATCTCGTCACCCGGGTCGCCTTGCAGAAACACCGGCTGGCCCTTCAGCATCCGCCGAGACATCAGGGAACCCGCCAGGACCTGGCGCTCCTCTTCAGTGAGAACGGCCAGCAGTGGAATCTCCACAAGCCTAGCCTGCTTCTGCTCCAGGGCC
>Ga0207914_100324_pt1 | contig 21324 bp, 21 predicted proteins | sample DeeseametaMP2497_FD_184171 | JGI IMG/M metagenome (GOLD analysis project Ga0207914, IMG submission 184171) | Marine microbial communities from East of Antigua and Barbuda, Atlantic Ocean - MP2497 (SPAdes) | ecosystem: Environmental > Aquatic > Marine > Oceanic | place: East of Antigua and... | reverse complement strand
ATTATAAACTTTTAATCTTACATTTCTCTGGCGATTCTTTTTAGGTACGGACGCATGTTTTTGCCCCCTTCTACTGCTTACTTGGCGGACTATAAATTGACCTACGGCGAGCTGCGCAGCCAGATGATCGCGCAGTCCCGTGACCCCCTGGCCCGAGCGGCCGCCGCGCGTGGAGACGCCGTGGTGTACTCTCTCTCTCTGCCTGCGGGGGCTCCTCTGGGTGTGGCCTCTGGTGGTCTGCCTTCTGCCCAGGCGCTGCGCAATCCCTTGACTGCCACGGCGACGACTGACCTTGCAGAGGTGGTGTATCCCACGTATGCCTCTCTGCGCAGCGGGATAAAGGTGATGGACAGCTGTCTGGCGGGTCAGATCTGGTGCTGGCACACCTGTGAGGACATCTCGGCCTACAATCTCACTTGTCCGAGCAGCGAGGTGACCTGCGTGGGACCCGACGGCCAGCCTGCGGACCCTGACCTGCACGTGCCGGCGAATCATCCGGGCTGTGTGGGACAGGTGAAGGAATTCGATGTATTTTTGTTTTCTCTTGTGGTTTGTTCTGATTCGCATTGCATTGTTTACTTTGTTCTCTTTTTGTATTTATCAGGTGTACGTGGACCCTGGAGGGTTCTGCCAGGGCACCACTGGGGTGGCCATGTACATGGAGGGCTTCATCTCCTATGTGACTGGGGAGTACCGCACCGATGGCGGTACCAAGACGCCCAGCTGCCTGGTGCTGTGGTTCCCCGACTGGATCCTCGACACGAAAGGTGCGTGGTACTGTAATAACTCTATGTTTGTATTGATAGTAACTTAATTGTTATGTTGCTATTTATTGCTATTTAGGCAAATTCGCCGGCGCATGTTTGTGCGTGTTTTTTCTGGGCATCTTCACGGAGTTTTTGTCCTATCTGCGACGCCAAGCGCGCACACAAGTCAAGACCCTCCCCCCACCCCCGCAGATCTTCGTCATGTGCTTCTTGTACGCCGTGCAGCTCATGTTCGGGTATTTCGCCATGCTAATCGCTATGACCTACCAGGTACTTCATACTTCATATATAATTGCTTATAAATTCTTTTTTTTTTATACTTTATACCTATATATTTGTCATATGGACGCAGGTGGAAATGTTCGTGTGTGTGGTGGTGGGCATGGGCACTGGACACGCCATATTCAACTTCAAACCCTCTCTGCCCCGCGCCGACGATGGGAAGACTGTCACTTACTCGGGCCAAGACAAAAGTTTTCCGGGTCGCCAGAGCCACAACAGAGAGGGAGAAGAAGAGGTGGTGGACCCGTGCTGCCAGTATTTGGCGATGGAGGAGGACAGTGAACACGGCACTGACAATAGTAACAAGAGCAACAAAGTCAACGGCAGCACCACGAACCCTCTTTGGTAAACAAGAAGAATAATAACAACAAAAATAATAATCCCGCCCCTTGACCTGACCAACATGTCATGCGAGTTTGTAGGTTACAATGAAGTACATTGACTGTAATTTAGTTCATTTTATGCCTGCTTAGTTGGTACTATGTAATTGGGCTAGCCCTGTGCGACAAATTACATACGATCCTTACAAATCCTTTTATAAACAGGTTCACGCCTAAACATCAATCCATTATATGTTGCTATACCATGAAGAGGTATTGATTGCGTCGCGATTGATCTTTTTTTTTTCAAGTAACGGAGTATTGTTCCTAGGTGCGTAGCAATGCCACAATTTGTCGAAAAATACAAAGATCGTCTAGTCACGCGTAATTATCTCTGTTGAAACGCTTATTTGCGATCCTTTGGTCAGCGGAAGAGGTAAATTGTCAGTTGCCCAATATGAAAAACATGACACATACAGTACACTGTAGTGCAGTAGGAGTAAGATAAATAGGTAAATTGTCAGTTGCCCAATATGAAAAACATGACAAAAGGTAGCATACATACAGTTGTGCAGTAGGAGTAAGATTAATATGTTTGATTCTAAATCATAACAGCAAAGAACATGGTCTTCACTTTCAAATGCAATCGTCAAAGTTTATGTGACCGAATTCATTAAATTAATTTACGCGTATCACAACCAAACAAAGCTACAGATTGCATGCACTGTCGTAATAAAAGCTTGTTGCATTTGGTATGGCCACTTAAACAGCTGGTACCATCAACTCAACAGATTTACCGGCTTTTTCTCCCCAGTTCTCCAAAGCGCGGAGAAGCACTTGGCCGTCGACATCATCCTCACAAACAACGTCAACAATTTTTGTTTCTACATCGGCTCTCACTTCAGTCACACCTGTACATGAAACAGTATTCTTCAATACTTTACATTGCTTTTCAGTACATCAAAATCGAGTCTAGAGCTCAGTAAGTTACCTTCAATCTTAGTAAGAATTCTAGTCACTGCACCCTTGCAGCCACCGCAAGTCATACCCACCTTAAATGAAACAGTCTTTGTCATAGATAAATTTGCCGCCAAGGAAGTACCTTACTCAGGCAGTCGATTTGGAGATCTGCGTAAATCATGTCCACTGAGAAAAGGGAAACTGGGAATGGACAGTAACGTGCGCACTGATTTATCGTGACCCTGACGAGTTTACCAGTTTAACTTAAACTTACCGGTAAGTTAACTTTAGGAACTTTAACTCGAGAAAGTCGTGGCACTGATTTCCTTAGGTCCACTTTTTCTGAAGAGTTTCTGTCACCATGAGCGAGGTTCTAAGACTTGCAACGATAGGAATTGATGGCATGACATGTTCCTCTTGCAGTGGAACTGTTGAGAACGCTTTGAAAACTGCACGCGGCGTGAAAAGCGCCAACATAAACTTGACGACCAATACTGCTCTTGTGAGTTACGACAGTTTGCTTTCTTCAGTAAAAAAACTCGTGGAAGAAATTGAATCTGCTGGATTTGAGGCTGAAGTGTTGTCGGATGAGCTTGCAGAAAGCACGGTGAGTCCGATGCATCAGGACAAGACAGCGTACTATTTTTTAGTCTTGGGTATTGAGGGCATGACATGCTCATCTTGCTCGGGCACGGTTGAAAATGCACTTCGGTCTATTGGTGGCGTAATTTCTTCTTCGGTTGTTGTTGCTCTGACCACAAACACGGCCACTTTACGGTACGATCCTTCAAAAGTTAAAGCTCAACAAATCGCGAATAAAGTCGAGGATGTGGGTTTCGGCGCCGAATTGCTTCAAGATGGACTTCACGAAGATACAACGACTAATGATGATGGATCTATGTCTGGAACTAGCAACAAAATCAACAATCATGCTGAGAGAGGAGTTCTCAAGACAATCTTGTTGTTGATTGAGGAGCTTCCAACGGCGTCGTTAAACCCTCCTCTTCCAGCAAAACACAAACTCAATAACGGTGCGCACCACCGGTTGTTCACTGGAGATTTAATGCATGGATTTAATCTCGATTCAATGAGGTCTTTTTTTTTTTTTTTTTTTCTTCTTTTTTTCTTCTTTTTTTTTTTTTTTTACATCAGTTGTTGCTTCGTATCCTCATGTTCTTCTAACCCTCTGCCCTCCTCATTCTACCCTTCAACATTCCAAAGAATCGCTCGGAATCGCCCCGTAACCGACTCCTCTGACGGGGCGGCCAACATCACCGCTTCTCTGCTCGCCCTCCTCCATCAAGATATTTCGCGCTTGGATGGCGTCGTCTCTGCGGACCTGCATGCTAGTGAGGCGCAGATCAAGATAACCTTCGATGACTTCCTCGCCGGCCCGCGTGATTTTGCAGATGTGTGCGACCGCCATGGTGTCCAGTGCACTGTGAGCTCTCTCGGTGGCTTCATGATGGCCAACAGACTGCTGAAATCGCAAGCCAAAGAAGCGAAGATACTTTTTTCGCGTCTGATGCTGGCCTTGGCGTTGACAGTGCCCATCGTCTCCATCACTATGATATTGGGAATGATTTCTGACTTCCAGCCGGTCTTGGCGTACGAAATATTTCCAGGGCTGGCTGTCAAGGGTGCGTTGCTCTTTTTATTCTCCTTTCCCGTAGAGTTTTACGTGGGGCACCAGTTCCACAGCAAAGCCTACAAGACTCTGAAGACAGGCTCTTTGGGCATGGATTTTCTCGTGAGCACAGGCACCATGGCGGCGTATGTCTACAGCACCGTGAGTCTGGTTCGCGGCATGATCGATCGGGAGCCGAATATGCGCGATGTGGACTACTTCGAGACCGCGGCGGTGCTCATTACGGCGGTGCTGTTGGGCAAGTACCTGGAGGTCTACGCGAAGGGCCAAACCGCCGCGGCGATTCATAAGCTGTCCAAACTCAAGGCACACAGCGCGCGGCTGGTGAAGAGCGGTACCAGTGCCTCTGGTCGGAGTGACGGTAGTAAGAAAGACCCGTCTGTTGAGAAGGTCGCCACTGAAAAGCGAGAGGAAGAAGAGGAAGAGGAAGAAGAAGAGCGTGTGATTGACGCGTCCTTGTTGCATCGCCGTGATGTCGTGCGACTCGTGGCGGGAGAGACTGTGCCAGCCGATGGAGTGATATTGCCGGGGACACGCGTTGGTATCGACGAGGCAATGATGACGGTAAGCTCAATAATTCCGTGTTACTGAGTAAATGTGATACTATCTAAATCTTTTAATTTTTTCCTTATCTGTGTTCTCTTTCTTTTATTTTGTCTGCTTTATTCAACAGGGCGAGAGCGCTTTGGTGGCTAAGAACACCGGGGACAAAGTGTTCGGAGGCACCATGGTGGTCGAAGGCAGCGCGCTCATGCAGGTCACGGCCTGTGGCGACGACTCCACCTTAGGTATGTGTTGTTTGGGTCGTGTATGTTCTGTTTTTGGTTGATAATGGTGATTATATTTAATGTATGTTTCAGGTCGCATCATCAGTACGGTGCAAGCCGCGCAGGCTTCCAAGCCTCCGATTCAGGAGCTGGCCGATCGCGTGTCCAAGTACTTCGTGCCGGTGATCACGGGCATCTCGCTGTGCACCTTTTTGACGTGGAGTATTGGCTATGCAGCGGGTGCGGTGCCCAGAGAGTGGTACGCGAAAGCAGGAAGCCCCTTCCTGTTCGCCTTCTTCTTCGCGTTGGTACGACACTCGAATCAATCTGATATTTTCTTGATCAACTTTTAATATTCATATGTTTTATGATACTACGATGGTGCGTAGGCTGTGTGGGTGAGCGCTTGTCCCTGTGCCTTCGGGCTGGCCACACCCACAGCTGTGCTGGTAGCCACTGGAGTCGCAGCCAAGCATGGTATCTTGATCCGCAAAGGCGCCGCACTACAGTTTGCCAGCAATGTATGTATGTTCTGCGTGCTATTTTGAAGCTTTGATAGTGGGCTATTAAATAGCCTCTTGATTTCGTTCCTGAGAGCCTTTCTGTTGCTGCCAGTTTAGCTAACCTAACACTTCTTGTCGTATTTCATTCCAAAGGTAAACGTGGTAGCCTTCGACAAGACCGGCACCCTCACCAAGGGCAGCACCGAAGTAACGGACTTTCTCTTCTGCGCCAACCCCAGCCCTACTGTCACTGCCACCTTTAACGACACTGCGGATAGCTTGTATGACACTTTCGAGCCGCTGCCGCCTACTGTGGCCGGGCACAGTGGTATTCACGAGCTGCGGTACTTGCTGCACTTGATGCTGTTGGCAGAGTGTCGCTCCAGCCATCCTCTGGCCAAAGGCATCACTGCCTTCTGCAAGGCACAGCTCGCCCTCTTCGAGACTGGGGGTACCCCAATCACTACCTCGCCGAGTAGTGCCCCGCTGCCCCAAGAAGAGGATCTTCTGTTCGATGTCGTGCCCGGCCTAGGCATTCACATGCACACTGCCAATGCCACGGCCATAACCAGCAGCAGCTCGGGTGAGAGAAATGTGGATGCTAATCTGGGTATCATGGCTTCCACGAGCGTACTTGTGGGCAGCGGCAAGCTTCTCGCAACGATGAATGTGTCGATCTCTCCCGCGGCAGAGCGCACGGCGAGCAGCTACCGAGCCGGGGGGAAAGTGGCTATTTTTATGGCCGTCAACGGACGGCTAAGGGCTATCGTAGGTAAGTTATAACTGTCTATTTTTGTTTATTTAAACGAAGCTTATATCATGTTACCATATACCATTAATCATCTACCATTTAAAATTAATTTCTCGTTGTATTGTGGAACAGGCGTGTCGGACGCTGTGCGACCGGAGGCGGCGCATGTGGTGCGAAGTCTGCATAGTCAAGGCATCGCCTGCTACATGATCACCGGCGACGAAGCCGCAACTGCACATGTGAGAGGAAGTTGTGGCTCGCGATGCTGTGTGTTGACGTTTTGCTGATGTTGTGCTGCCGTTGCTTACCTCGTATGTGTTCTTTGTTCACCCAAGGATCATCAGATCTTAGATTGTGTTCAATTTTCATTTTATCCCGTTGCATCTTTCATTTAACAAATTGTTTTGAACTTTACGCCACTATGGTAGGCGATTGCGCAAGCAGTGGGCATTCCTACGAACCGAATCCTAGCACGAGCCAAGCCAGACGACAAGAAGAACTACATTGAGTATCTGCAGGCCGCACACAGGTAACGATTGTCGTTTTAAACGTGCATATTTGATTGAATTGACTGTTTTTGTGAATAAACAAATTTTCTTGTTATATATTTTACTTGCTTATTCCAGAGATGGCTCTTTTCCGAAGAAGTTGAATGTGGCCTTTGTTGGCGACGGAACCAATGACTCCCCAGCCCTCGCAGTAGCCCAGGTAAATTGTGTTATGTCTTTGCCTTTCAGTTCTACAGCTGACTTTTTGAGTGAGTTTGTCATTTTTTTGAAATAATGTTTCATCCAAACCTTTTATCAACTTTTTATATTCATTCTTGATTAAAACTTACATTTTAATGCTTGTAAATATAATTTAATTTAATTTAATCCGTTTCAGGTGGGCTTCACCATGGCAAGCGGATCTGATATTGCGGTGAGTAAATAATTTTCACTGTTTAATGAGCTTCGATGTTGCTATTGTATTCTAAAATGGTGTTGAAAACTGCCACGCCGTATTTTCCTATTAACAGGTGGAGGCGGGCGACATGGTGTTGTGTAAAAACGATCTCCAGGCCTTGCTGGTTGCATTGGATCTGTCCAGACAAACCATGCTTCGGATCCAGGTAATTAGCACTGCCGGCGAGTTGTGATGTTTATGCGAAATTATGGATGAATATTGATGGCCTTCAAAATTTAAATCATTCTGCTGCTTTCGACCCGCCCGTTTAACTGTTGTTTACTATTCTATCCAGATCAACTACTTCTGGGCTCTTGGCTACAATCTGTTGCTGGTGCCCGTCGCGGCCGGCGTGTTTTACCCCACGTATCACTTCGCCTTGGCGCCGATGCTGGCTGGCATAGCGATGGCGGCGTCCAGTGTGAGCATCGTGCTGTCGTCGCTGCTGCTCGTGCGGTACCGACCCCCGAGACCCTTGGAGGAAAGGGCTGTTGCAGCCGAGGTGAAGCTGGCGTCAGGTGAGATGATGCTTGTGTTATCGCTCAATAGTTGTTTATGCGGATCCATCTAATATAGTTTGTCATCTGATGTTACCCTGTCAGCTGCGAATCCGATGCATCCGGTAGAAATGCACTGTGACTGCCCCGCATCCTCGGCCCATGAGCTACTGGTTGAGCCCCCTTCTCTGCTGCGGCGAGTGTTCGCATTCTTGTCCTGCACAAGTGCTAACAGTGACCTGTTTTCACCGGCAAACAAAGTGGCTGATGTGGACGCCCTTCTGTCTCCCAGCGAGTGGCGCATCGTGCAGGAACAAGGTGGTGACGAGGGAGAGGTCTCCGGCCGTGACCAGGGTGGCGGTGGCTCCACGGGTTCGAGAAAGAAGACACCTTCAAGCTATGTGTTGCGCCCCTTCTCGGTCAGTGCAGACCAGTACAAACGAGGATACGTGTCCACGCTCAGCAGTGAGCCAGTTGGCAATGGCGACCTCGGTGATGTGGAGCTAGGCGATAAGACACGTGAGTACAGAAGCAACGGCAAGGTCGCTGCTGGCGAGTCTGCCAAGGTGATGACCAGCGGTTGCGGCTGCGGGAAAGGCAACTGCAAGTGTGGTGCGAGCTGTCGCTGCGGGGAGGTGATTGTGACGTCCGCAGTGCTACCGCACGTGCGTTAAAGTAAAGCGGGAGTAGGCGGGACCCCGCCAAAAACTGACCGCCAATTTGCATTGGGTGTTGTCAGCAATCGTGTTGTAGCATTGTACGAAAATTTGTTTACGTAATGCTACAGATTTACGATAGGATTCATTCACGATATTGTAGCCAGCTACCAATTGTTGCAATGTCTGTGTATGTGCTCGTTAATAAAATTGTCTTCCCGATTAAAGATTTTCACAGCGACGATTTTTTTTCAATATTTATTTACGACGAAATTACAAGGCAAGGCGTTACATGACACAACAATACCTTTATTTGAACAGTTCGACCTTGGTTGAAACACATATATAGATACTTGAGGTCCAGTTAACAAAGTGGGGAGGTGAACAACAACTATTGAATTATTTATAAAGTAGAAACAAGACATAATTGCGTATTTCAACGTTATCGGCGAACACTGATAGCCAACTACTATTTTTGAAACAATTCAACAACTCATTGTTACCCCTTCTGTGACACACCATTCTCACCGTTACTCATAGTATTCATTCATGCTCCCTCCTTCTCTCAGTGCGCGGTGGCTACTTGGAATTATACACGCCGCGATACCATACATACATAGCAGGCGGGACGAGTAAGACAAGCAGAATCAGGAACAGAAGGTTGTTCACGTCTTTGTCCGTTGAATCAGTTGCGTTCACTAAAGCAAAGAGCGTCATCATGCTGTTGTCTTCGTGCTCGAGTGTGTGACAATGGGCAACGTACGAGCCGTCGAGGGAGAACCCAAACTCGGAACGGGACACCGACGAGTTAACAATCAGGCTGTGACTGGGCATCACGGCAACGTAACACACATACGTGACCTGGCTCTTATCTCCTTTCATCAAAGCCATCGGAATGGGCACATTGTCTTTGAGGACGTTTGTATCGATCATGCTATCGTCGACTCCGCACTGCATGTGGACAACGTGAAGGTGGAACGGATGCACATCACTCGTTGGATTCCTAAAAGTCCACTTCTCAACCGTTCCAACTACGCTTTCAATAACGCCGCCATCCATCACGTCCATGCGCATTCCGTCCTCGAGGATAGTCAGCGCAGTAGGACACCCGTCGGAATTCACGACTTGGCTCATGGTAATGTCTTTGGTGATCTTACCAGCAGATGCCGCCCACTCTTCGCGCAAGTCAACGAGGTCGTTCAACGTGTCGGCGACCGGGCGATATTCACGCTTGCTCGGTTGGTTGATGCGGAACTGCATGACTTCAGCGGCGCCACCGCTGACAGTGTTCGTGTTGGTAATGTTGTACGCGGTATTGTTGGGCACAGCAGAGAAATCACACAACAAATCGACTCGTTCGGCTGGGTACAGAGAAATGTAAGTTGATGAAGGGAGTCTTACTGGCTTCTTGACGAGTCCGCCATCAGTGCCAATCAACAGACATTTATCGTAGAATGGAATGTCCAAACGGAACTGTCTTGCATTTGCTGCATTAAGCAGTCGCAACCTGCACTGTTGCCTCGGCACATTCACAAACGGCATCACCACTCCATTGACCAAGTTAACATTCCCCATGGCCTCCATAACCCAAGGCAGCATGTCTTCCACCATGCACATGGAAGTCGTGGAATACAAAAGAGCACCTGTCGCACTGATGAGCTTGTCTTGGAGGATAAGTGGGATATCAAAGTTTGTAGACACATTCAGAGCGGCGTCGTTTTGTCCTTCAATAATATACGCTCCTGAAAGTCCAGCCCAGACATTGAGACGGGTCAAGCCGAAGGAATGGTCGTGATAAAACAGCGTAGTGCCCAGTTGAGTGTTGGGATATGTATCCGTTCTGGACTCACCGACACCAAATGAATTGAGAGGACTGCCGTCACTAGCGACTGTGGTTTCCATCCCATGCACGTGGGTGATTACAGGCACACCACATGAGGGGTAGCATACCGCGGGACCAGCGAGCAAATCCGTGGCCACAAATTCATCCAAAATATGAGGAGCAGAGATGTTGTTGTGCCAGGTGATATTGACCACAACGCCTTCCATCACAAGAATTGTCGGGCCCGGATAAGAAGGTTGCCCCCCATTAACTCCATACCCGTACACAGTTCCTGTGTGAGCGAGACCACCACCCCAATTGTGTTGCGTTTTCCCAATGACTATATCCACAGAGCCGCCGACTCTTAAGTCGATTATTTCAGGGATTGGCAACGCAGTCACATACGCCTCAAACATCGTAAAAGCCAGAGAGTTTGTTGGCATTAAATCATCATTTGCCATGCCATCATTCATCATCATGTTGTCATCCATGGCCATTTGGTCCATAGACAGCGAAAGGACTCCTGTCAACAGTAGTGCATGAGTAAAAATCCAAGATATCATCCGAGCCTTCAAGATCTGAAAAATAAAAGCGTGCTGAGGAGTAAATAATGCCGATTGCCAGAGTTGTCAGAGCAATGCATCTGACTCAGCTGGTGGGATGATCTGGACAAACAAAGTTCCCACAAAATGTACGTACAATTTTGTGCTGTTGCAATAAATTGCAAACCGCGGAGGATAAGCTCAGCAGTAATACAAGTTAGTCATAACTTACCAGTAGGAACATAACCAACAAAGGTTAAACCTCTTGTATGTCGATGTCGAAATGGTGGCTTCTGCTCTTGCCGCTAGCATGCGCTAGTGATGATGGAAAGGCGGGATTGGATAGGATCTCTCTCCATGATTTGAACAGCAGGGAAGAAAACAAACGCGACTTCTTTGTTAATTCTCTAACGACGAACGGAATTCTCGAAATTAGCGATATTCCCCACCTAGCTGAAGTAAGAAGATTAGCCTTCTCAGCTGTTGGTATGTGCTTGAAGAAGCGCCATCCTACCAAGTATCTTGACGAGAATAGTGAACCATCCTTGACTGATGAGATCTTGACCGATGGCACCAGGCGCCAATCTATCGGAACTCAAGTCAAACCGGGAAATGTCCACGCTGAACTTTCACCTGAACTGATAAAAGCGTGTCCCGAACTTGGTGATGCCCTGGAGGATTTGAGAGTCATCGTGGACAAGGTCAGTTCCCAGTTGATGTTCGCCCTGGACGATGCTCTTCTCCCACAAGAACCCAATAAGATTGGTGCGCCGCTCTTTTACGACCGCGCTTTTGAAACCTCTGGTGGCTATGAGTATATGAGTTCAGTCGGTACGGAACACCCATTCCGGAAGTATCCAGGCACCTTCTGGAAGGGCTTCGCGGAATCGACCCAGGACGCCATTCAACTGGAGCACTTCCATTCATACACTCCGCCGCCTTCTCCTCCCACCAAGAATGCACTCGACTTCCACACCGACGCGGGGTTGTTTCTGCTCTTTGTCCCGGCCTGGTACAGCCACGACCCCTTGGACCTGAAAGCCACTCACAGTGCGGCCACACCTTTGGCGGCTGACTTTAAGTACCTCGACCGCCACGGCCTCGAGCGCTCTATCCTGGTCCAGGGAAGCTCTGCAGACGCCTTATGGTCTGACCCTGCCACCACGGACATCGTGGGCGACGCCTCGTTGATGATGATGGTGGGCAAGGGTGCGGAGCAGTACCTGGCGCCGGGCCTGCGAGGCTTAAAGATGCGTGCGGTGCCGCATGCACTGACCATCTCTCAAGGCAGTCCGCGCTTCTGGTTAGTTTGACTTTGACTTTGACTTTGGCTTTGACTTCTTTTACTTTTTTTGGTATCAAAGAAAATTTGCTCCTTCCACCAAATCTGGTACCTTCGATTATAAACTTTTAATCTTACATTTCTCTGGCGATTCTTTTTAGGTACGGACGCATGTTTTTGCCCCCTTCTACTGCTTACTTGGCGGACTATAAATTGACCTACGGCTCCATCAGAACATATGCGTTTGATTTTTTTTTTTTTTTTTTTTTTTTTTTTTTTTTTTTTTTTTTTTTTTTTTTTTTTTTTGTGCAGTTTGATCGAGTTTCCGAGTTTGTGGAGACACCCATTATTGAAGAACTAATGAATTTAAATTGAAAGTTGCGAGTTGGAACGACTTAAAGTAAAGTACAGAAATGATGTTTGCGTATTTTAGAAATTTAATAATAGACATGCGAAATCTGGAAATCTCACAAAGTCTTCTTTTTCTCCTGCATTTCACCCAAGTGCGGCTTCAAACTCTTCTCGTACTCCAAGAAATCTAGATCAGTCCCCATGAACCTATCCCAGATAAATGCTCCATAGCAGCCCTTATTGTGAGAGTGATGGTAGTCATGTCTCATAGCTCCCTTGGCAGCAAACATGCGGTTGAACAATGACCACTCAAAATGATAGCCTGAGTGAGAATCGATTGTTTCAACCAAACGAAAAGCAATCCATGCCCACAGAACCACAGCATGAGAGCCCATCAACAGGCAACCTGAAAGGGTTGGAAAATAGTTGGCAACTATGTCTTCAATAGGATGAGCGTGTTCGGATGCAATTCCAATGCTGACATTAAAATTGTGGTGCTGCTTGTGGACGTATCTGTAAATCCACTTGTGGTGCATCGCGCGGTGAATCCAATAAAACAGCGTAATTGTGCACATATTGGCAACACCAAAGTCACGAATCCAAATTGTCATATGAGGGATTGGACCTCTTAGAGACACACCACACCAGACGAAAAATGGATACAAATAGAGCAGCAAGATTGGTTGCAACACGAAGTGAAACATAATCCGATTTAAAATACACGACTGGACAAGCTCCTTACTAGGCATCTCACCTCCTTGAATTCTTTGCTTGGGAAACCAATTCCAACTGTAGCATGCAAACAGAAACAGATTGAATCCCCAAAAGGTGACAATATGAACTCCAGCAGTACCTATCATGAAAATCATAGAGTCACTGAGACCTTTTTCATTAAGAGAATCAATGAAGGAATTCCACTCCATTAAAAATACAGAAGCAATGAAATCGAAACTCTTTCAGCTGCTATAAGTATTGTTCTACTGCTGTAACTTACGCGTACAGTATGAATATGAATACGGCCTTAGCCGGAACGGTAATAAAAATGTGCATCCAAAATTGAGAGTAACTCATTTTTAAATGTCTAAATAGCGTACACGTCTGTCCTGGATCAAACCGTCAACTACAGACATAATTGACCCGCGCTTCCAACAGCAGGGCTTCTTCATTTCGCGCTAAGTCTCTCCTCACATCATCTATTCCCAGTGTATAGTTTAAGTACAGTTAAGTTTGACTAACTAAGCAAGAAGCATGGCTATTTTCGGTGGCATTTTGTACCTCCCGTTTAAAAGTGGGACCATTGTGTTTGTAGCGGTGCTCGTCGTGTTCACAGTGTTCGAAGGATGTGAGTATGACAGCTACCAGTGCAGTTTAATTATTTAATATTTCTTATCTTTATGTGTGGTTATCATCAAATAGTGCTGCACATTCTTGAAGTAGAGTGTAACAAGCATGGATTGAAGGTACGGCTTTATTCCTTCTAAGTTGCCGGTGCATGCTTTACCCTGGTGTTTTTCTCTACTCGACTTTGCAGGGACTTATTAAAAAATTGTACCGCGAGTTTATGATTCTGGGTTTCATTTCGTTCGCGATATTATTAGCTACAGAGCTCTCTTATTTCAAAAAAAACATTTGGTAAGCGCAGGCAAAACCAGCAATATTTACAAACAACTTACCTTTGACTTTAAATTTGCAGGTTCTATGCGTTTGAGTTTGCGCATATCGTCATTCTGTTTATCGGCTTCGTGTTTCTGGTCCAGTCGGGACTGCTGTCTGCCTTAGTGCGCTATCGGAACCGCGCCTTGCTGGCTCACGACAACTCCTCGTCCGAAGAACTGATTATCGAATACGTGTCCATGTACAACCGAGGCGGACTAAAGAAGTTTATGTTCAATTATGGACCCATTTCCATTCCTTTTCCAGAGCTGCGAGAGAAGATTGAGTACAAGATCATTCAAGAATTTTTCGTGCGGAACTACAATCTTCCGCCGGAGTTTAAGTTCGCGAATTACATGTGTGGTGTGCTGCGCCACTATGTCATTTCGCTCGTCGAGGTGCGGCCGATCAGTTGGATAGTTCTGGCCTGTTTTGTGTGCTTAAATTTGTTCCGAATTGAAGTCATTGATCCGATTTTGGCCAGAAGCGTGTGTGAGCGTTATCCCGCCAAGAATCTGGATATTAGTTCCTCGCACCGTCTGCTAACGAGTCTGTTTGCCACCATAGACGACGTGGAGGATGCGCAAGAGGTCGCCTATGGCAAGCATGTGTGTCAAGAATACCTGCTGCGGTACACCTTTGTGCTGCTGTTTTTCATCATGTTCTATGTAATTGGCGTCCTCGTAGCCTCCGAGGTCTACATCCAGCGCCTCGTTGGCAAAGTGCTGGACCAGGAAGAGACTATTGAGTGGCTAGAAAACGAGGAGAAGCGGACCCAACAGCTGGCTTTCCTGTCCCAGCACGGTGGGCCTGATGCCCAGGACCCGGACGGTTACGTGGACATCCACCACCTACCTGACGACTCTTTCGCTGCGGACAACCCTCAGCGCAGGGCCTCCAAAGAAGAAAGCACTGGCCTGGACGCAGGTGCAGGGATAGAACTGACCCACATGGGATATCCTACCCCAAAGACCTCTCAAGACAGCTCCGTCTCGCACACCATGGGGTCCGTGGAAAATTCTTCGGGCAAGGGCCAACTCGGACCGAGACGCATGTCTGCAGCGTTTCGCCAGCCTTCCGGAAAAGTCCGCACCGGATCCGCTGCGGATATTCCGGAAGAGCTTGCGGACCACCTGCCTCCGGTACCGGTCTACGGCGCGGCCAACGTGCGTAGATTGTCTATGTTGCATCGGCGGAACTCTGCCAAAGGCGACGATTTGGCGACCTTGATTGCTGCAGGCATTGCGGGAATGGAGTCACACGATAATCATGCAACGTCGCCGCGTCGTCTGAGTGTAGGCAACCGCGCTGGTGGACACAGGCCTCCGTTGAGTCTGGAATTGCCTGGCCAACAGCACCACCAGGTCCACTCGCCGGCCACTGCGCCGCCCCACAAGACCGAGAACAGTGTGAATAACGCTCCTACCACGAGTAAATCGCTCGATACGGACACCAACACCAAAGCAAACGGTGCTTCTTCAGGTGGTGTGGACCTGCCGATGCGCCGCCGCCTCGCTTCTCATCATCGGATGGGTTCTCTTCGCAGTGAGATCAGTCAAATTGAAGCCGAATCAGGCGTGCGCCGTCTGCAACCGCACCACCGCCAAGGATCCCTGCGCAGCGACGCCTCGGAGAACTTTTCTCAAAAGCACACTGAAGGCAAGGAAACGAAGCTGCTGACTTCGCACAACCGACGCTTTTTGTACCTGCGCTGTCTGGAGCGCATCATGCACGTTGAGTTTGATTTCCATGCCAATGAAGCGCGGCGGATGGGCCAGCAGGAACAAGTCTCCAGCCGCACTGGATCAGGTACGACCGCCGGACCCAACAACTACACTGCCCTTTCCTCGCACGGTCCCGAGAAGTCTCCTCGTCGCATCACTCGTGGTAATAGCAACTTCCAGGGTGGCACCAGTATGCGCGACTTGCTGCAGTCCCCGGCCGTGCAGCAGCGGGAGCGCCCTGGTGGCCGCCTACCTCGGACCTACAGTGCTTCTAGTCTGCAAGAAGGCCTGAGTGGTACCGGTGCTGCGTACAATCCAGACGTCGAACTCATGCATACCGACATGCGCTCTAACTTTCGTTTGATGAAGGATCTGCGTGCAGAGATGCTTCAAGAAGAAAAAGCTCTCGCGATGCTCGCCAGTCCGGCTCCGGAAGCGAATCAAGCCAGCTCGCCCCGTCGTGCAGTGATGAGCACACGCAAAATTCTTGGTAGCTTAAACACGTCCACCCATAGCAATACCAACCTCGCTCCACCGCGAACACGCCCCGAAACACCACCGCCGCGCCCGCCGCCGATCGTCTCCACTGCATCCATCGACTTGGAACTAGGCGGCCCAGCCGTGCAAGAGTTGCACGAGATAGAGATAGCGCAAGGCCGAGACTACGATTATGAAGACCCGAGTCTGCCACACAACATGCGGAAAAAACGAGACCGCACGTTTTCCCTGGCGTACGTTCAGCCTGGCCCTAACGGCATCATCAACCGAAGCACCAGCAAGACCTTCGAGCAGCGCCAGTACGAGCATATGTCGCTGTGCGATAAGCTTTCCTACAACGTGCGCGCTTGTTTTGTGAGTATGTATCACCGGATGGTGAGCGCTTTGTTGGGGCATCACATCGGCGAAGCTGAAGCAGAAGTTGACGCTGACATTGCAGACCTGCAGGAAGACTTCACGCACATCTTTATGTTTCGCAGCGCTGAGTTTTATTACTTCTGCGTGGAGTTCAGTCTGCTGGCGCAGTGCGTCTATCTGGCGCTCTGGGCCACCAACTTCGTGTTCATTGCGAATGATTCGTACTATCCCGTGCTGTGGAATATCGCTTTGTTGGTGCCAGTGCCGATAAACTTTCTCCTCACCAAGCAGATTATCTTCACCTCGGTCATGCTCAAGTCCATTGTCACGCTGGACAAGTTTGTCGCGGACAGAATCTGCGAGGAAGCGGTGGACGAGCGTAACGTAAAGCATCGCGTGCGCAAGGTTATCCGCACCGCCCTACGCACGCTAGAGATTCCGCGCGACACCTGGGAGCAGTTCACGATGGACCAGTTCGAGTTATACATCCCAGACAACGACGTGGGTCTAAACCTAGCCAACCTGAAATTGTTTCTGCACAGTTTGCAGATTTTCCTCACGGACGCCACGGTGAAACGCATATTTACCGTGCTGGATTTTGACAAGGACGATAGGTTGCTGTGGGATGAAATGATGCCAATTATCTTCCCTGAGCTCGTGCGCAAGCAGGTACTAAACCTTTTCGTTTTTCCTCTTTCGTGTATAATCAGTACCCTCGCGTTGTTTAGTGAATGTTTCATATGGGGCATTGAGTTCGTTTATCGCATTATATCTACTGCATTTCACATTAACTTACGCTGTGTCACTCTACTGCATTCTACAGGTTAAATTAAACCGGCGACGCCGTGAGTCCAAAAGTTTCGATTATCAGATCGAAGGCGAGTTTGTCACTGCTGAAGAGAAGAAAGAGGTGTGTAACTGTCATTTCTTAGTGCAGTGTGTTTCTTACCCATATTGGTACTAATTTTCTGTACAACTCTTTGTATTTACCATCTAACCTCACTTTTAACTTATTTGTAGGAACAGCGCAAGACCCGCAAACAAAAGCGCGCATCAATGGTCACGGAAACAGACTTGAACCAAGCCAGTAGCTTGTCTCTGTCGCATCCCGAACAGACTGCTGCCGACGCAGGCAACAAGCGCCACAGTACACACCACAAGAATAAGCGCGCCCCGACGCCGGATACCACCGTGCCGACGCCAACTCTGCACGCACATGGCGAAGAAGATTTGAAGAGCGATGCGTCCGATTATGGCGATGAGAGCAGCGACAGCAGCTTCAACAGCCACGATGACGTCAGCAGCGACGAGAGTGGCTGCGAGGCGGACATACGCAAAGGCGTCCAATGCATTCAAAGCGAGGCGGACATCGATGTGGCCCTCTCACACAAGTCACTCAACGGACAGCCCAGTGCGGAAGAGAACGGATCATTCGGAGGCAGTGACGGCTCGGAAGAGCAGCAGCACAAATCGGTTCGCTTTTCTAAATTCTTTGATGTGTAAAAAAGAGTGTACAGGCCTACGCAAGTTGTGTAATGATGCATATTTCTCAACGCGTTGAGAAGTAGTGCGGGTTTTTGTATTAGATCTGGTTCTGGAAATGATAATGTATTAATTGAAGTGAGACAGAGCAACGTTGGTATTATTATTTTTTATTCAAGTCAACGTCAAAATGGTCAAAATGAATCGATCAATACGTGCGTGAGGTCCAGTTCATAAAGTTGAGAGGTGTGTACTTCGGTACTCGCTTACTATCTGGAACCTCTTCTTCACTCTCACTTTCCTCTTCGCTATCGCTATTTTTGCTGTCTTCATCATCGCTTTGTTTTGCCTGCTTGCTATCGTCGGCTCCACTTTTCGCTTTCGAAGTGGTGGCGGCCAGAATTGTGCTACGAATGGCGTCTCGCTTGCGTTTCTGCGCCGCACACCTGCGCCAGTTTTTGATACAAAATGTTATCTACATCAAGGGCGGCACTGGAGGCAGGCTGCACCACCGCTCGCACCTCGTTTACTTCTTTCAAGAGGTGGTGCAGCGCTGCGTTGCCTTCTTGTATGATCTCGCTACTGACTTCATTCTCACTTCGGGTTGCTTTGCTGAGCTTTTCAGACTGTGCGCGCAGAGCGATTAGGTTAGCCATATACGCCATCTGCGCCGCTTCTTCTTCGTATTCTCGCGTGGTCTCTTCTCGAGCCGTGGCTGCTTCTTCCAAATGCTCTCGGTCGCCGTCGACCTCTTTTAGTTGGGCCAGAAAGAGATCCAATTCTGCCTGCTCTTCTTTTTCCATGCGAGCGGTGTACTGTTCCATACTAATACCCCTAGCACTCAAGTCTTCTACAGGGTTGTCGAAAAACCCTTTGGGAAGATTGCTGATGGTGCTGGAGGCGGCATTATTAGATTGAGCACCTCCTACTTTTGAAATTACAGCCGGAGGAGCGACGATGGCGGGAGTATCAAAGAAGCCTGCCGGCAATCCCGATTTAGTCTGTGATGTAGCATGTGATGGACTGGGTTTACAATCACATAACCTTGAGGTGGCTGGACGTTCAGTCCCTTTTGCTTGTTTTGCTCTTTCATCATCTTCAAAAGCTTTGCTTTATCTTTTCCAGACAATTGCATCTGCACTTCTTTCTTCGCTCCAACCTTCATTAGGGACCTAAGCTCTTGTGCTCTATCCATCTTCCGTAAGAACGTTAAAAAGCAATGATACGTTGACAAATAATTCTACTTGGAGTAGTCACTCAGGCTCAACGATGTCCAACCGTGCGAAAAACCCACTTTTGTACGCATACCCAAACCATGGACGAGCCACCTAAATGGAAGAGCTGGGCCCATTTCCAAGTTGAGCAAAGTTAATCGGCAGGTCTTACGCACTCCATACAAGCAAAGAAGGTAAAACGTAACCATTTTCATTGCCGACGGGCAAAGTCATGATGGTATCATCGACGTAACTGGGAAGGACGTAATCTAACGCCACTGGGTCTAATCGGGCTAACACCTGCACTAAATAATCCCTCACAGGTAAACAACCATTGCCTATAACTCCCGTACCACAAAAGTGTCGTAATGCTTTGAGTGGATGGTGTCCATCTGGCACATAGAACTGCTGAGTACCGCTGAAACCCATATTACTGCCACCGTTATCGATTGTAATCGGGAAACTGATAGTTGCATCACCTAACAAACTTGGTACTAGGATGATGCAACGCAACACAATTACGAGCTTGAACATGCGAGTCATATTAGTTTGCAACACAATTATACCAGGTATAAAGCCGATCACCCGCCGTTTCACCGAAGAGTTTTTCGTTGAAAAAAAAACGGCTACTTTCGGTCTCCAGATTCAAAAATGTGCTACGTGGACCAGGTGGAACCATTTCGTAGCACATAAGTTAATCCATAATCTTTCATAATCTAAGCCATCTATTTTGCCAGTATGACATCTGACAACGATTTAGTGAAACGATCTAAGCGTGAGCGTGTCCCGAGAACTGAGAAAACATCTTGTTGCTGCACCAGGTGTGGCGGCAAAGGAGAAACAGACTTTAGTGATACCCATGCTTGCCATGGTTGTAGAAATAGGTAAATTTTAAGAGTGAAGAATTAAATTGAGTAATATTGTTATTTTCTTTAAAATACCGTCGCTTTGCTTTCAGTGCTCGACGGATCCGAAAGGAATGCTGGATGAGTCATTTTATGTGCCCTGACTGCACCAAACGACATATTAGTTTGCGAGTACTAAATGCAATTTATTTAACAATAATTCGGTGGTCGGTAATGCTAAAGCGGCTAAAAACAGTTTCCAGCAGCAAACAAAGCATAATCAGGCTTTTTACCGAGCATCACCGAAAGCATAAACCCCACTTTCGTCGAGCATTAGATACAAAAGGCAAAAACAAACCATGGCAAACTGAAATAAGGCTTAATAACTTCGTCTAAAACTAATAATAATCAAATCAATGCTTTACCTACTACTGATATGGACGCTAATACTAAAAGCCAACCTTTTGTGGACGCAGACTTCATCGAGATCGGTACGTCGAACTTCAATACGATCACGCAGCTCATCGACGACGCCGACGGGCTGGTGGGTTTCGCCGTTGAGCCCTCATTGCACTACCTCAACAGTCTACCCCACAAGACAGGCGTCACCAAGGCCAATCGTGCCATCGTATCAGCCGCAGACGCCACCCTGGGTGTGCAAACCGTCGATTTTTACTACATACCGGAAGAAATCATTGTTGAAAAGCAACTGCACTCTTTTATAAAAGGATGCAATTCGGTAGGTACATACCATCCCTGTCCAAAAACGACCCTACATTGTATCCAGAACGAATTTTTGTTTGAAAGCAACGTGGATAGTCAGAAGCAAATAGTCGAAGACTTAATTCATAAATTTGTACAGTTGGGTTACAAAATGAAATTAGTTGGTTCTGATACCATTATGGAGCTACAAGATGTCGCATAGTTTCGTTCTCTTTTGGTGCATATATATTCAGGTAATGTTTTTTATTTTATTTTAATCGTTATCAGCTCATTTTATTGAACACACGCACTAATCAGGCTTCGTACTCGTACGCACTTTCAGAATAGTCGATTTTTAAAGACCTGCTTGAGCATCCTTACCAGATTTGCATTGCACAATAAGTGAAGAGCAAACCGGGTACCCGGCGAAAGATTTCAGAAAGTTTTGCCATGAATTTGAACCATTGCACTTATTGAAATCACACGTGAAGCTTTTGTGCATCTGGCTGTATGGAGCGAAAGTGGAGTTGAGGGTCGCTCGTGCTGTTATCGAATTGACATGATATTTTAATTGTACGGGGTGCAGTGCGTGAAAGCATAATCTTGTCTCAACTTGACACAAGATAGGGTTCATTCACGATATTGTAGCCAGCTACCAATTGTTGCAATGTCTGTGTATGTGCTCGTTAATAAAATTGTCTTCCCGATTAAAGATTTTCACAGCGACGATTTTTTTTCAATATTTATTTACGACGA
>Ga0207914_100323_pt1 | contig 21352 bp, 21 predicted proteins | sample DeeseametaMP2497_FD_184171 | JGI IMG/M metagenome (GOLD analysis project Ga0207914, IMG submission 184171) | Marine microbial communities from East of Antigua and Barbuda, Atlantic Ocean - MP2497 (SPAdes) | ecosystem: Environmental > Aquatic > Marine > Oceanic | place: East of Antigua and... | reverse complement strand
GCGGTAGGTGGAAATCATCCACGAGCGGTCGAGGTTGTGGACGGGCTTCTCGGCGCGGAACCAGGTGGTACACCGAGGGTCGGCGGCCGACGCTGGGGGTGTTTGTCGAACCGTGGCCCCGCTGCGCTTCCACGGCCCATCTGGAGGCCCTCAGCACGCGCCAGGCGGCGGTGACGGTGCGTACGTCGCAGCCCACCTTGTCGGCGATTGTCGCGCGGGTGACGGCGACGTGGCGGCCGGTGCTGTGATCGGCGTGCTCGGCCATCACCGTGGCGATCGACAGCAGCGTCGCCGTGGTGATCGACACCCGCGCCTCAGCGCATAGCTGTCCGAACGCCGGGGAGTGCGCCCAGCGCGACAGTCCGTCGAGCCAGCCGGCGCGACTGGTCCACATCGGCGCGGACGGTGCGCAGGAGCCGGCGCGCGTTACCCAGTCACGGCGGCGTTCGTGCGCCAGCGCACGCACCACATGCGAGCTGGGAGCAGCCGGGGCTACAGACGCTCCGAGCGGCGTCGGCCAGGTGCTGCTAGTTGCCCGACGTACGCGGGCGTTAACGAGGTCACGGTTTGCGCACCGATCGCGCGGCGAATCTGGTGCAGCTTCGAGGCGTGCGCTACCGTGAGAACTGTCGCGCAAGACAGATCCCTTCGGGGAATGGGTGCGGACCCAGAACCGAGTTGGCGCTCGGTTCAAAACCTCAGACAAGGGCCTCGCTAACGCGGGGCCTTCGTCATGTCAGCGGGTAATCCGCACACCGGCTATTCAGATGTCACATATGCCAGGGGCCGACCAGCAAAGTTTGAGGTCCTGGCGGGGTGATCACATCGCCAGTGGCAGGACCTCCTTGTCGAGTTCGCGAACCAGCTCGGGGTGGCCTACGTGGGCGGCGAGGACGTCGGCCACGTACTGGCCCATTGGGATGCCGCGTTGCGCGGCTTCGCGTTTGACGATGTCGTAGACGACGCGATCGGGCCGCGACATGATCTGCGCGCGATCGCCCTTATGTGTGCTGCGCCTTTGGGCCATGGTGGAGACTCTGCCAGCGGAGTAGCGCGTTACCTGATAACGACACGCGCACATCCCGTCTCTCCTTTCACGCGGCTACCGTTCGGGTTGTGATCGATGCAGCCGAGCTGGAGGCGGCCATCGCGGCGGTGTACGCGGCCCACCTGCCGATCCCGGTCTGGTGGCCGGCTGAGGCGCGGTCGGCGTTCATCGAGGAATACGCCAGCGAGGCGGCCTGCATGGTGCTCTCGGAGGTGGACGCGATCGGCGACCGGATGAGCGACTGGGCGGTCCGATCACACGTCAGCGACGCGGATGAGTCCACGATGATCGCCTCGGCGCAACAGGTTCTGCTCGATGAAGCCTGCAGCGAAGTGCAGTACGACCTGACCGAGATGATCGCCAGTAAGAGCGCCCAATTGACGGCTGAAGCTGTCTTCGACCACGGTCCGCCTCGCGCGCAGCAACACGTGGTGCGGCCGATGGCTCATCAGGGCCGACGTTAGGCAGCCGCGCCGACGACGCGCGCGGCGTTCGAAGCGGTGCAGCGTGGGCCGCCGAGCATGTCCAGGATCGGGGCGCCGGTCGATGCGGGTCCGTGTATCACCGACCGCAACACTCGTTCGAAGGCGAGATCCACTGCCGGGGCGTCCTCCAGGAGCAGATCGAGGAGCTTCTCTGCGGCGGGGGTGTTGAACGGATTGGCTGCCATCTGCGCACACAGCGCACGAACCTGGGACGCGAAGTCCCGGACCGCACTCACGTCGTCTTGGACCGTGCCGGGGGTTTCCATGCCATCACTGTAAGAGCGTGCGTGCATGCATGCAAGCAACGTGCATGCATACTACTTTTATTGATGCATGTAGGATGCGTGCATGCCCGATTCGGCTGGGGATGCTCTCGACGGCGGCGCGCCCGACGCTGCCGGTAACGCGCTGCCGCTGCGTAAGCGGCAGCAGAAGGTGCCGTTGAACACCTATGTGCGTCCGGGCACGCAGCAGCGCGTGGAGGTGTTGAAGGACCGCGGGTACGCGGTCACCGACATCGTGGATGCGGCGCTCAACGAGTTTCTGGACCGCGCCGGGGTGCCCCAGTCCGAGTAGCCCTTCACTACCCCACATGACCAGATTTTCCGCTGCTTCCTCGTAGTGGCCCGTGTGCGCGGTGGGTGGTGGCTGTCCAGGCTCGACCGTGGTCGACCGCGCAGCGGCGGTTACCGGCCTTGACGGCCACCACTCACCGTTTCGCCACAATCGAGGCCGAGGAAGATGTACGTGCGCAATTGAAACGCTTTAGCGTTATAGCGCTATAACGCTAAAGCGGTGTTTTAGGCGCGTTTGCGGCCGGGGCCGCTATGAGTGGCGGCGCTGCGTTGCAGCTCAGCGACGATTTCGGCGGGGGTGAGCTGTTCGGCGAGCCGGGTAAGCGCCAGTCGGACGACGGCGCTGCGGGTGGCGTCGACGCGTGGCTTGGTCGCGCGGGCCGCTGCGCGCACAGCCTCGAGGGAGGCGTCCGTGGTGTCGTCGAGGTAGATCGACACTTTCGTGAGGTCGGTGCCGGAGGCCGGCGGGGTCGCCGCCGAGACGGGGGCCGCCGGCTGCGCCTTGGGCGGTTCGGATACGGCTGTTGGCGATGGTGGGGCGGGCATGTCGACCGGCGTGCGACGCGGTTGGTGTCGCGGCGGCGGGATTGTGCGGCGCGATGTGGTCGACTTCGAGCGCATGGCGGTGAGCGAGTCCAGGCCGTCAGCCATTGACGTACTCCTTCACGAAGGTGCTGAGATCGGTGAGCGCGGCCGCGACTTTCTGTAGCGACTTCGCAGGTGGCGCTTCGGCGGTGATGGCGATGCGCTTCTTGCGTGTTCCTACGTGCAGCGCGGTCGGTATCGGTGGAGCGACCTGTACGGGTGTGTTGGCGATGATGGTGCGCAGTCGCTGAATTTCGGCGGCCGGTGGTGTTGTGGGGACGAAGTTGGGGACGATGACGAGCGGGTAGTCAGCTGCCTCATTGACCAGCTCGGCGGTGGCGTCGAGTTCAGCGGTTCGTAGCGCAGTCGGGGCCAGCACGATGTTGGCCACGGCCAAGGCACCGTGGGCAGCTGGGCTGGCGCCGGGATGGGTGTCGACCACGATCCACGGTTTGCCCCATTCGGATGCCCATTTGGTGAGGGCATCAGCCATGGTGTTGGCGTCGGGCTGGTGGTCATAGAGATCGGGATGACCTGGGATGAGGTCGGGCTTCTTGAATCCGCGTAGCGGCCGCGGCGCGGTGGCGCCCGCTTCCAGTGCATCCAGAAGCCGTGATCGTGGGTGATCTTGGGGGCGATACCCCCACTTGGCCGTCACGCCTCCCCCATCGTGTTCTAGATCGACGAGAACCGCATCAAGCAGATGGGCCAGCTCGTAGGCCAGGAAAGACTTGCCCACACCACCCTTACGGGAATGGCACACAGCAATGTTGACTGTCACATCAGCATTATAGCGCTGTAACTCTGTAACGCTTAAGTGCTACGACGTTTTAATGTTTAAGCTCTATACCGTTAGAACGACAGAAGGCTATAACGCTTTCCAGGCTCACGCCGTGGACCCCTCTCACGACATCCGACACGTACGCGCGGCCTCGGTTGCGTCCGCTGGCGTTGTTCTGTTCTGAGTCACTTCTACTGCGACAGATCGGCCATTTTTGCTGGTCAGAGCGCTATCAGCCGAAGTCCTGCACGGTGTTTTACTAGCTTCCCGCTTATGCAACGAGTAGGGCAGCTTCCCTGCACACCCTGTATTTCTGCCTGCGGCGACCTCGAAAGTATGGACCGCGCTGACCGCGCGGCGCCGGAGCCGCTCCGCGGTTCCGGTCGTATACGCCCGATGGAGCACCGCCCATGAGTACCAACGCCGCCGTCGTCAGCATCGTTGCGATCGTCTGCTTCTGCCTTCTAGCGGCCTATGTCGTTCGCACCACCGGCTCGACCACCGGCATTACCGATATCGGCCGCGCAGTAGCCGACATAATCGATGCGCTTACCGGGCGACGGTGATCTCGCCACGCACCGTCAAGGACGTGACTGCAAGAGCGAGTCGACGGTGCTGGTCTGTCGGATGTAGTGCCGGAGATCGGGAGAGATGTAACCGGCGTAGCGGCGCATTCGGCGAATCAGGTTGTTGACATCGGCGACGCGGACGGGCTCGTGGTGAGCGACCCGGTTGCGCGCCTTACGCATGTCATCGAGGCCGGAGTGGATTTTGTGTCGCTGGGACCCGGCCGGGTAGAGAGCTTCCAGATGCGGGTTCCAGAGAAGCGTCGTGTGCCGCGAGCTGGTCAGCAAGACCCAGAACCCGAAGGTCAGCTCGGCAAGGATTTTTCCGGGAGGGGCGGACGGGCCGCCGGCCTTGGTGCGTGCAGAGGCCAGGTCGGCGTGGGTGCGGGCGTCGTTGCCCGGTACCGCCGGGAATAGCGCGGTGAACGAAGCTGGGTCGGTCCAGTGGGCTTCGCCTGGCTGGACGGCGTTCATGAGTGCCCGGTCGTAGAAGTTGCGAAGGCCAACTTCGAGGTGGGCAAAATCGTGCAGCAGTGCGGCGTTGAGCTGGGTGTTCCATTCGTGCAGGTCGAGAGCACGGGTGCGGTCCCCACCGGCCAGGAGCATGTACGTGTGGAATCGCTGGGGGCTCAACCATTGTTCAACCCAGGGGCCCGGTGCCGTCACCGTTGAGTTCTATCAGGGCTCCACGTACGATTGAGTGCATACAGGCCGGTGTGACGTGTAGCGCGTGCCCGGTTAAAGCCAGGAAGAGCCCGGTATTCGGTCCTTGCGACCGACCCGGGCTCTTTGCTTTGAACAGCGCTGTCTGCGGCTGAAAGGGCCATCTTTCGGTCTCGTGGTCCAGGGCCTAGAGCCCTCCGCTATGCCGAAGCATGTCGGTTCGACCTGGGACAATGGCAGGCGCACGGGCCGCAACCGCTCGCCTGGAAAAAACTTTCTCCAGGTTTCAGGGGTTCGCGGTACGCGCGGACTTAAGAGGAAGCGACAACCGTAGGGATCGGTTGTCTCTTTCTCGCCTCCTGGAGATGTAGCCATGGATCGACCGGCACGCCGCCCCGGCCCGCCCGTTGATGCCGCGCGCTTACAACCGGACAACCAGGGCGACATCCATCGCGTCGATGAAGGGTTGGTCGGTGCCTGGCTCGACGACCCTGATCTGGCCGCCGAACTGGCCGACGAGCTGGAACAGCTGGAACGACTGCGGCGTCTTCAAGCCGATGAGGAGCTGTTGCTGGCGCTGCAGTTGGAGCAGTTCACCGGCCGGCTGTGGGAGCGGTTCTCCCGCGAACTGACCCGCTACGGCCTCGGTGTGCTGCGCGCCTGGATCCGCCACGGCACCATCTACGCGAAGGCCAAGACGCTGACCGGCTACGGTCTGGGCCGCATCGAGGGCTGGCCCGACGACCAGACCATCGACGACATCGCCACCGACACCGTGGTCGCCGCGCTGAACTACTTCCGCGACAAGGTGCTCAAGACCCACCGCTGGCAGTCTTCGGGTGGGGCGTCGCTGGGCACCTTCTTCATCGGCCAGTGCCTCTATCAATTCGCCAACATCTACCGCAGCGCACTGCGGGCCGAACTTGAACGGATTGAGCAGGCCACCACGCCGATGGACGAACTCCCCGAAGACGAGTTCGACGTCATCAAGGGCATCGAGGCGACCATCGTCACCAACGACACCGTGGCCGAAGCGATGGCCCTGCTGACCACCGACCGGGCGCGCCAAGCACTGTTCCTGCAGGAACACGGCTTCACCCAGCGCGAGATCGCCAACAAGCTGGGGCTGCGCGACGCGAAGAGCGTGGAAAACCTCCTCGGCCACCAACTCCGCCAACTCCGAAACCGAAAGAGGACGTCGTGACCACCATCAAGCACCTCACCGCACTGATCAACGCCAGCTCGTTGGGCACCCGCACCGCCCGAGTCGCACGCAGGTCGGTGACCGCCGCCGAAGGCGACGCCCTGGCACGCCGCGCCGCCGAGGCCGACCGAAACGATTCCGGGGAATTCAGGGATCGAGCCGACGAGCGCACTTATAGACCGGTATCCGGCTCAACACCGGGCCGGACAAACCGAAAGGACAAGACAATGGCCAAGGGCCATCACCGCAGCGCGACCACCGGTCGCTACGTCAAGGCGTCCACCGCGGCGCGCAACCCCAAGACCACGGTCACCGAACGGGGCGCCAACCGCAGCAGCGGAACCCATCACCGCAGTGCCATCACCGGCAAGTTCGTGAAGGGCTCCACGGCCGCACGTCACCCCAACACCACGGTCACCGAACGCGGTTGAACAGCAACCGGATTCGGCGGTGTCTCCTCGGCTCGACAGGCGGGCCGAGGGGACACCAGACCAATCCACTTCCGAAAGGCGAAATCCCATGATCCGTACCACCGTTGAAGCCCTCGGCGGCGCGCAAGCCATTCCCAGTGAGCTGATCCCGGTCCGCGAACTGCATCAGCGCCTGATCGATCAGGTGACCACCAGTGGCGGCAACGTCGTCCTGGCCGACACCGCCGGCAAGCCCGCCGCCGTTGTCATGTCCCTTCAGCGCTACGAGCAGCTGCTCGACGAGCTGAACACGCTGCGCCGCAGAACCGCCGACAACGCCTGATGGCGGGGGAGGGGCATCCTGTGCTGACCGACGACGACGTGCAAGCTCTCGACCGACGCGCACGCGAGGTGGGAGACGTCATCGGCTGGGATCTGCAGTTCGTCGTCGCCCCCAACGCGAAGTACGTCGGTCTGGTGGCCGGCGGCGGCGCTGAACACGCCGACGAGATCATCGTCCTCGGCCCCAGCCGGATCACCGATCTCGCCGTCCACGAGGCGAGGCGTTCGAGCCGGGAGCCGTCATCCCCGACGAATGACACATCGTCCCCGATGAAGCAGTGCAACACGCCCAGGTTGCCTGCTTCCATTCGGATGCATCTAGCTGCGAGTACAGTGAACGGGGTGCCGTTAGTGCGCCCAAAATCCGGTTGATGCCAGCACATTCCCCAGACTTTTCTGTCACCCCGCTTTGGCCTTGATGCCGGTAGACTTGCCGCACAATCGCAGTAGCACGACTGTGTCCACATCCGGTCGCTACCCTCGAAAACCTTCTCTCCCGCCCCGTTAGCGGGCTCACCGAACAACTGCGGACACAGCCAGTTCCGTAGGTTGTCCAGCCATCGAAATGTACTGCTGGACTGATCTTTTCATGGTTTCACCCATGAGAAGGCGCGTTATTTGCGCGTCGAAGCCGGGTCTTACCGGCTTTTTTTGTGCCCGGCCCCGGCCGGGCACTTTCTGTTGGTACACCTCGCAAGGAGGTCAATATGGTCGTCTCGGGCGCGTGGAATCTGATCTGGATTCTGCCTGTGCTGGTGATGGTCTACCAAGCGGTGTTCTGCCGGCGCGATGAGCCGTCAGAACGCATTGTGGCCATCCTCGGTGGGCTCGCCGGGATCGTGGGTGCCGCCGCGGCTGCGCTTCGCGAGTGGCTTCGGTAGCCCCCTGAAATGAGCGTCCTTTCCGCCGGGAGAAAGCTGCCGATGCCGCCGTAGCCTCGCCTCCTGTGCGCGGACGGCCCCGTCAGCGGCTTCACGCGCATACCACGCTGGCTTTCGCCTCGCAGTCGTCGAATCTCGATTTCGACGCGCGAGGCTTTTTCATGCCCAGACACGGCCAGGGGCCACTCCTGCGCGGTCACATAGGCCGTCACGTGGCGGACCAGCGACCAGTTGCGGGCGGCCTACTGCAGCACTCGACGGACCCATGTACCGATCGGGGCATCAAGGCAGCGACCGGACCCGGGCTCGCCCGACACCAGACGACGCCAGTGCTGCGCCGGATGTGGCTGGCAGCTGAGGACCGGCCAGCTCGACTGTGAGTCCTGGTCGAAAAGGACGTCGTCAGCCTGAATTGCTTCGATGAGCACCCACTGAGTGCTGATCTGGTTTCTCATGCCCGTGAACGGTAGTTCGACGCCGAATACTCTGCTGCACAGCTTTTTGGCGGCCTCGCGCGCTCCTGAGTGGGGCACGGGATTTTCAGACCCAACCGGGCCGCTTGCGGGCCGGGCGGGAGCCGTCTCGTGTCTTTTGCGCCAGGCCGGGGGAGCCAGGCCCCGCTCGAAGGCTAGCCGCGGCGCGACGGGTGGCGAGCGTCTGCGATCTGCTGCAGCTCGTCGAGGGACAGCAGGTAGTCCTCTCGGTGGAATCCGCGGTCGCGGCTGGCCTTGATGCGGCGGTGTTCGGCAACCATGCGCATGTAGGTGTCGAGCATGAGGGAGTGAGAGTTCCCCTCGTCGTTGCTCTTCCACTGTTCGTGCAGTTCAGCCCACCGGCCGTCGCTCATGAGGAACTCGACGTAGCGGGCCATGTGGTTTTCGAGGCCGTCGTTGCCGTCGAAGCCCCGGAATTCCAGCTCGTACTTGAGGTCCTCGTCGACTGCGGTCCCGTCCTTCTCCAGCCGCCGGATGCTGAAGGTGATGATCCGGAACATGTCGAGGATGTCCAGGACGCGGCCGCAGTCACGCTTGGACAGCTCGGGGCTGAACCCGGCGACTTCACGCCAGTACTCCCCGGTGTAGCCCGCCTCGATCACTCTCGCACGCCCCAGCTGATAACCGAGGTCTCCGTCCACGTCGTCGTTGTCCTCGGGCAGCACGCGCGCGAGGATGCGGTGCAGCAGGGAAAGCACCTGCCGGTCAGCAATCCGCATCGTCTCCGGCGCCGGCAGGTCACCGTGGTCTTCCTTGGACTCATAGCCAGGGACGAGCGCGGTCGTGAGCAGATCGCGGACGTACTCGCTGACGGTGACACCCTCGGCGTCAGCCATGTCCTTGAGTTCATCGCGGACCTGATCGTCGACTCGGATATTCAAGACGGCCATATCGCCCTCCTTAACGTAATTTGGTATGACGATTGATAATCAGTGTCACACAGCACTACATGTATGACAAGGCCGTCAGGGGGGGGCCGGTGTGGCCAAGAGCTGTCTCGTTTCTAAAGAAACGAGACAGCATCGGGGCCCCATCACCGTCACCATGTAGCCCCAGGTCACGCTGTCTCATTTCCTGTCTCACACCGCGTGTCTCAGATCCTCGATGTCAGGGAGCAATGAGACAGTAATGACGTGACGGCAATTCTCGGGTACGCGCGGGTTAGCACCTTGGGTCAGGATCTCGATGCGCAGCTCGCCGTGCTCGCTGACGAGGGTGTCAAACCCGGTCAAATGTTCACCGACAAGCTTTCCGGGGCGGTGAACACCAACCGGCCTGGACTTGCGGCCTTACTGCACTACGCCCGCGAGGGCGACACCATAGTTGTCACCGCCATCGATCGACTCGGCCGGTCCGTCTCTGAGATAACCCGTACCATGTCCGATCTTGGTGAGCGCCGAATTGTACTGCGCGCCTTACGTGAAGGTGTCGACACCGGGACACCAACAGGTCGTGCCGTGGCTACCATTATGGCGACCCTGGCCGAGCTCGAACTCGAACTTGGCCATGAGCGGCGTGCCGCCTCTCGTGACGCTCGGCGAGCGCGCCGCCTTCCGGCAACAAAACCAACCAAGCTGACTCTCGAACGCCAAGAACAGCTGCGCCGCTTCGCCCAGACGGGCGAACCCGTGCGGGAACTCGCTCAGGCGTTCGGGATCAGCCGGGCCACGGCCTACCGCTACCTGAAAACCCCGGCATGACGAAGAAGGGCGGCGCTGGAGTCCCAGCGCCGCCCTATGTAACCCCGAGAGGGGTCTGACTGTTGTTAGACCCGGACGTGGAAGATCGACCACATGCAATTCTTCAGAGTTGCATCCCCAGCCGGTCCGAGGCGAGGGAACCAGGCACGTGCCGCGCTAGCGGCTCCACTAGGTCCACCGAACATGAATCCCGCCACGACCGGGGCCGCAACGAATCCGAAGCCGCCCAAGCACGCGGCGAACTGCGCGGTGTCACCCCACACACCGGTCGGGGCAGGAACAACTTGGATCAGGGACGCTGGGAGGGGCGCTCCGATCGCTGGTTCGGCAGAGACAGGCGCCGCGGCAGCCCCCGCTCCAACACCAAGAGCCACGACGAGCGCGGCCACTTTCATGCGAATCATCTCAACTCTTTCTCTTCGGGGTGTCGACTGCGAATGCTGCCGACCTTATTAGAATGACACACCCTGTGATCATTCTCAAGCTCGTGAAACATTCTGTATCGATTGAGACCGTCCGCCTTTGCGGAACACTGCCGCTGATGTATGTTGACCCGCATGTTCAATCGAAATCGTCACTACGCTGACGATTAGGAGCTTGAGCATGCATATCGCGTAATAGAATGAATACGAGGCAGTCGCATCGCTGCGGGGGCAGACCTCTACGACGCCTTTCTCAGAATGGAGATGATCGGCGATGCCTGGAGCTCAGAAGCAGCAGGCCGGGGTGAAGAACGTGCAGGTGCGCGTAGACCTCGACTACTACAACCGGATAGCAGCTTTGGCAGAAGCCTGTGGACATGCCAATGTTCCTGAACTGATCAGGGAACTTCTTGATGAAGCACTCAAGGAGTCAGACGAAAGGATCTCTGAGCTGAAGGCCAAGGTGGACGCTGAGGCAAAGAGAGCAAAGGACGCCTTAGACCAGCTAGCGGCGACCGCCAAAGGCGGCTAAGGAAAGGCTCGCCTAGGCAACGGTGGGGGTGAGAATGGGCTCAGCAGTTCTCGCCGCGCGCAACATAAAGCGGGTAGGGCGTCACGACAGCGCTTCGACTGTCGATGCCTTCACGCTGGATCTGGACCTGCACATATTTCGGGTTGTAGCCGCACATGTATCCGCTGTTGGTCTCAGTCGGCCGTGCGATCACATCAAACTGGTAGATCACTTCAGTCCCCCAAATCAGTGGGGGGATCTCGACCCGACCACCACCCGACCCGTCAGGCAAAGTCTCCAACTCATCAGCATCTTCGCCCTTGTGCGAAGGGTCTGTCATGCGCATCGCCTGCTCGACTGCCATCGGCGGGGGTACCTGGATCGACACGAACAACTTGTTGGTCTTGTTATCGGGGTCCATCTTCTCTTCTCGCACCGACAGCCATATCTGGAAGGTCACACGCTGGTACACACTGGGGACGGTCGCTGCTTGAACCTCGGGCAGCGCCCCGTTCAGCGTCTGGCTTGTCGGAACCGGATTAGCACCATCACTCATGAGAAAGAGTCGAACATTGGTGTTGGGCAGAGCATTTGGTGCTTGTACTTCAGAGATGCGTGGCGGCAGCGGCGGCGGCGGTATCACAGGGCTGCCAGCGGGGGCTTCGGGCTGGGCCTCCTCGGCTTGCAAGTCGAACAGCTCGCGCGGAATAGCAGGAAAAGCTCCGGCTACAACGACCAACACGACAGTCGTCACCGCCACCGTAAGCGCTACCAACTTGAGCTGACCCCAGTGGAGCCTCAACCAGTTCCCCACGGCCCGCAGTGGTTGACGGCGTGGTCGAGGATCAGAGTCGTTGCTGTCGTCACCTTCCTCGATAGGGGTGATCGCCGGGGTCTTGTACGGCTCCACTACCGGCTGCGGCCGCGTCTGGAAGTCCTCCTCGCTAAGGTGATAGTCCTTGAGTGCCGCGATGATCCTTTCGAACGCGGTATCCCACCACGTTTGTCGTGGCTGGTTGTCGTCAAAATCCTGCCTGACCTGGGCGAGAGTTCTATTGAGGTGCTGGCGAGCGCGCCAGTGGACACGTTTGGCCGCCTGGGCACCCGCCGAGTTCAGTCGGTAGGCGACGGTTTCTGCAAGAACGCTTGCAGCGCCGGCCAAGTACCCGATTCCTCGCAAGTCGCGGGGCGTATCGGGAAGCTTCGCCGGATCTTCGAAGATCTCCGATGCACCCTGTATCAGATACAGCGCGGCACACGCACCCTGCCTACGACCCAGATCGTCATCGACATCTGCGTGAGCATTAGCCGTCTGCACCGCACGCCGCATTGCCTCACGAAGGGCGGGCTCCCGCAGGATCGCGTCGACATCCGTTCCCTTCGTGGCCGCGATGCGCAAAGCGTTGATGGCGTCGCGTCGCAACGCCTCGACCGCAGCGTCGTTGTCCCCCCGTGGTTGCACCGCGCCATCGTAGTAGCTCACGCCCAATATGGGCTGGTCAAACGCGCATCGCCGGTAACACCAGCAGCTGGTCGGCCGATAGTTCATACACACCAGCAAATCCACCGCCGCTCGCACGCCTAACGACAGAACGGGATGCCATGAGATCCGCCAACAAGCTGCGCTCCACAGCAATAGTGGCTGCAGTAGTTGCCGCCATGGGTGCGGCGGTCGGTACTGCATCACCGCCGCTAGCCGGGGCTGCGCCTAATCCCGGTGACCCCGTAGACATGATGATGCAGTGTCAAAATCAGTACCCCCGCGCAGACGGCTTCGCCGCTGGCCAGGCATATCTCGTCGCCCCACGAGACGCCTATTCCTGGCGTTGCCAACGCGTTTCTGAGTCGTCGACGGGGGGCCTAATAGCCGATCTGCCAGTGAACCCCAATGCCTACTGCGCACCTCTCCAAGCGCGACCGGCCTCAGACGGTCAAAACTGGATCTGCGAAATCTAGAAAGCACGCCTAATGCACAGTGGAAAGGACATCAGAAGAGACCGCAGTCTCCAGGTCCGCGTAGACGCTGAATGTGCCGAGCGCTTTGCAGCCCTCGCAGCGGCTCTTGATGTTTCGCAGGGCGATCTTCTGCGCCGCGCAGTTTACGATCTTCTCGCTAAAGCCGAGCAGCAGATCGCTCCGCTTATTGAGGAGACCGAAAGAAGAAGGCACCAAAGTGTCGAGGAGATCGAAACTCTTGCGTCCCGCCCAGAGAGGGGGTCGTCCGTCTAAATAACCGTCATTTTAGACACGCATGACCCGACGCGTCCCGAATTGCTCGGTGTTGCTTATAGGCGACATGACCCATGACCTGCGCGAACCCGGCTTTTTGAATGTGGCTGTGGCGGTGGCCCGATGTCCGGTAGCCGCGCTACGGTCGTCCCATGACGATGGGGTATCGGAGGCCTCACCGGACCGGGGTGGCCGTCGCGGCGACAGCACTGGTGCTCGCCGGTGGTGCGGCGGTGACCAGCGGCCTGGCGCTGGTGCGGCCTATCGCCCCCGCTCAGCACACGGTGAACGTCGTCGAGCCCCCGCCGGCCACTTACAGCAGCAGCGAGACGCAAGCCGCGAAGGCTTCCGCATGTGCTGCGTGGGATCGGGCCGCGCGGTGGACAGCGTTGGCGAGCAAGTCCAGCGCCGAGGCGTTAGAGCAAGAGCAGAGCTGGACGAGCCCCGAGAGTCTCGCCGCATTGGCCACGGAGAAACGTACTGGTGTGGCTGCGGTCTCGTATCTCCGTACGCAGCTGTCTGACGCCACACCAGCTTCAACAGCGATACCGCTGCACGAGTGGATGTCGGCCAACATCGACATGCTCCACGCGCTGAACATGCGGCATTGGGACGACGCCGATCGCCAACTAAAGCGCGGCAACGATCTGACAGATGTCCTCACCTCCGAGTGCGGGTTGCGCTGATGCCTGCTGCTCGGTCTGCGGGTTCGTATGGGCGGCTGATCGTCACACCGGACATGGAACCGCCCGACGCTTCGCACTGGGATGCCCAAGAGCAGGCCTACCGGGCGGGTGCGGCCGCGTGGAACGGCATCCACCAGAAGATCGTCGTCGACAACGCGGCGTTTCGCGATGCCGCCGATTCTCGGGGCTTCGACGCGGCGCATCGGGCGGGTGGGGTGTTGGCCGAGGAAGCCAAGACGATCGCCGAGTGGCACGACAAGGTGGCCAATAAGTGCGCCGATATCGCCACCGTGTTGCGTGACACGCGCGCCGGTCAGGAGCAGCTGATCCGCGAGGCGGATCCCAAAATCGCCGCCGCGAAGCTGCCCGGAGAGGCGGAAGCGCTCGTAGCTCAGTACCACGGTCTGGCCAGGTATCAGACTGAGGCAGGCGTCACGGCCGCGGTGGCCGCGCACACCTCGTTCAAGAAGAGCAGTGAAAGCGTCAGAGCCCTAGACCTTTTGACGAAGTGGGGCGATGCGCCCGCCGCACCTCCCGCGCAGCCCCTCGATAACCCATCGCCCGGTATCGAACAGGACGAAGATCCTCGCCGCTATACCGAGAAGCCGAAAGCCGGGGCAGACGCACCCGAGCCTGTGGCCGACGCGCCAACAGACAAAGCCGGTACTTCCGTCACGCAACCGGGGGCGTCCCCTGGCGTCGACGCGGGGACGGGTAAAGCAGGCGTTGGCGACGAGGGGCTCGCGGCGTCCGGGCCGCAGGTGACTCAGGCGACGCCGGGGATCACGTCTGCGCCGCGGCCGGCGGCGGCCTCGCCGCTCGGCGGCGGTGCGCCGTCGATGGGCGGGTTGGGCAGTGGTGGCGGTGGGATGGGTTCCGGTGGCGGGATTCCGAAGATGCCCGGCGGTCTGGGAAGCGGCGGTATGCCGGGGACGGGCTCTAATCCGCTGAGTAGCGGTCTGGGCCAAATGCCGGGGGCCGGAAGCGGACTGCCGAATGCTGGCGGGGTTCCGGGATCATCTTCGGCCGCTGGGTCCGTGTCGCCGTTGTCTGCGTTCAATCAGGGAGCGGCTGCGACGGCGGGCATGGGCGGCGGGATAACGCCTGCGCCGCCGCCGGCACCGGCGAGTCCGTCGCCGGCCCTGTCGGCCGGCGGGCATGGGGCACCGGCCGCGGCTGCCCCCGGCGGGGGCATCTCGCCGGCAGCCGCGCAGCCCGGTGCGGTGGCCCCGGCCGCCCCTGCCTCCGCGCCTGCCGGTGCGGGTGTCGGGGCCGGTGCGGGTGCGGGTGCACCGATGATGCTGCCGCCGGGTTCGATGGGACCACCAGCCGCGGCCGTTCCACCGCCTACGCCGACCATGCCGGCGGGCACTGTCGGCTCGACGAACGCTCCGGCGGCGCCCGTCGCCCCGTCCGCAGCGGGTGCGGCGGCGAGCCCGACACTGATCCCGGCCAGCGTGGTCACTGCGGGCCAGCTTGCGGCCGCCCAGGAGCGCCGCGAGTCGGCCGACGCGGCGGCCGCCAAGGAGTTGGCGTACAAGCTTCAGCACGCGGCTGAGGAGATCAAGTATCCGATCGAATGGGCGGTAGGGGTCTTCCGCTCCCCGAGTGGCACGGAAACCGTCATCACCTCCAGCGACGGAGCGAGCTACATCCCGGCGGGTGTGTTCGTTCCCCGTTCGGTGCGGGTGCTGTCCACAGATCCGTTGGTGGACGACCATTTTCGGCAACTCTGGTTCGGGTGGGGGGACCCGGCGCGGGTGCTCATCGAGTACGCGCAGCTGCGCGCGCAGACGGGCTGGCGGCTAGTCGCGGCCGCGACGACGAGCGTGGTGAACGTGTTGCGGGATGCCGGGGTGGAACACCCGCCCGCGTGCACGCGCCTGACCAACCCGTGGCGGCAGGAGGGCGTCGAGATCCCCGCCCCGGTTCTGGACGACATGCACGAGCACCGCCTGGCGGTGCTGTGGCCCGACGTGTACCCACGGCTGTTGCGCATCATGGAGGCCGACCCGATCTTTCAGGACCGCATCGTTCAGGGGGTCAGCGCATCGCTGGTCCACTTGGCGACCACTCAGGCTCAGGCGCTCGACGACGGCATCCACGACGCGATTCGCCGGGTCTGGATGGCCAGGGGCGCTGACCACGAACCCACCGTGCAGCAGTGGGCGGAATACGACGCCGAAGCCAAGAGCTTCAACGCCACCACGGCGATTTCCCGGCCGGGGTTCGTCAACGGCGCCACCGCCGATCCCGCCGACACCCTCCAGGAGCGTGCCCGGTACCGAGCACACTGGCTCGTCGCACGTACCGCCGAACACATCGGTGGGTGGGCCCGGCGACCGCTGCCGCTGCCCGACATGTGTTACGCCGCAGCCGCTACCGGCGAACTCCCTCACCTTCGCGACGTGATCGTCAAGGCTCTGGTCAGCGTCGAAGAGGACCTCCAATACGAGGCCCCTCGATGACCACACCAAAGGACGTGGACGGCGCAGCGTGGAGGGCCGAGCTGGAGCGCTGGCATGCCGAGTTGGCCAACACCATCGACCAGGCATCGCTGTGGGCGCGGGAGTTCCACGTGTGCACCGGGGACGGTCTGTGGGGTGACGACTCGGCACCACCGAGCTATCCGCTGCTCGGATACGCCGAGCGGCTGGAGACGATCGGTGCGACGCTGAAGATGGTGTGTGTGAACGCATCGTTGAACCCTCCGATACCGAGGTGGGATCGCACGACGATGAGTGCACCGCCGCGGATCCGGATACCGGGGCGTGACCCCGATTGGCGAGCGGCCGACTACTCGGAGGGCGGCCAGTACCTCCTGTACATCCGACCATTCACACCGAGAACCAATATTGTTACAGCTCAACAGCATTGGCGTGAAGCGCTCGGATTCGCCGCACCGTCGGTGCTCGAAAGCCATCTGGGGATACCGCAACTCGCCGTGTACGCGGAGCAGGCCCAAGGGCTGTTCGACATCGCCCATGACACGATTCGTGCGGCCTTCCGGGACAGCGTGGCCGCCACCTTCGGCCGGATCTGGGCCACGGGAACGAACCGTGGCGACCTCGGCGCGCGCGCTTTAGTGGCGTGGCTGCACGCCTTGACCGACTGGGGCTGCTCAGCCGAGGAGTGCGAGGCGGTTCTGCGCGATATCGAGCTCGTCGATCCCGAGTCCGTGGCGATGTGCCGCGCCGCGTCTTGGTGGCAGCTGGACACGGCTTGAACAGGTCGCTGACGGTCGGTTGTCGGGAGTTAGTCGATGTCCAGTCCGTAGTCCCGATCGCGCTCGCGTCCGCGGTCGCGGGATCTGCGCGGGGCGGTGAGGATGCGCCAGCTACGGGCGGCGGCGGCGCGGTGATGGTCGGCGCCTTCCGCTAGCGCTGGGTCGGCGACATTCGTTGTGGGGCGGGCGTTCTCGCTCCACGGCAGGGCCAGGCCGTCGAGAAGCCGGCGGCCGGCGCCGGGCTGGCCGCTGTCGATGAGCAGGAGCCGGCCGTGGGCGGGAACCAGGGCAACGGCCACGACTGCGAGGTGCGCGGGGTTGGCGGTGGCGGCGTCCTCGACGACAATGATGGCTCCCGCGGGCGCGGGGAGGTCGCGGATACCTTTGGCGAGCTGAGCCAGGCTGACTTGATCGTGTCGCGGGGTCGCACTGATGCGGGCCAGGCTTCGGCCGGCGTCGGCGGCCGCCGCGCCGATCGCGTCGGCGAGGTCGGGTGTGTAGCGCTCGGCGGCCAGTGTGGTCACCACGTAGGGCGCAGACAGCGCCACGGCCACAGGGTCGCTGCGTTGTCCCGAGGAGGGCAACGGGGTGCCGTGGCGGTGGGCGGCGGCCAGGACCTCGACGAGCGCCCGATCGGAGGCGTGGGCGCGGCGCTGCGTGCTTCGGTCGTGGGCGGTGTGGCGGTCGATGCGGTGTTCGCGGCGCAGCCGGGCGGTCACGGTGCGGTGGTAGCGGCGTAGGTCGGCCACCTGGTCGGGAAGCTGCTCCTCGTCGTCGGCGGCCGCCGCGGCGGCGGCGGTGATGGTGGCGGCGCGGTCGTCGCGGCCTAGGACGCTGCGCAGTGCGGTCGCTGCCTCAGCCGGGGTGCCCCGGCGCGCGGCGTGGACGCCCGCGGCTATGGGCTCGGCGTGTTCGTGGTCGGCTTCCCCCGCCTGGGTGTCGTAGAGGCGCACGGTGTTGGTATGCCGGCCGCGGGTCACCCCGACGTAGGCGATCGAGCGGGTCGCGGCCTCGGCCGAGAGCAGGGTGTGGCAGGTGTCGGCGGTGACGCCCTGGGCGGCGTGCACGGTGACCGCGTAGCCCAGGTGGGTGTACTGGCGCAGATAGTCGCCGTCGAGGGTGGCCAGCGCGCCATCGCCGAGACGCCGCGCCGCGATCCGCCCCACGTCGGGGTCGACGGCGAGGACCTCCCAGCGTTGTCCGTTTCGAATCGGATCGGCGTCGGCATCACGGTCGGTGCGGGTGGGGATGTCGGTGGTGTTCTGTCGGGTGATCACCACGTCGCCGGCCGCGACGCGGTGCCCGCGGGCGGTGGCCACGGTGGGCGCATCGTCGTTGATCTGCTCGGAGTGGATGCGGATGTTGAGGGCATCGGCCATCTCCCACTGATCGGCGATGAGCAGCGCGTCGCGGCCGGCGGCGATGTCCGTCCGCCAGGCGGTGAGGGCGTCGTCGGCCATGGTGATCTGATCCCCGATGTGCAGCCGTTCGTGGCGGCGGTACCAGCCCACCGCGCGGCGCAGGGCCGCCGGCCCCCCGTCGCGCACGGCCAGCGAGGCCTCCCGCTCGTCGTGATCGCGCATCCGCCACACCTGCGACAGGCGTTGCGCCCACGGCAGATCAGCAACGAGCTGGGCGAAGGTGCCGCCGCGTTGGGCGACCGGTGCGAGCTGGTGCTCGTCACCGACCAACACGACCTTGGTGCCGGCGGTGGTGGCCTCCTCCAGCAACCGGCGCAGGTGTTGGGTGCCGACCATGCCGGCCTCGTCGACGATGACCACGGTGTCGGTGTCGAGGACCTCTTGGCCGCGCTCGAGGCGGCCCAACAGCGCGTGCAGGGTGGCCCCGTGGTCGCCGGCCTGTTCGCGCACCGCGACGTCGACCGCACGCCCGGTGGGAGCGGCCACCAGAACGCGTTTCCCGGCCCCGTGCGCGGCGGCGCGCAGCGCCCGAAGGGAGTGGGTTTTCCCGGCCCCTGCCGGGGCGCTGAGAGGCTGTACGAGCCGTTCTGAGGTCGCGATGGCCGTGACGGCGCGGGCCTGATCCGCCGACAGCCCGGCGGTGTCCACGGACGGCAGAACCGCGCCGCTGTGGCGGCGGCCCATCACGTCGATGATGGCGCGTTCTTCGGCGATCAGATCGGCGGCGGTGTAGTGGATCGATCCCTCCCGTTGATGGGCGGCCCGCTCGTCTCCGATGCGCAGTGCCACACCATCGGCGAGGCGCTCGATGACCTCTCGTGGAGACGCCCCATCGGCGTCGTCGACCGGCATCCGCGCGCCGATCGCCTCGATGAGATCCGCGCGTGTGAACGTCGCCTTTTTCAGGCCGTGCGACACCGCGCGACGGACCACCTCCGCGTAGTCCACACCGGCAGCGTGCCGCGCATTTCGCGCGGCAAGTTGGGCGTCCTTGTCGACGCGAAATGTGCGGTCGTCATCGGCCCATGCGACACGCAGCGACGCCCATGCGACACCTTCGGGTTTCCGTGGCCGGGTGGCCTTCTGCGCGGTCGCCAACTGCCCGGCGGAAAGTTCGTCATCCCCGCCGAGGCGCAGATGCCCCGCCGCCCACTCGCGCAGCTGCGTGGCACGCGTCGACCACGACGTCAGATCGCGGCGATCGGCCCCGGCGATTTCGGCCATCCCGGTGTGCGGATCGACGTCGTTCCATTCCACGCCGACCGAACGTGTCAGCTCTCGCCGCAGCGTGGCTTGATAGATGATCCCGGCGGCCTTCGCTTCGTGATAGAGACTCGTCCCGTCCAACGACACCAGCCGCCCATCCGCACGCGCCTGCCGGTTCGGGACCAACACGTGAGTGTGCAGATGCGGGTCCCCGGCGCGCGAGGTTTCGTGCTGAAAACCGGCCGCCACGATCCCCGGCAACCGCACCAGATCCTTCTCACCCGTGCGCGGATTGTGCACACGGGTGTAGCCCCCGTGTTCGGCCAGATACTCCATCGCCTCGGTGATCGCGAAGGCGTGCGCATCGGCGACCGCTTTAACGGTCACATCGTTGCCCAGACCGCGCATCAGCGACACGCTTTTCGGGGCGCAGAACGTCAAGTCATAGCCGTGCACGGAGGCCCGCTGTCCGAACGCCCGACCACTGGCTCCGCACGGCGATTCCCCGTCGTCCAACCACCGCGTCACGGCGTCCAAATCGGCGTTCTCGCCGTCGCGGCCGGCACCGGTCAAACCCCTCGCCGCGATCGTGTCCCGGCCGGCGGAAAACCACACCGGAAGCCGCGTCTCGGACTCGCTGTAGTACTCGCCCAAACCCCCACCGGCAGCGCGCCCATCCAACGCCGCCGCCGACGCCTGACGCGCGGTGTCGACGTAGTACGACACCGACCACGCCCCGAGCTTGGCGATCGTCAACACCGAACCCTCACGCCTCCCGCCAACGCGACCACCACCGACTTCGCGGAAGCGCGCCCACGGCGCGCTCCCGCCCAGCCTCGCACATTTTGTGCAAATGTGCCATATCGTCAGGGTGGTAGAGCGGTACTGGAGGTCGGGGTGGGCTGTTGAGGGGGCAGCGGAGATGGGGTGAGCGGGGCGAAGATGGGAAACAGCGAGAGGGTGGAGAAGGCGAAGACAGCGCGGAAGATGTGAGTGAGAAGCGACGAAGAGGCCGTTGGTGGAGGCGCTGCAGGTCGTGTCTGGCCGCAACGTCAGCGCGCCGGTTCGCACCCGCTAGGCGCGTCGTCGACCAGGCGGTCGAGGTGCTGGAAGAAGGCCTCGGCGTTGGCATGCACGGTGCACTCCTCGCTCCGCCAACGGCGCACCGCGGCCGGAGGCGGTATCACCCGCTCGGACTCGCCTGGAGTGGACGGTGGCATGCCTTTGACGATAGGCCGTCGCGGCGCGTCTGAACACGCACTCGGAGTGCGTGTAGGGCGCGGGCGTTGAGCGCGTTGGGTAAGCACGCGGCGGATCTCTTCACGGGCGGCCGCGATCCGGGCTCGCGCGGCATCGGTGAGAGGTTCCCGCGGCGGCGTCTGGTCGATGCTGTCGGCGGCGCAGCCGCCGACCTTGTTGGTGGTCGGTTCCTGCGGTGAAGCTGGCGGGGTCCAGTCGATGCGTCGTAACCGGCTGGCCAGGAAGGCACCGGGGTTGGCGATGTGGTCGGGCCAGGTCGTTCCTCGGGCGCGCATGTCGGCGTTGAGGGCGTCGTTGATCGCCCGCGCCGACCACACCGCGGGGTCGATGCCGGCGCCGGTGAGGGCATCGCAGATGGCACCGATGTGAGCGCGATCGAGACCGTGGGTGAGCGTGACCAGTCCAGCGGCGAGTTTTTGGGTGGCCAGCGGTCGCGCGGTAGCGCGCCGGTGCCGTGCTTGTCGTGTGCTGTCGCAGCATCGGTTGGCGGGCGCGCTTGCTCGCCCGCTTGGTGAGTAGCTCCCTACGGGAGAAGAACAACTAACGCCGCCTGACGGCGGTAGGTGGAAATCATCCACGAGCGGTCGAGGTTGTGGACGGGCTTCTCGGCGCGGAACCAGGTGGTACACCGAGGGTCGGCGGCCGACGCTGGGGGTG
>Ga0207914_100316_pt1 | contig 21588 bp, 18 predicted proteins | sample DeeseametaMP2497_FD_184171 | JGI IMG/M metagenome (GOLD analysis project Ga0207914, IMG submission 184171) | Marine microbial communities from East of Antigua and Barbuda, Atlantic Ocean - MP2497 (SPAdes) | ecosystem: Environmental > Aquatic > Marine > Oceanic | place: East of Antigua and... | reverse complement strand
GAACTGGTGGTGAACCGAGCGCAAACAGGGTGAAGAGCCGCATGTCTGCGGCACCTTAACCTAGTGATTTTCTTAGGAAAACTGGAGCGGGCGAAGGGATTCGAACCCTCGACCCCAACCTTGGCAAAATATTTCGGCCACTTTTCCCAAACTTTCCCAAGTACGATTATCTACGCTAAATCAGATATTTATGATGTTCCACTTTACGATTGTCTCCGCCCATAATACCCTCGAAACGCTTAAATCTGGAGACAAAATGGAGACAAAGCACCCCTCTGAAATCTTTGTCTCCAAATGGAGGGTCAAACATGCCGACAGCGAAGTTGAACAAGCGCAATGTGGATGCATTCGCGCCGCCTAAAGATAAACAGGCCGTCCTGTGGGACAGCGAGATTCGGGGTTTCGGCTTGCGGGCGCTTCCGTCGGGGCTCAAGACCTTCATTGTTCAGTACCGCAACATCGAAGGGATCAAGCGGCGCATCAATCTTGGCCGTTATGGCGTCATCACGACGGAGCAAGCTCGGGATCTTGCGAAGATCAAGCTTGGCGAAGTTGCTGGTGGTCAGGACCCAGCAGAGGCAATTCACCAGGCCCGCAGTGGCATGACCGTCGCCGAGATCTGTGATTGGTATCTGGTTGAAGCCCGCGCCGGCAACATTCTTGGCCGCAAGAACCGTCCAATCAAGGCCTCCTCGCTCGCGATGGATGAGAGCAGGATCAACACTCACATCAAACCGATTCTTGGCCATCGCATGGCGAAAAGGCTGACAATCGCGGATGTCGAGCAGATGCAGGCTGATGTCCGGGACGGTAAAACTGCCAAGGCTAGAGGTAAAGGCCGTGGTGGTCGGCCCGCTGGCGGACCTGGCGTCGCGTCGCGATGCCTCGGATCGCTGCAAGCCATTTTGGGTCATGCCAAGCACAAGGGGCTGATTGCGGAGCACCCAACCAGAGGAGCCAAGAAACTCGCAATCAACAAGAAGACGAGACGGCTGAGCACTGCCGAACTCGTCGCGTTCGGTAAAGCCATCGCCTATGCTGAACGTAATGGCGAAAATCCGACAGCACTTGCGGTGGTACGGACACTTGCGCTGACAGGATACAGACGGGAAGAGGCGCAGTCGATGAAGCGCGCCTGGGTGCATGCGGAGGGCGGGTTTGTCTCCTTCCCGGATACCAAAACCGATGCTCAGGTCCGCTCGATCGGCCCAGAAGCACTGAAGGTCGTTCTCGCTCAACCCGAGATAGTTGGTAACCCCTACGTGTTCCCGTCAATGACGGGCGCTGGCGCATACCAGGCTGCACCAGCCTGTTTCCGGAGAGTTTGCCAGTGGGCGGGAATTGAGGGCGCAACACTTCATACCCTTCGCCACACTTTCGGCAGCATCGCGGGCGAACTCGGATTCACGGAACTGACGATACGGGCCATGCTCGGGCATGCTTCGCAGAACGTGACGCAAGACTACATCCATATCGATGAAGCTCTGAAGCTAGCGGTGCGCAAAACGTCAGACGAGATCGCCCGCCTGCTTGCCGAAGGCGCTGCATCGTTGCGCCCGGTCAGGCAAACGGCGGCAGTTGAAATTTAACCTTGAAGGTGTATTTTTGGAAGCGAAAGACGGCATCTCGCGCTGGGGTTTGCCGGTGAGATGCTGAACGATATTCGATCGACATCGGGCAAGGAGGTTTGAAGATGGGTCAGACTCGCTTTCATCCCAAGACCGGTGATGTGCTTCGCCGTGACGCGCGGATGCAAACGCTGAGCGTTGGCTCGTTGTCACGCGAAGTGGAGGTGCCGGGCTGGTATCCTGACGACGATGGCGATTCCATCCATTCGGGTGCTGAACTTCAAGCGATAGATCAAGCCTATCTCGAGTTGCGAGCGGCCTATGCCGCACGGGTTAAAGCCGTGCGCAAGAAGCTTGGCCTCACGCAAGAAGAGGCGGGGAGGATCATTGGAGGCGGACGGCGAGCGTTCCAAAAGTATGAGCGTGGTACAATGCAGCCCAGCGAAGCTGCGATCGGCTTGATTGAGATTCTTGATCGCCATCCGGAAGAGGTGACAACTCTCCGCAATATCCGACGGTAGGCCAGTAAGAGGCGCTTCCAAGGCGCTGTCCGAAAAATGTAGACGCATTTCGGACATGCAGGGGGGCCAAGCAGAGACGGTCTCGCCCGAAGGCGGGGCCGGTGCCCCAGTTCGGCGCGCTCCAGATTTCGGAATTATCGCGCATGTGAGATGCGAGATAATTCCGCGACCATGCATCTGGATGGCGAGGCGATCGGTGCCATGTGCGCGCAAGCCGAAGAGCTCATCCAATTCGCGCAGGACCTATATGTCGATGGAGGCGCCGTCATAGTGGCGCTTCGGTCTGCATCGCCCAATATTTCCGGGCAATGCGCGTGGCGTCGAACATGCTGCTTTTCTTGCACTGGCGTTAGTTCGGCCCCGCCCGAAGGCGGGGCCGACGCTGGCGCCTTAGCTCGGCGGATTCCAGATGATGACCTTCTTCGAAGGATCATCGCCCGGCGCGTTGGCGATGTTGCCATAGATGGTGCCAAATTCGGGAGCTGAGAGCGAGACCGACACATATTCGGCGCCGGTGTTCTGCGAGAAGCGCTTCCAGCCTGCGCCCAGTTCGAAGCCGTTCTTGCGGCTGACGATGCGGTAGTCGGGTTCGCTGTCCTTGGTCTTGCGGTTGTTCGGGATGATGGCGATCGGTGCGGACACAGTAAGCGTTGCGAGGTTGCCTTCGAAGCTGTCGTCGGACTTCACGGTGAGGTTTGCGATGGTAGCCATGTCGTTTCTCCTAAAGGTGGTCGGGGACCATCCCCGATGGCGCCAAAAGAAGGGGCCGGGAGCCGCCGTCACCGCAGCGTCAGCGAAGGGCGAACCCCGCACGGGGTTGACGGTATTAGGCGTGACGAGACCCGCAGACAGGCGACAAGGAGGGGTGGTTTTCGTTCCGCCCGAGAACGAATGTCGATCGGCAATCGCCGCTTTCGTCGACCAAAAGTCGGAGGCTTCCTCCCCGCCGGATCACTACCTTGAGCGCAGCAGCAATCATCCCTCACACGCAGGCACTGGCTGATCGAGAGGCGTCGTTGCCTTGGACAGCGGACGGGCAACAGCGGAGGGCTCTCGCTGCATTACGCAGGTCGCAATGTGCAATATCAGCTCTCATATTGACTTTTGTACAGAATATAATCATATGGAGCCATGAAAGGATGTGCCGATATGGGTATCCAAGCTGCAGCCAAAGCGCCTGCAAAGGGGCTTGCCAAGAGCCTCGACCGCAAGGATCTGACGGGGCCAGCCCTGCGGACGTTCTTCCGCATTGCCGATGCCTGGGGCCTGAAAGAGCAGGAGCAGATGCGCTTGCTCGGTCTGGAGAGCCGCTCGACCTTCCAATCCTGGAAGCGCGGCGTGGTCGCGGCGTTGCCCAAGGATGCGCTGGAACGGATTTCCTATGTCATGGGCATCTACAAAGGCCTGCAAATCCTGCTGCCCAGAACGGCGAACGATTGGGTGCGAAAGCCCAACAAGGCGCAGGTTTTCGGCGCCGCTTCGGCCCTTGACCGGATGATGTCGGGCAATGTCGCTGACCTCTATGTCGTGCGTCAGTATGTTGACGGACAGCGCGGCTGACCCGTGGACATTCCGACGTCTAAAGTTCGCTGGACGCCCTGCTACCGCATCATCCCGAGCCGATTTCCGCCGATCTCGCTGTTCGAGGCGGTTGCCGATCCTGCCGATCTCGAAGCGGTCTACGCCATCGAGGCGATGACCAATGACCGCCTGCGCGACGAGGCAGGCGAGCTGTCGCTCGTGCCGCCTGAGGACCGAGTTTCAGGCCCCGGTTCCTCGCCGATCATGGCGGCGTTCACCCACCTCAATCCGGTCGGCGACCGCTTCACCGACGGCAGCTACGGCGTCTTCTATGCCGGACTGACACTGGCCACCGCCATCGCCGAGACCCGCCATCACCGCACGCAGTTCCTTGAGGCCACCGACGAACCGGCGCAGGAACTCGACATGCGGGTTTATGCAGTCGATCTCGAGGCGAGCCTTCACGACATCCGTGGGCAGCGGGAGGCGTTGTCCGCGCTGTACCATCCGAGCAGCTATGCCGTGTCTCAGGAAACCGCGCGGACCTTGCGCGATGCAGGGTCGGACGGGATTGTCTATGAAAGCGTCCGCGATCCCGGCGGCGAATGTGCCGCTGTGTTCCGGGCTCGACTGTTGTCGAATTGTCGGCAGGAACGGCATTTGTGCTATGTGTGGGACGGTAGCGAGATTAGGACGGTCTATGAAAAGCGTTTGCTCGAGAGCTGATCCTTGGACAGCATCGCGCCCAAATTCGGCCGCTCCTGCTCAACTCAAGCCACCTGACTGGTGCCGGTGAGAGCTGCCCTCTGTCTCATCGTTGAAATGAGAAATACGATCGCGATGTTCAAAACTACCGATGCGCTGAGCTGGCGCGTTGATCCGATGCACCACGGCATTACTTCTTCCATTCGCTGCGACCTGACAAGCCAGAAGATTTAATTGCTTCCTTGGCCGGAAAATTGGCGTGCCAACAGGACCATCGCCCATGTGTCCTGTTGGCAATAGGCCTTGAGCCCCTCTTCCAGAGCCCATTTCCGAACGGGATCGGTGCTTGGATCGGTCGCCTCAATCCAGGCATCTTGCGCCATTCCGCCATGCTTTACTTCCAGCGCCTCGTAGTCGAGCGCAGCGATGGTCGGCAGTACGGCCTTGATGGACCAGCTGCCCCGCTGATCGCGATGATACCAGCACGCCCGCGCGATCGGTAAGAGATCTTCGGTCCTATTGGCCATTGCCATTAGGCGCTCGGCAAGATCAGGGAACTGGCTAGCAAGTTCACGCAGCACACCGCGTTCGAAGCTGGCGAAATATGCGACGATCGTCGCGTCTTCGGGGATCATCGCCACCAGCGCTTCGGCGCAGCGACGGCGGGGGTCGGCACCGCTGGTATCTAGAAACTCATGGTGCGTGATCGTGCCACCACTTCGCTCCAGGTGCAGAGAGAACTGGAACGGCACTTGCTGGTAAGGACGGGTGCCCACCCAGCGTGGGATGGCAGGATTGATGGTTTCGAAATCGAGCCATGCGCGCGGCCAGCCCCATTGCGCCATGGTGGACCGGGCGCCCTCCATGTCATGGAATGGCTTGCCGGTCCGAGTAGCTTCCAACACACGAGCGTGGAGCGGTGATAGGGCCTCGGCTTCAAGGTCGAGCAGATTGTCGATACCGCGTTCGCGCCATTTTGCGCCCCCGCCCCGAGGCAGGATGTCGACCGGCCATTCCGGTCCCGGTGGCTGCTCTCGGGTACACCAGGCCCTAAACTCGCAAGCGAAAGGTGAGTCGCACTGGTCGCCTGGGACAATGTCAGGTTCATCTCCAGCCAGCACAGCGCGAGCATCGGCCACCAGTTGTGTGCGCGCTTCCACTGCATCGGCAATTTGCGCAAGGCAGTCGGTGTCTGCGAACAGCCCCGCAAAGTCGCCTTCCCGTTCGAGTACGAAGCTGGTGTCGATATGTCGGATGGCGGCACCGGAAACTTTGAGTCCCGCCTTGCCTAGCACCCAAACTTGGGTCGCAAGATCGCCTAGATGGTAGTCTTTGACGCGGGCACTGCTTTTGACCTCGGCCATGTGCCAACCGTCGCGGCCATCCCTGGAAAGGACGTCCGCACGGATCAGGACGCCGTCGTGCTCGAATGTGGCTTCGAAAATTGGTCCGGGGTGACCTTCCTCGATCAGATGGCGAGTTGTCTCAACCGATACGTTGAGACCTTCGTCGGCATCGACCATGACGCCGTCGGGAAAAAGGCCGCATGCGATGTCGCCCACCGTGTGGCCCACGGCCATGCGGGCTTGTTGCTCCTCATCAACTTCACCGCGCTCGGGGGCATGCGTCTGTTGCCAGAGTCGGCGAGGACACTGCTCGAATGTGGTCAGCTTCGATTTCGAAAGACCAAAGCGCCGTACCTGAGAGGTTTGTACCGAAGTCACGCAGCTTTCTCCTTACCAATAAGGCGGGGTTCGCGGCTATGTTCCGGCAGACAAAACCCGACGGGTCCCTTCAGACCGTCGCCTCGCGCTTCGGCCTCTTCGCGAAGCCAGCGAACGAGTTGCCGTGGATCGCGTTCGCCAAGCAAATCGGCCCGAGCCGAAACTACGGCAAAATCGCCCGGAGTCTGATTGAGTGGCAGTGGTTCGCTGGCGGGCCAGACCACGCCGAAACGAGCAATGAACAGAGCTTCCGCCTGCCGCAGAGTCATTGCACGGAACGATACTCGCATCGTGAAGCGGCGCTGTGTTGCTGGATCGAGCCGGTCGAGGAGGTTTGTGGTGGCGACAAAAGGCGTTTCCAGGCTTTCCATTTGGCAGAGCATTTCGTTGACGAGCGTCACCTCCCAGCTTCGTTGCGCCTCATCACGGCGATACAGGAAGCCGTCAGCCTCGTCGATCAGGAGCATAGCACCGCGCCGCGCGGCCGATGCAAAGGCCGCCGCGATTTTCGCCTCCGTCTCCCCGACATAGGGACCAAGCAAGTCCGATCCGCGGCGAACTTCCACTTCAATACCGAGACGCTGAGCAAGATGGCGGGCGAAAGCGCTCTTGCCGGTGCCCGAGGGGCCGGCGAGCAACAGGCTCCAGCGGCGCGATGTGGCGGCGGTCAATCGTTCGGCCAACGTCGATAGGTCGACATCGGCTGCCGACAAGGTCGCATTGTAGGTGGCGTCGGGACTTGCCTCAGGTCGATGGCGTTGGCCCATTGCTTGCAAAACGCTTTCCACGGCGCGCTCCGCGTCTGCGATGCCGCCGCCTGAGAGGCTGGCAGCGCGCACTCCTGCGGCAATGATCGCGGCATTGGCAGGAAAGGCTGCCAATCGCTCGGCACCGCCAGCTACCAACGCCAGGCCGTCGGCTTCTGCGGCGCGCGCAGCGATCCGTCGGCGCACCGTTTGCGGCGGCTGCTCAAAACCGATGGCGAGCATCATCCGTCGTACAGCGGCGCGATCGAGATTATTGGGATCGTTGACGATCCAGATCGTGGGCACTTTCGGGTCTTCGATCAGGCGGTTCACGAACTGCTTGGATGCGTGGCGATCGCGGGCCAGTGAGAGAACGTCATCGGCTTCGTCGACAACTACGATGCGGTCGGTCCGTGTACTGCAAAGGCGGCGAAGCATGGCGAGGTGGCCAAGGCGTTCGTCGCGCTTGGGCTCTTCACCATCCTCGTCACCGACCAGCCCTGCAAAGCTCGCTCCTCGCCCGACTTGACGTGCTATCGCTCGAGCGAATTCGCTCTTGCCCGTACCCGGTTCTCCATACAGCATAATACTGACTGGGCGGCCGGCGCGAAGGATGTGTTCGGCAAGATCGCGCAGAGCGCCGAGATGCGCAAAATCTTCCCAGGCGAGGTTCGTTTCCTCACTTTCAGGGACGATGAACCGCTCGATGTCCTCACGGGTGTCGCCGTGAAGGTCAAGAACGCCTCGCAGAAGCGAACCTGTCCGGTAGTCGCCATCCTTATCGTCGCCGACCAGTCCCATGCCGACCAGTCGACCATGGCGCGAAAGACGCTGTTCTACCTCTCCCGCTCCAAGACCAGAGATCAACGCGACGGTGCGGATCGTCAGAAAGCGCTCTGGCAGGGCCGCCACATTGAGAAGTTGACGAAGCATGCGTCCTCGATACTGGAGTGCAAAGCTTGCGAGGATCGCGAGGTCGGTCGCGTCGAGGTCGAGGGTTGTGCAAAGCTGGGCCAGACGGCGGTGGTGCTCGGTTTCGGGGATGGGCCGAGATGCCAGACACTTGGCAACAGAGGTGATCTCCCGTGCGGTCGGGCGCTTGGTGTCTTTGACCATCTGCGCGATCGGCAAATCGAGGGAGGTCGCGGCAAAGCCAAGAACCTCCTCGACGATTGTCGGCGTCCTTGCCGCCTTGAGGGTCAAAAGGATGCGCGCCGCTACATGGGCAACGAGGGCCTCGTCGCCGTCGCCTTCAAGGCATGCGGGCTTTGCGGAAACAGTGCGGAGTTGGCGGATCGCCGATTCGATAAGAAGCTTTGTCATGTCGCGAATCCAACACATCAACACGACAAAATCTGTCACCCCCTGAAAGGCGCAGATTGCTTAAGGCAGTCTTCAGGGGAGCGAGGGGAAATCATCGCGACGCCAGGGATGCACCATTTCCGCCAGAACGGGCGGAGCAATGACCTCGACTGCGTCCCCCCAAGCGTAAAGATGCCAACACATCTCGACATGACCAGATGCCGAAAAGCGAACCAGGAGCGAGCCGTCATCGAGCGTTTCACTGCTTTGCTCGGGGTGGAACTGATAGCCTGCCGCGCGCTCGGCCGCATGAGGCGCAAACTTCCAGACAACCTCGCCGTGCTCGCTCGCATCGTAGTAGGAGCCAAATGCGCGATTGGCATAATCCTTGAGATTGAAGTCATCTGGCCAGGCAAAGCTCTCGGACAGAACTTCGGCGGCGACCATACTTTCGACCCGGAAATGCCGGATGTTTCCGTCCCGTTTGGCAGTGTCGATCGCGACGAGATAGCGTCGAGATCCCAACAAAAGCCCCAGCGGTTCAACGGTTCGCCAGCTGGCCTCGTCGTCCGCCCTACTGCGATAGCAGATGCGCAACCGGCAAGGTCCTTTTAGGGCATGTCCTATGGCGGCATCGACGTCGGGATTTTGTGTTGTGCGTGGTCCAGGACGAGCGGCAAAGCCCATAGCTTCGAGCACGGCTTCTTCGTCGGTTTCTAGGCGAGAGACGTGTTCTCCTGGAATAAGCGCACGGACTTTGCCGGCTAGGGCACGCAATTGCCCGGCTTCCGGACCAAGCCCTGCTCGTTCCAGCTCAAGCTCCGCCGCCGACAGGGATGCAAGTTCGTCCGCAGTTGGCGAGAGAAGATGGGCGACAGCCCGCGCCGGCAACCGCCAGTGTGCGCGACCGTCGTCGGCCACAAGCCGTTCAGTTGCCGGAAATGCCTCCTCGAGTGCCACAACCATGCGCTGGGCAGTGCGCCGCACACAGCCGAATTCGGATTCTATTTCGACGAGGCTGATCCCACGCCGTGTCGTTGCCAGCATAGCGAGTCGCAGCAGATCCACTGCCTTGCCAAATGACATCGAAGCCCCCCCACGACAGTTTTTGTCGTCCCTAAGTCCTACAAGCGAATCGTCGTCAATCAAGGAGATGTTTCGATGATTACCCAGCACGCGCAGGCCCGGATGCAGAGCCGTTCCATTCCGATCGAGGCAATCGACGCCTTGCTTACCTTTGGTGAGACTCGGCGGCACCGGGGTGCAGATATCTACTTTCTCGACCGCCGTGCTCGCTCGCGTATGCAACGGTCGCTTGCGCGCAACACGTTCAAGCAGCTCGAAAAATGCCTCGACGCCTATGTTGTGGTCGGCGATGGTGGCGACATCATCACAGCTGCGCACCGCCATCACCGCCTGAGGTTCTGAACCAGACTACATTACGCGACGCCAAGAAAGGGAATAAACATGGGGTTCATTTGCTCGACGTGCGGGCATCGTTCGACTTCTGCCTCCAGCGGGTCTTGTTCGCGGTCGCCTTCTCGTTCGCACATTTACATCGCCGAAGATCGCGCCGGATACATTTGCAAGTTCTGTGGGCATACCTCGGGCAGCGCGTCGAGCGGTTCATGCAACGCGAGCCCGTTCGCGGCTCACCAATATATTGCGCGCCACAGTGGCCGCTACACCTGCAAATATTGCGGGCACACGTCCTCCAGTGCCTCGGCCGGATCTTGCAACAAAAGCTCCAACAAAAAACACGAATACATGTGATAGTGGCAGGCGCTGACTGCCAACGGCAGCTCGATGGAATGTAGGGGAATGGGGCGTAATGAATAAAGTGGTTACCCTTTCTGCCGGGACTGGTGGGCTATGCCTCAAGCCGGTTCTAGGTATCGAGGGACGCTTTCTCGTTCCGGGCTACCAGCGCGGATATCGCTGGGGACGACCGGAAGTTGTCCAGTTGGTCAAAGACATTCGTGGCAATCTCCAACGCAGCTATTGCCTGCAACCAATTGTCGTGAAGGACACGGGGGAGGAATGGGAGCTTGTCGACGGCCAACAGCGGCTCACAACGCTCCACCTCCTAGTTAGGGCACTTGGCGGACGGCCTGGCTGGACACTGCGTTACGAGACGCGTGGGGAAAGTTCTGATTTCCTGGCCCAACCTGATGAGGAGCGCGCTCGCACGAACATCGACTTTCATCACATCTGGCAAGCCGAGCAGGCCATAAGGGAAGAAATCGCGTCCATCGAATCTGAAAACCGGGTCGCAATGCTCGACGCGCTGAGCAGCGGCGTTCGAGTGATCTGGTACGAAGCGCCAGCACACGTTTCGTCGATCGACTTGTTCACCCGGCTCAACAGCGGTCGCATCCCCCTGGACGATGCGGAATTGTTCAAGGCGCTCCTCCTTTCCCAAGCTTTGTCAGTTTCTGCTGGCAAAGCGGACGATGGGGAAAGTTCCCGGCAACTCAGAGCCAACGAACTGGCCGTCCAATGGGACATGATAGAGCGCGATCTGCGCCGTCCGGAGATTTGGGCGTTCTTAGCGGGCAACCGCTCCTGTGCCACCCACATTTCGCTACTGCTCGAGATCGTTACCGGTATCGCTCCGGGTGATGCGGCAGGCACATTCCGGGTCTTTGACGAACTGAGCAGGCGGGCCGAAGGCAACGCAGCATCGACTGTCTGGCGTGAGGTCGTTCAACTCTATGAGCGGATGCTCGGTTGGTACGCCGACCGTCGCCAGTATCACCGAATTGGGTTTCTAGTTGCACAGGCTGGTGCCGATGGCCGCGACAAGATGCTACGTGAAATTGCATCCCAAGCTGCGAGGCGCCGGCATTCGGATTTTGGTGTATGGCTTGAACGTGAAGTTCGTCGGCGGCTCAATGTCGCGCGATCCGAACTCGCCAGCCTCCGCTACGATACGGATCATGCCAAGATTCAGCGCCTTCTCCTATTGATGAACGTGGAGACGACGGCGAGAAACAAGCATGCTGAAGCGCGGTATCCCTTTGCGGCTCATCATGCTGACAGTTGGGAACTGGAGCACATTCACGCGCAGAATGCGCCAGAACTCAATACTGCGAGGCAGTGGGATGCATGGGTCAAGGTTCACGAAAACGCCGTTAAGGCCTTACCCGAAAACGAAGGCCGCGATACCATCTTGAAAAGCATTGAGCAGTGGCGAAAAGCTACCGAGACCGATGCCGCTGTCGGTGACGCATTCCGGGATCTGGCCCATGAAATTCTGACGTTTTTGGCTGGTGACGAAACAGCAAAATCTGACGACGAGGTCCACGGAATTGGCAATCTCGCGTTGCTTTCGAAAGCCGTGAACATTGGCTTGGGTAACAGCGCTTTCGAGGCCAAGCGGCAGAAAATAATCAGCTATGATCATGAAGGGGACTTCATTCCGGCATGCACACGGCACGTCTTCCTGAAGTATTACTCGGACGCCGATGCCTTGCAGCCGCATTTCTGGAGCGAGAGAGACCGCATAGCGTACCTCACGGAGATCGAAACGATTCTGAGTGAGTATCTTCGCGAGGAGGCGCAGGCATGAGCGTGATGAGTTTTGCCGCGCTTAGCCGCGGCCAGGATGAGGGTGGACTTGGGCTCACCGGCATACAAATTCCGATGATCCAGCGGGATTATGCGCAGGGCCGATCCGATCCGAAAGCGACCCGAATCCGCAATAATTTCATTGCTACGCTGACGGGGGCAGTGACGTCCAACGCTACTGGAGAACTGGCCCCAATCGGGCTTGATTTTGTATATGGCGATGTCCGTCAAGGCGTATTTCTGCCGCTCGACGGCCAGCAGCGCCTGACTGCGCTGTTCCTTCTGCACTGGTATCTAGCCGTCGGCTCCGGAGGGACAGACGCGCCTTGGCTGAATTTTGCTTATGAGACGCGAGCCAGCGCTCGCCAATTCTGTGAAGAATTGCGCAAGGTCGCCGCACTTGGTGTTCCCAGGGATGGCAAGCCAGATTTTTCCGGCCAGAAGCCGGCTGAGTGGATCAAAGACCAGAGCTGGTTCATGCCCGGTTGGAAGATCGAACCCACCATTTCCTCGATGCTTGTCGTTCTCGATTACATTGATGAATTGATGGCCAATGCCGATGCCACTGCTGCACTTGAGCGCCTGACCGATCGTGACCGGCCTGCCATTCATTTTCACGTCCTCAATCTCGCGGAAATGGGATTAGACGACGACATTTATGTGCGCATGAACTCGCGCGGAAAACCACTGACCGATTTCGAGATCTTCAAGGCGCGTTTCGGGGCAAAGCTTGAGCAATTTTCTCCTGCGAGGGCGCACGAATTCGCTCAGTTGATCGACGGGTCTTGGCTGGACATTTTTTGGGCGGCCCTGGCAAAGGGAACGGAAGAGCCGCCGACGGCCGCCGAAGTCGATGCCGCCATCCTTCGCTATATGCGGTATCTTGCGGATTTCGTCGATGCCCGGGAGGGCGGTCGCATTGCAGAAGGCGATAGCGAGGCAGATGTTTGCCTGCGCGTTTTTGGCGACGAAGCAAGCGACATTCGTCTGGACTGGCTGTTTCGCGCCTTCAATCTCTGGAGCGGTGTCGACGTTTCATCTTGGTTCGCAACAAATTTTCGGAATGCTCGTGACGAGGCGCTTGAAGCAGATGAACGCCTGCCGGTGTTTGACCCCGGTCAGCACGGAGCAAACCTGTTCATAGCTTGCTGCAGGGACTACAGCCCGGAACGACACAAGACCGAGTTTCCAACTCGCCTCGCTCTGTTGCTCCATGCCCTACTGATCGGCGAGTGCGCGACCGACGCTATAACCATGCAGCGGCTTCGAACTGTGCGGAATCTGGCCGATTGGTCGTTGGACGAAATCCGTCCTGAAAACATGGGTCGACTCATAGAGCAGACCGAACAAATCATGGCCGGCGTTCTGCCGGACAGTTCGGGCTTCAACGTCGCCCAAATGGAGGACGAGCGCCGGAAGGCCGAAGTCCTAGCCCAATGCCCTGATCTCGAAACAGCTTTGCACGCACTGGAAGATCATGATCTGCTGCGTGGACGACTGCTCGCGTTCAGCCTCGATTTTCAAACTCTGCCAATCCACGCGGCCGCATTTGCGCGCGCAATTGGCGCCGACATGGACCACGATGCCACAGCTGCAGCGTTACTGGCAGCGGACGACTATACTGATCGCGGCTACGTGGTGCGCAGACTGGTTCCCGCCAAACACCATGATCGGCGCTGGCGAGAAGTACTCACCTCCACACAGCCGCGCAGCGCACAATCTCCCGTTGCGAAGGCACTGCATGCCGTTTTGTCCGTCGTATCGCAATCCGTCGAAGCGCCGGAGCAAGCCCTGCGACATTCCCTGGCTCAGCCCTTCCTGGACGAGCGCTCCGTAGCCGAATGGTTCGACTGGCGATTTTACTTCACGTCCTATCCCTCGATGCGTGATTCAGCTCAAGGCTGCTATTCGCCGGCAAAGGTCGATGGCGTGGTTCGCATGGGTTATGTCGTGCGACGGCATCACAATGTGGAATGGGCTTACCGAGATACCGATCCATACTTGGATGCTGTTTGCGCCACGGTGGACGAAGCGTTCGCAGATCGGCTGGTTCGTGAACAGACGGAGCAGGTGGAAGCTGGACAATGGCTCCGTCTCGAAGGGATCGGCATCACGATTGCATCGCGCCAAGACGGATGGCGGATCTATGCGCCAGACGGGTATGCGGACGCTGCGGCCGTTCAATCGGTGTTTGCGGAGTTCGCGGTTGAGAGGATTATGAACGAGACCGAAACTGGTGAGAGTGTTGCCAGCTCGTTCTGGCTTATGCCCATCGCACAAACTGATGCGGTGCCAGACGGCATCGCCGCGCCCAGTGCCCGCGAAGTAAACTTGGTCGATCGCGAAGACAGAATTGCCCGAGCAGCTGATCTCATCATGGCCCTATTTGGCGTAACGATCGATGACGTTGGACCCGCAAATGGGGAAAGCGAAACACCGACCCAAGATATTATTCAATGCCCCTGACCACCGATAAAATCGAAGCGTTTGCAACGAGCTGGCGTGTTTGCCGTTCACGTCACAGTCTAGCCAGTCGTCTCACGACGTTTTCGGAGGAAACGCGCAGGCTGCTGCCTCAGATAAGAACCATGCCAACGATGGCGCAAGGCTTTGCGCTCGCTACCGAGCGGTTGGGCAGAGTATCGAATGAACTGAGGCGTTTGATCGCATCCCGGACGAACCGCGGAGACGGGATTAACATTTGGAATGCTGCTGGCCTTGGAACAGACGAGCGTCGCAATGTCGCGGTGCTGGCGCGACTGTGGATGCGGTCAAGCCTTGGCGATTTGGCGACGCAATTTCTGTCGGCATTTCTGAAGCGCGTCGAAGGCACCGAAAACATATCACTTGAGGGTGGATACCATGTCCATACCGAGTTTCTGCCCATGAGCGACGCCGCGCACCGGGTTGACCTGGTCATCGAAACTGAAGCGACCATCATCGCATTGGAAGCAAAGATTCGGGCACCAGCGGACAAGGACCAGCTAGCTCGCTACGATCGCGAATTGAAAGAACGCGCACGCCAAAAGGGCACGCATTTGTTGATTTATCTTGGCCCTAGGCTGCTTGAAAACTCTTGCGCGCACGTGGCGACTTGGAACGCAGTTGCGGCTGCGGCGCGCGAAGTGGCGCAGTCTGCTGACGGAAGCACAAGGCGATTGTTGCGCGACTTTGCCGATCACATCTCAACGTTCAGGAGTTGACCTATGGATGATAACAACGAACTCAGCGCCAGCGTCGTTCGGAATCTCGATGTCGTTGAAGCTGCTACTAGACACCTTGTCGCTGTCGAAGAGCGATTGCTTAGCGTGATCATGGCCTATTTGGACAGCGAGTGTTCTGACATTGGTTGGCGTTTGGCTGGGCGAGACGTTGATGCAGATAACTCTGGATTCGACGACAACTCATTTTTTCCACCGAGCTGGGCCAGCGAAGACGATGGAGAGGGTGCAGACTTCCTTTTCGAAATTTGCGCCGAGGGTCCAGCCTGTGGAGATCTTAATTGGATCACGTGCCTCACGCGAGCGATGGGCAACGACGGGGAAACGGTCATACAGGCGAATTTTCAGAATTTTCTCGGAAAGAATAAAAACAAGAAATTCCTAGCCCGCCCGGACATTCGTAACGCGATTGCCGCTCTGAATTTTGAAAACAATGGAATCAATGTTCAGCGTCGTTTTGCCGTTGATCGAGAATTACTTGCAAAAGCTTTCGATGATGATGACGGTCAAGACATTAATGCAGGATTTCGTGCAGCACTTATGCCTATAGGCCAGGAACTTCGCGAAATTGCAAACAAATTCAAGGAGTGGGATGCACTAAGAGCCAAAGCGGTTGCCCTTGCGAACGAGTGAATTGCTTTGTCTCAGCGCGCCACTCCATTTTCCATCCTGAGCTATGTGAAGATCAACTGCGAACCAAGTGATAGCGGCCATCCTTTCGCGCACCGACAAAGTGGAGAAAATTGCTGGCGCATAGACCTGCAATATCGCGCCGCGCCGACTTGATGCTCACGTCTCACGCCGCAATTCTTACTTAGGGTTCAGACCAGGATTCTTAGGTATCGCATTGTGGTCGGCCGAGATGCTGCGTCGGGCCGCACGCGCATCAGCACTGTCGAAAGCGCGCAGCCGCTCAGTCCGCTGTACGTGTGCCACCCGGATAGACTCCAGTATCGAAATGACCTCCGACGCGATGGTGCCTGTGGTCGCGCACTCGTCACGCAATTTTTGCATGCGTTCCTCAGCTCCCGCAAGGCGGTTGATCTCGGGTTGAAGGGCGGCATAGTCCTCAAGAACCTTGGTGCGGGTTTGCCCAGCGGCGATCAACTCGCGTCGCCTTGTGCGACTCTGCTTCAATTCGGCGATTAGATCGCCGCACTCGCTTAACTCCGTAAACACCCGATCTCGCGCGCGCTTGGCGTCCTCGATTGCGCGGGATGCCTGATCGGCGTCGCGCTTCGCCGACTCAAGATCTGAGTGGCTGAAGAAAAATAGAGATCGTTCAGGAATTGGTTTTCCCCGCTTCCCGTATATCGGAATCTGCGACTTTGAACGATTATGCCAGGATGAGATCCGCGCCTTAGCGTCGTTCATTTCATCATACGCTTCATTGACCGCCCGCTTCGCAGCCGCCATTCTAGCCTTTAGCTCGTCCAAATCAGCGTAGGCGTTGTCCAGTTCACCCTTGTGGTCGCGAACCAAGATAGCGTGGTCCGCTTGCAATGCTACCGCTCTGGCGCTCAGCACGGCGAGACTCGCCCGGTTCGCGCGCATAGGAGCGTCGAACCGCCGCTCAAGCTCAACTCCAAGACGCTCATGGGCATCACTCAATGCCGCTTCGAGATCGTCAGTTGGAAAGGCCGATTCAGCATCCGACATCTCTTTGCGTCGGGCCTGACGATCATTGAGACGGAAACGAAACTCGTTCCGAGCTGACGTTAACAGGTCGGCAAGCCAATTCATCGACCTACCAGCCCAGCGCCCTGAGCGCCTGCACCACCTGGGGGCGCATCTGCCACTCGAAATGAACGGTCTCCATATTTCGCGACAGTGCCTCTAATATGGATGTGTCGGGATACTCGGTGTCCATGGAGGTGTCCCTTGCGATCGCACAGGTCCAGATCTCGGTCCCATCCTCCCTGCGCGGTGGAATGAACCTGATTTCATCCGCAACGCGTTGTCCTAGTTTGCCATAGTGGAGGTTGGCTCCTTCGTAACCGGAATAGCCGGCAGCTTCCGCCAATTTTGTAGCCGAGATGAGATGATCTGGGGCAGCTAAGTGCGCGCGAAGCATAGCAATGTAGCTGTCGGGCATGTCCGGCAGCAGGTGCCTGAACGCACGCTCATAAACGCTGGCCGACGGCGCCCCCTCTGTATCGCACTCTGACAAGGCCAGCTGCTCCATCCGGTCCAACTCGCTTTTAAGAGCAGTGACTGCTTCTTCTCGAGTGGAGCCCGCTGCCTTCGCGACGATAGTTTTGTGCAGAATAGCGTTGGCCGCCCAAGCACCGGCCAACGGACCAGATTTGATTTCATAGCGGCCGTGCTTCTCAGTAATAAAAGCCATTTGGCTATGCTCTCCAATGGTTCTGCCAGCAACTTACGGGATCCAACCGCAAAATCCACCGGGTGCCGACGCGCCACTGCATTAATCGGTCGATCAACTCGCGGTAATGAGCAAGTTGGACGCATGGCAATTCAAGCATCGCCACAAGCATAGCGATCTCACCGCTTCTCCCGGAAGTCCCAGAGTGGAATGCCCATCTTGCGGGCCTTGTCAGCCAAGTTGTCCTGAATGCCGGTGCCGGGAAAGATGATCATGCCCACTGGCAATGCTTCGAGCATGCGATCGTTGCGCTTGAACGGAGCAGCCTTCTTGTGGCGGTTCCAATCAGGCCGGAAGGCGACCTGCGGCACGCGGCGCGTATCGGCCCAGCAGGCAGCGGCGCGTTCGGCACCAGTGGGCGTGGCGCCATGCAGCAGAACCATGTCGGCATGACGCGCATGAACCCGGTCGAGGACATCCCAGATAGCCGAGTGATCGTTGCATTCGGGGCCACCGGTGAAAGCGATACGGGTGCCTTCGGGCAACAGCACACGGGCATTTTCTCTGGCGCGTTTGTCGAGAAAGTCGCGGCTGTCGATGATGGCTGAGGTCATGGCCTTGCGGTTAACGCGGGATCCGGTGCGAGGCGTCCAGGCCTTGCGAGCGTGGATGCGGAATTGATCGGCGGCGGCTTCGCGGAAGAATTCCATCGTGTCGCGGCGTTCGATGAGTGAGATTCCCTCGGCGATCTGGCGCTCAAGTTCGACCGAGCGCACTTCGCTGCCATCCTGTTCGCGTTGAAGGCGTTTTTGCGCCTGTTCATTGTCGTCAAGATCGCGTTCGACCCGCTCGCCGGCGCGGTGGAAGATGTTGACGACGTTCCAGAGCAGGTCTTCGAGATCGGGTTCAATGCGGGTGTCGATCAAAGCTGAGACAAGCCCGTCGAACATGTCGGCGACTGCGCCACCGGCAAGGCGGGCATCGGGGAGCGGTCTGCCATCGGGCTCGTCCTCGAAGGGCCGATAGCCATAGAGTTGCATTTCCTGGAGGAGATAGGCGGTTGAGCCGAGTTCGGGGGTGGTGTCTTCAAGGGGAAGATCTGGGGCGCTTGCCATGATGGTCTCCGTGTCCTGAGCCGCGCCTCTCGCGGCCTTCGTGGCGACGACCAGCGGCGGCGGGCATGGGCCTGCACCGCGCCGAAGCGCGCGGCCGAAGTGTCAGCGGAGGATGGCGAAGCAAGGCTATTTTGTTTCGCGATGCAAAGGGGCGCAGCCCCGGCGGAAAATAGCCGCCGCGTAGCCATTGCGGTGCCCGTGTCCGCTGCCGCAGTCGCCCCCTCCCGAAGGCCGAGGGCGTGGCGACCTTCAAGGACCGGGAGAGGTGGCCATGCGCCCCACTGCCCCGGAAAATCCCCCGCTTACCGGCCAGCTTCGCTCATTCTTTGAGAAACCGCAAGGCATCGGCGGCGCTGAGCTGCACCCGGATGGCCGCTGCCAAGCGCTCGTGGCCATAGGCGGTAAGGTCGCTGTTGAAATCGTCGAGCCGGGGTTCAAGCGGTATAACGGCAATGCCCAACGGGTCGCAGCGCTCGATCAAGGTCGACAATGCCGTTGCCCCGGCGGGATCATCATCGCGCGCGACATAGAGGCAGCGCAGCGCAGCAGGGAACTGGATGGCAGCGAGGTGGGCGGCCGATAGTCCTGCGATCATGGGCATGGATGGCATCACCTGCCGCAACGACAGCAGGGTTTCGAGGCCTTCACCGGCAACCATGACACCGTCCGCTTTGCCGAACCGGACGCCCGAGCCGACCAAGTGCCCCATGGCGCGTCGTGGATAAGCGACAGCGGCTTTGTCGTGGGATTGCGGATCGAGCCAAGTGCGGTGAACCCCCGTGATAGTGCCCTCATTGTCGGTGACTGCAGCGATCATGGCGGGCCATGCCTCCCGCACACCAGGGACATCATCTTCAGCAGGCCGATAGTAGCAGCGCGGATGGAAACGCAGCTGATCAATGCCGGACAGATCGATGATCGACCGGCGACCAAGATAACGCGCTGCGATGCTGTTCGTGATCGGCTTTGAGGCGGCCCATAGGCGCCGTGCGGCTTCTGGTGTGCCGGTCGGCGCTTTGCGTATGGTCGGGTTTCGGGGTTTGGACTCATCAGGCGGTGGCAGGCTCAGGAATTGGCGGGCTTCATCAAGTGTCTCGCGCATGGTCCGGTGGGCGCAACTTGCCGCGATGATGTCGAGAAGATCGCCATGGTCGCCGCTTTGCGCGTCTGTCCATTTGCCCGCACCTCCCCGGCTTTCGGCTGTTGCTGACAATCGGACGTAGAGACTGCGACCCGGCGAATTGTGAACATCGCCGACCAGCCAGTAGCGGCCTTCTCGGCGACCATTGGACAAGTAACGGCGGCAAACCGCCTCGGCTGAGGCGGCAAGGCGGCGGGCGATATCGGTGGCGGGACTGTCCATTCCGGGCTCCTTCAGGCGGCTTTGCGTGCCGCGATCCGCTGAATCGGAAACCGGTCCAGCAGCTTGGCGAGCACGTCCACCCCGACAGCCCCTGTCGGTATGTAGAGCTTGAGTTTCCACGAGACGATCTCGGAGATCAAGCCCATTGCCTTCAATCGCTCGATGCCAAGATCGTTGAAGCCGGTCAGTTCGATCCGCCAGTCATTCATGGCGCGGACGCGGGCGAGCGTTTGATTTTCGGCCAGATGCAATTTGGCATCTCCGGCACACAGCATCGCCCAAGCATCGGCAGGCACGACGGACGCCGTGTCCTGCTCAATCACCGTCGCGACCCAGGCGGGCGAAACCTTGCGGCCGATGACGCGCTCGCCGGCATCGGTTTGCAGGCGGTAGACGCGGGTCGATTCATTGGGGAGCCGCCGCCAGATCGGCAGCAGCAGGCCTGAAACCATGTGCAGGGTCGAGGTTTCGAACTCGGGCAAGTCGGCAAGTTCGGTCTGCCAGACTTCGCTGAACCGCTCACGGTTCACCGGCTCCCAATGACTGGTCGCGAACGCCTCCGCGAGGATATTGGTCGCCTCCAAGGGGCGGACGAGGCGGATGCGCGGGTGAATGCCCCCATCATCGTCGATCAGACTGCGCGCGCGCAATTTGACTGCCGCGCGCCCGGAGCGGGTGTTGATCACGAGTTCGGCATCGCGATCCACTGCCATGGCCAGCGCCCTCTCGAGCACAACCGGCTCGATCCGGTCTTTGCGTTCGATGGTCAGGAGGTGGGTCACCGCTCCGGTCCCGGGATGGGTGTAGATGGTCTTGCGGTCGGAGACCGAGAAGCTTTCGGCACGCAGGGTTTCGAGGCCCATTTCATAGGTGCCGCTGGCGATCGCGCCTTCGACCCGGGCTGTCAGCAGACCCTCGAAGGCCTCGAACAAGATGTTCTGCAAGGAAATGTTGAGCGCCAGCATCCGGTTGAGGAAGGTCGTGATGGGCGGAAGCTCGTCCTTGAGCCCGCCGTCACTGTCGAGCAGCGACAGTCCGGTGGCCGTTTCGAATTGCCCGAGCGAACAGCCATCGATCTTGCCGCGCACCAGCAATTGGTAAAGCTGACGCAGGGCATCGCGGGCATAGAAGGATTCCAGATTGTCGCTGGCGCTGAACATGTTCTGGCCGCCGGTTTGCCGCTGGCCGCGCGTGATCGCTCCGAGACTGTCGAGCCTTCGGGCGATCGTCGAGATGAAGCGCTTCTGCGCCTTCACGTCGGTCGATACCGGGCGGAACAGCGGTGGCTGCTTCTGATTGGTGCGGTTGGTGCGGCCAAAGCCCTGAATGGCGGTGTCGGCCTTCCAGCCTGCTTCGAGCAGGTAGTGGACGCGGCGGCGATGGTTCTTCACGCCAAGGTCGGCATGATAGGACCTGCCCGTGCCGCCAGCCTCGGAGAAGACGAGGATGTGCTTCTTGTCATCCATGAACGCATGGGTTTCAGCGATGTTGGCAGAGGCTGGCCGGTTCTCGACAGCAAAGCGGACTGAACCATCGCTGTTGGCGCGGGGCACAATACGACGGGAACGTCCGGTCACCTCGGCAACCGCATCGCTCCCGAAATACTGGACAATCTGGTCAAGCGCGCCGGGCACAGGCGGCAAAGCGGCAAGCCGCTCGAGCATCGCATCACGGGCACGGCAGGCTTCGCGATTGAGGATGGGGTTGCCATCCGCGTCGAATGCGGGCCGCGACGCGAGATTGCCCTCGCTGTCGGTGAACGGCTCATAGAGCTGCACAGGAAAACTGTGCGCGAGATAGTCGAGCACATATTCTTTGCAGTCGCAGTTTATGTCGAGCGTGGCGGCAGGAGGCGCAGGTTTCCTTCGGTTTTCCATGATTTCACTCCAGATAATATATGAGGATC
>Ga0207914_100315_pt1 | contig 21618 bp, 30 predicted proteins | sample DeeseametaMP2497_FD_184171 | JGI IMG/M metagenome (GOLD analysis project Ga0207914, IMG submission 184171) | Marine microbial communities from East of Antigua and Barbuda, Atlantic Ocean - MP2497 (SPAdes) | ecosystem: Environmental > Aquatic > Marine > Oceanic | place: East of Antigua and... | reverse complement strand
TCGTGCGCCGGGCTGGTGCCGGTGATGGCGCTGGCCACCCAGACCGGCTTGTCCGACCTGATCGCGGGCAAGGTTCGTATCACCGAACCGCGGATCACGTCCGGTGCGGCCAACCCGGCGCCGAAGCTCACGACCGTGGTCGCCGGGATGTGCGCCGGTGCGGATAGCATCGAGGACCTCGACATCGTGCGTTCCGGTGGAATGAAGTCCCTCTTCGGCGGGGTGTATGCACCCTCGACCATTGGAACACTGCTGCGGGAGTTCACCTTCGGGCATGCCCGCCAACTCGAATCAGTGCTGCGTGAGCATCTGGCCGGACTGTGCGAGCGGGTTGCGTTGCTGCCCGGCGCCGAGGGGCGGGCGTTCGTCGACATCGACTCGCTACTGCGGCCGGTCTACGGTCACGCCAAACAAGGCGCCTCTTACGGACACACCAAGATCGCCGGGAAGCAGATCCTGCGCAAGGGCCTGTCGCCGTTGGTCACCACCATCAGCACCGCACACAGTGCCCCAGTGATCGCCGGAGCCCGGTTGCGGGCGGGCAAGACCAACTCCGGCAAGGGTGCGGCCCGGATGATCGCCCAAGCGGTCGCCACCGCGCGTGCCAGCGGAGTCACCGGGCAGATCCTGGTGCGTGCTGACTCGGCCTACGGCAACAGCACCGTCGTGAATGCCTGCCGTCGGGCCGGTGCCCGCTTCTCGCTGGTGCTGACCAAGACCCGCGCTGTCGCCGCGGCCATCGCGTCGATCCCCGAGAACGCCTGGATCCCCGTCAACTATCCCGGCGCAGTACGTGACCCCGACAGCGGAGCCTGGATCTCCGACGCCGAAGTCGCCGAAACCACCTACACCGCCTTCACCTCTACCAAGACCCCGATCACAGCACGGTTGATCGTGCGCCGGGTCAAAGACGCCCGATTCCCCGATGCGCTGTTCCCGGTGTGGCGGTATCACCCGTTCTTCACCGACACTGACGAACCCGTCGATGCCGGCGACATCACCCATCGCCGCCACGCGATCATCGAAACCGTGTTCGCCGACCTCATCCACGGACCTTTGGCACACATGCCCTCGGGGCGGTTCGGCGCCAATTCGGCCTGGATCTTGTGTGCTGCGCTCGCCCACAACCTGCTGCGCGCCGCCGGCGTGCTCGCCGGGGGTGTCCATGCAGTCGCTCGGGGAGCCACACTGCGCCGCAAGATCGTCAATGTCCCAGCCCGGCTGGCCCGGCCCCAACGCCGACCCATCCTGCACCTACCAACACACTGGCCGTGGGCACAGCAGTGGCTCACATTGTGGCGCAACACCATCGGCTGCAGCCCACCAGCTGCTACGACCCCCTGACCACCCGCCGCAAGGCCCGACCGGAGCACCATAGGAAAGCTGGGCAGACCAGCAGCTCCACGCTGCACACAACCGGGAAGCACAGCACAATCAGTCCCGAACCACCTCAACCGGGTCGATCCACGGATCGAGGCTTAGCGGGGCCACTATTGACGCCTATCGAGACCTCGACGCACGCGTTGCGTCAGACCTGGCAGCCGCCGCCCAATCCGACACCCTGGTCGGCGCTCACCTCGACCACGCGGCCACCGCGGTGCGAGCTGGCGCGACCCGACTCGACGCGCTCATTGAGGAGAACAACGTGACGATGACCGCTGCGCAACGTGCCCGCACCCCCGCCGAGGAGGCCGTGATCCTGCGGACGCTGCGCTCACAGGTCGACCGCACGCAGCAGATCGTCACCGCCACCGGACAGCAAGGATCCGGTCTCGCGACAGGCATCCAGTCCGTTGACTATCAGACGAGCCCTCCACCTCAGCCCCCGCCACCGCCAGTGCCTCCCACGCCCGCCCCGTCGCCACTGCAGGGTGTTCCGGACCCACTCCGGGACTTCACCGACCATCAGCTGCGCGGCGAGGCGATCCCAAACCCGCCGGCCCCAGACGTCACCGCGGACCAACTCCGCATCGCCCTGATGCAGCAGCGCATCGACTACAACGACTTCGCGCGGTGGTTCAACGAGACCTACGGCGGCACCACCAGCCCCGAAGAATTGCTCAAACGGATCGCCGCATTCGAGGCCGCCACCCTCGGTTTGGGCGGGAGTCTGGCCACGCTGCCAGAAGGGATCCCGCTGACCGTGGGTGCAGGTATCGCGTGGCTGATCGCTGGCTATGACCTCGTCTCTGCTGACCCGGGGAGTGCTCGGGTCCCTGAGCTGGGACGATGAGTTCCATGGCGGACAGCAACCAATATTGGTCTCGACGAGCGGGACTGTTGGTCGTTCTCGGCGCGGGGATGGCGCTCTTTGCTTTAACGCTGGCCTACTACGAGTCGTCAACGCTCACTTGGCTGCTCTTAGCAGCAAGCGGGTTCATCACCGTCTACAGCGTGTACCTGTTGCTGCGGGACCGACGTAGCCCGTCCAACCGGTCGAACCCCTCCTGACCTGGCCGAATGCGCGCACGAACAGCCTCGACGGGCCACCGACACTGGGATCAGCCTCAGTGGCAGTTCGGCCCACTCATCTCGCGCCCCGCACCCGGATCTGCGCCGTTGTCGGGCATGGTGGCCGACATGACCACATCTGATCCGATCACCGCCGCCGACCCCGCCGCGATCCGCTCCGCAGCCGACGCCCTGGCCGCGCTGCGTGGGCCGATCACGTCGGCGCTGGACGATGCGCAGGCCGAGCTCACCGCTGCGCAGGCTCAGCCCCTGCCGCCCGGCACCCGTCCGTCTCCGGCTCTGGCTGCTCTAGCCGAGATGGTGCCGGCGATGGCCGCAGAGGCTGCCACGGTGGCCGACGATCTGGACCGCATCGCCGACGAGCTGAGGCACGATGCAGACGATGCTGAGGCAGTTGAGGGGGAGGGCCAGCCGTGACCGTGCTCGCGCGGACCGCTGCGCTCGCTGCCGCCGGTGTGCTGCTGGCTGGCTGCGGGTCGACCGCGGTCGAGGCGCCGATACCCGAGCCGAGCCGAGATCTGAAAGCCGGCGCGGTCCCGGCCAGCTCGCCGGCACCCGTGGAGGAGCCGTCCCGCTGGTTGGATGTGACCGGTCAAGGCGTCGAGCGCCAGCGCGACAGTTTGGATCGCGCACAGTTCGCTTCGACGCCGCAGCCGGGGGTTCAGGTACTGCACGCTGTCAACGCCGAGGGGGATCTGAAGATCTGCACCATCACCGCGGTCGTTGGTCGCGGCAGCACCGGACAGACCGGCTACGTGACGGCCGGTCACTGTGGCATCGGTCCGTACGCCGCTGAACAGTACATTCAGACGAGCCGCGCAGGTGCGCCGGAGCTGCTCGGCGTTGTGACCGGCGCCGAGGATGACGATGCCGGTGTGGACAGCGCTGTGATCTGGACGGACAGAGACATGGATCCGGCGGCGACCAGCATCGCTGGTTTCCCGATCGGGGGACTGATGGCCGAGGCTGATGTGCGCGAGTTGCCGGTGGGGACGCCGATATGTCTCGATGGCGCGATCAGTGGTCTGGTATGCGCAGACCTGGTCAACGGCGACGATCACCGCCGTATCCGGTTCGCGGCGGCTGCGGTCGAAGGTGATTCCGGTGCACCGGTTTTCGTCGTTGAGAGGGAAAGGCGGCAAACCACTGTGATCGGGATTCTTGAGGGCGGCAACGGGCTCACCAGCACCGCGACCTACATCGACGCAGCCCTGCAGCGCCTCGGGGCTCGGCTGGTCACCGACGCCGGCTGATCGCGCCGCACAGGGCTGCTGTCGGACTTCAGTGGCACCCTTGACTCATGGCTGAGCCGAATTTCGACGGCATTGATTCACTCGACGGCATCGACGTCGACGCGTTGAGTCGCGGCGTCAGTGGTGCGGTGACCGGCCTTTTCCCGGTGACCGCGGAGCTGACGGCGACCGCGGCTGGCGAGACTGTCGACGTGGTGCATGAGCGGCTGGTGCAGACCCGCCAGGATCTGGACGCGACCGCGACGGATCTGGCGCGGGTCGCCGAGGCGATTCGGATTCTGCGTGAGGCGCGTGATGCGTGGCGCCGGGATGCGCCGCGCGACGCTGAGATCGACGCGGCACGTCAACGGTGGGCGGATGCGCGGCAGGCGCTGATCGACGCCGCCGACGATGGCACCGCTGCGGTGGCTGCCCAGCGGCGGTGCGAGGCCGCGCTGCGTGACCTGCAGGCCCTGGAGGAGAAGCGCGACGCCGCGGATAACGCCCTGAAATCTGCGCTTGAGCGCGCGAAAGGCAAGCTGCCGGAGCGAGACAGCGACTTTGACGGCGACAGCCGTAAGCGGCTCCCCGCCCCCAACGCCCCAGCACCCGACGCCCCCGCTCCTTCCGGTCCCCGTCCGGCCCCCGCTCCGCCGCGCACTCCGCCCGCCGCCGTCACTCCGCCGCCCGCCGCCCCCGCCCCGTCCGCCGGCTCCGGCTCTGACTCGCAGGCCGCGCTGGCCAATCTGCTCGCGCAGATCCAGCGGAGCTCGCCGGTCCAGGCGCAGCCCCAGCACCCCGCCGCTCAGCAGCAGCCACAGGCCCCGGCTTCGCAGGCGGCTCCGCTCAGCTCCGCGCCGGTCTCCCAGCCGCGCAAAAACAACGCGATCGACTCCCGTGACGTGGACCGGCTGATCGACGACAAGGCGGGCGACGCACCCACGGCGGTCGGCCTCGGCCTCGGCTCCACCGGCCCGACGGTCACCCCGTCGCCGGCGCCGACGATTCCGCCGAGCGCGCCCCCGCCGGCGACGAACCCAGGCACGAGCCGTGAGGGGTTGTCCACGTCTACGCCCACGAACGGCCGCAGCGGTGTGGAGGCCGGCGCGTTCGATTCGCCGCAGACCAAGACGTCCTCAGCCGGGCCCACCGCGACGGCTGCGGAGACCGGCACCGGCACCCGGCCGGGAGCCGGGATGGGGCATGGAGCCCCGCTGATCCCGCCGGTGGGAGGCATCGGCAGCGGGGGCGCTGGCGGGATGTCGCCGCGGGAGTCGCGGGATGCGCCGCGGGTGTACAACCCCGAGGATCAGCAGGACGGGTCGGGGCCGGACGTGGTGCGCGGCGGGACGATCGCGCAGAGACGGCCAGACTCAGCTGCGTAGCATGGTTTTTCGCGAGTATGAGTGACCGTCGCATGCGTGACGACGACGCCGTCTCTACCCCGCAGAAGCGGCGCAACAGCGAGCCGCGGTCAGGTGCAGGTGAACGCCCCAGTGCGGAGTCCGTGCAGAGCGGGGAGACCGGCTCCGAGCGCGCCACGCGGTCCGGTGCCGGTTCCGGGTCGGCGGACAGCTCCGGTTCAGCCTCGCGCAGCGACGAGTAGCCCGTTTCCACGGCCGACACCCCGATCCCCCGGCGGTCGGTTCGGCAGCTTGTCAACTGGCACTGGGCCGGGCGCCGCCGCGGTCGAATACCCGCAGACGGAACTAGCATTCGCAGCGGTGTATCGGTTCGCGGCGGAGAGGTGGGGGCACTGGCCATGGTGGGCGAGAGCGGCGCATGGGCGCGCGTTTCTGGTTGGCAGGCGATGGGGCTGTGTCTGGCCGCGGTGGGGCTTCAGGGGCTCAGCGGGTTGGGTGGGCTGCTGGGCGTGGCGTTGTTCGCGCCGATCGTCTTCGCCCTGGTGCGTCTGCGCCGGCACGCCCCCGGCGCGGTGTCCACGCCGGGAATGGTCGGTGCGGTGCTCGGGGCACGGACCGCGGCGGTGGCGGCCATCGTCCAGATCACCGCGTACGTCGCGCTCACAGTAACTGCCGCCCAAGCGATCGTCATTCCGTGGCTGCGCATCGACTCAAGCCCAGACCCGATGGGCGGGGCGGTATTCGACAAGTCGCAGTGGACGCTGATGGCGCTGGTGGTGATCGTCGTCGCCGCGGTCATGGTCTTCGGTCTACCGACACTGGTGACCGCCACGATGGTCGCGATCATCGCCGTTGTCGGACTGTTGACCTACTTCTACTTCTCGCTGGCGATCGTGACGACCTACCTCAGCGCAGGCGTATCGATGTCGGAACCACGCTACGATCCCGCTCCCGCAACGGGTCTGCAAGCCACGGCTGCCCTGATCGTGCTCGCCGCCGGGATGACGGGGTTCGAGGTGGTGACCACCCGCCGGCGCCGCGGCGGCGCTTCGGCCTGGCCCATGGGGGGCGCACTGGTCGTCGTGGGCGCGTGCGCCGGTCTGGGATCGTGGGCCGCTCAGCTCGGCCCTGGTGGTTTCGGCCCCTTCGACGAGCCTTTTCTCTGGCAGGCCGCCGAGGAGCTGTACGGGTCGACCGGAACTGCTCTGCTGAACAGCGCCGCGATCATGCTTGCGACGGCGGGCATGTTGGCGATGCTGTGGGGAATCCGCAACCTCACCGAACAGACGGGCACGACGTGGTCCCCGAGGCTGGTCCAGGCCGGCGTGCTGGCCGCGACGGTGGCGCTCGCGGTGATCGTCACGCAACTGCAGTGGCAGTTCGGCCACGTGGGCTCCCTGCTGCTCATCGCCCTCTACGCGATCGTGTTCATCGCCAGCGCCCGTGTCCCCGGCGACAGCCTCACCATCTGGTGGCTGCGCATCGTGTTGCCCGTCGTGTTGGTGGCGGTGGTGACGATCCCGCTGGCCGACAGCGCGTTTTCGATGTCGTCGCTGATACCCGTCGCAATCACCGCGGCCGTCCTGCTCGTCGCCGCCATCGCAGCTGCGGTCGGGATCCCGGCCAAAAGAACACGCGTCGAGACCGCTCGCAGCTGATCGCAGCGTGCGTAGGAGGCATCGTCCAGCCCGCTGTTCGCCGGCTCAAGTTCGACGCGGCTTCGCAGGCCATAACCAGTCGCACCTCCTAGAATCGCACCGGATTGGCAGAGCCGACGGAGGTGCGATGAGAACGCTGGGTGTGGCCGCTGGGGCGGCGGCGGCGGTGCTGGTCGTCGGGTTGGCGGTGTTGCTGATCGGCATACGGTTCAAGCTCGGGCCCGTGCTCGATGTGGTCCGCCGGTTCAACAAGCGCGTGACCAATCCGGGTGTGCTCCGAACCGCCGGGTCCACGCAGTCTCGGAACTCGTTGATCCGCCATACCGGGCGGCGGTCCGGTCGCAGCTACGACACTCCCGTCGGCGTCATACCCACAGAGACCGGGTTTTTGATCGCGTTGCCCTACGGACCCCGTGCCGATTGGGTTCGCAACATTCTGGCGTCCGGTTCGGCGACCGTGTTGACCCAGGGCGTATCGGTTGACGTCGACCGTCCGGCCCTGGTCGCCACCACCGACGTCGCCGAGCTGCTGCCGCCCGGCCAGCTGCGAACGCTTCGCCTCTTCGGGGTGACGAACTGCCTGCAGCTGCGGCGGGCCGGCCAGCACGTGTGAGCGGCAGTCCTCGGCGGTGCTGCGGAGCCGTGTCAGCGCTCGACTAGCTTCCCGGTCCCTGCATCTCGGTCTGGCCGGGCTCCGGTGGGCCGTCGTCGGCCGGTCCCTGCATCTCGGTCTGCCCCGGTTCCGGTGGTGCATCGCCCGTGCCCTGCATCTCGGTCTGCCCGGGCTCGATCGGAGCGTCTCCCTCCGGGTAGTCGCCGGCGCCGTGGTTGGGGTTGGTGCAGATCGTGCCTTCGCACGGCACCATCGAGCCGTCGCCGTTGGGGTTGGGCATCATCGACACGCTGGTCGTCGGCGTGATGTCCGGCGCCGGGATGCCCGGGGTGGACTGCGGGGTCGAACCGCTCGGGTTGGAGGTGGTCGCGCCGGCCGGCGGCGTCGTGGCCGGCTCCTCCGACGATCCCGAGCTACACCCCACCACCACCACAGTCGCGGTGATCGCGGCGAATCCGGCGGTCAACAGTCTGGTGGTCTGCATGGGTCGCCACGCTAACAAAGGCGGTCGGTCAGCGCCGCACGGTCTCGTAGCTCAGCGGTGCAGCACAGCCGAGAGCTGCGCCCGTGTTTGAGTCGAGAGCTGGTAGCGCGCGGCGATTCCCTCAACGTCGACATGGGCGGTGAGAGTGAGGATTTCGATTCCGACGGGTGACCCGGCTGAGTCGAGGTCGATGAGCACGCTTGTGCTGAACTGCTCGGTGCGCGCCACGGGAGCCTCGCGCAGCGTCACGTAGCCGGCATCGGCCGTGGTGTCGATGTCGAGAACGGGCGTCATTGACACCTCCTCAAACTGACCTCGTGGGTCCGATCATCGCGCGCAGTGTAATCGGGCAGCGGCAATCACGCCGTTGTGCAGTTCTGTTGGCGCCCTGTACGGATCTCGGCGGGGTCTGTCGTTATTGCCCCGCAGTCGATGCAGACCGCCCCCAGCGGTGCGGCCGTTATGGAATGAACGTCACCGGCGGGTGCGAGCCGTGCACCGTACTCCATCCCCAATGCGCAGCGGCTCACGATCAGGATCTCTGATTCGATTCCGGCGTTGTTCGCGTTGTCGTACAACTCGCGGGCGTTGGCAGCGCATTTCGATGCGGTGGCGGGTCCGGCGAAGTAGTGGCCGATGTCGGCTTCGGAGATGAACCGACCCCCGAGCTGCACGTTGTAGGTGGCGGTTCCGGATCGTCTCCCGCCCCACCAGCGTTCCTTGGACTGCTCGATAGCCCTACTTAAGGGGACCTCGATGTCGAGGATAGTCAGTTCTTCGTAGTCCCAGCGGGCCAACTCAGTGACATGGCTGGTGGGTAGTTCGTGCCAGGACAGTGTTCCCTGCATGACGAAGTTCTCACCGATCCGTAGCGAGACGGCACGGACGCGGTCTGCGGCGTCGGTCGACGCCACATGCACCCATCTCGCGAGCTCGCCGGGACTCACCGGATGGCCGTCTGCAAGCGCATGGTCGTGGCGGGCGCTGAGCATCCCGGCGTCTTCCAACCGGGCCAATAGCATGTCCTTGATCTCGTCCGGGTCGATGTCGCGGTAGTCGTCAACCCCGATGGCGTTGAGGTGGAACGATTTTCCAGATCCGGGCACACCAGCTGTGATGATCGCGGCTCGCCCATGTGTTGGCGCGTCAGCACGCTGGGAGCGGTACTCGTGTACGACCTGCTCGATGAGCGCATCGGTGAGAAAGTCCTGGACTTCGGCGGGTACAGCGCTGAGCTGCCCTCCGTCGAGGAGGGCGGTCAGCTGGGCGTGGACCCTATCGCGGAGTTGGTGGCTTGACCGCGCGGCTGACACTCTCGTATTCCTCGTCGCTGAGTAGTCCGAGCTGGTGAGCGGCGCTGACCTGGCTCCAAGTCCCGGTCACAGACCCGTCGTGGGGGTACGGCGCAACCCTTGTGGCGGTGTACGTGAAGCTGGAAAGTTCCTTGACCAGAGCGTCGCGGTCAGTCTCCTCGACCGTGGCCCGCAGAATGACCTCTTCCGGGGTTATCGAGGTTGTCTCGAACGATCGCGCTCCCTGTAGGAGTCGGCGCACACGAGGCTGTGTCGTACCCAGCGCTTGGGCAATGTCCCGCTGCGACATGCCCTCCTGTTCAAGGCTGAGAGCGTCGCGCATCTCTTCGATTCGGGCGAGACGTTTCTGAGCGTCGCGAACCTGAGCCTTGTGAGCGATGCGCTCAATAGTGGTGAGCATCGATCGACCTCCTCTCGCTGATACATAGCGTATCACGACCTGATACGTCGCGTATCAGAGCAGATCAAAGGCTGTGTTCTCCGTGAGTTGCGACATCAGCGAGCTTCGCTGCCGGCGGGCGCGTCGCGTCAGCTCCAGCACGATAGGTCAGCTGTCGGCGAGCGCCTGGATAACCGGATCCACAGGGTCGCCGGTCTTGGCGCTGGCGGCTACGACAGCGCGGGCCGCAGCCTTGCGCACTTCGAGGCTGCGAGGTTTGGACGCGGTTTGGCGGTCGTCGTCGCTGAAAGTACGCTCGAATGCCCACTGGGCCCTGCGCCACCACTCGGCCCGTCGATCGGCCCGATTCTGCTGCTGCCACGTGATGATGACGCCGATGGCGGCGACACTGCCCACGATGAGCGTCACCCACGCTTGAGCCGGCACAGAAACAGTGTTGCAGGTGGGCCACCCGCCGCGCGGCTCGTCCGGCGCAGCCCCTGCGTCTCCACCCCAGCTCCCGGCCCGTTTCCGGCTCAGAAAACGCGTCACCAGGGCGTTTTCCGGACCTGTTGCGGGAATGGAAATTCTCGTCGGTCATCGCCGAAAAATCGGGGGTGACTGGGCTCTGCCCGGGGAGGGCCCCGAAAATCGGCCTCCGGAGCGACCTCCCCGCAGCGGTGCGGGTGTGGGGAGGGCGACGTTTCCGCAGGTGGGAAGTATGTCACGTCCTCCTGCGAGCTGCGCAGGGGATGTCGCGGGAGATCCCGCACGGTGCGCTGTGTCGCCGGCGCACGCTACACTGAATCAGAATTACGAAATTGATTCAGAAGGAGGTGTTTCGAATGACGACTCAGCTGGGCGCCGCGATCGAAAGCGCCCGAGAAGCCGCGCAGCTATCCCAGCGGGCGCTGGCGGATCGCGCGGACATCTCCCAGCCCACGCTCAACCGGATCCTGTCGGGCAAGCGCCCGGCGAAGATGACCGAAATCATCCGGATCGCCGCGGCGGTCGGATGCACCGTTGGGCAGCTGACGGGAACGGCCGTTTCCGACCGGGTGTTGTGTGCCAGCCGGGCAACCAACGGCGCGGACATGGACACGATGCGCCACCGGCTACTGCACTTCATCGAGCTGGACGCCTACCTCGACAATCAAGCCATTCCCGCGCCTCGGTAACGCGCGTGAACCCATGACACCGGAGCAGCAGGGCGAAGCCGCAGCGGCAGCGTTCCGTAGAGACCACAACCTGGGTGTTCAGCCGCTCGGTGATCTCGTCGCCCTGATCGAGCAGACCACGGGCCATGACGTCGCGGTACTCGACGCCGGACCTGACGAGCACGGGCTGACGATGTGCGATCCCGAACGCGATGCTGTGTTCATTGCCGTCGCGCGCACCCGCCATCCCATGCGCCAGCGCAGCACCCTGGCCCACGAACTGGCCCACGTGGTCTTCCGAGACTGGACCACGGCTGCAGACCCCGCCGCTCGCCCACCAGAAGAGATTCGCGCCGACGCCTTCGCCAGGCACCTGCTCGTGCCCGAGGAAGGTCTGCGGCTGTTCCTCGGGCAGCGGAACGCCTTGACCGAAGCTGACTTGTCCGCCATCGTTCAACGATTCCTCGTCTCCCCGCCCCTGGCGGCAATCGCCCTCCACCGCTGCGGATACATCAACACCGAGACCAAGCAGGACTGGATGGCGCTGACCACCCGGCGCCTTGCGATCCGATTCGGTTGGCCCGACCAGTACCAGGCCCTGCAGAACGACGCCGACCAGCCCCGGCCCCCGCAGCGTCTGCTGGCTCGGGCCATCGACGGCTACCGGGAAGGTGTCGTCACCGCGCAGACGATCGCGACGTTGCGGGGCATCAGCGCCGAAGCGGTCGCCGAAGAGCTCGCCGAGGCCGGGGTGGTTCCGGTCGAACACCCGGTCCCGTGGATGGATGCGGCCGATTTGCCGGCCGTCAGTGTCGATCTCAGCGGGCTGGATGATGGCGAGGCGCTGAAGAGTTCGGGCGGATGAGCCAACGCCCCATCATCGACGCCGGGCCCGGTCTGAACTTTTTCTCGTTGAACAAGGAACGCCTGCTTTTCGGGGCGCTGGGGCCGCTGAGTGCCCCCGAGTCGGTGCAGGACGAGATTCTGCGCAAAGCCGGCAAGGACAAGCGGTTCGCGCCCGCCGAGCGTGTGTGGAGGAAGCTCCCCGAGCGCCTCATGAAGGTGCTATCCGACGATGCGACCGTCGAGCTGATCGCGGCTGTGGAACGGATCAGTGGTGTCCCGTTCGCCGCGCGCGCAGGGGCCGGCAAGGACCTGGGTGAGACGATGGTCATTGCGCACGCCGCGGTGGCGGCCGAGTCCGGACAGGACGTCATCGTGCTCATCGACGACGGCCAGGGATGTCGTACCGCCGCTGCGGAAGCCAGGCGGTTGAGCCGCCTCCAGACCCAGGGACAGTCGGTGGGCAGTATCAGCCTCGTCCACACCACAACGGTGCTCACACGCGCGGCCGGCGGCGAACATCTTCCCGACAAGAGCGCGATGCGCGACCTCTACGGCCGACTACGCCAACTCGATGATGGACTCCCGCCGCTCGGCAGCACCAACCTCCTGAACCTGCCCTGCTGGTTGTGAGGTCCAGTGCTACGCCCTGCCCACAGCCGGCGCGGGGGCGTCACGCATCGATTCGCCCCACCGCGGCTGCCCGCCGATCCCGACACCGTCATCCGCGTCGGCCGGCCCGTTCGGCGAAGTCGTCCAGGGCGTCGAGGACTTCGGGTGCGCGCCATGCCCGGTTGCGTGCCCGGTCGGTGAATTCGACGACGATCCCCGCCTCGGCGAGGGGGCCGATGTAGCGGCGTGGATGGTCGGTGGAGATGCCCAGCTCGTCGCGCAGGAGCACACCGTTGATGACCGGAGCCGGCCAGTCTCTAAAATAGAGACAAAGGCTATGCAGCACAAAGTATTTCACCCACAAACTGTTCGCGTTTTGTCACGTCCTCGTGCACACTCATGGGCATGCGATGGGACCCCGATAGTGACACCCTGGAGCTGACTGTCCGGAACGTGCGCGCTCTGACTGACAAACTCGAGGATCCCCTCTCGAAACGAACCATCATCAGCCCCTGCCGGCGGATCTCCGTCACCGCCACCGAGACCGCCGGTACCGCTGAGGCGATCGCCGCGTCCGGGACCGTGCCGCTGACCCGGTCGCAGCTGGAGGTGCTGGCGACGGTCGGGGCGACGGTGCGGGTGGCCGGCGTCCGGGTCGTAAGCGTGCCCGACGCTGCGCATTACGCGGACCGGCCGGCGGGAGAGATCTATATGCCCACCAGCGGGGAGTACCGGTGACGGCGCGGCTGAACTTGGTCGTGCTGAGGTGTGCGGATCTGGCCCTTAGCCAGCGGTTTTACGAGGCCCTGCTGGGTGTCGCGTTCGCGCCGGAGCGCCACGGCGGGGTCGATCACCTGGCGGTTGACCTCGGCGGGGTGGTCCTGGAGCTGTACCCGCTCGGCGTTGGCGGCGCGCCGAGTCGTGTCCGGGTGGAGTTCGGCGTCGACGACCTGACCGCCGTGGCGGACCGGCTAGGGCAGCTGGGTTCGAACCACGGATGCTGTCGGGGTCGGTGCTGGGGATGGATCCGGACGGCAACGGCGTGGCGATGGTGATGGAGCGCCGATGACCGAGTCCATCCCGCATGCGTGGCCGGCCTGCCCATGGCCGGGGTGGGCGAAACTGTACGCGCAACTGATCCGGGATTTGCGCGAGCTGGACCCGGCGCTGGTCGTCGACGACGCGGGTGAACTGGGCGGCGCGACAATAGCGTTGGGGTCAGTGACCTCGAATGCGGGCGACAGGGTGTTCGATCGTATCGACGCCGCGGAAAGGCTGTCCGCGATCACCTGTGTCGTTTGCGGTGACCTTATTTCGGTCGGGGCACGGGGATGGCCACCGCTGTGCGCGGCGCACGACGACGCCACGCCAACATCTCCCCGGCCGGGGTGGGCGGTCCTCTATGCGCGGCTGGTGGCTGACCTACGGCGAATCGATCGTGGGGTCGTCATCACCTCGGCATGTGTGTTCGGTGAAGGTGAACTCCAGGTGAGGGTGGCACCGTCGGATCCGCAGCTGGAGACACCGCTGCTGGCGCGGATAGCCCATGCTGAGGATGAGGCAGCAGAGACATGCGAGTTGTGCGGCGCACCTGGCCAATACCGCCCGATCCGGCCCGCCGGTCGGATCCGCTGCGATGAACACGCACAGGAGGCCACGCCGTGACCGAAACCGACGACGGCCTTCCCGAGGATGCCGGCGAGTACGCCGACGCGCTGCGCCGGATTCTCGTGCGGATCCCTGAACGGTGGGGACGACGTCTGGATGTCGGGCCTGGTTGGTATCTGCTGATCGTCGAGCTCGACCAGGCGCTGGCTCAGGTCGATGCGGGCTATGCGCTGCTGCAGGTCAAGGAGAAGTTCGGTGGTCTGCGGTACTACACGCAGGAGAGTGACGACCTCACCGTCGAGGGGCGTGAAAGGTGCGCCGCCCTGATCGACGAGGCCGAGCGCCGTAGCGCGTCGACGTGCGAGACATGCGGGGGGTCGGGATCGCTGCATACCAACGCTCGGCGTTGGTTCCGAACCCTGTGCGCCGGGCACGCCGAAGAGAGCGGATATACGAAAGTTGCTCCTGCGGAGCGTGACTCGTGACTGAGCGCCGACCCATCATCGACCTCGCCGCGTACCTCGACACCCTACCGGCCTCCGAGCGGCGTGCGCTCAGAGCGGTGGGCGAGCTGCTGGTCGGGGTTACGGATCAGGGGCCGCCCGAGGAGGACGCGACGAAATTTACTCTGCGCTGCCTCGGCGTGGAGCAGATGATCGCTACGGCGACCGAGCAACAGGTGCTCGCACCGGTAGCGCGCCTTACCGCGGCGCTTGCGCTAGCGGAACTGATCAATGAGTACGCGGGAGCGGTGGATGTCGGACCTGGCGAGTACACCGCACCGCCGGCCTGGACGCAGACACAGGTCGGGGACAATATTTTTCATCATCCGGCGGTGTTGCGCGCAGGTTTCCCCGCAGGCACCTTGATCGCTGATGCGCCCTGTGTTGTAGCAATTCGGACCGAGGACAACGGCATGAGTCCGCCGCAGCTCACCGTCTTCGTGCCGCGAGCGGACCAGGACGGTGCGCGCGCGGTCCTAGACCGGCTCCTGATCCGAGCTGCCGAGCTGAACCCTTACCGCGGGCGGGTGACCCGCGCCGCGCACGACCGCGGCCTGCAGCTCACAGTGATCGACCTCCCGACGACCCTGACCCGCCATACCGTCGTGGTCAGTGACGAGGTCTGGCGTGAGATCGATCTCGGGCTGACCGCGGTGCGGGACCGTCACGAGCTGCTCAACGCCCACGGTCTCGGCGCCCGCCGCGGGGTGCTGCTGGTCGGCCCACCGGGGACCGGCAAGTCCGCTGTCTCGGCGGTGATCGCCGCGGAGGTGGTCGGCGAGTTCACCGTGATCTACGTCGAGGCCAGGGCTGGTGAGCACCTCTTGACAGCGGTCGTGGAGGAGGCCCAGCGTCTAGGCGGTCCGGTGCTGCTGGTGCTGGAGGACGTCGATCTGTGGGTGTGCGACAGAGCGCGTCACAGCGGCGGTGGTCTCTCAGAATTACTGCAGGCCATGGATATTCAACCGGACGCCCGCATCCTCACCCTGGCCTCAACCAATGATGCTGGGACACTCGACCGGGCCGCGATCCGCACCGGCCGGTTCGACAGCATCGTTGAGGTCGGCTATCCGGACCGGGCCGCGGCCGTGCAGATCCTGGACGCGCTGCTGGCCGGGATCCCCGGCTCGGACGGAGTCGATTCGGGCGCCGTGGCCGCCGCGCTACCCGAGCAGACCAGCGGCAGCGACCTGCGCGAGATCGTGCGTCGGGCCGTGCTGGCCGTTCCAGCCGGTGAGCCGCTGAGCAGCGCGGCGCTGCTGGCGGAGGTTGGATCGGGACGGTACCGGGCCCAGCTGGGTGTCGCTGGCGCGTACCTGTAGGTGTCGGACCCGCCCGGGACACTGGGGGAGTGACGCCCCAACCTCGCCACCTCACCGCTGGCGGGCTGCGCGCAGTCCTGGCCACGATTCCGGGGGAGACCCCGATCCTGGTGCCTCACGCTGACGGCGGCCTGGCGCCGGTGCTGGACGCGAGCCTGGAGGAGGTCGAGGTGCCGGGTCTCTCCGCGGAGGGGGCTGCCGCCCCCGAGCGCCGAGCCGCCCTGGCCGCGGATCATCCCGAGCGGGAGGCTGACGCGCAACCGCCGTTGACGCTGTTCGGAGAATCGGTCGAGGCGCTGGTGCTGCGGACGAGGTGACACTGTGGGCGCAATAGCTGTTGCCGAAAAGACGCAATGGCTATAGCGTCTCTTTCATGACGACAGTGCGTACCGCCACCGAGTTCCCGCTCCACCGTCGCCCCAGCCCGATCGGCACCGTGCAGCGCCACTACCAGCTGACCCCGGAGTTCTCCTCTGGTCGCGGCGGGTTCAGCGGTGTGGTCCTGGTTCCGGGTGAGGACGCTACGTTCCTGTTCCCCGCCGATGAGACTGGCGAGATCGCCGACTATGAGGCGCTCGCCAGAGTGACCGGCGTGATCGAACCCGATGCCGCGCTGTCCACGTTGGGCTACTGCGTCGGGCGATGACCTTCGCCTGTCCGGCGGGTACCGTCGCCTGGTGCGCGTGCGGATCGAGGTGGAACCGAGCAGGCAGGGCTGGACGCTGACGGCCCCGGACGCCACTGCAGCCCTGGTGAGGACGTACACGGAAGTGCGGCCCGCAGCGGTGCAGCTAGCCGCCGCGGCCGCCGACATCGCCCCCAGCAAGGTCGAGCTCGACCTCGCCGTCACGGCCGCCGAGCTGGATGTGCTGGCAGCTGTCGACAGGCTGCGCTCTGAGCGCGCTGCAGCCGAGGAGGCAGCTGAGCGGGCTGGCCGGACCGCCCGCGAGATCGCCCGCCAGCTGCGCGGCGCCGGCGTCACCACCAACGAGATCGCCGCGGTGATGGGGCTCTCGCGGCAGCGGGTGTCGGCGCTGCTGCGGTAGTTACGCGCATGCGGACGCGGTCACCGAACCCTCGTCCGAGGGGATCATTTCTGCGCGCACGCGCAAACCGCTGAGACCCCGAGGTGACACATAGGTGACACATGACTGGTGATCCCCGCTGCGTTCAGGCAGTGTAAAACGCCTGGTCGCTGCGTTCAGGCACACCCAGACGCGTCTTTAAATCCCAGGTGCCGCTATCTTGAAAGCGAGAGACGGCTAACACCGTCCGGGGGTTCAAATCCCTCCGCCACCGCTCCGGTGAAATCCGTCGACGCAACGACGTCGCCGGGTCGGATTCAGAATCCCGGTGCGGTCGCCACGGTGGCCGCCGGACACCCTGCGGTCGCAGTCAGCGGCGCCGCCTCGCACCTTCCGGCTTCACTCGACCCGCGGTCGGCGAGCACGGCCACCGTCGTGGCCGCGCCGGGGGAGGCGAGCACGATCACCACGGCGTAGCCGTCGTGGTCCCCGGTGGTGAATTCGTCGGTGTCGTAGCTGTTGTCCAGCGACACCATCCCGCCCAGGCTGCCGCGACCGCTGGCGACGAAGTCGGCAGCCAGGGCGTCCCTGGCCTCGTTGGACGACACGTATCCATGGCGCGGCAGGCCCTGGTAGAAGGTGAACTCCTCGGTGCTGAACGCGCCGCTCCACACGTAGCCGGCACTGGTCTCGACGGGGTCGGGGCCGAAGATCCGACCGTGATTGTTGGGCAGCAGGAAGAAGTCGTCGGAGTAACCCAGGAGCAGTCCGCCCGGCCGCTGCCGATACCGCACATCGTCGATGAGACCGCGGAAACCGGTGCTGTGGAAGAACCGTGGCGGGAAGCCGGCGCGGCGCATGGCTGCGCTGAGGCGCCACGTGGCTTCGAGCGCCGACCGCGACGTCTGGTCGACGAAGATGACGTTGACCGGCTCCAACACGGTCTTGCCGTCGTAGGGCAGGCCGCCGTAGTCGGCGATGTCGCCGTTACGTTCCAACATCCACTTGCCGATGTCGCCGTACTCCGTGGCGGCCTGGTCGTCGGGGTCGGGCAGCGCAACCGCCGCATCCGCGTCGACGGTCGCGGCACGGCCGGACGTCACCGGTGGCCGCGTCAGCGATGTGGACGAATGGTCACCGGAGCCCGCCGACGGGTCCGGCACCGCGGTGACAGACCCGACGTCGACCTGATCCGTGTCGGCCTGGCTCGTGTCGACCGGTTCCGGGTCGACCGATTGTGCGGCGCCGCCCTCGTCGAGGTCGGCATCGAGGTCGACGTCAGGGTCCTCGAGGTCGTCATTCACGGCCTCGTCGAGATCGCCGTCATCTCCCGAGAAGTCGCCGTCGTCCTCGCCCTCGGCGTCCGTTTCTGCGCCCTCGTTGTCCTGCTCCGTCGCGGCGGCGGCGTGGCTGTCCGGCTGGGGTGACGCCTCGGCGCCAGCGTCACCGCCTGCGTTGCTGGATGTGACCTCAGCTTCGGCGACGGCGGTACCGCTGTAGGCGGCGATCCCGATCCCGAGTGCGACCGCGAGCAGTCCGATCCGGCCCACGTGCACGACCGAGGCGAACGACGGCCTGTTTCGATCGTGAAGAGCCTGCTGGCGTTGACGATACGACTGGCTGTGCCGCCCCATGGCGATGTCCCCCCACAACGTGTGCCCGCCGCCGGATCGGCTCGGCATGTCCGCATCGGCGCTGTCCGAGCGAACAAGCAGATTGTTGCTGACGACGATCGTCGGCGGTGTCCTCCGATCGGACGACAGCGGCGTCCACCGCACGGTCCACCGATCGAACGGTGCCGAAATCGCCGGGCCGCGACGAGGATCGAGCCCATGACACCCATCGTCGCGGCCTCCGGTGCCCGGTCGCAGATGCGCAGAGTGGCCACCGCCAGCTATGTCGGTTCGGCCATCGAGTTCTACGACTTCTTCATCTACGGCACCGCCGCGGCTCTGGTGTTTCCGACGGTGTTCTTCCCCGAGCTCGGGCACGTGATGGCGGTGACCGCCTCACTGGGCGCGTTCGCCTCGGCGTTCCTGGCTCGCCCGGTCGGGGCGGCGGTCTTCGGTCATTTCGGTGACCGCATCGGCCGCACGCAGACGCTGGTGGTCACGTTGCTGTTGATGGGCGTCGCCACCGTGGGTGTCGGCCTGCTGCCCAGCACCGCCAGCATCGGCATCGCCGCCCCGCTGGCGCTGATCGGTCTGCGGCTGATCCAGGGCTTCGCGGTGGGCGGGGAGTGGGCCGGTGCGGTGCTGCTGAGCGCCGAGCACGCCCCCGAGGGGCGTCGCGGCTTCTACGGCATGTTCACGCAGCTGGGCCTCGGCACCGCGCTGGTGTTGTCCAACCTCGTCTTCCTGGTGGTGCACACCGCGTTCGCAGACAGCAGCCAAGCGTTCCTGCAGTGGGGTTGGCGGATTCCGTTCCTGCTCAGCGCGGTACTGATCGCGATCGCGCTGTACATCCGGCTGACGGTCAGCGAGCCGACGGCGGCCGGCGCCGACGATCGCGAGGCGCTTCCCGGCACCCCGATCGGCGTGTTGATGCGGCGGCAGGGCGCGCGGGTGCTGCTGGCCGGCGGAGCTGCGATCTGCGCACCCATGTTGGTGTTCCAGGCCGGGACGTTCTTCACCCACTACGCCGCCGACCATCTCGGGTACTCGACGAATCTGGTGCTCACGGTCAGTGTGCTCGGCGGCTTCTTCGCGATCGCGTTCGCCGCCGCCTCGGCGATCTCGAGCGACATGTGGGGCCGCAAGCGCGTCACTGCGTGGGCCGTCGCGCTCGCGGTGCCCTGGTCGGTCGCGGTGTTCCCGCTGATCGAGACCCGCGATCCCGTGGTGTTCGGGGTATCGATGGTGACGACCTACGCGCTCATCGGGGCCTGCATGGGCCCGATGGCCGCCTTCCTGCCGGAGCTCTTCGCCGCCCGCTACCGCTACACCGCCGCCGCGTTGTCGCACACCATCGGCGCCATCGTGGGTGGTGCGTTGCCGCCCGTGCTGTCCCCGGCACTGCTGAATGCCGCAGGCAGCACCGCCGTCGCCGCGATGATGGGTGCGCTGGCGCTGCTCAGTTTCGCCTGTGTGGCCGCGCTGCCCGAGACGGCCGGGCGCCGGGCTACTCGCCGGTGAACTCGGGCGGGCGCTTCTCGAACATCGCGGTGATGCCCTCGGTGAGATCCTTCGACGGCAGGAACGCCGAGTTCCACGCCGCGACGTACCGCAGGCTCGCGGCCACCGCGTCGGTGCGCTGTTCGTCGAGCACGTCCTTGATGCCCTGCACGGTCAGCGGCGGGTTCGCGGCGATCTCGGCGGCGGTGGCGCGCGCTGCCGCCAGGGTTGCCTCGGCATCGGCGTAGACGTCGTTGACCAGCCCGATCTTCTCGGCGCGTTCGGCGTCGATGTCCTTGCCCGTCAACGCCAGTTCCCGCATGTGGCCGTCGTTGAGGATCATCGGCAGGCGTGCCAGCGTCCCGACGTCGGCGACGATCGCGAGCTTGACCTCGCGCACCGAGAACTTCGCGTCGGCGCTGGCGTAGCGGATGTCGACCGCCGAGATCAGGTCCACCCCGCCGCCGATGCACCAGCCGTGCACCGCGGCGATGGTGGGGGTGCGGCAGTCCGCCACGGCGGTGATCGACTGCTGCATCGACTTGAGGTGTTTGTGGAAATCGGCGCGCGGCTTGGCGGTGGCACCGTCGCCGCCCATGACCCCGGCAAGCGTGCCGCCCATCGCGGCCAGGTCCAACCCGTAGGTGAAGTTCCTGCCCGATCCGGTCAGCACGATCGCGCGGACGTCGGGGTCGGCGTCGAGTTCGGCGAAGACGACCGGAAGCTCGGCCCAGAACGCCGGGCCCATCGCGTTGCCCTTGCCCGGCCCGATCAGCGTCACCTGGGCGATGTGATCGGCGACGTCGACGGTCAGTGCTTCATAGGTGCTGCTCATGGACAAGAGGCTAGCCAGTGGGCCCGGTCAGCCGCCCATCAGGATCTCGCTGACCCGGGCGCCGGGCAGGAACTGGCAGGCCGCGTCGGCCAGGATCTGGCCGACGAACTCGCCGTCGGGTCCCAGCGGGTTGTTCTCCTGGGCCAGGATCTCGCGCACCACGGCCACCCGGGTGGCCTCGTCGAGGTCGTTGTACTCGCCGCACGTCATCGACGTGGCGTTGGGCGGGGCCGGTACTTCCGGGACATTGGTGTTGCGCGTCGGCAGCGGGATGTTGGGGATCGGGATCCCCGGGATCTCGGGCAGTCCCGGGATGCCCGGCCGCCCGCTGGTGGTTGTCGGCGCCGACGGCAGCGGCGGGCCCGGCTCGGTGGTCTGCGCGACCGTGCCCTCGGTGGTGCGCTGGCAGGCCGTGGTCAGGCCGAGGACGATCGCCAGCCCGATCAGAGCTGTCGCCGCCACCCGCAGGTGCGTCTTCACGCTGGCCACGATAGGCGGCTACACCCGCTCGAGATAGAAGTACAGGTGGCGAGGCGTGCCGGAGCTGGTGTCCAGGGCGCCCTTGCCGTTCATGATCCCGAGTGCGGCGTTGTCGTCGATGACCTTGAAATGGTCGTGGACCGGTTTGCCGTCGTACACCATCGAGGCGACCGGCTCGCCGCGGAACTCCTCCATCCACAGGCTGGCCTCGCCGTTCATGGCTTCGGTGTTGGAGAACCTGGTCCCGTCCGCGTCGAGACAGACCAGCGGCTTGGCGTCGGTGGCCGAGTGGAACGTCTTGCCGAACCAGTTCAGCCGCTTCATGAAGCCGTTGGCCTTGTGCCCGGTGTGGAACTCGCCGCCCTTCCACTCGCCGATCATGAAATCGATCGTGGCCGGGGCCAGCGTGGCCCAGAACTCGTCGAGCTCGGCGTCGGTGAGGGTGTCGGTGCGCGCGGTGAGGGCGTCGAACGTCTCGCGGGCGGTCTGGGTGGCGGTCATCGGGGTCCTGTCCATGCTCGGGCGAACTCGAGGAAGGTGTCGTTCTCGTCGGGGGAGGCGACGGTGACCCGCACGCCGTCCTCACCGTAGGGGCGCACGATGAT
>Ga0207914_100314_pt1 | contig 21678 bp, 31 predicted proteins | sample DeeseametaMP2497_FD_184171 | JGI IMG/M metagenome (GOLD analysis project Ga0207914, IMG submission 184171) | Marine microbial communities from East of Antigua and Barbuda, Atlantic Ocean - MP2497 (SPAdes) | ecosystem: Environmental > Aquatic > Marine > Oceanic | place: East of Antigua and... | reverse complement strand
TCCCGGCCAGATGCGGCGCCCCCCCTTCCGTCACGGCGTCGCCGGCATAGCGCAGCGCGGCGTCGGCCATGATGCCGTTGGCGTCGCTTTCGCCGGCCTGGCGGAACGGCGCCAGCGCCATCACCCACCATTCACTGCCCTTCTGCGCCACCGTCCACAGCTGGTCGCGCCGCCCGTCCGGCGATGTGATCGAACAGACCGACCGGGCCAGCAGCCCATCGGCCAGCGGACGGCGGCACCAGCCCAGCACTTCCTCGGTCGGCATCGAATCCGCACAGACCAGCGTGCCATCCTCGCGCACGGCCCAGATCAGCCGCATCGGCTCGCGCAGCCAGCAAAATTCCACGAAGGGCGAATTGCCGATATGGTCGGCATAGCGGGTCAGATCCTCGCCGCTATATTTCTCCACCCGCTCTTCGGTCAGCATCAACAGCTTGCGGCCATTGCGCTGCAGGAAGATCGGGCGGCCATCGCTCTCGATCGGGCGCACCGCCGCCGACCCGTTATTGCTATGCGCCGTCAGCTTCACATTGTCATAGCCGATGCCCTTGGCCTGGCTCGCCGGGCCCAGCACATGCTCGGCAATGGCGGTGCCGACGAACAGCGCCGCCCCGGCCATCATCCATCGGATCGGATTGGGGTTGTCGATCGTGCCGGTGAACGCGCTGTCGGTGGTGGCGTCGCCATTTTCGTCCAGACGGTCGAAATCATGCAGCGATCCGGCGACCGATGCATAGATGGTGTCACCCTTCCACAGATAGAGCCGCTGGTCATAGATGACGCCGCCCTCCGGCCAGCCCCGACGCGCGCTGAACGCGCCGAAGCGCCAGCGCCAGGTGCCGGTGGTATAGGTGCCGCCACCGCCGGGCACATAATCATAATCGCCCGGATCAAACCCGCCGCCGGCGGTATAGCCGCCATAATCATATTCGCTGAAACTGTAGCTGCTGGCCACGGTCAGCGGCAGGCGGCGGGTCACCGTCGCCGTCACCTGTGTCGTGCTGACATAGCCGGTGATTTTCAGCCGGCCGAACATGTCGTGCAGATAGGCCAGCTGGACGCCGCCGGCATCCTTGTCGTTGATATCCTTGCCCTTGCCGATGCCATCCCACTCGACCCCGCGCGAATGGAAGGGCTGCACCGTGCCCGTCTTCATCGCCGTGCCGCCGCCAACAACCTGATAGACCCGGCCATTCCATTGCAGCAGGTCGCCCAGCGACACGGTGATGCCCGGTTCCCAGCTCGGAATCCGGCCAAGGTCACTCGCCTCCACCTCGAACAACCCGCCCACGTCGCCTGCGGCGAAAATCGGCTGTGTCGCGGTGATGGTGACGCTACCCGTCACGCCGCTGAAACTGACCAGGCTGGTTTCGTCATTGTTCCGATCGGCGAAGGGGCCGTTTTCCAGCTCCAGCGCCTCCAGCGTGAAACTGGTCGCCGCCGTGCGGATCAGCCGCCGCTGCTGATGATCGCCATGGAACAGATAGACGACATCATTGCTCTGCGTCGTGTTGAGCGCCCGCACCTCGTCATAGGTCCAGGGCGTCGCAACGGTCACCGGCAGGTCGCTACCGTCCCGCAACAGTACGTCATTGGTGTAGAAACGGAACAGATTGGCACTGGCCTCGATCACATGGCCCTGCGTCACATAGGGCTCGAACGGGATCAGCCGGCACGGCCCCACCGCCTTCTCGATGAACTCGAAACCGGGGCAGGCCTCCAGCCCGCCCTGCGGGCGCGGAATCCATCCCACCATCGCGGCGGTCGATATGCCATAGACGGCATGATCGACCCGACCGAGCATATAGGGGGACAGCTCGCCGCCGTTGAAATTGGTCTGGATCGGGGAAACGCGCGACATGGGCGGTTACCACACCTCCGGCGGCCGTCGCCCGCCGGCATAGCCATCCAGCCAGCGCGATCCCGCGCGGGCGCTGTCATTCGCGCGTCGCCCGGTTGCCATGCCATCCAGCCGGCGCGCTTCGGCCAGATATCCGCCGCGCCCGTCCTGCCCTTCATAGGCGATCCGGGCTTCATCGACATTGCCGCTGATCTGGGTCGCGCTTTCGCACAGATCCCAGGCCAGTCGATAGGCCATCAGCAACTGGACATGGGCGGACCATTTGGTCACATCCTCGATATCGGCAATGTAGCGGATGTTGATCGGCCCGGCCTCGTTGGACAGGATGGCGCCGCCCTCCTCCTCGCCCTCGAACCAGTCGCAATCGCCGGTCACCCATGGCAACCAGCGCAGATTGTCGGCAGGCAGCTGGAACTGCGCGCTATAGCCGAAGGCGGGAACCGTGCCCGCCTTGTTCAACCGCGCCCGCCGGATCGCGCAATTCCACGGATGTGCCACCAATATCTGGCGCCGGCTCTCATGCCACAGATCCTTGGTCTGGATCGCCAGCGGATCGGGATCATCGACGCTCGTGATGCGGGCGGTCGTTCCCAGCAGGATGAAGGCGCGATTGGCGATCCGCGTCTGCGATGTCACGATATTGGCCAAAACGCGCCCTCCTGAAAATCAGAAGGACGCGCCGTCGCGGGTTTCCAATCCCGGCATTTCCGGCCCCAGGAAGGATAACCGGAAAGACCGCTGCGACGGCGCGCCCACCCACCGCCAGATCAGCGGCGGGAAACACCGCCCGCTGCCGGGGCAGCGGGCGAACCACCGATCAACGGTGGGAAACGATGGTCTGGACGACCAGGATGCCGGCGGCGGGAACGGTCCCGCCCAGCACGCCCAGTATCTCGACCGCGCTGGCCAGCGGGCCGTCGTCGATACCGCTGGTCAGGCCCACTTCCTTGGTTACGCCAGGGGTCGCGGGGCCGGCCACGGCCGTCATGTAATAATCGTCGTCGGCGGCGGTGCCGATCTTGATCGTCATCGCCGACAGGTCGACCGAGCTGCTGAGCTTGAAGCCCAGGATCACATCGCCATTGCGCGGCTTGGCCAGCACCAGAATGTCGGCGGCCGACGCATCCGGGCTGGCCAGGTCGAAAACCTCGCGATGGACCCGCATGCCAGCATTGACACTGCTGCCCGGCGCCAGCGCATCGGCCGCGCCACTCAGCACGGCGGTCAGCGTCTTTCCGTAAATCTTTGCCATGTTCCGTTCCTTCCCCGTGGGGCTGAAGAAATACGGGATGGCGACCGCGGCCGCCGTCCCGGCGACCCGTCAGCTATGCTTGACGATGATCTGGTAGCACTTGTCCTCATGGACGCGGGTCACGGCCGAGCAGGCCTCGACATAGATCTGCCAGCTGAACTTCTTGCCCGGCAGCTTGTCGATCGAGCCGAAAAACTCTTCCCACACGCCGCGATACAGGCCGCTCGGCACGAAGCAGGGCAGCGCAACCGCGCCGGCTTCGGGCACCAGCAGCGACGAACCGCGCTTGTAGGCGCGGGCGCTGGTCAGGTTGGTCCGCACGAAGCGGAAGCCCAGCCACGGCTTGATCTCGCCGCGCACCAGCGGATGCCCCTCCTGATAATCGGAGTTCACATATTCCTCGATCTGGAGCAGCTCGGTTTCCGACTGCGGATCGAGCAGGATGATCGGCATCTCCGCTTCGATATCGACATCGTTGAGGTTCATCATCTCGCGCGCATCAAGCAGCTTCGCCTTGGTGAAGCCGGTATTGCCGTGCGGGATGATGTTGGCGGCCTTGAACGGCACCGCCGTGTCGCCGGTTTCACCGACCCAGGCATTGCCGAAATAACCGACGATCCACATATCGTCATGGTAGCGGCGGGCACCCTTGCCGGCCTGGACGGCGATCGGCGACTTGATGTCGACGCGCGTGGCCTTCACGTCGTCGCGGTCCAGCAGCACGCCGTTATCGGCCGACTTCGGCTTCTTGATCCAGCGCCGGCTATGATCGATATCGGTGTGGTTGGTGTCCTCGTTCCGGCCCGTCTTGTCTTCCAGATAGATGTCGCCGAAACGGTCGGTGATCTCGACCGACTTGTCGCTGAACGTGCCCGATCCGCCGACCAGCGGCGACAGCTTGCCGGGCGTGGCGTTCAGTTCATATTCCACCGCCAGCTGGAAGCTGGTAGTGCGCGTGCCTTCCGGCCAATTCTCGTCTGCCATGATGGCAATCCCTTCGGTCAAAAATGACGGTTCGCGTGATTTTCGACAGGGATGGCAGCGGACGCTGGGCCTATCTGGCACATGTCGCTGTGCTTGGGGCGCCCGCCACTTTGGCGGGTCAGCACCGGGGCCGCCCGCGCTTCTTCGCAGAAACGCGGGGCGGGATGGCCGGACGGGATGGGGAAGCGGCAGGCCGCTCCCCCGATGGCCCGGCGGAAAAATGTATCAAATGGAAAAGTTCGTCAAGCCTATTGGCCGCCGATCTTCACCAACTCGTCATAGCGGGCCTTTTCCGCGCTCCCGGCGATAGCCAGCTTGGGCGCAATTTCCTTGTCCTGGATCATGCGCCGGGCCTCCGCCATCGCCTCCGCCGGCTTCAGCTGGCCCGTCGTGATCTTGATGTCGGTGGGATCGACTCGGCCCAGCTCGCCCATCCGGTCGGCCAGGCTGAACAACATGCGCAGCGTGTTGCCGCCGCCGATGAAGCGGGCCATGTCATTCTCGAAATCGCTGGGCAAGCCCAGCTTGTTGAGCATGTTGACCGCCGCCTGCTTGCCCTTGGCAAACTCGTCGCGGCCCATCTCCGCTTCCAGCCCGGCCAGTTCATCCTTGCCCTTCTGGTCCGCCGCCTGGGTCAGCTGGTCCATATGGGCATTCCACCCATCGACCAGGATCTTGGCGGATTCGGCGTGTAGCCCTGCCTGGTGGAAGATCGGCCGCATCGCATCGGCCAGGCTGCTGTCGTGCCCCTCGGGAATGTTGAAGCTGTAGGCGTCCGGCGTCTCGGGACGGATCGCCGCGGCGAACCGGCCAAAACTGTCGGCGTCGCCATCCTTGGGCAGCGGCACTTTGGACTTGGCCATGCGGTGCGCCTCGATATGGCCCTTGGCCAGATCCTCGATCGATCCGAACCGGCGCAGCGTCGCGTCGCCCTTCAGATCGTCCGGCAGGCCGCCCATCCATTCGGGCAGCTGCTCGCCTGACGGGGCTGGCGCAGGATCCCGCAGCAACGGAGCAGGTGCGGGCGTCGGCGAAGGCGTGGGCGTGGGCGTTGGAGCCGGGGCTGGCGTCGGCGTCGGGGTAGGCGCTGGGGTTGGCGTAGGCGCAGGCGCCGGGGTGTCGCTCATTCTTCTTCCTCCTGGTTCAATTGTCGCTCAAGTGTCCGCAGCCGTTCCTCGGAAAGCTGGAAACGGCCGATGATGTGCAGCGCCAGCCGGCGCTTGCCTTCCTTCGCGGCCAGCTCGGCATGGTCCAGCGACGGGCTGGCCAGGCCGATCGCGGCCTCCTCCATGATGTCGAACAGCACCAGCCGCGCCGCCTCGGTCAGGCGGCCGCCTTCGTCGAAGAACAGTCGCTGATAGGCGCGGTGGACATCCACCTGCTGGCGCGCATGACGCTGGGCGCGGACCGAATTGCTTTCGGCCCCCTGCTGCACGGCGAACAGCTCCGCCGTGATCGACGGCAGGCGCGCGTCACGCGGCATTGGCAGGCACCGCCGCGCTCAGATTTTTCGCCGCATCGCTGACCGGGCCCAGCATCGCCAGCATGTCCTGCGCGCTCTGGCGGTTCGCATCCGCCTCCTCGGCCGCCGCACGTTCTTCGTCGGTCGCTTCCCAGCTGGCCGGCACGCCGTTGATGCGGCCCAGCTTGTCCAGCACCTTGTCGGGCGGATATTTGCGGTTGAACGCGGCCCAGGCTTCCGGGTCATTCTGCGCCACCCCGGCATATTGCTCGCGCATGCGGAAATAGCCGGCGGCTGCGCCCGCTTCCTGCGCGCGCGACAGGCCATTGTCATAGACGGTGCGCAGGCCGATCCCGTCTTCCATTGCCTCCTGCACCTCGCCCGGCATGTCGTCCAGCAGGCCCAGCTCGTCCATCAGGTCGATCTCGCGCTCCTGCATCGGCGACAGCCATTCGGTTTCCTGCGTCGCGAACGGGCCCAGCAGCATGCCCTTTTCCTCGTCCCGCTGGTAAAGCTGGCTGTCGGTGACATGACTCTTCATCTCGTTGCGGATCTGGAGCATGTCGACATAGAAGGCCCGGTCGATATGGCCGTGCAGCTTGTCCAGCATCGCCATCGCGCCCTGCAGGTCCGCGCCCTCGATCAGCGGACGCAGCATCTGCTGGCCCCGGCTGTCGATCGCGCCATAGGTGATCTCACCGGCGGCATAGCGGACCATGCGATCTTCCATGTCGCTATGCGCGCCCATCGGCGGCCGCGCCGACAGTTCGGACGCGACCATGATGTCCACCATCATCTGCTGCGTTGCCCGCACCGCCGGCAGGATGGTAAAGGCCGGACACCGGCCATAGCTCTCATTGGGTGCATTGATGAACCGCGACACGATGCGCGGCATCACCCTGTAACCACCCGTCTGGAAAATCTCCGCGCCGCCTGTCTTGCACAGGAACGCGCCCGCGATCGGCTTGCCCGATGCGTCGAGCTGACCCGGCTCGAACCGGCGGTTGGGCGCGATCACATGGATGAACTCGATCACGGCGTCGGGCTGATCGTCGCGCATCGCCTTCTTGACCGCTTCGGGCGCGGCGGTGCCCCATTTGGCTGCCGCCTGCCGCGCATGCAGCGAAAACGCGTTGTGGATCGTGTCGATCAGGCCATTGGCGTCCTCGCGCACGAATGTCTGGCCGATGAACTCGCTCTTGTAGGACAGGCCGACCGGACGCCCCGCCATGTCCCGGCGGATATCCGGCCATGTCGACTGCATGCCGAAGCAGAAGAGCGACGCGACGCTTTCATGCACCTGGCCGGCAAAGCCGCTGCGCGGATCGTTGCGCAGCGCGAACAGCTGGGCGTTTTTTCGGTCGCACCAGGCGCGCACCCGCTGGATCTTCATCAGATCCTCGTCGTCAATCTCCCAGCGCTGCCAAATCTGGCCGCGCGGCATAACATAGCCCTCGAACAGCGAAACGCCCTGCTCCAGCGCCTGCTGGGCATATTCGTCGAAAATGCGCGTCTGCAAATTCTGGCCCTGCTGCATCTGGGCCAGATTGCGAAAATTGGACTGGCGGGGCAAAAGCAGCTCGGCGCACTCCTGCATCAACGTCTCGAAGGGACGACGCTCCTGCGCCATCGCCTCCTGATCCTTGATGATCTGTTGTGCGTCGAACATGCTCCACCCCCGTGCGCGCCCCGCCAGTCCCGCCTGCCACCCCGAGCGCAGGGGCAGCAGACGAAAGCGATCAGCCCAGGCTGAAAAGCAGGTTCCCGTCCGGTATCTCGGCCTTGCGGCCGCCGCCGGCATGCAGGTCGGCGGTCAGGCGGCATACGGCCACCGCCGTCGGCCCGTCATCCGCCATCTTCGGCTCGACCAGCAGGAAGGCCTGGCGCACGGCTACCGTCGGCAGGGCCATGCCCAGCTCGATCGACGGCTTGTAGACCAGGCGCGCAACGCTGCCGGCGAAACGCTGGAAATCGCTCGGACGCGCCTCGATCGGCGGCACCGGCAACAGCTCGCCATCCGCATCGGCGAAGACGATCGCCACGCTATCGCCAGCGGCCAGCGCATCTTCCAGCCGCGCGATCAGCTCGGCCCGCTCGGATGGCGACGCCGGGATCAGCAACACGATGCGCTGCGGCTTGGCCGCGGGCGCGTCGGGCGCGTCGGGCGCGTCGGGCGCGTCGGGCGCGTCGGGCGCGTCGGGCGCGTCGGGCGCGTCGGGCGCGTCGGCGGGTTCCAGATCGGCCAGCGCGCTGTCAATCATTTCCAGCGCCCCTGCGCGCGCCTTGTTGCCCTTCGCCTGCTCGGCCGCTTTCAGCGCCGCCAGCTCCGCACCATCCAGATCACCCAGGGCCTGGCGCATCTCGTCCAGCGTGCCATCGCTCAATGTCTTGATCTTCTCTTCCATCGTCCGTCCTTTCGCTTACCGGCCCAACAGGCTGGTCTTGGCCCCCGTGCTCGCTTCCGCGCCGCCGTAACCGGTGCGCTGGTTGGCCCGCGTCCCCTGACGCCGGGCCAGCTCGTCATTCAGGGCAGCGCGCTCGGCCGCCTCGTTGCGCGTCGGCAGCGGCTGCGCCTGCGGCGTCTTCACCTTGGGACGCGAAAACAGATTGCTGGCGATCGCGAAGACCGGCGAAATGAGCGCCTTGGCCAAACCCATGTCAGTGCCCCCTCTGGCTGAAATATCCGCTGCCGTAGGACACGCGCGGCCCCGGCGCCTTGCGCGCGGCCGACCGGCGGTCCATGTCGTCGATGATGCGCCCGCGCATCTCCTCCAGCCCCAGGCACAGATACTGGTTGCCGTCCTGCGAATGGCTGAAATCATTCTTGCTGGGCATGTCGCGGAATCGGTCGCCCGCGCTCGTCTTGATCCGCTCGATGATGTAGCCCGCGGTAAAGCCCCGGCGCAGCATCGAACAGCTGGGGTCCAGCAGATAGGCGGGCTGGCCGCCCGGCGATCGGTTCAGCCGCTTGCGCACCGCTTCCAGCCGCGGCTCCAGCCGGTTGCCATCGCGGCCGCCCGGCCGCCACTCGCCGCCGAATGTCCGCTTGAAAATGTCCATCCAGGTGCCGGCATCGTCAAACTCGCCGAAATCGGCGGCGGGGTCATAGAAACCCCGGCCAAAGCGCAGATTGGGCCAGCGCCGCCCCATAAACTCGCGGGCGATTTCGGCGAAGGCGGTCGGACCCAGCCGGGCCAGTTCGCCCTTCTGCTTGGGATCGAACAGCACCAGCTCGCCCAGCACGCGCAGCTGGTCCATGTCGCTCAGCTGGGCAAAGATCATCGCCGGGGTGCGGCCGCCGTCCAGCCCCGCCAGCAACGGCAGATTAGGGTCGGGCGTGATCGGCTCGCGCGCGACGTGCATCTGCTCGTTGAACTCGGGGAAGACGGGCTGGCCGTTCCGCACCGCGCCGAACTCGTTATGCACGAACCGGCGCAGATAATTGGGCTGGTTGGCATAGGCCAGCAGCAGGCCCTCATAATAGCCTTCGGGCAGGTTCTGGATATTCTCGGGCGGCGGGTCTTTCGACAGGCCGCCGGGCTGCCTCCAGTAACCGATGCCGAAGCGCGGCCCCAGCACCTCTTTCAGCTGGTTTTCCTGCTCTTCATTCAGGCCCAGCTTGCCCTCGACGAAGAAATCATAGGTCCAATTGTCGATGTCGGGCGCGTTGAAATCGGCGATCACGCCGCGCCACTGGCACCCGCCCATCTTGGCCGGCGGATAGCGGCCCGTGCGCGGCCAGCCGAACAGGAAGACGCTCTGGTCCAGCGTGTCGGTTTCGTTGAGCCACAGGCCGGTCAGCTCCAGCCCCTTCAGCACGTCTTCCGCCTTCTGGTCGCCCATCGCGCGGAACAGCATTTCGATCTCGATCTGGCAGGGCTGGCCCGTGCCGTCGATCACGTCGAAGCGCAGCGTGTGCTGCATCAGCCCGCCATGCCAGTTATTCTTGGTTTTCGGGAACCAGGCGAACCATGATTTCATCACGTTCGCTTCCAGCTGGCCATAGGTGTCGCGGATGCAGCACCAGCGCACCCGGCGCACGCCATCGGGCCCCGGATTCTGCCAGAAGGCGCTGTTGACGATCTTGCGGATGCACGTCGTCGTCTTCGCCGACCCGAACGGCCCCATGATCGCGGTCAAAAACCGCTGGTCGTTCACGAAGCCCTCGGCCTTGGGGCCGACCGGTGCCATCAGGGATGCAAAGCCGCTCAAGACAGCTGGGCCCGCGTGCAGCGGTCGAACCGCTTTTCCATCTCGCCAAAGCGCGGCAGCGCGATCTTGTCCGGCTTGGGCGGGACAGGGCGGAGCGCGGCGGTGGAAGGCCGCGCCCCTTCTGCAACGGGGCGCTCTTGCGACGCGGGATCCGGCGCGATCACCGGATGCAAGGGAGCTTGCGGCTCGTACCTGACGCCCCTCTCGGTTATGACGGGAAACTGGATCACGCCGCGCTCGGCAAGCACGACCAACGGGCACCGATCATTGCCGGAACAGCCGATGCCGGTGATGGCGCCGATATGACAGACCAGGCCCGCGCACGGCCTGCTGACGCGGCCGGACGGGTCAGACATCGTCGCCTTCCTCGTCATCGCCGATCAGTTCGGCAAATTCGCCGTCGACAATGCGCAGGTCGGCCAGCTGGGCCGGGTCGATCCGCCCGTCATTCACGGCGGCGGCGATCGTGCCCATCACCTGTTCGACCGGGCTCTGCCCCAGCGCCGACGCTGCCGGCATGAAGATCACGCCATCCACGCCCACCTTGACCTCGGCCTGCACCGGTTTCTTGCTGTGCGTGTATTCCGCGACCGATTTGGCCGCCTGCAACTGCACTGCCAGCGCCTTGGCGACGATGTCGCCCATCTTCTGCACCTTGCCGCCGGGATCGGCGATCAGCATCAGCTCGACCAGCTGGTCCAGCGGCGTCGAATAAAGGCTGGCCATGAACAGCACGGGATCGCCATGCTGCTGCGCCACCAGCTTCGCCAGATCATCGTTCCGCTTGTTCCGCGCGCCCGCTGGCCGGCCTGGGCCGCGCTGCCGCATCCGCCGGAACACGTCGGACGGCAGGAAACCCTTCTCGTCGCGCAGCATGTCCAGCTGCTCGGGCTCCATCCCGGCTGTGATGCTCTCGCCGGTCACCGCGCGCATCGCTTTTTCCAGGCTGCTCGGCTCAGTTGACACGGACAAATCCCCCGCCTAGCGTCGCCGCTTCCAATCCCGGCCGCGAAAGCCCGAAAATTGATGAAAAGCGCGTATTTCCGCAGGAAATCAGGCGGTCCCCGACCCGCTTGAGGGCTATTTTCCTTGGCCATCCGCCGCACCCCGACCCGTTTGCGGGCGAGTTTTCGTTGCGGGGATGGGCCCAGCGCAGAAACTGATTGAGGCCGGCCATCGGCCAGCGCATTTTCCAGATTTCCGATCCGCTGCGTGCGACGGGATGTCTGGACGACCGCGCGGCGCCCAGGGGGGCACCGGGGTGGCGGCGATCGAGGCCCGAAATCGGCCGCGCCCAACGCCCCATTAGTGGCCCGAGCGCCCGAAACCCGCAGAAATGCGTGGCCCGGTAGGCGACAGCCGACTTTTCCCGACCGACTTTCACCCCCACGGCCTGGCCGATCGCCACGCCGATCGGCGCGACCAGCCCCGAAAAAATCCCCAGGACCGCGCCCCGATCCCCCCACAACACCCGTCCAGGCGAAGGACGCGAATATACGCCCCGTAGTTTATTCGGGCGACCGATCAGAGGAAGGGAACGCGCTCCAGGCATGGCGCAACGATGTATCTGATAGGCGCAATTGCGGTCAAGGCGGCCGCCCTCTTGTTGCCGCTGTTGCCAGCGATTGTTTCAATGGCAACGGGACTGGCAACAGGATTTCCTAGGTAAATCATAGTCCTAGATCATGCATAGGCATATTGTTGCCATGTTGCCGCATTTGCCTCGCGCACACATGCGCACAGGCCCGCGCACCCGCGCCCACATATGCGAAGCACGGCTAGCCAGCGGCAACATGGCAACAAGAGGCGCAACATCCTGATAAATAGCGATATTACCTTGGCAACATCGCTTACCAAGGTGGCAACAATGGCAACCCCCAGACCCGCTCGGCGCAGCCACAAACCGCCCAATTAATTCTCTGCTGAAAATGGGTCGGGGTAAGAACCCATAGGAGAGGATGGAAGATGTAAGATGCTGTTATGTTTCGTCTTTCCGGCCGGGAGAGAGGATAAGGAATGCGGACGCACCGGCGCCGCTGCGCGGCACCTGTCCGCATAGTTTGGCGCCAGCCGGATAGAATGAATGTGCCCATCTGGCACATTTTTGTTGACAGGCGGGTCGGGGCTGGGGCAGCACATGCATGCCACGCCGGTAATTGGTCCGGGTGGCACGGCAAGGAGGCCGACCACATGCAACGCGCAATCATCGACTATGGAAGTGAAACCCTGGACGTGCTGATCCCCGCCGGCACCGATCTTGATGATGCCTTTGACGCGATCGATGCCGAAAGCGGCGAAATGATCCGCATCAACGGATGGATGCTGGACAGCGACGCGATCAGCTTCGACCAGGCCGGGAGTGTCTACTGATGAGCATCGCCACCCGCCCCACTGACGCCGATGCTGTCGCCTATGTCGTCGATCATTTCGCCACGCGCGACTATGGCATGACCGTCCTCTGTACCGGCGCCGGTGAAAGCAAGCAGGGCGCCGAGTGCACCGACGTGCATTTCGTCGACGCCCGCGAGGATAACGGCCCCACCTACATCATGACGGTCTGGCATGAACCGGCCAAGGGCGGCGCGCTCTACGGCGAATGGTGACCTGACTGCATTGCCCGAGGCGCGGGCCGGATCCCGCGCCTCCTCCATGCAGCCAGTTGAGGATGCCATGCCCCAGCCCGATCTGTTCGGCCACACGGCCCGACGCCGCCGTCCGCGCGTGCTGATGCACGCGATAGATGCTGGCAGCTTCCCGGACGGCAAGGACGCCGCGCAGTTCGTCTGCCACCGCTGCAACCATGACAGCGGATGGATCTACGCCAGCCGCAGCGAAGCCCGGCGCGGCATTCCGTGCCCGTCCTGCAATAAGGAAACCCTATGAGCCAGATTGATATGGGCTTTATCGAGCGCCCTGCCCCGCAAAGCATCGGGCGCGATGGCAAACGCGCATGGTTCTGGCAGGACGGCAGCTGGCAAGTCGGCCGGGCATGGGAAATCCGCCCAGATGGCTCTGTTGCCGGCATGTGCCGCGACTATGGGCAATGGGGAGCCGCTTATAGCGGCCGATCTCCGTTGGAGACGCATGGCCAATGGCCATCCAATCATGTCGCCTGGAAAAAGCCGGCCGAGCAGTATCAGCGCCCGGCATGATCCAGCTCGACCTGCTCGACGCCTCGCCCCGCGTCCTGATCGCCTGCGAATGTTCCGGCACCGTGCGCGACGCCTTCCTGGCGCGCGGCTTCGATGCCTGGTCCTGCGACCTGAAACCGGACGAGAAGCGCAGCAACCGCCACATCACCGGCGACGCCCGCGATATCATCAGCTGGGGCTGGGATATGCTGATCGTCGCGCATCCGCCCTGCACCCGCCTTTGCAACAGCGGCGTGCGCTGGCTCAGCGCCCCGCCGCCTGGCCGCACCTTGCCCGACATGTGGGCTGAACTGGACGAGGCGGCCGAGCTGTTCGCCACCTTCCTGCACGCGCCGATCGACCGCATCGCGATCGAAAACCCGATCATGCACCGCCATGGCAAGAAACGCATCCGCGGCTATGTCGAGCCGGCGCAAAGCGTCCAGCCCTGGCAGTTCGGCCACCGCGCCTTCAAGCGCACCTGTTTCTGGCTCAAGAACCTCGATCCGCTCATGGAAACCCGCCGCCTCGATCCGCCGGCACCGGGCACGGCCGCGCACAAGCGCTGGTCGGGCATCCACCGGCATACGGGTTGGGGCAAGGGCGGCGAAGCCCGCGCCGCCAACCGCTCGCGCTTCTGGCCCGGCATGGCGGCCGCCATGGCCGACCAGTGGGGCGCGCAGGCGATGGCAGAAATCTTCGGGAAGGCTGCTTGATGCACCTCACCACGCCATCAAAGATTATCGAGATCCGCGCCGCCACAGAACCCGCTTTTCATCGAGCTTTCAACCGTCGGCGTCTCCCAGATCGTAGCACCTTTCGGCAGTTTCCCGATCGCCTCCAGCGACGCACGGCACGCTATTCCTGCTCGATCGCTTGCGAGGCCAGCGGAATGACCCGCCTCTTCGGCCTTGACAATGCCGTAAAGTGCCGCGCGCTTTGCCGCGCTCACCTCTTTCCAAATCAGGTATTGGAACGTGCCTATCGCAGCCAGCGCCGCGCAAAGGACGATGTTGAATGCAACCTTGAACATCAGCACACCCTTGATCGTGATCGCCTTGCCTGCCATAAATTCGCTCGCCGGGTAAATCCCCGGCACGTGATTGGCGTCACGCTCTACACAAGGCGCACCCGCGCCGGACCGCCCGTCTAGGCGCGGTTCTTTATGGTCGGGCGTGTCTGGAGACCTTCGGGTCGCCGCTACCTTGTGGGCGGTACGCCAATCCGGGCACGTCCGGCCACCAATTTGGCGTTTGGTTGCCGGGCCTTTCACAAGGAATAGGCCATGAGCGAAGTAATTCCATTCAGTTTCGAAGATCAGCAGGTTCGCGTCATTATGATTGATGACGAGCCATGGTTTGTCGCGACCGACATTTGCGCAGCGCTGGATCTCGACAATGTAACCAATGCGATCAAACGGCTAGATGATGACGAAGCTACCCTCATTTCAATTAAGGGTAGCGATCAGACACGGACGACAAACATCGTGTCGGAATCCGGCATGTATTCACTGGTTCTGGGCAGCAGGAAGCCGGAAGCGCGGCGGTTCAAGAAATGGATCACGTCGCAGCTGCTGCCCACCCTGCGCCGCACCGGCCGTTATATCCTGCATGACGCGCCGCCCCGGCCGCTGGTGTCGGCCGATATCGATCCGCCGCGCATCATGGCGGCCGTGGCGCTGACAAACGCCGCACGGCGCCTCTATGGTATTGCGACGGCCCGCCGGGTCTGGGCACAGTGCGGCCTGCCCGTCGCGATCGCCGACGCCACGGCCGAGTTGGAGGATGATCCCTTCGCCGCCAGCATTGCTGCCTGGGCGACCGGGCGCAGCGGTTTCTCGATCGAGGAATGCGCGGAAGGCATTGGCGTGCCCGATCTCGACCTGGCCACACGCCTGCGCATCGGCAGGCTGCTGCGCGCGCTGGGCTTCCGCCGGCACACGGTCCGCCGCGGCGATCGCATCGTCAACGTGTTCATCGTCGCTGATGGCGCCCAGGCCACGGGAGCATGAACATGGGCGACGACAATATCCTGCGCTTCCATCGCCCGGCGCCGGGCCTCTATCGCCCGGTCAGCTCGCGCCGCTTCAAGCGCAACATCATGGCGCTGATGTGCGACACCGTGCCAGCCCGGCCGGTGCCGCTCAAATCGCGGTCGAACGATAATTGACAATGAGGGCGGCGCCGATCGGCGCCGCCTAAATACCATCCGACATCAGATCATGCGACACGCCTGCCACGGCCGCGACCATGCGCGCCCAAGCGAAGTCGATCCCGTCGACATAGGCCCAGCTCCACCGCTGCACCTTGTCCGTGTCGACCGTAGCGACAACCAATATCTCGACCTCGCCCGCCTTCACCTTGGCCAGCTGCTCTTCCAGCAGCTCGACCAGATTGCGACCGCCATGGACTAGGCGCAGTTCGCTCCGCTCGCTCATGCCACCTCCGCCGGCAAAGGCCCCTTCTGGTCCCATTCGACAACCAGATTGAGCGGGATCAGGGTCGAGCTTTCGGGATTGCCGTCATAGCGCACCATGACGCGGCTGATCGCAGCGCCATCGGCCTCCGCCTTGCCCTTCACGCGATTGAGCGACTGCGACCAAACCCCGCCCTTCCAGTCGGTGGCGGCGAACACTTCGGCCAGTCCCTTATGTTCCTTGGCACTCGACACCGCCAGATAGACGAACTTGAACGGTGTGAAATCGCGCTCAATCCCCCACCGCGCGTCCTTCGCCTTGGCGCTGGGCGGCTTGGCATTGACCAGGCGCAGGCCATAGGTGCGCAGCTTGTTCAGCGCCTTCTCGTCGATCAGGGCGCCGTCCCGCTCGGTCAGCGCCTTGGCGATCCACCGCCCCACGCTTTCCTGCTCCAGCCCGCTCGCGGCGGGCAGCTTGTGCGTGGTCAGCGTGCGCAGGCAACGCACATGGTCGCTTTCTCCGTCCACCTCGGCCTGCAGGATGATCGGCAGCAGCATCGCCACATAGCGCTTAACCCGCCCGTCATCCGCGTTCATGTCGGCCAGGTCGCCCGAATGCGGCGCGTCGTCGTAAAGCAGCATGTCGGCGCAGGCCAGCAACGAGCCATATTGGTCGCCATGCCGCGCCGAAAATCCCTCGCGCTGGATCTCCAGCTTGTACCGGTCATAAGTGCGCAGGTAGCGGGGCCACTGGTCCATCATCCGCCGCCGCATCGCCGCGCCGCGCTGGCGGATCACATCGGGCACGATCGCCGGTTCCTTGCTGCCCTGCGGCAGGGTCAGGGCGTCCAGCACGGTGATGCGGTTGCGGTCCTGCGCGATCAGCGGCGCGTGCAGGATCGAGGTGAAGAAGAAACAGCTTTTCGCCGTGAAACTCTGCCCCTTATGCTCGCTGCTGCCTTTCAGCGCCGTGCCGCCCGAACTGGAAATGCGGGCCAGGCCCAACACCTTCATCTTGTTGTCGTCGCCGGCCTCGGCCTCGAACTCGTCGATCAGCACCGCCAGCGCGTCGCGGCGCAGCATTTGCCTTATCCCCGCCTCGGTCGCGGATTCGGCGCGCAGCCGCCATCCGTCCATCAACCAGTCGATGATGTTCATCAGCGTGGTCTTGCCGCTGCCCGACGCGGCGTTCAGCCACATATGCGGGCGCCAGGGCAGCGCGCCGGGGATCAGCATCGCCGCGCACTGACCCAGCAGCAGCAACGGCATGATGCTGGGTTCGCGCCAATGCCATTGCGCGAACAGCTGCAGCGTCTCGGTCGCCTCGCGGATCTCGCTCGGCCGCTCGGACGGCGGCGGCAGCTCGGCGCCGCTCGGAAACACCGCCTTGTCGACCAGGCCGGGCTCGACATAGTGCGGCGCCCGCCTCTGCCCCTGCAATCCGACCGTCTCGCCGATCAGCAGCTTGTCACCGCAATGCAGGATCAGCTGGCCGTCGCGGCCGACATGCGCCCCGCGGCCCAGCTCCTGCGTATTGGGATCGAAAATCCCGGCCCAGCTGCACGCACGGATCAGCGCCTTTTGCGCCTTGGTCTGGTCCAGCCCCTTGATCTCGAACACGGCCGCACCCCATTCGTCGATCATCGGGTCGCCGGTCGCCGGGTCTTTCACCGGCTTGCCATATTGCGGGAACAGAGCGTCGGCCTTGCCCGGATCGCGCCCGAACAGCGAATAGATATCGCCCTTGGTGAACTGGCTCGACACATCGACCAGCTGGCCATTGTCGTCGATGAAGAAATAGGTCTTGCCGAACTTGCCCAGCGCGATGATCGGGCAATCGGGCGGCAGGCCCGTGGCGGACGGGTCGGGGCGGCGCCGCTGCGCGGGCGCCATGTCGCCCAGCAGCGGCGCGTCCACCGGTGCGGCGGCAGCGGCGGCGACGGATTCCAGGCCGGGTGCGGATGATTTTGCCACGATAGACTATCAGCGAAAACGACGGTCACGCTGCATCCGCATCAGCGCGGATCGCGGTCTTTCTTCTGGCAGGATGTCATAGCTGCATCCCACGGTACCGCCTTTCCAGCTGCCGGCGCGCTCGCCAACCTCGTCGCTGAACTGCACGTCGATACTGTCAAAGACCTTCTTGGGCATGATCGAGCGAATAAACCGCCGAAATCGGATCGGCCCGAACCAGCGGCGCCCATGAAAGGCACGACGGCGCGTAATGGTCGCCTGCACTTCCTGCACGGTGCCATTCTGCAGCATGTAGCGATAGGGATGGACCTCGCTCCACTTTTCAGGGCCAATCGGGCCGACGTAGCGATGCAGCGGATTAGGGTGCTTGCGCGCCCAGTGATTTTCGGGATGGCTGCGATCGTCATGCCAGCGCATGTCAGTGCCCAGATAATCCGTGCGGATATGCTCCAGGCCCCACGGCCACCAGAGGATCGCGGATCGCTGGCCCCAATAGAACATCAGGCCATCGTCCGACGAACTGAAGCCATAGGACGCCCGGCCCCTGCCCAGCTCGCGCTCCGCAAAGAAACGTCGCGTCCACAGTGGCATCGGCGCGAACCATGTGAACAGGCCAAATCCCAACATCAGGCTCGGCCGGTCCTCATCCGTGCTGTCACCATAATAGACCGCCTTGCAGGCGACCGTGCGATAGCGATAGCCGATTTCGCCGATCTTGGTCCGCACCGAACCATCGCCGGCCCAATAGGTGGCGCCCAACAACTTGGCCCAAAGCGGCATGCGCGGCTCGCGGCCATAGGTCTCGAATTTGTCACGCATCGCGCATCCTCTTCCCCATCAGCTGGTCATTGACATCCTTGAAGCCGGGATCGGGCCAGATGAATTGCATCCGCTTGCCCATCCCCTGCTGCACGGCGATATTCTTCTCCAGCAGGGCCGTGGCCTTGCTGTCGGCGGCGTCGCGATCGGCGATCCAGACGATGTGCGGAAAGGGCAGCTGGCGCAGATTGGCCAGCGCCACCGAAGCCGCGGCGGGGATGCCGCGCGCGACCTGGGCGATGGTCAGCACATTCTCTATGCCCTCGCCGCAATGCACCGGCCCGGCCATGGCGATCGGCTCGAACGCGCCATCAGGTATCTCGCCCTTGCCGTTCAGCCCCTTCCACAAAGGGATATAGCCGCCCGCTTCATAGTATCGGCCCAGCGTCATCTTGGTGAGCTTGCCCAGCTCCGCCTTCATGCTGCGCCATGTGCCGCCCTCGCGCGTGATCCAGGTGCGGTGCGTCGCCACATGCTGGCCACCGCGCATGATCGCCGCGACCAGGCACGGCGCCTCGCGCTTCAATGTCGAATGATAGACCCGGCCATAGCGCAGCGCGCCGGGGATATGGCCCAGCAGGCCGAAATCGATCCCGCGCGCCTCCAGATAATATTGGCCCGCCGTCTGGGCGATCGGCTCGCATGACAGCCACAGGGCGCGGGCCTGCCGGCGCGACTTGGCGTCGGCCTCGGCCTGCTCGCGCTGCTGCCGTTCGGCCGACGCGATCGCCTTGCGCCGCACTTCCTTGAACTGTTTGGGCGTCAGCTCGGCTATGCGCAGAAACGCCTTGCACCAGTCGATCGCCGGTTTCTTGTCGCCGCCATAGGCCGCCTGCGCGACCAGCTCGAGCAGATCGCCGCGCGCATCGCCGGCATAGTCGCGCCATCGCCCCTGCCGCGCGCCGCGCAGATAGATTTTCAAGCTGCTGCCCGGTTCGCCGTCGATCGACCCGACGCAATAGAAACCGCCTTCCTCGCGTCCCGCCGGCAAGACCTGCCGGCACACGGCGGCGGCATGCGGCGCCAGCATCTGCGCGATATCCGCGACGGCGATATCCTGCCCCCCGGCCATGGCCTATCCCTTCGGAAAAGAGGCGGAGGAGGCGCGTGCGGCATCCTCCTCCGCCAGGTTGGCACCGGCAGGGTCTTGGGGTTGCGGGCCAGTGCCATGGGGCTCGATATTGTGGGGCGTCAGCTTCAAGATCTGGTCTGTGGTCAGGCCTGTCACCTCGGAAAGCCGCCGCAAAGACCCTCCATTCGGGTCGCGCTCCCCGCTCTCCCAGCGCAACCATACGCTATGCGTCGTCGGCACCAGGTCAGCCGCTTCGACCAGCGTCAGCGATCGCGATTTGCGCCAGGCGCGAAGGGCGGAATCCTCAATTGGGACAGCGGCAGTTTCTATTGGCATGGCAAAGGATGTGCCTATATGACACATTCATTGTCAAGCCCCGATGCTTTCATTCTGAAAAGTCGCGGCCCAAATGTACCAAGAGGGGGTCTGCATTGATGCCTGCAATTATCTTACATTTCATTCCCATGGACAAATTGCCGAACCGCCTGCGCGCGATGCGCAAACAAGCGAACATGACCCTGGTGCAGCTGGGGGAACATATGGGCATGACCCACACGCACCTGTCCAACATGGAACGCGGCGTGCGAAAGCTCGACCTCGAAACCATGGAGCGCCTAGCCCGGATACTGAATTGTTCGGTGGCCGACTTCCTGACCGACGATCATTTCCCCAATCGCCTTTCCGCCCAGGAACAGTCGGTTATCGACAACATGCGACGCATGGAAAGCGGCGATCGTAACCGGGTCGCTGATATTGCCAGCACATTTGCCCCCGAGACCGACCAGCAGAAGCGCGCCGCGAACGACGACCTTCGCTGATATCAGGCAAGCCCGACAAGTAAAACAAACTCAACCGGGTCGCACCTCGCACCAAGGCCCCATGGCGCGCGCCAATGGCCACACAAGCATGTGACAAATAGGCACATTTTGGGCTTGACGGCAATGTGTCAAATAGGCACATATTGGCCTCCCTTAAACAGGAGGCATATGTGACACCCCCGTCGAATATTCTCCCATTTCCGGCTAGTGGGCCGGCCCCTGTGGCCGTCATTCCACCCGCGCCGCTGACCATCCCGGCCTTGCCGGCGGTGGCCCCGCGGCAGGCCGATGTGGGCCTTGTCGAAATCGCCCAGCGTCTGGGCATTGCCGGCGAAAGCTGGCGCTGCATCATCGACAAGGTGCGACTGCTCAATGAGCGCTACAGCTTCCCCGATCCGCGCAATCCGCGCTTCATCACCCATCGCGGCGAGCGCACGCTGGCGCGGGGCGCGCGCGCCATCATCCGGCGCTCGCTCTTCCCCCGCGCGCGGGTGGAAGAATGGTTCGACAATTTCCGGGCACCCGCCGAGCGGGTTCGGGATGACGCGATCGAGGCGAAGACGGCGGCAAGGGAACTTGCCGCCAATGCCCATGCGCTCGTCGCGGCGCTCCCCCGGCGGACCGCCTGACATGCTGCGCCACATGCTCGGGCGCGTGCGCCAGGAACCGTTCGACGCCGCCGGCGCGATCGGCCTCGTCATCATCTTCACGCTGGCCTTCTTCGCATGAACGGCCAGCTCGGCCCCGATCCGCTCACCGCGCAGATGATGGGCGCGGCCGCGGGCATCACCCTGATCGGCGGCGGTCAGCTGCTGATCCTTGTCCTGCACTGGATGGCATCATGACCCGGATCGACCGAGCACCGATCGAGCAGGCCCTGCTCGTCCATCTTTTCGACTGCGGCGTGCCCATGTCCGTTTCCGATCTGGAAACCGGCCTGGGCTGCACGCGCCGCGACCTCTGGTGCGCCGTCAGGGCGCAGGCGCTTCTGGGCAATGTGAAGCGCGGCACGCCCATCTGTCTCACGGCTTCGGCTCGGGTCGCAATCGCTGCCGGCCGTTCGAGCGGAGCGGCGCACCAGAGGCTCCCCCAATGAGCGGCGAAGGGCTCCTGCCCAACTGCCCATCGGACCGCTGGCCCGGCGAAGCGCGCGACACGCGCGAATATGCCCCCGGCGATCATGTCAGCTGGTCGCGTCAGCCCATGGCGCCCGGCGCCATCCATTACGGATCACTCACCCATCGTGGCGATCTGAGCGCCGATCTCCCTTCCCATGAACAGGAACCGTCTCACCATGACTGATCCCTTCATTCCCCAGGCGCTGCATCTCGCGCCCCTGCCGCCCATCGCCACCGCCAACAGCGAAGCGACCCTGGCCTTCCTCGCCGGCCCGGCCCTGCGCATGCTGATCGGCGAGCGCATCGAGCAGATCGAGGTCCACGGTTACCTGCCCGACACGGACATGGGCTATCAGGAGGCCGAGCTGGCGCTGGGCGCCAAAAGCTACATCGACACCTATATCGATCTGGAGTTGCGCCCCGACGAAACGCGCGCGCCCAGCGACATCCCGGAAAGCTGGCCCTTCGCCGATCTGTTCTGGAAGGAGCCGACGCCCGAGCAGCGCGCCAAGGCGCTGGCCAAGGGCCTGGCCATGGGCCTCGCCGAACTGGACCGGCTG
>Ga0207914_100307_pt1 | contig 22009 bp, 15 predicted proteins | sample DeeseametaMP2497_FD_184171 | JGI IMG/M metagenome (GOLD analysis project Ga0207914, IMG submission 184171) | Marine microbial communities from East of Antigua and Barbuda, Atlantic Ocean - MP2497 (SPAdes) | ecosystem: Environmental > Aquatic > Marine > Oceanic | place: East of Antigua and... | reverse complement strand
CAAGACACCACGGTAGCCAATATTACCTCGACCGGTCTGGTAAGCACCGGCGTGGGTGGGCAGAACACTACCGCCACCGCGACCTTCAACTTGTTTGGGACCGAGCGTTCCGATGAATTTGTTATCCAAACTTTCCGTTTCGATATCGTAGATAACGAACACGGCAGCTTAGTTCCAGGAAACGAAGGGGCGGCCTTTGTCTATCGGGCGAGGTTCGTCGGCCCGGACGGAGTGGAAAGTGAGTTCGTGCGAGAGAACGACGATGTCGACAACACTCTGAGCTACTCCATCGAGCCGACCAACGTAGGTGTCAGTCTAAACTCTGATAACGAAATCCTGGTCGATTCGGGAGCCACACCCGGCACCGAGTTTAGCGTCATAGTGACCTTTACGGACCCTGTCACGGGCTTCGCGGTGCGAGCACCGATCGAGCTTGAAGTCGAAAACTCGGAAAGCAATTAAACAACTCAATCCTTCGTGACTGAAGAAGCCCTCCCACCGGAGGGCTTCTTCTGTTTGGTGGCTAGAAAACTCTCCATTTTTGAGGTAAACTCGTAAGGCTGAAATGAGTCTGGTCAGGAGAGATATTTCGCACCTCAAAACGGCGAACATCAGGCTGGTTCCGGTTCCGCAAACGCCGCTCGCTCCGAGCAAGATGGAGCAGCCCGACGCCAACGCTTCCACGAAGGAGCCGAAGACCTGAATACCGTTGATTGCGATGTTGAGATCACGACTTTCGTGGTCGATCAGGGAGCCTACTACTTTGTGGCCTCCGACGGGCGTCGTGGAGACATCATTCGTTGCGAGACTCTGCAGCCGGGGATCGACAACCCGGACGACTACGATTTCTACATGTGGGTGCAAGCCATCCAGGGCTATTTTATTCTCAAACAGAGGTTTCTGGAGGGGCGACCCCAGAATTGGTACCTGATAGGCGAAATGATCACCGATCAGAAAGGCCCGGCGGTATTTGAAGACTGGTCGGAATCCCTGAAAGAGAGGTTCTCGCAGTGAGCGGAATGGACAAAGAGCTGGAAGCTGCCTACGCGGCTCAGCAAAATCGACAGAAAGACTTGGAGCAGTCTAAAGCCGAGTTGGAAGCGGTGTCCGCGCAGGGCCGGCAGTTGGCTACTCAATCCAAAACCGTCGGCCTTATCGTGGTGATGCTGGGTACGGTGATCGGCTCCGGCATACTTCTCTACGACCCCGACAGCCGCCCCTGGGGGTTTATGTTGCTCTTCTGTGTGCTCGTGATGGGGGCCTGGAGCTGGTATAGGAACTGGCGAAAGAACTAGGAGTCTCCGTCATCGGTGAGAACCCCCGGGTGTGCCTGTTGCCCGAATTCTGCTTTGTTTGACGACTTTTCTTGCCGTACTCCAGCCGGTATCTGCTTTAGTTGAGCCCGAAGTCGAAGCTTGGCAAGAGTATGTTCGGCAGATAGAAGAAGCCTTTCCGTTCGGGGGAGCCGAAATATTGCCCGACGCGGGCCAGGCTGTGGGCCAACTCGCGAGCGACGCGGTAGCGGCACCCCTGGCCGGGCTGATGTCGGAACTCGAGATGCGTCGAGACCTTGAGTTTAAATATTTCACACCCTGGCACGTGAAAGACAAGGTCCAGCTTCGTGCCTTCATCCAGCAACAGATAGAGAAAGACTACACTCCTCGGAAAGCTATGGAGGAAGAGGCGCTGCTCAAGGTTTTGGGGCTCGTCTCGCTGGATTTCGACGTGCGGGCTTTCATCGAGGAGTTGTTGACCGACGCGGTGGCCGGAGCCTACGACCCCGCCACCGACCAGTTCTTCCTGGTCGACACGGAGGCGGGCCAGGGTTTTCGAGACCGCATGCACGTCAAAGCCTCCCGGGCCGTACTCGGCAACATGAACCCGATTATCATCGTCCACGAGCTAGACCACGCCCTGGGTGGGCAGCACTTTCCTCTGAGAAGCACGTTCGCGGAGCTTATGGCCGATACGACCTTAGACCAGCAGATGGCGGTCATGTCCCTTGTGGAGGGGGATGCCACTTTCGTGATGATCGACCATCAGAAGAAAAGGAAAGCCGAATCGGCAGGCTCCGAGACCATGATCGTCGGCAGCGATCTGCTGATCGATATGGTGGTGAACTTTCCCATCCCGATACCTGGTGCAGGCAAGCTGAACGAAGCACCCCTCTTCTTTCAAAAGAGCCTTCTCTTCCCATACTATGGAGGGGCGGAATTCGTGAGTACTCTTCGCCACTACGGGGGGGATTGGCGAGAAGTCGACGACGCTTACTCTTCCTTGCCGCGGAGCACCGAAGAGATCTTTCATCCTTATCGCTACCTCTATCTCCAGAATGAGCCGGCCTATCCGGATTTTGCCAAGCTGCCCACCAAGTTTGGAGACTGGGAGAAGGTGAGAGACGACACCGGGGGCGAGTTTTTAGTCAGAATCGTCTTGGAGCAGTACGGAGTGGATGACTACCAAGAAGCTGCGGAGGGCTGGAACGGCGATAGGATTCGGGTCTTCCGCCATCAGCAGACCGGAGCTCTCGGTTTTTATTGGGTTATCCGCTGGGACCATCCCACTGAGGCCAAAGAGTTTTACAACTCGCTGGGGTCTCATCTTCCCTTTGTAGTGGAGCAAGAAGAAGTCGCGAGTATACTTTCGCTGGCCTTTGACAAAAAGCAGCTTGCCCAGCTCCGAAAGGGGTGGAAATGAAAGAGTATACGCCCGGCGTCGCCTTGTGCGTGGGGCTCTTTACCCTGGCTTACTTCTTGTCCGACGTACTGGGACGTGCTATCGAGGGTTTCAACCCCTTCACCGCCTCAGTCCTGGCCATTCTCTCGGGGATCGCCGTGGCCAATCTCTTTCACCCAGGTCCGAAGTTTGCTCCCGGTATCCGCTTTTGTTTGAAAAGTGTCCTTCGCTTTGCCATCGTCCTCATTGGGGTCAGGCTGAGCCTGGTGGAGGTAGGGGAACTCGGTGCGACCGGACTTCCGGTGGTAGTAGTCGCTGTCTTCACCGGAGTCCTCGGTGTGGAGTTGCTGGGAAAGCTGTTTCACATCCCTCAGAAGTTGGCCATGCTGCTGGGAGCCGGGACCTCGATTTGTGGGGTAACGGCCGTGGTGAGTACGGCACCTGTCATTGACGCCGACGAGGGAGAAGTGGCCTACGCCGTGGCCAACGTCACTCTTTTCGGCCTGCTGGGTACCCTGATCTACCCCTATCTGGTCCCCCATCTGTTCCCCATTGGAAAGCAGTGTGGTCTCTTCCTGGGGACGGCCATTCACGATATGGCTCAACTCATGGGAGCGGCCGCCAGCTACAAAGAGCTGTATCACGATGAGACCGGCTTCGCCACGGCAGCTATCGCCAAAATGACAAGAAATCTGTTCTTGGCGGTCGTCATCCCGTATTTCGCCTGGAGGACCCGCGACCAGGCGAGGTCTGAAAACGGTGCCGAGAGACCACCGCTTTTACCGAGCTTCCTGGTAGGTTTCCTGTTGATGTCTTGCCTTCGCTCGCTCGGCGACTACACTTTAGCAAGCCAGGGGTTGGCGCTCGGTTTTCTTGCGCCGGGGTCGTGGGAGTACCTGTTGCACGTCGTGGGGAAGGTGCTGGGCTCCACCTGGCTGGTGGGATTTGCCCTGGTGGGGGTTGGTCTTAATTTGAAGACGGAGATTTTTCGTGGGCTTGGTCTTCGACCGTTTGCGCTTGGGCTGTCGGGGGCGCTGTTGGTGGGGGTTGCTTCGTTTTTGACTATTAAGGTGTTGTTCTGAGCGTGAGGTCTGGAGCCTAGGGCGCCGCGGGCCAGAGTCGCGGCATTCCCCGTGTCAGGGGCGGGTCGAGCGGGTGCTCCAGGCCCCCGGTCAGAGGTTGAGCACGCTCGGAGGCCGATCATCCCCCTATATAACACAATTCAAACTTTTCGCAATCGAGAGTCCAGGACGTCTCCTTTACTATAAGAGACAAGAAGACATGCCAAGGCAGTCCATATGCACTGTTGCGGTAGAAGGAGACAAAGGACATGGACCTACAAAAATTGACAACCCGCTCGCGTGCTGCCCTGGCCGGTGCGGAAAGCTTATCCCGACAGTTCTCCCATCAGGAGATTAACTCGTTCCACCTGATCAAAGCGCTGTTGGATCAAGAAGAAGGATTGGTGAAGCCGCTCCTAGAGCGCGCCGACTTCCCAGTCGGACCGTTCACCGCTCGGCTGGACAACCAGCTGCGTTCGGCCCCCAAGGTGGAGGGCGGCGAGCAGTACTACGGCCGCGAATTGAAATCGATCTTGGACGAGGCGTTCAAAGCTCAAAAACAGATGAACGACGACTACGTGTCGGTGGAGCACCTGTTGCTGGGGCTGTTGCGCAGCAAGAACAAAGCTCGCGAGCTGATGCAGAACTACTCTCTGGACGAGGGGCGGATTCTGCAGGCTCTAGCTGAAATCCGAGGCGGACAGCGCGTGACCGGCCAGGACCCGGAATCCACTTATCAAGCTCTGGAACGCTTTACTCTGGATATGACGAAGCTAGCTAGAGAAGGCAAGCTGGACCCGGTGATCGGCCGGGACGAAGAGATTCGTCGGGCGATGCAAGTGCTGTCACGAAGGACCAAAAACAACCCCGTTCTCATCGGTGAGCCCGGAGTTGGTAAGACGGCTATCGTGGAAGGCATCGCCGGGCGGATCGCCGCTGAAGACGTGCCCGAGAGCCTGAAGAGAAAGCGTGTACTGTCTCTGGACTTGGGGGCGCTGGTGGCTGGAGCTAAGTTCCGTGGTGAGTTTGAGGAGCGTCTGAAGGCTGTCCTGAAAGAGATCCAGGATTCGGCCGGTGAGATCATCCTCTTCATCGACGAGCTTCATACTCTGGTGGGAGCGGGCGCGGCCGAAGGCGCACAAGACGCCGCTAATATGCTCAAGCCGGCTCTGGCTCGGGGTCAGCTGCGTTGTATCGGTGCGACTACTTTAGACGAGTATCGCAAGCATATCGAGAAAGACAAGGCCCTGGAGCGCCGTTTTCAACCGGTCTTCGTGGGAGAGCCGACAGTGGAGGACACCATCGCCATCCTGCGAGGTATCAAGGAGAAGTACGAGGTGCACCACGGTATTCGCATCGAGGACGGAGCCATCGTGGCGGCCGCTCAGCTGAGCAACCGCTACATCGCCGACCGGTTCTTGCCGGACAAGGCGATCGACCTGGTGGACGAAGCGGCTTCTCGCCTGAAGATGGAGATTGAGAGCGTGCCCGCAGTGGTCGACAAGGCCCAGCGCGAGTTGACTCGTCTCCAGATCGAGGAGCAGGCTCTGAACATCGAAGAAACTCCGGCTGCCAAGAAGCGGCTGGAGAGTCTGAAGGTGGAGATCTCGGAGAAGAAGGAAGAGTTGGAAGCGCTCCGGGCCAAATGGCAGATGGAACGCGACCTACTCTCTCGCTCGAAGCAGCTCAAGGAGAACATCGACGCGCTGAAAACGGAAGCCGAGCAGGCCCAGATTCGTGGCGAACTACAGAAGACGGCCGAGATCACTTACGGGAAGCTGCCGGCAGCCCAGAAGGAACTCAGCGAACTTCAGCAGCGACTGGACGAAATGGCCAAGGACGAGGATAGCTTCCTCACCGAGGCCGTGACCAGCCAAGACATCGCTCGCATCATCGCCAAGTGGACGGGGATTCCGGTGGAGAAGATGCTGGAGTCGGAGAGCGACCGCTTGCTGAAGATGGAGGAGCGTCTGAAGCTGCGAGTGGTGGGTCAAGACGAGGCGTTAAGCCGCGTGTCCAAAGCGATTCGTTTGGCTCGGGCCGGTCTGCAAGACCCCAACCGACCTATCGGCTCGTTCCTCTTCCTCGGACCCACCGGTGTGGGTAAGACGGAGTTGGCGAAGGCGCTGGCGGAGTTCTTGTTCGACGACGAGAGCAACATCGTGCGCATCGATATGAGTGAGTATATGGAGAAGCACGCGGTCAGCAGGCTGATCGGGGCTCCTCCGGGATACGTGGGCTACGACGAAGGCGGTCAACTGACTGAAGCCGTTCGGCGCCGGCCTTACTCGGTGGTCCTGTTGGACGAGATCGAGAAGGCACACTCGGATGTCTTCAACGTGCTGCTGCAAGTGATGGACGACGGCCGTCTGACCGACGGCCAGGGTCGCACCGTGGATTTCCGCAACACCATCATCATCCTGACCTCCAACGTGGGTTCGGACTACATCCTCAACGAGTCCGACCCGGAGAAGGTGAGGACGGCGGTGCAGAACGCGCTTCGAAGTCACTTCCGACCGGAGTTCTTGAACCGCATCGACGCCCAGCTCATCTTCAACCGGCTGGACCAGAGCGTGATCAAAGACATCGTGGAGATTCAGCTGAAGGGCTTCAGCTCACTGCTGGAATCTCGAGGACTGAAACTCGAACTGTCCGAGGGAGCCAAGGAGTTCTTGGCCGAGGTGGGCTACGACCCGGCTTTCGGAGCCCGACCTCTGAAGCGGGCCTTCCGGGAGTACGTGTTGGAGCCGCTCTCCGAGAAGATTATCGGAGGCGAGATTTTGCCCGACTCGGTGGTGAAAGTGGATCGACTGGGCGAAGGCCTGACGATGTACTCTCTCAACGGAGAGCCGGCTACGGTCTAATATCAAGTAAAAAGAGCCTCGCGCACGAAAGTGGCGGGGCTCTTTTTCATTTCAGCCGGCAGTTAACGATTCTATTCACGATTTTTTGATGGAGGCTTGCTAAGGTTAAATCAAAGCAGACTAAACGGAGACTTACTCATGAACGCCATCAATTCCGGTAACAGACTTCGCCTGGAGTTCCAAAAGGAGCTACAGGGTTACTATCAGATGCACGGTGAAAAGAACGGTTGCCCCATCGAAGGAACCATCTATCCTCCCGACATCAAGCCAAACGACGAGGTCGCACTGCAGCAGCGTGTCGACAGTCTCTCCGACTTCTTGTCTCAAAAAGAGGCCATCAAGCTCCGCCCCACACCCGATTTCGGACACGGTCGTATTCAGGACCGAGCCGAAGTGGCTGCCGCCGCATCCGGCTGGGTCGAAGCTTGCGGAAAGGTGGCCTTGCAGGCTGCCACCGACCTGATCATGGACCCGGCTATTAAAGCCATGGTCCACGAGGGCCTCAGAACCTGCGACAAAGACTTCTACACCGCACCTTCCTCAAAATCCGGAATGTTCCATCCCGCCGACGAAATCAACGAGGGCGGGTTGGCACTGCACACCGCCCGCGTGGTGCAGATGGGCGACTATCTAGGTGAATACTTTGGGCTCGAGGGACGAGAGAAAGATATCCTACGCGCCGGACTGATCTTGCACGACTCGGTCAAAGGCGGAGAGCCGTGGAAAGGCTACGCTAACGATCACGGTGAGCTCGCCGGAAAGCTCATTATGGGCTTGGAGGGCCCGGAAGACGCCAAGACAGGTGCAGCCCAGATCGCCTCCAACCATATGGCTCTGTGGCGCCAAACCGCCGAGGGTAAACCGAACCCCGCCGTGCCGGACAACAGGATGGACATGATCGCTTCATTGGCCGACTACCTTGCCGCACGCGACAACATCTATCTGGATGTGCCCGGTACCGACAAATCGATCAAGCCGACTATCATACCCGAGGATAGGATGGTTCCGCACTCCTACGTCGGCACCACCAAGTATCCGCCGAAGGGCTTCCCTAGCGGCCTGGAGGTGACCATGGACAAGGAGTCGATCCACCTGACCGTCGACGGTAAGAAATACATCGGGCACATCAACGAGCCGAACATCCAAGACGCCTTCGTCAGCTACGGCGACTTCAAGCTGCAGGGCAAGGGCGAGAACGAGATGGAAGATCTGAACCTGAAAGCCAACTTCTGGCTGATGACCGGCGCCGGCGGTGGGCGAGTCGTTCTGGCCAAGGGGGACGAGCAGGCCCAGTACTTCGTGAAGCCGCCTAAGAAGTAAGCGGACGGGGACCCGCGAACACCCGCAAAAATGCTGGAACGGTTTCTCCAAGAACTGGGTGAATCCGGCCGTCTCGATTCCGAGGGAGTCTTCACGGTCGATCTCCAGAAGAGCTCGTCGAAGCTGCAGAAACATTTGCTCAAGGGACCTGCCGACTATCTTTTGGTGGCAGTTCGAGGGGCCGTGGCGGCCGGAGCGAGCGCCGTTTCCATCAAGCTCCACTATCGTGAGAGCCGCATTGAACTTATGTTGGACAACGAACGAGCCGACGAGCTCGCTCTGGACTTGCTGAGAGCCGCCGACCATCGTCATCGAGGCGCCCGCCTACTTCGACTGGCCGTGGGTGGAGCTTTCACTCAGGAGGCGAGCGAGGTTGAAGTGCAGTCGCCAAACTGGTGTCTGACCGCCGACGGAGAGAGTCTGGAAGGGCGAGCCCGGACAGGCAGAGAGGGTGTTTTCTGCATCGATTTTCGCTGGCGCTTTGGTGGATTCTTGGGATTGCGAGGCCGAACCGCCCAGGAGCATAAGGAACTCTCCGAGAGGTGCGCTTTCTCGGTTATCCCGATTGAACTCGACGGGCGTCGACTGACCGCGCGCAAGGCCCGCATTCCGTCTCAATCGCAAGAGTGGACGGACTTACCGATGGACTTTCGGCTGGCTGAGGGTTTTCTACGTTTCGGAACAGATGAGCTGGCTATCAAAGTCGACAAAGCCCCGGTGGGAGCCCTTTACGACGGACCCGATCTGGTGGCGCGAGATCCTGATTGGCGAGCCGAGCACGGCGGGGTCCTGGTGAGGACGGTCGAGGAGAATTACGACGCCTATTTTTGCCTGTCGAGTGTGGCTGTGAAAGGGAGGCTCTGCGTGGTGAAAGACGGAGTCTGCTTGGATCCCATGGTGTCGCGGAAATGGCTTCGCGGTTCGGTGTTGGTGGTGCGGGCGGAAAGCGTGGACACCGACGCCGGAGAGCTGAAACCTCGAGAGTCCGATGAATACAAGGCCCTTCAGGAGTGGGCTGCAGGCGTAAACCACCTTATAGGTGAGCTTCTCAAGAAAGAGCTGAGCCTTCTCCACAAGATCGGACCCCGGCTCTGGAAGCGAGCTCTGTTTTGTGCCGGTTTCGGCTTTGTCAACGGCCTGCCCGGGGGACCGATATGCGCCTCGGTGATAGGTGGTGTCGGAGCGTTGCTTGGAGTGGTCTTGTTCCGGCACTCCTCGGGCAAAGATAAGCAGGCCGTGGAGGAGATGTTGTCTCAGTACGAGGCTGAGCAAGCTTTTGAAGGCTGATCGACGAACGGGCGGTCGATGAAAAAGATCCTCACCCTGATCACGGCCCTGCTGATAGCATTCGCAAGCGCCGAAGAAAAAGAGAAAGATAAAGATAAATGGGACGTCAGTAAACCCCCCGGCCCCAAGAAAAGCGCGGTCCTGGATGTGAATCGAGGCACCTGGCTTTCGCTCGACGTGTCCCCCGACGGACGAAAGGTCGTGTTCGACATGCTCGGCGACCTGTATCTCTTGGATATCGATGGAGGGCAAGCGACCTCTCTCACCAGCGGGATGGAGTGGGATATGCAGCCGGTCTTCTCCCCCGATGGCAAAAGGATCGCCTTCACCTCCGACCGGGGCGGCGGGGACAATATCTGGCTGATGAATCTGGCCGAGGGAGAGAAAAGCGCCAAGGCCCTCACTGAAGAAAAATTCCGCCTTCTCAACCAACCCGCCTGGGATCCCTCGGGCACTCACGTGGCCGCCCGTAAGCATTTCACCGGCACCAGATCATTGGGTGCGGGAGAAATCTGGGCGTTTCACGTCGACGGAGGCTCAGGTGTCCAAATAACCAAGCGTAAGAACGACCAGTTGGATCTGGGAGAGCCCGCATTTTCTCCTGACGGAAAGTACCTTTACTACAGCAAGGACGCGACCGGCGGTGATCGTTTCGAATACAACAAAGACCCGAACAAAGGGATCTACGCCATCGAGCGACTGGACCGTCAGAGTGGAGAGATCGAGCGAGTCCTCAAGGGCGCCGGAGGAGCGATCGCCCCCCGTCCCTCGCCTGACGGCAGATATCTTGCCTTCGTCCGGCGTGTCCGGGGCAAGACCAATCTGATGCTGCTGGACCTGAAAGACGGCAGCGAGAGACTTCTTTACGACGGTCTGGACCGCGATATGCAAGAAACCTGGGCCATTCACGGAGTCTACCCGCGATTCGACTGGATGCCGGACTCGCAAGCTCTCGTATTCTGGGCTCAGGGTCAGATCTGGAGTCTTGCGGTGGCACCCGGGTCGCAACCCCGCAACATCCCCTTTCAAATAAAGACGGAACGCCAGATCGGGGAAGCTGTTCGTTTCCCCGTCCAGGTGGCGCCCGACAGCTTCAAGGTGAAGTCGATCCGCCATCCGGTCTCGTCCCCTTCCGGCGGCACGGTCGCTTTCGAGGCTTTGGGCAAAATTTGGGTCAAGAAGGGCGATTCTCTGCCCCGGCAACTGACCGACGATATCGGTCACGAGGCCAACCCGATCTTCAGCGGCGAGTCGCAACTGATATATACTCATTGGACCGACCAGGGGTTGGGCAGCATCAAAAGAGTTGGACTCGACGGCTCCAATCCCCGTCTCTTGGCGAGCGAAGGTCGATTCGGCGATCTGGCGGTCTCGCCGGACGGTCGATATCTGGTCTATCAGCGACTGGGCCGAAGCAGTCTCTTCGACCGCCGCCACACGGCCGCTTCCGGCCTCTATCTGACCGACCTGGTGGAGGGAGACACGCGCCGTCTGAACGAGAACGGTCGTCTGCCTCATTTCGGAAAGCAACCGAACATCGTCTTTTTCAACAACGGCAGCCAGCCCACGAAGCTCGTCAGCCTCAATCTCGAAACCGGCGAGTCCCACGAAGTGGCCGAAGGCGAAATGGTCAACACTATCCTCCTGTCTCCGGATGAGAAACATCTGGCTCTGGGAGAGGGCTTCAAACTCTTTGTCACCCCCTTTGTCCCCACCGGACGCACCCAATCCGTGGCCGCCGGTTCCAAGGCGCTTCCTTTGCAGACAGTGTCGACCGAGGTCGGGGCCTATTTCCCAAGTTGGAGTTCTTCGAGCGTCCTGAACTGGAATGTCGGTCCCACCTACTGGACCTACGCGCCCGCCACGAAGTCGAAGTCGGAACTCGATCTCGGTTGGACCGTTTCGCTGGATACTCCGGGAGCAAGCTCGAAAGTCGCCCTGGTGGGGGGCAAGGTGGTCACGATGAAGGGGGACGAAGTCCTGGAAAACGGGGTCGTCTTGATCGAAGACGACCGCATCACCGCCGTGGGTGGGGAAGACACCCCGGTCCCGGCCGACGCTTTCCAACTAGACTGCACAGGCAAAACGGTACTTCCAGGCCTCATAGACGTCCACTGGCACGGTTCGTTCTCCGACCAGCACGTCTTCCCGGAGGTCAACTACACCGGTCTTTCCAGCCTCTCGTTCGGAGTCACCACTCTCCATGACCCCTCCAACGACACCGCTTCGGTCTTCACCGCCCGAGAGCTTCAGATGGTGGGAGATCTGCTGGCCCCTCGAGTTTTCTCCACCGGCACCATTCTCTACGGAGCCAAAGCGCCCGGCTATTTCGCCGAAGTGAACGGTCTGGAGGACGCTCTGGGTCACCTCAAGCGACTGAAAGCCTGGGGAGCGATCTCGGTGAAGAGCTACAACCAGCCGCGCCGCGACCAGCGCCAACAGATCTTGGAGGCTGCTCGCCAGACCCAGATGATGGTGGTGCCTGAGGGCGGATCCCTTCTCCAGCACAACCTCACCATGGTGGTCGACGGCCATACCGGACTGGAGCATGCCCTGCCGGTGGCGAACATTTACGACGATGTGGTCGGCCTCTGGTCGCGGACGGAAGTGGGATACACTCCCACGCTGGGCGTCGCCTACGGTGGGATTTGGGGCGAGAATTTCTGGTACGTCGAAACCGACGTCTGGGACGATGAAAGACTGAACCGATTTGTGCCCCAGGATGTGCTCGACCCCGACGCACGTCGCCGCATGGTAGCACCGGATGAGGAATACAACCATTTCAACACCGCTCGCGGCGCCGCCCAACTCGCCGAGCGAGGAGTGCGGGTCAATCTCGGTGCCCACGGCCAGCGCGAAGGCTTGGCCGCTCATTGGGAGCTGTGGATGCTGGAGCAGGGGGGAATGACGCCGCACCAGGCTCTTCGTTGCGGCACCCTCAACGGGGCTCGCTATCTGGGGATGGACGCCGACCTGGGCAGCCTGGAAAAGGGTAAGTTGGCAGATATCATCGTGGTGGACGGCGACCCGCTCGCGAACATACGCGAATCGAAGAATGTCCAATACACGCTCCAGGGTGGAAAGGTTTACGAGGCCGACAGTATGAAGCGGATAGGGCCCGGCGGCGGCGTTGAACCGCGGCTCTGGTGGAGGTAAACTTGAGAATATTCCTGGTAACGCTCTTTCTGCTCCTCTTACAACCTGTACTGGCCGACGACGTCTCCTCCTATCAAGAGACCGCCGACGAGATCGTGGAATCGGCGCGCTCTTCCGAAAAGGGGTGGGACCGGTTGGCCACACTCTGCACTCTCTATCCCCATCGCCTATCGGGCACATCCGCCCTGGAAGATGCCATCGACTGGATCGTGAAGGAGATGGAGTCGGACGGCTTCGACCGAGTGACCACGGAAGAGGTGACCGTCCCTCACTGGGAGCGAGGAGTCGAACGGCTGACCGTTTTGAAAGAGAAGCCGGAAGACCTGGCGGTGGTGGCTCTCGGAGGGTCGGTCTCCACACCGAAAGAGGGGCTGGAAGCCGAGCTCCTGGTGGTGGAGAGCTATGAAGAGTTGGACCGTAGGAGAGCCGAGGCCGCCGGTAAGATAGTCGTTTTCAACGTCCCCTTCACCACCTATGGTGAAACCGTGGGGTATCGCATCACCGGAGCCTCCCGTGCGGCCGACGCCGGCGCGGTGGCGGCCCTGCTGCGCTCGGTCACTCCCAATTCGTTGGCCACGCCTCATACAGGAGTGATGGCCTACGACGAAGGGAGTGACAAGGTCCCTTTCGGCGCGATCACCCCCGAGGCCGCCATGCATTTCCATCGTCTTCAGGAGCGGGGAGTGACGGTCAAGGTCCGACTCGTTCTGGAGACCAAAGAGTTTCCCGACGCCCAGTCGCGCAACGTGATCGCCGAGATCCGAGGAACCGAGTTTCCGGAAGAGGTGATCGTCATGGGGGGCCATATCGACGGCTGGGATATCGGAGAGGGTGCCCAGGACGATGCCGGTGGCTCGGTCATGTGTTGGGAGGCACTGAGAGTCATAAAGAGTCTCGGGCTCAAACCGAAACGGACCATTCGAGTCGTCCTGTGGACCAATGAAGAGAACGGTTTGCAGGGCGCTAAGACCTATCGACGGTTGCACGATCTGGAAGTGGAAAACCATGTGTTGGCCATCGAGTCCGACTACGGTACCTTTCACCCTACAGGGTACGCCTTCACCGGAAAGAAGAAAGCCGAGGAGATTCTGGAAAGCGTTGTCGGGTTGCTGAAGCAGACCGTAGGCGAGATGACCATCAAGACCCCGGGAGGGGGCGCGGACATCGGACCTTTGATGAAAGAGGGAGTTCCGGGGGCGGCCCTCACTCACCAGAGCGATCGGTACTTCTGGTACCACCACAGCCCGGCCGACACGTTGGATAAGATCGAACCGGACGATTTCAGGAACTGCGTCGCGACTTTGGCGGTTACAGTGTTTGTGGTTGCGGATCTTCCCGAACGGCTGCCGTTTGGCGGGTCGGAAGACTAAGGCCTGGAGAGAGTAGGGGATGCGATGAGCGAGAGACGAGAACTAGGAGACGGGACCGGGCGTACGGCCCTGGAGGACGGCTCTGTCGTCGGGGGATACAAGGTGACCTATCTGGCTTCCGGCGGCATGAGCTGCGTCTATAAGAGCGAAGCCCACGGAAAGACCGTAGTACTGAAGGAAGTGGCCGCCTCCAACACGAGAGAAGTGCCGTCCTTGATCTCGGAGAAGAATCTGCTGGAGCGCTTGAACCACCCCGGCGTGGTCGGCTTCCAAACTTTTTTCAACGAGAACGGCTACTACTACCTCGTGCTCGACTACGTCAACGGCCTTCCGCTTTCCACCTACTTGAAGCCTGACAACCTGGCCGATCCGGAGACGGTGGCCGATTGGGGCATTCAACTCTGCGAAATCTTCGACTATCTCCATGCCCAAGAGCCGCCGGTCATCTACCGAGACTTAAAGGCAGAGAACGTGATGCTGGAGGATGGCCAGGTGCGCTTGATCGACTTCGGCATCGCTCGCCTTCACAAAGGGGTGCGAGCGAAGGATACGGAGCTGATGGGAAGCCCGGCCACCGCCTCTCCGGAGCACTACGGCGGTGCCGAGACCGACGCTCGTTCCGATATCTACACGATGGGTGCTTCGCTGTACGAGTTGATGACGGGGGGTCGGCGCAAACAGGTCGGGGCTTTTCAGTTTGCCCCGGTGAGAGAGCTGAATCCGAAGGTGAGTGCGGAGTTGGAAGCGGTCTTGAATAAGGCGACCGCTTTCAAGCCGGATGACCGCTATCAGAGCGCCAAGGAGATGCGCAACGCTCTTCTCAAGGCGCTGGGTCGAGAGATTCCGAAAGAGCCTCCCAAACCGAAGGAACAGACAGGCTCCCGAGGTGTGCCGGTCAGCGTTCTGGTCGTTCTCCTCATTGTCATAGGTCTTGGTTGGTACGGTTATCAAAGGTATCAAGACACTCAGAGCCCGTTTTACGGGGGGCCGGTGGAGTCTATCGGCACTTATGAGGCGAGCTTGCCCGCCGATATCTTTAAGTCGGGTGAAGTGAACGGTAAACATGCCGTGATGCTGGGGGAGGACATCGGCCTTTTCGAGGTCACACCCGCAGGACCTTACACTGCGGTAGACCGTTCCAAGAAGCTGTCTAACCGGCTCAACGCTATGTATCATCAGGCTTGTATCGCTTGCGGAGGAACGGGCTTGGAGCCGGTGGACATCAAAATGGGACGCCATCAGGAAACGGGTCAGGTGGTGGTTTTCTACGCCCACATGCATGGTCCTCACGTAGAATGGGGTCCGGAGCTCCTGGCAACCGTCAGCGACGATCAGGCAGCGGCCCTGGGAGTGACCCCGCGCTTCGTGGCCGGTTATTGGCGCGACCTCATACGGGATACCGTCAACCTCTCCCGCGGATTCGATGTGAAAGATTCGGTGATGGGTCCGGAGCTGTCGTCGGCGCTTCTGAAAGCTCGAGATAACATCAAGAGAGACGCCGAACAGCTGACCAATCTGCGGGCCGTCATTGAAGAACTTACGGGCCAGCAGTCGCTAAAACTAAAGGAGCTGTTTCTGGCGGTGCCCGACCACAAGCCGACCCCCGACAAGTTTGAGAACGTGGAAGGCTTCGAACCTCTTAACGTCTAGGAGCTGCTACGAACTCGCCCAAAGCCCTGATCTCCGCCGGCAGGAAATGCTTGATCTCCATGTGTTCGGTCAGATCGCGACCCGCCATCTCCAATTGGAGAAAGCGCAACGGATCGCCGTGGGAGACCAGGAGAATGGTAGCTCCCTCGTACTGTTGCTCCAGCCCGTCTATGACGCGCCTCAGTCGGTAGGCTAGGTGACGCGGTGATTCGGCTCCGAAGGGGGTATGGTGGGGGTCCTTGGAGTCGGCCTCCCAAACTCGTTTGTACTCCACGCTGGAGCGACCCTCGAGCTTTCCGAAGTAGCGCTCTCGAAGACCCGGCTTCAGGGCCACGTCGTCCTTGCATTTCATAGTCTCTTTGACGATTTGGGCCGTCTCTTTCGCTCTCGTGAAGTCGGAAGACACGATCACGGTGTAGCGGGGTAGGCCGCTCTCCAGGGCGGCGGTTCGGGCCTGGGTTCGACCTTTCTCGGTGAGCCCGTAAAGGCTGCATCCGGTTTTGGGATCGCTGATGATGAGGTCCTGGCGATTAGCCTGGCTTTCTCCGTGGCGCATTAAAAAGTAGTGGTTGACCATTGGAGCCTTGTTCTGATAGAAAACTTCGAACCCCTGGCGCTAATTTGGATGACAACCAACAAATAGAAACCTTTTTGTCGACGGCGGCGGAAGCCGGTGAGAAAGATTCGAGCGGTGTTTTCACGACCGCCGGCAAGGAAGTGGTGGAGAAGATTGGCCGCTGTCTGCTGGACGACTCCACCCGTTGGATACTTCTGCTGGTTCAATGCGCCAATCTTTGGGACGCCGAAAGTGTGCATTTCTCTTTTTCCGGTGGGATCAGAGTGGAGATCGGCGGGATCGGCGATCAGCGAGAGTGGATGGACGGCTTCGTGGAAGGTCTCATCTCCGGTCGGCTGTCGACCAAGCCTCTCGATTCGGTCTTGCAGAAAGCGGTTTGGTCCGGGCTTTCTCAGTGTGGTGGGAAATCGGTGTTGGCCGTGTCCGGGGCCGAAGGACAGGAGACCCGGGCTGTCCGGTTGGGACTTTCCCAGACCCGTTGGGGCCGAGCCGAGCTTGCTCCAAATAGCTTCTTACTCCTCATTGAGCCGGAGCACACCGACTATGTTCAACGGCTGCAGGAGCAGATCACGAACGAGCTGGAACGCTACGCCTGCAGCGACAAGACACGAGTGCGATGTGGGCGAGAGATCAAGGCGTTTTTACCGATCTCGCCGCGTTTGGACCGGGATGCCGACTATAAGGAGCAAGGATTGCCCGTGGGCCTTTGGGCTTGGGGCGAAGAAGGTGGAGGCATCCCGCTAGGTGGATCGTTTTCTGGTTTAGGGGCGGACGGCGTGGAGCGAAAGGAGCTGACTTTCGGCACCTTTCGGACCTGCCTGGTGGGGAAACAGGCTCAAGCGCGCAGCGTGGTCGCGTTCACTCACCATTTGAGACCGGTGCCTTCTCGGGTCGTTTGGCTCTGGCAGGGGGTGGAGGTCAGCCATCACGCCCTGGAATGGGAGGCGTCCTCCATGGCGGTGACTCTCTATGTGGAGGCTCCTAAGGATCTGGTCTGGGATATCAGCCAACGGCAGTTTCGGTGGAAAGAAGAGATGGCCGAGCAGTTGGATCGAGCTTGCCAGGATATCAAGCCGTCTTTTGAAGCGCTGGTGAAAGAGTACAATCAGTATTCGCCTCGGGTGGAAAGGGGCACCATCGGCTGCTGGAGTCTGCTGATGCTCGGCTGCCTGGCTCTTGCCGGAGTGGTGGCGCCGGTGGTCGGCGGGCAACTCGCCTTCCTGCTCGGCGGTATCCTCGGGCTAGCTCTCGTCTTTTCCGAATTTCGGTTTCGCCATCGCAAGCGGTATGCGCTGGGTCAGAGCCTTAAAGAGCTTGCCGAGACGCTGGAATCGAAGAGCGGGCGTCTCTGGAGCGAGGAGCGCCTCTCTGTCGATGGGACTGTTTTAGAGCAAAAGGACTAGTCGTAGCTCCCTAGCTGAGACTCTCCTTGAGTTCCTCCAGCTCAGCCCACCTCTCCATACCGCTCTCCAAGAGCTCTTCCAACTTCTGTTTCTGTTCGAAGAGCTCTTTCACTTTTCCGTACTGACCGGCGACTTCGGCCATCTCCCGTTCGAGCTCCTGAATTTCGCTCTCCCATCGCGGAATAGAGACCTCCAGCTCTTCGAGTTGCTTTTGCTCCTTGTAGGAGAGCTTCTTTTTGGCGGTGACTGCCACAGTGGTAACCGGTTCGGCCGTGGGAACGGCGGACGAGGAGGGTTGAAGAGTGAAGAAGTCGGGGCCGACTTCGTCCAACACCGAAGGTATGGCTTCTTCTACGTATCCGTCCCGGAAGATCAGGATTCGGTCGCACAGCCTCTGGAGCAGGAAGCGGTCGTGGCTGGCCACACAGAGACAGCCCGGAAAGCTGTCCAGGAAGAATTCGAGGCGGGAGAGGGTGTCGATGTCCAGATCGTTGGTGGGTTCGTCCGCCAGCACCAGGTTTGGTCTGGTCATCAGAATTCTCAGCAGTTCGAGTCGTTTCCGCTCGCCGCCGGAGAGCCGGTGAATGGGGGTGGCGTGCTGAGAGCCTGTAAAGAGGAACATCTCCAGAAGGCGAGCGGCGGTGAGTTCCTTGCCGTTGGAGAGTGGCACGTAGTGGGCCACATCCTTCAGGGCGTCCAACACCCGGGTGTCCGGGTCCAGATGGGAGAGCCGGTCGGTGTGCTGGTCGAAGTAGCCTAGCTGCACGGTTTCTCCCCTCTCGATGATGCCGTTTTCGGGTTCGCAACGACCTGCCAAAAGATCCAGGAAGGTGGTTTTCCCCGAGCCGTTGGCCCCGACCAGCCCGACTCTCTCACCAGGCTCAAGACGAAAATCGAACGGTTTTAAGATCCGGTGGCTCTGGAGCTTGAGCTCAATAACCTTCTTACCCATACGTCGAGTCCCCAGGTCCCAAGCCTGGTCTTCTGTCTGACCCGGTTCGGCAATCACGCCGGAACCTTGATCGAGCATGGTCTGAACCCGCTGGAGACGGGCTTTCTGTTTGGTGGAACGGGCTTTGGGACCCTGGTGGAGCCAGGCTTTCTCCTGGCGGAGGATATTGTCGAAGCGCTCCTGCTGTCGGGCTTTGGTGGCTTCGCGTTCGGCCTTGAGTTCCAGATACTGCGAATAGTTGCCGCTGTAGGTATGAAGGGTGAAATCGGCCACCTCCACGATGCGCTGACAGACACGATCTAGAAAGAATCGATCGTGGGTGACCATGAGCACGGTGAAGTTGGCCCCTATTAAAAAGCTCTCCAGCCAGGAAATGGTGGCGATATCGAGGTGGTTGGTGGGTTCGTCCAGGAGTAGGATGTCGGGCGGCACCAGAAGGGTCTGGGCCAGAGCAACCCTTTTGATCTCTCCTCCACTGAGGCCGGCCAGCGGTCGGCCCGGGTCGCTGAAGCCTACCGTTGTTAGGAGAGTGTCGGCACGGGTCTCAAGATCCCAAGCGTCGTGGAGGGTGAGTTGGTCGGTGAGTCGATTCATCTCGGCTGAAAGCTCCGACTGGCGCTCGGGCTCTTCTTCAAGCTCCTGGCAAAGCTCGTTGTAGCGACGGCGCATTCCGGTGAGTTCGGGACAGCCCAGGCAAACGATCTCGCGAAGCGAGAGTTCGGTGTCGAACGTGAGTTCGGGAAGTTGCTCGAGATAGCGCATTCGAATGCCGTTGCGGATGGTGAGTTGGCCGGCATCCGGCTTTAATTTTTCGCAAAGAATTTTTAACAAGGTCGATTTTCCCGCCCCGTTTCGGCCTACCAGGCCGACTTTTTCGCTCTGAGAGAGTGAGAGGTCGACCTCCTGGAGAAGGCTTCTGCCGGGCAGAGAATACTCGATTTTATGGGCGTTGAGGAGGATCATGACGGATGTTTTGAGCCTCGTTCGGGGACACCTTTGCAAGGGGACTCGAGGCGCCTATCCCGTGGGGTAATTCGCCCCATGGCGGGAGGACTCTGGTGGGAGATTTGGTATTGGTACCCAAGGCGCTGCGCTTATGCAGCCCAAAATGTCTATGGAGGACGAGAATTTTGAAAAAATTCCAAAGCAGAAGCGCACTGCTGACCCTACTCGTCGTAGGGTTCGTGTCGCTTTTTGCCGTCGGTTGTGGAGACAGTGAAAACTTTGTTTTTACTGGTACTAATAATACTCCCATAACCGGAGACACCGGCAATTTAGTATTTAGATTTACCCAAGCTCAGACTGTCGATACCGTGCCCACCGGCACCACCAGCCTGAGATTCGACTTTTTTTCCAGCCGTACCCCCAGCCTGGCCACGTTTCTCTTCACTGAGACTCGCTCTTACGCCGAGCTGATCATCATCGAAGACGTACCGGTAGAAACCCAGTCCGTGGTCGTGACCGCTTTCGGTGCCAACGGCCAGCCTCTGGCCGTGCTCACCGGAGACACGAACGTCATCATCAACGGCGACTCGGAAGTCGACCTTGTTTTCAACAGCAACCCGACTTTCAACTCGATTACGCTGAGCCCGAACCCCGCGATCATCTTGACTCCCGGATCGAACACTCAGCAGGTCTCTGTCACCGGAAACTTTGACACCGCTCAGGTGCTCGGTCAACAGACCAACTACAATGTGAACATCGATCCTTCGCTGTGCACTTTCGTATTCACTGAAGCCGACCCGAACCAGGAAGACACCGCGAACATCACCACCACCGGACTGGTCACCCTGCTGTCCGATCTGCAGAACTCGACTTTGACTGCCAGTTTCACCGCTTTCGGTGTCACTCGTAGCGATTCGACTCTGGTTCGTACCGTTGATTTCGACCTGGACCCTGAGTTCCCGTCGGACATCAACAACATGGGCACGACCGACTTCTACGATGGTGGCTGGGATACCCGGTTCTTCGATTCCGATGGTGTCACTCAGATCAACGTCACTTCGAACTCCACCTTCGCGCTGCGCACGCAGCCTACAAGTGGTACCATTACGGTAGACCCCAACACTGGTGCGGTGAGAACCACCGGCGCCGCTACGGGCACCTACTTCATCGATGTCACCTGGGCTGACGGACGTACGCAAAACGCGGACGGCTCCGGCGGAACAGGCACGACCTTCACCGATAGTTACAGCTTCACCGTAGGCGACAACTAAGGTATCAACTAAGAGAAAGGCCCCGGTTCGCCGGGGCTTTTTTTTTTGCATGAGTTTGGTGGATTGGGAACTAAAGCCAGAGGTCGGTATGCTTATCCTGAGCAGCAAATGCGCACCGAAGGCGATCTACCGGCGCACTGGAGGCTTTGTAACCTGAGGTGAGGCCCCGCGGCCTTCTCTTTAGCTCTATTTTTCAGGAGCAGGCGGTGTGTTGGGCGTGAAGACAGGAAAGCTCTCCAAAGGAATCCGTTCCCCGGACTGAATCTGCTCTTCGGTGAGCTTCACCTCGTAGACCTTGCCGTTGCACTCCACTCGATACGGTCCATTGACCACGATGGAGCCTTCCACGTCGTAAAGCGGACCGTCCGTGGGGTAGGGTAGACGCAGGTCGAAGTAGCCGAAGTTGTCGGAAAGCAAGCTCCAGGCGATGATGTAGGGGCTTTCGGCATAGGGCGATGAGACACTGAGATAGGCACCCACTTGCCCGTGCTGAAAATTTGTCTTGCCGGTCAGAACTGCGCCGGGGACCCGTTCAAAAACCCGCACATCGGGGCTGAGGCGAGGGTTGACAAGAAGGCCGCGGGAGGTCGGATGGACCCTGTTCTTAAGACGAAAAAGCTGTTTGAGAGAAGTGGCTTCTTCATCCGTCACGGCCATGGACATGAAGGTGAAACCCTTGAGGTCGTCACTGAGCTTGACGGCCCGAACCATCTTTTGGGGAGACTCATAGACCAGCCGGAACTGCCCCATATTGCTGGCCATTTTGTCGAACAACCGAACAATAAAAAGATGCCCGAACCGTTCGTTCCAGGCCGGCACCGCGATAAGGTTGCCGTTCCATTCTATTTTCGCAGCTTCTTTCATCAGTTCGGCCGGATTGCGACCAATGAGAGTGTAGTCGGTTCCGAGCTTCTGTTCGATATTGCGGGTAGGTACCAGCACGAACCTTAAACCCCGTTTCTCCATCTCTTGATGGGCGAGTTCGGGCGAGTCGGCGTAAAAGATTCCCGAGAGTTCGGCAGAGTGGGTCTGGCTGTAAGCTACCCCGGTTTTGGATGTGTAGGCTAAGACGTTGCCGAGGTCCCAGGGAGCCAGCAGACCGTAGTTTTTGTCTTCGCTCTGCTCCTTGACCTCGGCCAGGAAGCGTCCTGCTTGTTCGACGCCGTTGCTGTTGACGAAGAGTTCACGTGTGATTTTGGGTGTGAGCCAGGGACGAGCCTGATGTGGAATCGGGAGCAACGAGACGGATGATACTAGCACGACGACCGCCGGTGTCCAGGTACGCCACGGTAGCCGGCGGAGACAGTAAGCCGCCGATGCAGCGATCGGGTACGGAGCGTAGTAGTTGAAGTCTCGCGAGTACATCCAGAAGAGGGATATTCCAATTCCGTAAACCAGCGGAACGCAGTATTCCTGTAGCCGGCCTCTTCTCCACATTAGGAACGGGGCGATTAGGAGGCCCAACCAGGTCAAGCCG
>Ga0207914_100302_pt1 | contig 22216 bp, 20 predicted proteins | sample DeeseametaMP2497_FD_184171 | JGI IMG/M metagenome (GOLD analysis project Ga0207914, IMG submission 184171) | Marine microbial communities from East of Antigua and Barbuda, Atlantic Ocean - MP2497 (SPAdes) | ecosystem: Environmental > Aquatic > Marine > Oceanic | place: East of Antigua and... | reverse complement strand
CGCAACCCGTGAAAAGGAGGGACGCGAGGGCCAATCCGCCCACGAGAACTCGTGTTTTACTGTATTTTTTCAAGGTTTACCCCATTCGTAAAGTAGATGGCCGAGGGGCTTTACGGATGGGGTTGATATTCCTTCTGTTGAAGGCTTTACGAAGCCTGGGAGTAGAGGCTATTTCTTCGTCTCCAAAATTTCCGCCAGAGTCCCGTTCTTTTCGGCCGTTTTGAGATTCTCGGCGCCCGGGTTGGTGTATTTGGGATTTCGTGCTCGAATCTTACTGTAGACTTCCAGTAGTTTCAGGCCTCCTTCCACGGCATACCCGCCCTTCACTTTGTTCTTGAGTTGGGCCAGCGACTGTCCGGCGGCGAAAGCGCAGAGGAGCGACGACTCTTCCTGATTTTTCCCTTGCTTCAATACGTCTAGGATGGCAGGACCGATGGTCACCTCCACTTCCGGACTCTCCACCGTCCAGGTCAGGACCGTCTTGCAGTCGCTCTCGGCATTGGGCCCGAGAGGGTCGGCGAAGAGGGAGGCAGCCGCTCTTCGAAATTGGGACTCGCTGAACTTGGGAGCCTCTTGAGCCAGCGTGGGTGCAACGAAGAGAAATAAAATTAGTACGGTTAGAAGTGTACGCATAAGCATCGGTTCGGCACCGCCGGGCCGACTCCCCGCGGACCCCATACTTTTGAGGTCTCGCAGCTTATCCTCATGCATGGGGAATTCTCTCATCACCAATCTTAGCCTGACCGTGAGAGAAGAGTCGACATGAAAGTGAATCACAAACGGAGCACCTCGCGCTTCGGTGGTGCTCAAGACATGACCACGGGGTCGGTCGTCAATAAACTGGTTTCGCTGGCAATCCCGGTTGTACTGGCCAACCTTCTGCAGACCGCCTATCAGTTCATCGATACGGTCTGGGTGGGGCGAGTAGGACCCACCGCCGTGGCTGCGGTCTCGCTCTCCTTTCCCATCCTTTTTCTGATGATCTCATTGGGTGGTGGCCTGGGCATCGCGGGAAGTATCCTGGTTGCTCAATATCAGGGACGTGGCGACACCGAGAAAGTCAATGAGGTCGCGGGCCAAACCATCACGGCGATGCTCTTCGCTTCGATAGTGGTGTCCGTACTCGGATACCATCTCTCCCAACCGCTCATCTCCCTGATGGTACGGAATGCGGACGCCAAGCTTATCGCAGACGCGACCCTCTATCTACAATGGACCTTTATCGCTCTGCCGACTCTGTTTCTGTTCTTTGTTTTCCAGTCTCTGATGCGCGGTGTAGGAGATGTCATCACTCCACTTTTTATAGTCGGAGGAACGGTTCTTCTGAACCTGGTCCTGGACCCGTTCTTCATCTTTACCTTGGACATGGGAGTGTCCGGCGCGGCGGTGGCCACTCTCTGTACCCAGACTCTGGCTGCTCTGATAGGTCTATGGCTCCTTTTTACCGGGAGAGCCGGCATCCAGCTTACGAAGTGTAGCCTGAAGCCCCGACTCCCCATTCTAAAGAAGATGTTCTTTCTAGGACTGCCCGCTTCGCTGGAACAGTCCAGTCGGGCTTTTGGAATCACCATGATGGCGTTCTTGGTGGCCGACTACTCGACCAACGTGGTGGCGGCCTACGGTGTCGGCTCCCGGGTCCTGGGTTTCGTGATCATTCCCGCCCTGGGTCTCTCGATGGCAACTTCCACGATGGTCGGCCAAAACTTGGGAGCGGGAAAACCGGAGCGGGCCAAGGAGGCCGTGAAGTTCGCCTCCTGGATTGCCTTCTCGGTGCTGTCTTTGATCGGCTTAGCTACCTTTCTGGCCGGCGACTTGATCGCGGCTTTCTTCGTGCCCGGGGCCACCGAGGTGATCGGAGAGGCCGGACTTTTCCTCCGAATCGTGGCTCTCAGTTTCGGCCTGATAGGCGTGCAGCAGGTCTTGAACGGGGTCTTTCGTGGCTCCGGAAACACTCTCATCTCGATGGTGCTCTCCATCGTAAGTCTTTGGGTCTTCCAATTTCCCGTAGCCTATATTCTTTCCACCCGGACCCCGCTGGACCAGGCCGGCATCTGGTGGTCGTACCCGGTGGCTAATGTGGTCGCCGCACTCGTGGCCGTCCTTTGGTATCTCAAGGGAAGTTGGAAGGAGCACGCTCTCTTGGAGGAGACCGGCACCCGGGAGGAGTTGGAGGTTCAGGAGGAGAGTATGGTGGATTTTGGGGTTCAATAGCACGGTCATAATTGGTATACCCGAGGTCCTGTTCTGGAATCCTATGAGTATGGTCTACTAGCGAAATCTTCTCTTTTTGAAGAATGAGTTCTTGTCTAGGAGTGGACGCTATACAATGGCCTTTAATCTTCGTTTTCCTCGCAGAGAGTTTCTCAAGTTCGGTGCAAAGACCGGTGTTGCGTGGTCGACTCTCACCTTTCTTCAGGGGTGTGGAGGTTCGGACAACCTGGTCCAAAATCTCACTCCGGGAGCGGCCTCTTCCCCGGATTCCGCCATGGTCGACCTGCCGGATATCCCAACTCAGACAGTGCGAGGATTCGTGGATAGAAGTGTCGTCGGTGGAGAGGGTTTGAGCGTCTCCAACTCGACCACGGCACCGGTGGCGGTCGCTCCGGACGGTGGCTTCGTCATAGAGGCGTCGACGCTTGGCCCCCAAATTCTGTTCGTTAAGGATATTCAAGCGAACATCCGAGCTTTGGCAGTCCTTTGTCCACCCCCTGACGGAGAGGATTGGGGAGTGATTGCCGTCGACGCCCTGTCGACAAGTATCGGCATCCTGTTTTTGACTCCCGGCTTCGCTACCGGGGATCGCGACGAGGGTAGAATTCGAATCGCTCAGGTGTCCGGGAGTCCCAAGATGAGCGAGGTCGTTTCTTCGCTCCGGCTCCTCATGCCCGACCTTCCTCTGAGCGAACTCATTGGGGTTGGCGACCTTCAAAGTAAGCTGGCAGACCTACTAAACAGTTGGACGGTCTCGAATCAAGTCTTAGGTCAGACGCTGAATCAGTCTACGGTCAGGGGCTCAGTCACCGGGGCCGACGAGGTCACACTGGAGAACTACGCCTGGAGATGGGTATCCGTCGTTCGACGAAAAGCGGATGCGGCGGGAGACTCTCTTGAGACGACGGCTCCTCGTCTTACCGATACCAAGGAGTCCCATCTTTTCTCCCGGCCAAACCTGATTCCCGGAGCGAACGCTCTCAGTTTTGGGAGCCTCTTCACAGCGGGGGTCGGAGCCGCGGCGGGAGTTTTTGATAGAGTCGATCTGGATGCGCCGGAAGGTGTCAGCGCTGTTTCGTATTGGGTCTACGGTCCGGGGTTCCTGGCCGGGCAAGAGCCACCAGACGACGTTAGAATTTCTGATTTCGATGCCGAATGGGTGCAGGGGCTCTCTTTTGTTAACTACGTTCTTTTCCCGGTCATAGAACCGGTCCTCGGGATAGGCTCCGCGTTGAACGGAGCCCTAAAGGCGGTCGAAGCCGTTTGGAGCTTACTCGTGAGCCGCGGGCTAAACATCGCTACACTCGTGTCGGCGTTTGGCTCGGACGACCAGAACGGGTTAGTAAGCGGGGTCGTTTCCGTTGTCATCGACCTCCTGGTCGGCGCGATTCCCTTCGCCCTCGAACTGGCTGTACTACTTTTCGAAGGGTCGGCTCTCGCCGCGGCCGCACCCGTCCTGGGCGTCGTTCTGGCGGGCGCTCTGGGTGTCATGTCAGCGGTCAATCTCACCATGGCGGTGGGAAACTGGACTCGCCTCCCGCGACTCTTCGAAGTCCCCCTTGACCCGTCGGACTTCTCTATTCAATTCCTAATGGACATTAGAGAAATCGCGAATCCGGTGGTCAACGATCGGCTCGATAGTGCGTGGGCCGAGGGCTCCGAAGTCGGGGACCCTATTCTGGTAGCCAATACAGCCGAAGGCGGCACGCGAACCGTCCTGGATGAGCCGGGGGTAGGCCCCCTGTTGTACGGCTTGACGAACGAACGTTGGCTTGGGTACGAGCAGGACAACGGCGGACTTCTGAGGCACTGGATTTTGAATCTGGATACGGGGGCAAAGATTCAACTGGCCCATAGCGTGCAGAGAATTTTCCCTTCGGGTATGGGATGGTACGAGGGAACTGACGGGATGACCTATATCTTTGACGCCCACGATACGGTATCCCCACCGGTCGTTTTCGATTTCGTGTCCTTGATTTCCGAGAGCGAACTGGCGCCCGGCTCGGTCAACCTCGTCACGATCCGCGGGGTGAATAGGGCGGGCCAGATACTGGGGTCGGCAGAGATTCCCACGGCGACTGGAGGAAGCGAAATCGTTTTCTATTTCGATCCCACGACGCCCAACGAACCCACCTTCAGCATCATGCCGCTGGACTACGAGCTATACAGTACCGTTGGGTTCTGGTCTTCACTACTGGAGAATGGGGATGCGTTGGTGGGAATGAGGCTCAAGCTGGGCGTCACAGACGATACATTCCCGGATGCTAGGGTTTGGCGACCCGGAGTAGGTTTCATTCGAGATGTGCACGGAGTGACCGGTCACAACTCGTTCGTGGGAATGAACTCTGAGGGTACGGTACTCGGGTCCTACTTCGAACCGGAGGTTCACTTCGGGGCTGTGCTCTATCATCTCGACGGTACGGTCTATAGTCTTGACCGGAGACCTACGCTTGTCCACCCAAGCCGTCCGGAAGAAGAGTTGACGGGCATTCCTCTCAAAATAAGTGAAACGGGAGTCGTGCAGTTTCTTGCCGTCACGGGGGATCGTCCAACTCAGACTGGAGCCGTGGCGACGCTCACTCCAACCTTTTCGTAGCTCTCGACGGCTCTCAGCGGATCTTCTTACCGTTCACCTTGAAGTTTTCGATTCCGTCGACCTTCACGACCGTACCGCCGTTGCCGCGCTTGAAGATGATCTTTCCGTTCTTGTTGAGGACGGTCACGTTCTGCTTCTTGCCGACCTCCAGGAGCAGAGTGTCGTTGCCCATGCCCCCGCGAATGGTGGCCTTGTCCTTCCCGGCGCTCACTTTGTAGATGAGCCGATCGTCACCGCGTCCGCCGTTGATCATGACTTTGTCTTTGTCCTGACCGGCAGCCACTCGGATGGTGTCGTCGCCGGCACCGCCTTTTTGAGTAATGTTGTCGCGCCCCTTGCCGCCCCGGGCTTGCTGGACGTCGTCGCCACGACCTCCGAATTGGGTGATGAAGTCACGACCTTTGCCACCGCCGGCGTTTTGATTGTCGTCCCCTCGCGCGCCCTTTTGAATGATCACGTCCCGGCCTTTGCCGCCGGACGCTTTCTGGTTGTCGTCTCCTCTTCCACCCTTCTGGTGAATCAGGTCTTGGCCGCCTTTACCAGTGGCTGTTTGAGTGTCGTCTCCGCCGCGACCGGTCTGGGTGATCTGATCGTTGCCGGGTGTGCCGACCGCCACCTGGCGGTTGTCGTTCGCGTCACCCATTTGATCGATGACCTGACCCTGAGGAGGTGCGGTCGGTTGAGGGGCGGCTCCAGCCGGATAGCTGGGAGGCTGCGGTGAGGGCTGCTGACCGAGGTAGCCTCCGAACGCTTGTTGGAGCTGCATCATCCCGTTGAGCATGGCTGAGAGCATTCCAAGACCGTACTGCATCGGAGCGGGCGACATGGCCGGTTGGGGGGGTCGGTCCGTAAGGTGAGGGACCTCCGCAGCCGCACTGATGGGGCGTTCCCAGGTAGATGTGGTTCATTCCGACGTAAGCCATTTCTAAAATCTCCTTGCTAACTCTTGAAATGAGTATGGCAGGCGACAATAGCCGCAGGGTGGCGCCAAACGGAATTAGGTTAAAAACTTGTTAACTACAGCGATTTAACAAATTCCTAACATGAATCGGGAACTATCTGTCCCTCTTCTCCGTTGACGACCTTGACTCACCCCGAATGCTTACTCCCTAGATTGAGGAGTTCGGTATGAAGAAGCTATCAAGTGTGTCCAGGAGTTTAGGGGAAAGGGTACGGCGCAGAGATGTGTCCGATGAAGCCGAGAAGACGGCACCGAAAAAGCCCACCGAACCGGCACGGGCTAGACCATCGACTGCGACCGAACGCGGTAACGACTACTCCATAGGCGACATCGATTTTGATCGCCATAGGAGTGAATCCCGGGAGGCGGACGACAGCGACGGACTGATAACCGTCGGTGGCGGCCCGGGCGCTCTCATCGATATTCTCTTCGGTGGTGACGACGACTCCCAAAGGGCGGAAGATAAAGATGAGGACGCAACTGTAGCCATCTTCGACAGTTTTGACAGCACGGTATCCAGTAGCGATTCCTCCCACGGCGAGCTGGTGGAGAGTATATTTCTGGATGCCGGTTTCGAAGACGAAGATATTCAGCGCTTTCAGATCGGCGGGGGTGGGAGTCTGTCCGGTCTAGCCGAGGGTTTGGCTGACGGTGATGAAGAGGCTCTCCAGAATTATGTGGAGGACCGCATTACGGGCCTGCTCGACAGTACATCCGACGGGCTCGAAGAAATCTTGGACGATGACGACTCTCAGATCAGAACTATCAATCAGTCGCAGAGTCAGGCCGAGGCAAGGGTCACCCGAGATATTTGGGAGGAGGCCAAAGAAGATGACGAGTTTCGGGCCGACCTGGCCGGCAGTTTAGGGCTACCTGAAGATGCAAGCGATGAGGAACTGGCTCAAGCTTTGGTTGATGAGGTGGATGGGGTCGTTGAATCGAGTGATCGAATCACGGAATCCAAAGAACGGTATGATGAGCTTTCCGAAGAGGCGGCAGACCGTGGTATTACCCACGTTGTCACCTCGGGCAATCTGGGGAGTTTCGGTCGCGAACTCGAGGACCTCGGGGTTGAGGTCGACGACGACTTCTACACCAGTGTGCTGGCCAACGACCACGTCACAGTGGTGGCTGCGGTCGACGACATGATGACCGACAGCACCCGGGACGATGCTTCGGAGAGTTTCAATTCACCATTCGCGGAGGCCGAGATCGCCGCCGCGGGAGACGTGCTAGATCCCGAGCACGACGACGGGCCGACAGTCAGAGACGGGACATCCTACGCGGCTCCGAAAGTGGCCGCGGCCGCGGCCTTGATTGCAGCGGAGAATCCAGATCTCACCCACCAGGAAATCGAGGAACTCTTACTGGAGACATCGGATCGGATCAAAGCGCCGGAGGGAGAGATCGGCATGGGCGTGTTGGATCTGGAGGAGGCGCTGGAGGAAGCGGCTTAGATGGTGAGCCTGGGTAGATGTGGTTATTCCAACCAACTGCGCTTTGAGACTTTTGACAGACTTGTGACGACCACTGTTTAGGATGATTGAAGCTCAAAGGAGATTCGCGACCATGCTTGATACCCGAAACCGCCAGGCCATATTTACCTCATTAAAAAACGCCATTACAACTAACCGAGAAGCCGCTCAGTCGGTCGTCTATGACAACCACAGAGTCAATCGAGTTGTCAAAGAAACCCCCCTGGAAGTCGAATCCTTCGGGTTTCGCGGCGCAGAAGGCGAAAAAGTGAACGTCACGCTCCACCCCGGTTCTCAGGTCGACAATCGCGACCTGACCACGGATAGTGTCCATTTTTCGTACGGAGGGCGTGAGTACGAGAGTTCGGAGTACTACTCCGATTCCGGCATCGGCTACGACCTGCGGGTGTTCCACAAGGGTGACTGGAGACCGGCTCAACAGGCCTATGCGCCTGACGACAAACTTAAATAGGCCGGCGGTACCTCGTCTACTAGCCAGACTCCGTTTTCAGAGACCCTGAATACCCGGCCCGCCTGATGCAATCCTAGAGAGTCAACCTGCAGAACGACGGGCTTGCCGCGCCTTCCCCCGACCTGTCGGGCCGTCTCGTAGTTTGCCGATAGATGAACGTGGTGACGCTTCATCGGTAGCAAACCGCTCTCCCGAATCGACGGCAGAAAACGCTCCACGGTTCCGTGATAAAGGCGATCCGGCGGGCGCTTCACCGGCCAATCCAGGTCGACGGATACCGAGTGACCTTGAACCGCTCGGATGAGTTCCCGGTCGGCGGAGAAGGCGAAGCGACGCTTGTCGTTGGTCTCCACGACCTCCTGGAGTTCGAGCAGCGACATACTCTCCCCACGAGCGTCCAGGGCTTCCAAAAGAAGAGAGACATTCACCCATCCCTCGGAGTCGAGTTGCAGACCGTACTGCTCTGGATGATGTCTCAAGATGTAACTCAGGAGCCTACTTCTCTTCATAGAGGGAGAGTATAGCAGACGATTCACATCGCTAGGGGCGAGCAGCCCTTTCCTGAGCGCGCCTCGCAGAGCGCGATCCATTTGTTCAGGTCTGTTCCGAATCCAAGCGGTTCAGCCAGCCTCGTCAGGGCCCAGAGAAGAGGCTCTCGCGACTTCCCCACGGTGGTCGAATCGATCACCAGAAAGAGCAGGAAGAGCCTCCAATCCTTGATCTTGGACCTGAGTTCCTGGAGACGCCGCTCGGCCGACTGACCCCTTCGTTCCCTTTTAAAGAGAGCGTAGGGCTCGTCGTGGAACTGGACCATGTTCAAGAGATCCTGGTCGGAGCAGTAGCCTGCCAGAAAGCTTCGAGCCAGGGACGCGTGGCTGTGGGGATCGGTGATGGCGACTCCACGCTTGGCGTCTTTCTTGAAGCTGTCGTGCACGTGGATAAGAAGTTTGAGCTTGTCTCTTTCGAGCGATGTCGTTTCCGGCTCCAGTGCGTTCAGATTGCTCTCCAACTCCAGGATGTGCTTTTGAACCGTGCCCTCCGGGTGACCGGGGCGGGGGGACCCCCACTCGATATTTTCTCGATAGCGTGAGTCCTTTCGGATCTGCTCGAGCTGTTGTTTGTGAATGTTCATTTTTGATTACCTCATCTCGAGGATAATCAGGAGTGTTATAAAATGGAACTATTATAAAACTATGAGCTATAACGAGGAATTATAGTTGTTTGACGACTTGGAAGCCTACGAACGCTTTGCCGAATGTCTGAATTTCACACGCGCGGCCGAGCAACTTCTGATTTCTCAGCCGGCTTTGCACGTGAAGATCAGAAAGCTGGCCGACCATTACGGTGCGCCTCTCTATCAAAGGGACGGTCGCAACATTCGGCTCACCGAGGCGGGCGAAAGGCTCCTTGTCTTCGCCCGGGACGCACTCGCCGCCGAGCGCCGGATTCGCGAAGAACTTAGCGGAGATACCGGTCATTCCCAGGTGACTTTGGCTGCCGGCTCCGGAGCCTATCTCTACCTCCTGGGGCCTCCCATTCGAAGATTCTCTCGACGGTTCGATGGGAAGTTCAAACTGTTGACCGCCAATCGAGAAGAGTCTTTGCAGGCGTTGAGGAGTGGGAAGGCGGATCTGGCCGTCACCGTACTGGTGGAGAAACCTCACGATCTGGAGGGTCGTCTCTTGAAAGAGGTCGATGCCCTGGCGGTTTTCCCCGAGAAACACTCCCTGGCCTCACGAGAAAGAGTCACCACCGAAGACCTGGCCGAGGAGTCGTTGATAGCACCTCCGGCGGGGAAGCCTTTTCGACAAGCGCTGCAGAAGTGTTTCGAGGAGCGGGGGTTAGTGCTGCCGGTAGCCTTGGAAGCCGACGGCTGGGAGCTCATGATGCATTTCGTGCAGCTTGGTCTCGGTGCCACCGTGGTCAACGGTTGTTGCCGAATACCCCGTGGGTGCGTGGGAGTGCCGTTCGTCGACCTTGCTCCATCTCGGTACTACCTTGTGCGGCGCCGAGGCCTGCGACTGAACAACACGTGGGCCCAGCGACTGTACCTAGAGCTGAAAGGGCTATAGCGAATTGAGCCTGTCGCGACCCAACTGTTTGGCTCGGTACAGATGCTCGTCGGCGGCCTGTACCAGGGAAGCCGAAGATTGCTCTTCACTCGGCAATGCGGTGGCCAGACCGAGACTGATGGTGACGCGTTCAGCCACCGGGGAAGCTTCATGAGGAATGGCCAGGGTGGCTACGCAGCGCCGGAATTTTTCTCCCACTTCCTTGGCGCCTTCCAGGTCGGTATGAGGTAGCAGCGCCACGAACTCTTCGCCACCGTACCGACCGACAAAGTCGGTGGCACGGCCCTGTTCGGCCAGGGCGGCGCTCACCTGGCGCAGACAATCGTCCCCTTTCAAATGACCGTAGTGGTCGTTGTAATTCTTAAAATGATCGACGTCGATCAGGAGTAAGGACAAGGGGGAGCCGAGGCGCTGTCCCCGCTTCCACTCCCGGGCCAGAGTCTCGTCGAAATCGCGACGGTTGGGAAGGCCGGTGAGCCCGTCTAGATGAGAGCGACGCTTGAGAATGTCTTGGTACTCTTTGAGCTTCAGATGATTTTCCACTCTGGCTCTCACGATGGCCGGGTTAAACGGCTTGGTGATGTAATCGACGGCTCCCAATCGAAGACCCAGGATCTCTTCCTCGTGGGTGTCCTGAGCGGTCACGAAAATAATGGGGATATCAGCCGTCTCGGGGTTTGCCTTGATCGCTCGACAGACCTGATGTCCGTCCAGGCCGGGCATCACCACATCCAGAAGGACAAGATCGGGGGGGTCCTCGGAATTTAGGTAGTCGAGAGCTCGGGCCCCGCTGGAAGCGGTCTTCAAGACATACAGGTCTCCCAGGGCTTCCGCCATCTTGCCTATGTTGGCGGGGAGGTCGTCGACGACCAGCACCACTTTCTTGTCTTGAGTCAACGCCTTTCTCCCAGGAAATCTTTTAGCAGTGGCTCGAGAGTGTACTGCTCGTCGAGTTGGAGTGATTTTGGAGAGCGAGCCATGACGTTTTGGAAGGTGGACCTCAGCGGTTTGGGCAGGTCTTCGATCTTCAGCTCACCACTCTCGATACGCCGGTCCACAGCGTAGCTTCCGACAAGGGCTTCGAGGGTGACGATTTTCTCCAGCCTATCGAGCAACTCTTCGGCCAAGCCAACCGTGTCGGGCAGTGGAGTGGAATAGTCTTCGTCTCCTTCGGCCACGTAGCTGACGGCGTCCAAGACCACGGGTGTCCCGTACAAGCGTGCTTCCCGGTCGAGGCTGGCCAGCCAGTAGGTGATATTTCTGGTGTACAGGCCGTTGAATCCATCCTTGTCGGTGGCAAAGCCGGATGGAAGGTCGGTGAAGGGTCTCGAAATCGCCTTGAGAGAGCGGTTGACACTGGTCGTGCTGAGGAGTGCCAGGGATAGCCGGCAGGCGTCCATTTTGAGGGTCAACTGGGTGGTGTCGAAGTTGGTGACTGTCAGAAGGCGGCCGGAATCGACATCCACCATCGGGCTACCCTGGTGAGCGTTCATAGCGAGTTCGAGAACCGTCTCCGCGTCCTCGACCGACTGCTGGGCTGCTGCCAGGACGTCTGAAGCGTCTCGCATACTCAGAAAGTCTTGCAGGCGGCGGGGACCCTTGTCCTCCCACAACCGACTTCCCGCGAGAAGCCGCTGCAGGTCTTGCTGAACGGCTCGCTTGGCGGGATAGACGGTGGACGTAACGGCGGCCGGAGAAATGGGGGAGGGGTTGGCCCGATAGCCTTCCATGTTGAGAGCGAGGGCCACCTTGCTTCTTTCCAGCAGGTGACGTGCTTCGTGGAGCACCAGAGCCGCCCGTGCCACGGAAATGAAGTTGTGGGTCATCAAGGTCATAGCTTCGCCCGCGCCGAGCTTGAATCCGGGGTCGTCATAGAGAGAGAGAGCCAACTGACAGTTCATAGTGAGGTCGGCATCGCCCATCGAGCCTCCGATCTCGATATCCTCAGGGAGACGATTGGAGTTGACCCGCTCGATCATCTTTTCCGTCAACTCTCGACTGACACCGGAGAAACCTCGGGCGTAGCTGTTGATCAGCAACGCCCAGGCGGCGCGAGCAACACCTCGCTCGAGTGGCCGGCGAGAGCCGTCTCCCATTCGAGTCGCTTCCTGGATGACGTTGATGCGGTTGAACTGCGCGATCTGCGCTTGAGGCAGCACGACGTCAAAATCTTGACCGAACATGGTCGTGAAACCGTATGCGGGGATATCTTTCTCGACGTAGTGATCGACGACGTCTCTGGCTGCCTCGAGCCGGTTCCAGCCTTCGGTCGACATACCGATGTCGGCTTCGTCGCGGGCGATCTTGACGACCGCTTCGACCGTCAAGCCCTCGCCGGTGAGAACAATGATTTCTTTGTCGGCCAGGACCGGGCTGTTTAAGAGGAGGAGCAAAAGTAGCAAGGCAGGGATCTTTCGCATGCTCCGGAGTTCTCTAGAAAATCAAAAAAGCCCGGTCTGCGTCCGAGCTTTCTTTGCGGTTGTCGAGGTTAGTACTGTCCCTGACCACCCGTACTTTTCACCTGGTAGGGCTGCTGATAGCCGGGATTACTTTGGTAGGCCGGAGCCTGCTGGTAGCCGGGATTGGTCTGATAGGCGGGTTGCTGCTGATACCCGGGGTTTGCCTGATAGTTCGGGGGTTGAGCCTGATAGCCGGGTTGATTTTGGAAGCCCGGCTGCTGATAGTTGTTGGCCTGATTCTGTCCCCAATCGTGATTTGTGCTGCGGTAGTCGTACTCTTGCCAGACGGTCTGGAGTTGTCGAAGGGCCTGAGGATTCCGATCGAATTCAGCCGCCATCGGCTGCATCTGGCTCAGCATTTGATACATATGCTGGTGCATTTGGGCTTCGTACCGCAGGACTTGCAGGGATGATTGGTCACCGGATTGTTGGGCCCGCTGTATCAGGCTTTGAGTCTGCCCGGATTTTTGCTGGACCGCGGCCATCATTTGACCGAGTAACTGACCGGAGTTGCTCTGGGCCCAGGAGACGGTGGTGAGGATGAGAGTGAGGAGGGTGGCTCGAACGATATTTTTCAACATATGCGGTGTCCTTTCGGTCGTGAACTGTTGTCCATCCTATCGGCAACAGCGGACCCGGTAAGTGATGGGGATCACGAAAAGGAAAGATGCCGAGAATTTTGACCAGTTGGCCAGATTTGAGCACCTATCACCTCGCCCGCGAAGGAGCCGCCACCCGGGTTGCCAAGTACTGCGAGGGGCACCGGATCAACCGGCAAAGTAGCCGGGAATTCTCATTCCGAGGCGAATGGGCGTGACAGGATTGAAACGAGGTAAGAGACCATTAGTAAGGATAATATTGTAGAAGAGCAAGAGCTGGAAAACGAGACGGCCGACGATGAGCAAAAGCTGTCCAAGGCCGATCGCCGGAGACGCGACTTCTTCAGGAAAGCGCGGGAGAGGTCGGGGTACGAACACGACTGGTACATAGCCAAACGAGCTAGCAAGAAAGCCCTGGCTTTCCGCACAAAAGGGGGAGTCATCCGCGGTCTGATGGGCAAGTTCAGGGTCTACGAATTCGAGGTGAAAGCCCATCGAATCAAAGAGCCGCTGGAGGTCAAGAAGCTCGATACCTTCACGATCTGCTTGGCTCAAGACGAGAGGTTTCTTTGGGAGCACATCAAGACCCACCGGCCGACCCAGGATAAGAAGCTGGAACCCCAACCCGGCGCGGGGTACAACCCTCCTCTCACCGAGGGGCTTGTGGCGAAGGCTATCGAGGGCGAGAAGAAGCTTGCGCTGATGCTCTTGGACGGGAGCATCATCGTGGGAATCCCCGTCAACGAGAGTCTTTATAGCGTGTTGATGAAAGTCCCCGAGCTTCGGGGTCGGGAGATACTCGTCTACAAGCACGGTATGGCGGGCGCCAAGCTGTTGGAAGACATCAAAGGCTTATAGATACTTCGGGAGTGCGCAGCCACGCCGTAGCATATCTCTTACTAGGAATACTGGCAGCTTCAGGTTGTCGGGGCGATGTTCCACAAAATGTCGGGGTCACTCCGACGCCCCAAGCAGCCGTTCAAGCGAGCGCGGTGGGAGAAGACGAGCCGTGGTGTTTGCCGGGCAATGCGGCTGATTGGGAAGTCTATCAAGCTTCTCTGGAAGAATCTAAGACCAACGCCGGCGACGGCCCTCCGCCGAACCTGGGTGAATTGGTTGAGAAGCTCCACTCCCCGTCGCCGGACGAACGGCTAGACGCTATCCGTGCGCTTGGTAATCTGGGTCCGGCCGCGGCTCCCGCCGTGGAGGAGCTTCAACAGGCTTTGAACGCTCGCCACCCCACGGTGCAGCGCGGTTATGAATTGGTAGGGTTTCAGTTCAAGGGGCCTATCCTTTGGGCCCTCGCCCGTATCGGGCCGGCGGCTGAGCCCGCCGTGGACGATATCTTGCAGGTAGCGGTGACAGCCGATCCCGATCGATTTCCGGCCAACTATGACTTCCAGGTGCTGGCGATCCAAGCACTGGGCAGCATCGGGCCCGGTGCATCGAGGGCGGTGGAGCCGTTGCTGCAGTTGGCCGAGCCGATGCATGCGGGCGATGTGAGGCTTTACTACACTCTCAAGGCGGTGGGAAGTATCGGAGGGGAGAGCGCTTGGCAGGGGCTGGAGAAGTATCTTCGTTTCCAAGACCGGACCGCTCGGGCCGTTGCGGCCAAGATTCTTGCGAAAGAGAGACCGGAGAAGGTAGGGCCTGTTTTCGAGAGCTTTATGCAGGACGATCCGGAGGTCGCCGTGGAGCTGGCCTCCCTGCTTGGATTCAGCGAAAAGCGTCTGGATTTTCTTCTCAAGACTCTTCGAACAGATAATCGGGAGAAGGCCGTGGAAGCTTTGATCCGTTTTGGTCCCGCCGGTCGCAAGGCCGTGCCTACTTTGGTCGAGATGGAGAAGGAGATTGATCGAGAGCCCCTGGCGCGGGCGTTATCTTCCTTGGACCCCACAGGGGAACTCAGCGTTCCCTTGATTCGCCCGGGGCTGCAAAAGGAGGCCGAGGTGTGGAGAACGCTGGACTTGCTCGACCGCATGGGCACACCCCGGGCGCGTCGTGAAATAGAGGCTTACCTGAGTGCTCATCCTGGTGCCGAGAATCAGTTGCGACACGTGAGAGAGTTGCGGTCGGTGGGAGATGTCGGGATGTAGGGCAGGACAGGCTCGCATTTTGCTCAAACAGTTCTATCGGAGGAGAGTTGTTTTGACCACACCTAGAAGAAGTTTTGCACTGAGGAAATTCTCCCGAAGAGAGTTGCTTAAAGCGGGTATCTACGGAACGGCGGCGGCTGTTTCGCTCACCAACTTCCCCGGCTGCGGGGATTCGGCCGGCTTCATTCAGACAAACCCCGGCACCGGACAGGCTCCGGTGGAAGTGGTGCAAGCCACTCTCGAATGCGTCATGGCGCCCTTTAGCATCGGTGGACGGACGTACGTTTTGCCCAGTTACAATTCCGTCTTTCCGGGGCCGGTCATCCGCTGTAAGCCGGGCCAAAGGCTCGAAGTCAACGTTATCAATAGTCTTCCTCCCAACCCCGATCCCGTGCCTCCCGACATCAATATCCCTCACCACTTCTACACCACCAACCTTCACTTCCATGGTTCTCACGTGTCGCCGTTCCAGGACGACATCTTCACCGAGATTGAGCCGGGAGCCTCAAAGCTCTACACCTACGATGTCCCGCTAGACCAGCCCCCCGGCACCCACCACTATCACCCTCACAAACACAGCGCCGTCACCTGGCAAATGTTTGGAGGCATGGGCAGTATTCTGATCGTGGAGGGTCCCACCGACCATGTGCCTGAGATAGCCGCCGCCACCGAAGTTCCGATCGTGATCAACGAACTTATGCTGAATCCGGCCTTGGACGGACTGGTGAGCGGCAACGTGCCGCTCTACACTTCGCAGACCGGTGTTTTCTCACCGAATTTCAGAACCTGGACGATGAACGGCCAGCAGAACCCGGTCTTCACCATTCGTCCCGGCGAAGTGCAATACTGGCGAGTGCTCCAGCAAGGAGTATCCCAAGCCGTGCCTTTCCAGATCGTATCCCAGGCGACCGGCCAGCCGGTGCCGCTGCACACGATCGCCTACGACGGTGTTACCTACGACCAGGTCCAAACCGTGACCGACGTCTTGATGGCTCCGGCAAATCGCGTGGATTTCTTGCTCAAGGTCTTAGAGCCGGGGATGTACGACATCAAGAAGTTGGCCTTTGAGCAGTTCTCCGGCGCGTCGACTCCGGAAGTAACTTTGGGTACTCTAGTGGTCACCAACGAGACTCCCGACAATATGGGTATTCCCACGGGTCCCTTACCCTCACCTAATTTCTTACCACCTATCACGACAACGGAGATCACCAACACTCGTACCATCACTTACAACGTGGAGGGTGGAGTGCCGGGGGGTGGTGGGCCGGTGCTCGGTCCCAGCGCGGACTTCCCGATCAACTTCACGATCGACGGGGAGCGCTTCAATCCCAACAATGTCGGCAATACCTTTCAGTTGGGGGCGGTGGAAGAGATCACATTGCTCAATCCCAGTGATCGCCAGCACCCGTTCCACATCCACATCAACCCTTTCCAGGTTGTTTCCATTACCGGCACACCGGCCGATATGTTTGCCATCGGCAGATGGCAAGACACGGTGTTGATACCCGCGTTCGGCTCGGTCACGATTCGAACTCGCTTCCAAGACTATACCGGGCCGTTCGTGAACCATTGTCACTTCCTGGCGCATGAGGACGTGGGCATGATGCAGGTGGTGGAAGTCGTCTAGCGGCCGACATCTCTTTAAATCAGCTCAAGTTCGGCTGAGGCCATCTCGTTCTTTCGGAAGACCACCTTTATGGCGGTCTTCTTTCTATTCCAGATGAGTTGCTCCCAACCGGCCCAGCGCACCTTTCGCTCGTCGTGCTCCCCCAGAAGCGTCTTGAACTCTTCCATAGGCGTCCCGGGAAGATAGGCTTTGCCGTCTATGGTCAGCTTCTGACCGGTGAGCATAACCAGTTTGTCGTCACGAAAGGTGGCTCTGATATTGAAGCCGTCTTCCGAGCTAAAGAGGAAGAGTTGTTCCGTCTTGGTGCTTTCGTCTACCTTCGGGGTCCCCAGCTGAGCCTTTACCTGGCTCACGGTATAACCGATCCCGACACCCTCCAAGGTCACATCCACGGCGGGTGGAGGCGGGCTGCACCCCACGGCGAGAGCGGCGATGATGAGCCAAAGGCGATACCGTAAAGCTGTCATTTCACCAACGCTTTGAGTTCGGCCGCCAACTGGCCCGCTTTCCAATCGCTTCCTTGGAGAAGAATCTCGAGCTTTCCGTCCTGACCGATGACGGCGGTCCTCATATTATGTTCGAGGACTCCCTTCTCGTCCCAATACAAGACTCCGAACTGAGAAGCGACTTTAGCGACTGTCGCGGGGGGACCGGTGAGAAAAGTCCAGTTGGCAACGTCGCGGTCCATGCCACGGGAGTAGGCCTTCAGCGCTTCGGGAGTGTCGTGCTCGGGGTCGATGGTGATGGAGATGACCTGAAGTTTGTCGGTGCCTTCGGTCACGCTCTCAATAAGCTTCCGTGTCTGGCCGAGCTTCTTGCTGATGGTGGGGCACTTCTCCGGAAAGGGGCACGTCGTGTACAGGAAGGTGACCAGAACGACTTTGCCTCGAAACTTCTTGAGACTCACCGATTCACCGTTTTGATTGATGAGCGTGAAGTCGGGCACAGTGTCACCCACCTTCAGACCTTCCGCCAAAATCGGCGACGTCATCAACAGAAAAAGCAGCAGTAAGTTGCGCATCTCGGTCATTTCACGACCGAGATAAGCCGTACCTTTTCTTCCTTACCATGGGAAAACAGGTGACCGTTTGCAATGGCCACCACGAGCCCGCTCCCTTTATCATAAGACTATCAAGTCTAACGCGAAGGAAAACAATGAACACAAAAACACTGGATCAAGAACTCAAGCAACTCTCGGCAAGCGGCATGACGGTGACACTGTTGAACGCTCTGGATTTCGTCATCCCGGGTAGCTACCACAACTCCACCAACCTCCGAGATATGGTCCAGCTTCAAGCCAATCAGCCCAAGGCTATACGAACGATGAACATCACCAAAGAGGCGGAGCGACTGTATGCGGAGGATGAGGGGGCTCAGCGCGCCATGCAGCTCTATAAGCTGACCGACCAGGCCGACAAGGCCGTGGCCGCGGCGGCACTGGCCAACAAGGTCGGCAGCACCTTTAAAGCGCTCTCCTTTCTGACTCGATTCACTCCCAAGGCAGACACCGTCCAGACCATCGACCTGTGCCTGAAAGTCACGGTTGAGGCTATGGCCTACCTCTCCCTTCACGGGATGTCTTTGTCCGGGGTCGGCGATTGGGCAAAAATGGTCACTCAGGCCGAGACCTATAGCAACGAATCGGCCCTGCGGATGGCCGCCCTTATCGGAGTCGACGGATTGATTCCCTTGGGGCCGGACTTCGTTTCCAAAGTGACCGATACTATCACGGGATCGAGCATGGCCTGGGGAGACAACGCTCTTTTTAAACAAATCTCGGGATTTTTGCCCGGGGGGAGTGTGGAAGAGAAGGCTGCTTTCATCCAGGGCACTTTCGCGGCGGCCACAACTCCGATCCAGTCGTTTATCGAGAAGACCGGTCTCACTCGCGAGAAAGCTATCGGTCAGCTGAAATCGTTCACCGACTTCTCCGACGACAAGTTGGATTATGCAGCGGCTTTCTTAGATGCTTCGACCAGCTATATGACCCAGACCGGAGTCCAGACCGTGGCAAGGCATTTTGTGGGCAAAGCTATCGAGACCGCACCTGAGGGTGCGATAGTCTAGACCGGAGAATCGGTCTGCAGCAGAGCGCCGAAAGGCGCTCTCTTCATGGGGCGATCTCGAATTTGCAATCCTTCTGCAACAGCCCCCCGCTATCTTACTCTCGCAGGCCGCTTCACGAAACCGGGTCTGACAGAAAGAGAAAAACATGGACTTTATATTCGAGACTGCAAAAAGAAATTTGAACTTCGTTGCCGAGATGCAAGAACGCAACGAAGCAGCCGCCAAGGTGATGTTGGACCACGCTGTGGCTGCCCGCCGGCAAAACGTGGCCACCGCTTCGGAGATGTTGAAGCTGGTCGCCGCTCAGGGGACGGCTGTCACGGAAGCTGCCAAGGTGCACGAGAAAGCTATGGAAGATGCGATGCGGGAGAGCCGAGAAGCGGTGATCCAGACTGCTGAGAAAATCGCACGCAATAAGAAGAACAGCTAGTTCTTCAGGTCTTCGGTGTTGGGTAGGGACGGGTCTTGCGAGAGTGCGAGGCCCGTTCCTTTTTATCCGAACTCGGAAGCCCGGGCTTTAGCATAGCCCAACAGCTTTTCTGTCTCCTCGTGTTCTGATTCCCAGCCGTCCAAACGGTTCCACATCTCCAGAGCCTGGCTGAGAAGGTCGGCGGCCTTGGCGTAGCGGCCCGCCTGGTAGTGCGCTTCACCCAGTTGATGCATGTTTTGGGCCTGCTCGCCTCGGAGTTCGAGCTGACCTCGACTCCGCACGAGTTCTTGATATCTCTCCCGAGCTTCTTCGAGGAGTTCGACGGCCCGATCTTGGTCCTGGAACTCCAGGTGGAGGCTTGCTAATCCGCGCTCGATCATGGCCAGATTGGCAAGTCCGGCCGGGTAGGTTTCCAGTGAGGCTATCCACAGTTCGCGAGCTTTGGCGTAGGCCTCCGCCGCATCTTCAAGGCGGTCCTGGATGTCGTAAAGGTATCCCAGGTTGCCGTAGGCGGAGGCGAGATGGTGAGTCTGGCCTTCTTGGAGTTCGGAAGACTCCAGCGTCTCGATGGCCACCTTTTGGAACTGCAGGGCTTCCTCATGCTTTCGGAGACTGGAGAAGGCCTGAGCCAGATTGGTTTGGGTAAGACCTAGCTGGATGTGGACTCCCGGCCTGCCTTCGGAGTACAACTCCCGCCAGATCATGATGGCCGATCGGTAGCACACAGTCGCTTCCTGATAACGCTGGCACATGCTGAGCCCGTTGCCCAGATTGAGCTCCAGAGTAGCTAGCCGGTCTCTCAAGTCGTAGCCTTCTTGCTGGGCTGAGTTCAGGAGATCTCGGGCTCGCTTATTGGCTTCCATGCCTTCGTCCAGCATACCCTGATGGCGTAGTGCGTTTCCAAGGTTTGATAGGGCTCCGGCCAGCCCGTCTAGATTTTGAACGGTCGGCTCCCTTTCGTACAGGCTTTCGCTGAGATGGACGGTACGACGCTGTCGGGCCAGGGCTCGGTGTGCGTCTCCCAGCTGAGCGTAGGCGTTTCCGAGGTTGCTCTCGGCGGCGCTGAGCCAGCTCAGGCGCTCGTTGGAATCGTCGGAGTCGCTGTTCCAAAGCTCAAGCGCCCGTTGGAAAGCTTCCACGGCTTCTTCAGCGCGACCCAACTGGCGGAGGGTGAGACCCAGATTGTTCTCCAGGCATCCTCGGGTGTCCGGATCGTCCGAAAGCTCCACTTTAAGCCCCCTTTTGTAGGCTGCAAGCGAACGCTCCAGCTGGTTCCAGGTGCGCCAGGCGTTGCCGATGCAATTCTCCAGTCTGGAGAGCATCCAAGGATCTTCTTCCTCGGGAGGGAGGCTGACCAACCAGGCGCGACCGATCAGATACTCCACTAACGCTTCCTTGATCTGGCCTCCGTCCTCCAGACTTCGACCCATAGTCCAGGCCATTTCTCCGGTTCGGCCGACGGTATCGGGGCACTCGGTCTCGGCCACGTCGAGAAGCTCCAGGTCGGCGGCCACCCGGCCGATCATCGGGCATTTCTCAAAGTAGGCAAGATAGGGGATCGCGGAGTCGTGGGCCTCCGAGAGTCCGTTCCTCAGCGCCACCAGTTCTACCGCGAACAGATCAGAGACGAGTTCCCAGTCGTCCTCCTGGTGGGCGCGTCGCAGCCATTCGACTCTGTTTTTGACAAGCTCGGCGAAGGCTTGCTGTCTGGTCAGCTCCTGCTCGAGTCTCACCCTGATATCTTCCAGTACGGCCAGTAACATTAGCTGCTGCTAATGTTGGGAACAAGGGCGCAATCTCCCTCCACACGGTCTGCCAAGGTCACCGTCTTCCAGAAATGGGTGTGGCCAACGAACCAAAAGTCACGGAAGCTCAGAATCAGAAGAGCTAAGCTCCCAAGAGTAGCCCAGGGTCTTTATCTCGGGAGCGAGAATCCAGGGTTGCAGAGTGGAGTAGCTAGATGAGAAAAGTTTTGGCGTGGCTAATGTTCTTCGCCCTGGTGGCGGGTGCCTCAGCCCAAGAGAGACCGGAGTTGTTGCTCAAGAGGGGCCACTCGGGTAATGTTAAGATAGTGGCTCAAGCCGTCTCTCCCGATACCCGTTTCGCCTATACGGTGGGTGACGAGGGCGCGGTGAAGGTGTGGAGTCTCGACACGAAACAGGTCCTCCGGACCATATACGACTCTGATGCCTTCCCAGACCAGGAGAAGCTCGGCGAGATCAAGGTCACATCGGCGGTATTCTCCCCGAGTCTAGACTGGGTGGCGACTATAGATGAAAAGGGTCTCTTGCGACGCTTCAGCCTGCCGGAGGGGGACCTGCTCGACTCTCGTCAAACCGCTCTGTCCCGCGGAGCTCTTGAGCTTCATACCGACGGCATCTCTCTCTTTTTGCTCTCTTTAAAGTCTTTGACTAAGGTCGATGTCAAAACAGGAGAGAGCCAGGAAGTCGAGATCGACCGCGGCCACTGCATGAGTCTTTCGGCCGAGCTCGGTCGAATAGCGATGGTCCACAAGGGCGTCCGTACACTCTCTTTACTGGAGGCCTCCGATTTGTCCACCATCGTCTCTCAGGACGATTTCGGCATTATCACAGGACTCGCTTTCTCCTCCGATGGTCAGAGTTTAGCGGTAGTCAGTCAGCAAAGTCTTCACTTGCTAGAAGCCTCTGATCTGTCCGTGCGGGCAAGCTCGCCCCCCGCCACGGTTTGGACGCAAGAGCTGGAGCATAAACCGCTCTGGGTCGGACCGGACCTTTACATCTACCGAGACACCGTAGGTGCAGGTGAGATGACTGCTCTGCTCAGGTTCGATTTCAAAACCTCAAAACTCGAGAAGGTCGAGCCCGACTTAATTGCGCAGTCAGCTTCAGTTACACCCGATTCCAGAATCTTTTTCGGACACGTCGGGGGAAAGTCGCAACTCTACGATCCGCTCAGCGGTGAGAGCCAGATGCTTTTGGGGGATGCCGGCGGATTCACACGGTTCGCCCTGCATCCCGAAAGCCGTCATCTGTTCACCGGCAATCGCCGTGGCGAAGTCCTCCGATGGAGCCCCGAAGACGGCCGGGTCATTCAGAGGCTTGAAGGACTTCGGAATTTTGTCTCCGCACTGGAGCTTTCGCCCGATGGGAGTAGGCTTCTCGGCTCCGAG
>Ga0207914_100293_pt1 | contig 22606 bp, 22 predicted proteins | sample DeeseametaMP2497_FD_184171 | JGI IMG/M metagenome (GOLD analysis project Ga0207914, IMG submission 184171) | Marine microbial communities from East of Antigua and Barbuda, Atlantic Ocean - MP2497 (SPAdes) | ecosystem: Environmental > Aquatic > Marine > Oceanic | place: East of Antigua and... | reverse complement strand
CGGCGTCACGACCGGCATCGGCGCAGTCCACAATACCGCCAAGGTCCAGCCCGGAGACTCGGTCGCCGTGTTCGGCCTCGGCGGCATCGGCCTCGCGGCGATTCAGGGTGCGCGCCAGGCGAAGGCGGGTCGCATCATCGCCATCGACACCAATCCGTCCAAGTTCGAGCTGGCACGCCAGTTCGGTGCGACCGAGTGCATCAACCCCAAGGACCATGACAAGCCCATCCAGCAAGTGCTGATCGAGATGACGGGCTGGGGCATCGATCATACCTTCGAGTGCATCGGCAACGTTCACGTCATGCGCGCCGCGCTGGAATCAGCGCACCGTGGCTGGGGTCAGTCGATCGTGATTGGCGTTGCCGGCGCGGGCGAGGAAATCTCCACCCGCCCATTCCAGCTTGTCACGGGCCGCGTATGGAAGGGGTCCGCTTTCGGTGGCGTCAAGGGACGGACACAGCTCCCCGGTATGGTCGAGGACGCGATGAGAGGCGATATCGATCTGGCCCCATTCGTAACCCATACGATGGGTTTGGAGGAGATCAACGAGGCCTTCGAACTGATGCACGAAGGCAAGTCGATCCGCACGGTCATTCACTACTGACCCGCCGATCCGAAGCGGCGCGAGGCGCTCGAATCCACAACTCGGCCGTCATCATGGCCCGACCCCGGCCATGATGAAGCGCGGTCTGGCAAATGGCAACGCGCCGCGATGCGGTAGCAAGCGCCGAAGTGCGGAGTTTACATGCCGATAGCGGCACGGACCAGGGCCGCCTGGCCCAGGCGCTTACCAGCGGAGCGTGTGTGGCCTCGTCGCGCGACCCCACGGGAAAATGGTTTTGTCGTAACCTTTGTCTGATGCTGGAAAAATATTTCAAAGGTGCCGAACATCGGGCCAGCCTGGCCGTTGGATGTATTGAGTCGGAAATGCATTCATCTGTTACCCGACTGTGATGAACCACGGGCCGCACGGGCGTACAGGGCAGGAAGACTGTATTGAAGAGCAAGGATATTCACGCGACGACGCCGGCCACCGATCATGGGCATACGGGGCCGCCCGCTTGCGTGCAGGTTCGCGGCGCGCGCCAGAACAACCTCAAAAATGTTGACGTCGATGTACCGCGCGACGCCTTCGTGGTGTTCACCGGCATATCGGGCTCGGGCAAGTCATCGCTCGCGTTCGGCACCCTTTATGCCGAAGCCCAGCGGCGTTATCTGGAATCGGTTGCGCCTTATGCCCGTCGGCTGATCGACCAGGCCGGCGTGCCGGAGGTCGACGCGATCGACGGATTGCCGCCTGCGGTCGCGCTGCAGCAGCAGCGCGGCTCGGCCAACGCGCGCTCCTCGGTCGGCAGCGTGACGACGCTCTCCAGCCTGGTGCGAATGCTCTATTCGCGCGTCGGTGAATATCCGCGCCATCAACCCATGCTCTATGCGGAGGATTTCTCCCCCAACACGGTCGCGGGGGCCTGTCCGACCTGCCACGGCATCGGCCGCGTATATGACGCGACCGAAGAGACGATGGTGCCTGACGACAGCCTCACCATTCGCGACCGGGCGATCGCCGCCTGGCCGACCGCCTGGCATGGGCAGAACCTGCGCGATATCCTCGTTTCGCTCGGGTATGACGTCGATACGCCGTGGCGCGACCTGCCGAAAAAGGATCGCGACTGGATTCTCTTCACGGAAGAGGCGCCGACGGTGCCGGTCTATGCGGGCCTGACGCCCGAACAGACCCGGACGGCACTCAAGCGCCGCATGGGGCCGAGCTACCAGGGCACCTTCACCGGCGCGCGCCGCTATGTGCTGGAAACCTTCGCCAACACCAAAAGTGCGCTGATGAAGAAGCGCGTCTCGCAATATATCATCGGCCGCGATTGCCCGACCTGCGACGGCAAGCGCCTGAAGCGCGAAGCCCTGTCGGTCAAATTCGCCGGCCTCGACATCGCCGAGTTCGGCGACCTGACGGTGCTCAAGTTGAAGGACTTGCTGCTTCCCGTCGCGCATGGCGCGTATGGGGCGGTCTCCCCCCCATCAAAGGGCCATGTCCTGGAAAAAGCGGCCCGCGATGCAGCGGTCGAACAACGGGTTGCGGCGGGCGGCTCTGCGCACAAGAGCGCGCCTGACGTACGCCGCACGCCCAATCTTTCCGATGAAAAGCGGGTCGCCGCACAGCGCCTTGCCTGCGAATTGATCGAGCGGCTGGACCCGCTGATCGATCTTGGCCTTGGCTACATTTCGCTCGACCGCAGCACGCCGACGCTCTCCTCCGGAGAGCTGCAGCGCTTGCGGCTTGCCACGCAATTGTCGTCACAGCTTTTCGGCGTGGTCTATGTGCTTGACGAGCCTTCGGCTGGGTTGCACCCGGCAGATGGCGAAGCCTTGCTCACCATCCTCGAGCGTCTCAAGGCGGCGGGCAACTCCCTGTTCGTCGTCGAACATGATCTCGACGTGATCCGCCGCGCGGAATGGCTCGTCGATGTCGGGCCAGGAGCCGGGGAAAAGGGCGGTGAAGTCCTCTACAGCGGGCCGATAGAGGGGCTTGCCGACGTCGAGACTTCGATCACCCGCCGCTACCTGTTCGCAGAGCCGCTCCGCAGTGAGCGCACACCGCGCGATCCCAAGGCATGGTTGCGCCTGGAAGGGATCAGGCGGAACAATCTCCATGGTCTCGACGTCGAGTTTCCCATCGGCTGCTTCACCGCTGTCACCGGCGTTTCGGGATCGGGCAAATCCAGTCTTGTCAGTCAGGCGCTGCCCGAGCTCGTCACGGAACACCTCGGCGGCGCCCCCGTGGCCGAGGAGGAGGATATCGATCCGCTGCTCGATGTTGCGCAGAACGACACTGAAGGACGCATTGTCGCAGGCATGGAGCATGTTCGCAGGCTGGTGCGGGTCGATCAGAAACCGATCGGCCGCACGCCGCGCTCGAACTTATCCACCTACAGCGGCATGTTCGACCATGTGCGACGGATCTTCGCTGATACGCCGCTCGCCCGCCGGCGACACTACAGCCCGGGAAGGTTCTCGTTCAACGTCGCGCAAGGCCGCTGCCCTGTGTGCGAGGGCGAGGGATACGTCATGGTGGAGCTGCTGTTCCTGCCGAGCGTTTTTGCCCCGTGCTCGACCTGTCATGGCTCTCGCTACAACCCGCAAACGCTCGAAGTCGAATGGAACGGGCGCAATATCGCCCAGGTGCTCGAACTGACGGTCGACGATGCGTGCGATTTCTTCGCTGGCGAGGCATCTGTGATGCGCTCCCTCGCCGTGTTGCGGGAGATCGGTCTTGGCTATCTGAGGCTCGGTCAGCCGGCGACCGAGCTGTCTGGCGGGGAGGCGCAGCGCATCAAGCTGGCGACTGAACTGCAACGCGCTCAACGCGGCAACACGATCTACATCCTCGACGAGCCAACTTCGGGGCTTCACCCCTCCGATGGCGACCGGCTGATGCAACACCTGCAGGGACTCGTAGACGCCGGCAATACCGTCGTAGTCGTCGAACATGACATGCGCGCCATCACACAGGCGGACTGGATTATCGACCTGGGACCGGGGGCCGGGGAAGACGGGGGCCGTATCGTTGCCAGCGGCGTCCCTGGCGTCGTTGCGGAAGCGGAAGGCAGTCTCACCGCCCGCTATCTCAAGGCGGCGCTGTAGGTCGTAAATCGTAGGCCTTCGGTGCAGGCCGCGGATCAGGCGGCTTCGCGTTGATCTTCGGCGGCGCGCCAGTTCCATGGCAGCAGTTCGTGGAGACGGTTTTGGGGGATGTCGGCGATGCGGCTGAGCACATCGGCAAGCCAGGCCTGCGGATCGATGTCGTTGAGCTTCGCTGTGGCGATGAGGCTGAGCATGAAGGCGGTGCGCTGCCCGCCGCGGTCCGAACCGGCGAAGAGCCACGATTTTCTGCCCAGGGCTATACCCCTGAGCGCGCGTTCCGCCGCGTTGTTCGTCAGGCAGATACGGCCGTCATCGAGGAAGGCGGCGAAGGTCGGCCATGCCTTGAGCATGTAATCCATGGCCTCGGCTACATCGCTGTTCTTCGATAGCTTTGACCGATTGTCGCGCATCCATTCTTCCAGATCGGCAACCAGCGGTGCGCTGAGTTCCTGCCGAAGGGCGAGACGCTCCTGTACCGGTCTGCCGTTGATGGCGCGTTCGATGTCGAAGATCGCGTCGATACGGCGCACCGCCTCCACCGCCAGCGGCGAGATGATGGGCGCCTTCTTACGGCGCTTCTTGAGCTGCGCGGCGACATCAGCCAGCTCGAAGAAATAGCGGCGCGCGTGGCTCCAGCATAGGGCGCGGGTCAGCGGCGCCGGCAGTCTGTCGGCCTGGAACAACGCGTTATAACCAGCATAGGCATCCGCCTGGAGAATGCCTCTCCAACTGCGCAGGTGGCTCACAGGATGCTCACCCCGCCGATCGCGGGAGTAATGGAAGATCGCTGCCGGCGGCGCGGGCCCGCCGAATGGTCGATCGTCCCGGACATAGGTCCAGATCCTGCCCGTATCGGTCTTGGTCTTGGCCAGCACCGGCACTGTCGTGTCGTCGCCATGTAGTCGCTCGGCTGCAAGGACATGCGCCTCGATCAGCAGGTAGAGCGGCATCAGCGCGGCGGTGCAGGCGCCAACCTGGTCGGCCAGGGTGGAAAGGCTCAGATCCACGCCTTCACGGGCGTAGCGATCACGCTGGCGGTTGAGGGGCTGATGCGCGCCGAACTTCTCGAACAGCAGCATCGCCAGGAAGCTGGGGCCAAAGAGCCCGCGGGGCGTGACGTGAAACGGCGCCGGCGGCTGCGTGATCTTCTCGCAATCGCGACAGGAGAACTTCTCCCGTACGGTCTGGACCACCTTCCACTGGCGCGGCACCACCTCAAGCGTCTCAGTGATATCCTCGCCCAGCTTGCACAGCCGTTCCGAGCCGCAGCAGGGGCAGGCCTCGGGCGCGGCGATGACGATGCGTTCGCGGGGCAGATGCTCGGGCAAGGGCTTGCGCGCGGGCCGCCTGCGCTCAAACGGCGCGACATTGGTCTTCGCCGCTGCCAGCGCAGCCAGGAGCTCATCTTCGCTGGCAGCGGTCTCGCACTCCTCGAAAGCCAGTTCCATCTGATCGAGCAGATGGCGCGTGCGTTCCGATCGCTGGCCAAAAAGGGTGCGGCGCATCTTCTCGTTCTGCAGTTCGAGAAGGGCATTGCGGGCTTCCAGGTCGGCGTTGATCGCCTTGATCCGCGCGACTTCAGCGGCAACGGCTTCCGCAGCGGCAAGCCGCTCGCGAAGGCTATCAATCTGTGCTTGCGCCTCGTCCCCCATGCCGGCGCGTATAGCAGAAAAGTGCCGGAATCCCTAGCTTTTAAGGCAAATATCGACGATTTATCCGGCCAATGTCGGGCGCCATGTGGCCTGCGGATTACGCCAGTCGATCGCCTCCAGCATGCAGGCCATCTGTGAGGGGGAAATGGCGATCACGCCGTCCACGGCCGAGGGCCAGATGTACTTCCCACGCTCCAGGCGCTTGGCATACAGCGACATGCCGACACCGTCATGCCAGATCACCTTGCAGAGGTCGCCACGACGACCTCTGAAAATGTAGAGGTCGCCAGCGAACGGATCGCGACCGAAACTCTCCTGCACCTGCAGGGCCAGACTGCGCATGCCGCGCCGCATGTCCGTGTGCCCCGTTGCAATCCATATCCGAACGCCAGAGGGAACCGGGATCACGGCTTGATGGACCGCAGCACTGCCGACACCAGCCCGGGCGAGGCGCCAGCGGGAATGCGCACGATCGCCCGTTCGAACTCCACGATGATCGCCGATCCGCTCACCGGTATCGGATCGGGCTGCACCTGCACCTCTGCAAACCCCTGCGCTGCCTGCCCCATCTGCCGCCGCCATCTGTAGATCTGGTTCGGCCGAAGATCAGCACGCCGCGCAATCTCCGCCACGTTCGCGCCGGGCACCGAAACCGCAGCGACCAACTCGCGCTTCTGCTGGTCGGTCCATACCCGCCGCCGCTCCGGACCTGAAATTACCGTGATCTGACTCATCGCACCGTCCCTAGTACCGGTGCAAACACCAGCGCTTGCACCGGTGCCATCTCGAAATATCAGCCAATCACCGCAAGGCGGCCCTCACCGGAGCGATACCGTAAATCTGGCCGAACGCACGTTCCATCAGGTGCATCTCAACCACACGTTGGAATGGGTCGAATCTGGAAGCGGGAGCCGGCGGTGTGTCACCGCGGTTGACGCGGCTTAGGGTTTGAGTGCCCGTCAGGTGCGCCGTGTTCGTGTGATACGCGGCGTGGCGTAAGGCCAATCGCTGGCCATCCGCCACGCTTGCTTTGTGCGGACCTTCTCCAGGGAGAGGGCCCTCACATGGTTCGTCGAAACGCCCCGTCTTAATTCCCTGCTGCGAGCGCTGCGCCCACACCTTCTGCGATTTCCTCAACGAGTTTGGCACAGAAGGCGGGCAAATCATTGGGATCGCGGCTGGTAACAAGGCCGTTGTCGACCACGACTTCCTCATTGGTCCATGCACCGCCGGCGTTCTCGATATCGACCTTCAGCGTCGGGTAGGACGTCAAGGTGCGACCCTCAAGCACGCCCGCCTCGATCAATGTCCAGGGTGCATGGCATATAGCCGCAACAGGTTTTTTCTGATCGAAGAAAGCCCGGATGAAAGCAATTGCCTCGACGCTGCCGCGCAGCTTGTCGGCACCGACAGTCCCCCCGGGCACAACAAGTCCGTCGAAATCGTCGGCTTTGACCTCGGAAAACGTCTTGTCGATAGTATAGCTGCCGCCCTCGTCAAGATCGCTATTGACTGTGCGAGCCTTGCCCGGTTCAAAACTGACCACGGTCACTTTGCCACCAGCGTCCTCGACAGCTTGCTTGGGCTTCGAGAATTCTGGTTCTTCCGTCCCGCGAGGTGCGATCAGAATGGCAACTGATTTGCCTTCCAAAGTCATAATCTGTTTCCTGTTCCGTCGAAGGATTAGGTCAGGTGCCCGGCTTGAGCACGACCTTCGTCCAACCAGCATCGCGCTCGTCGAAATGCTTGTAGGCGTCTGGTGCCTGATCAAGCGGCAGTCGGTGCGAGATGATTTGGGCAGGATTGGCCCGGCCTTGCTCGATAAGCTTCATCAGTCGCCGGTTATAGTGCTTTACATTGCACTGGCCGGTGCCGATCTTCTGGCCCTTGAACCAGAAGTTGCCGAAGTCGAAAGCCATCTTGCCTTCCTTCTGGAGATCGTCGGGCGCGTTCGGGTCTTCCGGAATGAACACGCCGACGACGCCGATTCCGCCGGTGGCCTTCGTGCTTTTGACGAGGCAGTTCATCGTGTAATTGCTGCGCTCCTTGCCGTGGCGATCGCAACACTGATACCCGACCGCCTCGACCCCCCGGTCGGTCCCGAGGCCGCCGGTCGCGTCAAGGATCTGCTGGGCGGGATCGCCCTTGCGCATGTCGATCGGAATAGCGCCCATCGCCTGGGCCAGTTTCAGGCGGTCATCGTGAGAATCGACGACAAATATCTGAGAGGCACCGCGGATTTCGGCTGAGTGCGCGGCCATCAAACCGACCGGACCGGCGCCGTAGATCGCGATGCTTTCGCCAGGCAGGAAACCCGACAGTTCGACGCCATGCCAACCGGTGGGGAAGATGTCGGAGAGCATGACATAGTCATCCTCCTTCTCCTCAGCGTCCTCAGGCAGCTTCAGACAATTGAAGTCCGCATAAGGAACGAGCATCAACTCGGCCTGACCACCTTGCCACGGACCCATCTCGGCAAAGCCATACGCTGCGCCGGCGGTTCCAGGGTTGGTCGTAAGGCAAAAACCCGTCAAACCGCGTTCGCAATTTTCGCAGAAACCGCAACCGACGTTGAACGGCATGCACACGCGATCGCCCTTCTTGATACGATCTACAGCAGAGCCGACTTCGACGACCTCGCCAAGGTTTTCGTGACCGAAGACCTTGCCCTTCTCGAAACTGGTACGGCCTTCATACATGTGAAGGTCCGACCCGCAGATATTGGTCGTGGTCAGCCGGATGATAACATCGGTCTGCTTTTCGATTCTGGGATCATCGATGGTATTGACAGAAACATCTTTGGGCCCGTTGTACACGACAGCTTTCACGGATCTTTTCCTTTCGCAGCTCTTCTCAACGCGTCATCGAATCGAGACCTTGCTGATGAATCCGGTCCATCGCAACGGCGGAGGACATCGCACCCTTCCAAGTGATCTCAGTTTTTTAAACCTTCTGCTACCTGAGAGGTTCCTTTTCGTAGGGCCATCTTGGATCGATCCACGGCGGTTCTGAATGATTGGGCCATAACGGCCGAATAACGCGCCAAACGGAGGCGACCCGCGCTACGCGGGAGGCGCGCCCGGCACCCGAGCCCGCCGCCGTCGACTGAGCCGGCGCCGCCGCGCCCGGCACCGCGCTCCAAGGCTCAGCTGCGCGCGAACGCCTGCGCCGCCGCCTCGGCCACGCCCTCGTCCTGCTTGCCGGTGCCGCCCGACACGCCCACCGCGCCGATCACCGTCTCGCCCTCCTTGATCGGCACGCCCCCGGCGAAGATCATCACCTTGCCGTTGTTGGAGGCATGGATGCCGTAGAAGTCGGCGCCCGGCTGGGCGAGCTTCGCCAGCGCCTTGGTCTCGACGTCGAACGCGCGCGCCGTCCACGCCTTGCCGATCGCGATGTCGACGCTGCCGCGCCACGCATCGTCCATCCGCGCGAACGCTAGGAGGCAGCCACCCGCATCCACGACCGCGATGTTCATCGGGTTGCCGATCCGATCGGCCTCCGCGATCCCCGCATCGATGATCGTCCGCGCGTCGTTCAGGTCGAGCGTCTGGGTGGTGCGCATGAAGTATCTCCTTGGCCAGTTCGTGGAAAATTGGCCAGTTCGTGGAAAAACGCTCAACGCACGCCGCCGCGCCCGCCCCCCCAACCCGGGCGATGAGAGCGACGCGCTAGCGTGCCGACCGTTCCGCTATTTCGCGGCGAGCAGGGTCAACTTGTGAATCTGCGGCGGTTCAGAAAACAGTTCTTCCGCCTTGTCCATCAACGCGGCGGCAACCTTGCCGTCAAGATGCGCCTGCCGATCCTCCTCGGTGTCGAACGTATCGAAGATCGCGTACGCACCGGGACCTTCCTCGATCGCATACCAGGTCAGAGTGCCCGGCTCAGCTTGAACGAGCGGCAATGCCGAGGTCAGGAAATCGGCGACATCGCGCTCTTTTCCAGGATTCGCCTTCAGTGGAACATACAGGGCAAGTTTGGGCATAAATCACTCCTCAAGTGAAACGGACAGATAGTGTTTGGCAAGGTAACGGACGAGCGGGGCGGTCGTTCCCCATGAGGCGGAGCACACGCGGCCCCGCCTCCTCGTCGAAATCAGAACTGCTGTGCGGTCGGCCGGATGACGATCGCGTTGACGTCGACGTCATCAGGTTGTTCGACAGCGAACGCGATGGCACGCGCCACCGATGCCGCCGGGATGGCCTGCTTGTAGAAGTCCAGCACCGTCTCGGCAGCCGCGCCAGAGGTCGTGAACTTCAGATCGCTTTCGACAGCTCCAGGCTCGATTGACGTGACCCGGACCTTTTCCCCCACCTCGTGGCGCAAGCCCTCGCTGATCGCGCTGACGGCGAACTTGGTGCCGGAATAGACCGTGCCGCCCGGTGCGAAGACCTTGATGCCCGCAACCGAGCTCAGGTTGATGATGTGACCGCTGCCCTGCTCGAGAAAACCGGGAAGGGCCGCCGCGATGCCGTAGAGCGTACCCTTCAGATTGACGTCGATCATCTGGTCCCACTCGTCGGTGTTGACCTCGGCCATCGGACGGATCGGCATCAGCCCGGCGTTGTTGATCAGCACGTCGAGGCGGCCGAAGTCGGCGATGATCGCGGCGACGACGGACTGGACCGCCGACTTGTCGGTGACGTCGAGCGCGTAGCTACGTGCCGTGCCGCCGCTTGCGAAGATGTCCGCGACGACCTCGTCGAGCCTGTCCTTGCGCCGCGCGGCGATGGCCACCTTCGCGCCCCGTTCCGCGAGAAGCCGCGCGGTTTCCGCGCCGATGCCGGTGCTGCCGCCGGTGATGAGAACGACCTTGCCTTCGATACCCTTGGTCATGACTGTATTCCTTCAAGTCAGTTGTTGATTTTTCGCCGGATCGCGGCCCCGCGCCAGCGATAGGCGCGTAGATGAATGAGGCCCAAGAGCCCCGCGCGAAGCGCAGGTGCCAACAGGCCGGTCAGCCGCAACACGTCTGTGTCGAACGCCTTTACAAGCCGTGCCGTACCCACCCATTCTTCAGGCTTGCCGAGTGGCAGCATCCTCAGGTTGACGAGACGGGGTTGAGGACAAACGCGGCGCGCTCGGACAGATCGCCGATCTGAGAGAGGTAGTTCTGGAAGTGGGACGTCGCGCGGTGGGCGGTAACCGCATCCGCATCCGCGTACAGCTCGTCGAGGACGAAGCGGTTCGGATCGCTCTGGTCCTGCCAGAGATCGTAGCGCAAATTGCCCGCTTCGGCACGGCTCGGCTTTAGCATGGCGTCGAGCAGAGCGCGCAGGCGGTCGACGGTATCCGCACGGGCGGTGAGGACGGCGACGATCTTCACGTTGGCGGACATGGCACCGTTCCTTGTCTTGTTTATATCCGTGGGCGGGCGCACCCTTAGCGCCCCGCCGGTCATCCTGGTACTCACGCAGCGGCGCGATCGAGGGCTTCGATCAACGCGTCGGCCATGGCCCGGTCCGACGCCGGATTCTGACCCGTGATCAGCTCCCGGTCCACGACGACATTCGAAGCGAAGTTCTTGTCGGTGACCGAGACGTCGCCACCGGCCGACCGCAGCGCCTTTTCCATGTCGAAGAAGAGCTCGCCCTTTAATACTTGCTCCTCAGCGATCTTCTCCTCGTTCGCCGAGAAGACGGTCATGCGGTAGCCCGCGTAGATCCAGTCTCGCGCCAGGTCGGCCGCCCCGGCGTCATCGCCTTCCTCCAGCGCCTTGCGGAAGGTCGAAGCATCGTCGAGCGCGGCGACAACGACCACCGGTCCGTGGCACAGGAGCGCAGTCGGTTTGGCCGCCGCGTGGAAGTGACGGAGGATCGTGCCCGCATCGCGGTCCTGCATCAGATCGACGATGGGCGCGTGACCTCCCGGCACGAACACGCCAACGAAGCCGTCCAGACCCTCGTCGACGACCGATTTCAGCGTGCGGACGTCGTTCATGGCCGGGTGGCTGGCGAAGAAGTCCTTGGCGCGCTGGTATGCCGCCTCATCACCGCCAAAGTGGTCCTTCGTGTCGGAACCGGCGTCGATGTGCGGCTTGGTCCCATTGGGCGTGGCGAGAACAATATCATAGCCGGCGTCGAGCAGCGCCAGCCCGGGGACTGCCGTCTCGTTGAGATACTGACCGACCGTTGCGGTACTGCCGCTACGCAGACCGAGCTGTGTCGCGTTCGATCCAAGAACGAGAACCTGACCCTTGCTCATCTGAACCTCCATGTTCGCGGCGCCCGTCGCCGATGGATGGGAAATGGGCCTCGTTGATATATTCTAGAAGTTTATCTTTCTAATGTCAGATATATGTCTGACAGGATGACTGCATGCGCTACGATCTGAACCTGCTGCCGATCTTCGTCGCGTTGATCGAGGAGCGCAGCGTCACGCGGGCTGCCGAGCGCATGGGCATGACGCAGCCCGCCCTCTCTAACGCCTTGGCGCGTCTGCGACAGATGCTTCAGGACCAGCTGTTCGTACGCGAGCGCTATGGCATCCAGCCGACCCCGATCGCGCTTGAACTCTCACCGCTGATCGCCGAGGCACTCGCCCAGCTCGACGACGCGGTCCTCGGTCAGCAGGCCTTCGACCCCGCACACGCCGAACGGCTCTTCACGATCGCGCCGAACGGCTATGTCGAGTTCGTCATCGTCCCCGCTGTCCTGGCGCGCCTGGAGAAGGTCGCGCCCGGCATCAAGCTCCGCCTGACGCCCTACGGCAACGATCTTGTGGAAACAGGCGTCGTGTCGGGCACGACGGCACTCGTGCTGGGCCGCATCGTCGATCCGCCCGATAACCTCGTCGTCCAGCACCTGATGGATGAAGGCCTCGCTTGCGCGGTCCGCGCCGACCATCCCGCCATCGGCGATGCCATGACGCGCGAACAGTTCGAGACGATGAAGCATGTCAACATCGTGCCGCCCGGGCGGATGCGCGCCGGTTTGTTTCAGGCGCTGGCGCAGCAGCAGCTGAAGCGCGACGTCGCGATCTCCGTGACCAACTTTTTCGCGGCAGCCGAGATGGTAGCGGTGACCGACTATTGCGCCACCCTGCCCTCGCTCATCTGCCGACAGCTGATGCACGACCCCCGGCTGAAGGTCCTGCCCGCCCCGGTCGACCTTGGCAGCTTTCCCGTCGAGATGGCCTGGCACGTCCGTTACCGCCACGATGCCGCCCACCGCTGGCTACGCGCGCTGATCGGCGAAGTCATCACCGACTTCAAGGACAAGACGGCAGCAACAGCCATGACGTCGCCAACGTGATGGGCTTCATTCGGCCGGGCGACGCCGGTTGAACTTCACAAACATTCCTTAAGGCTGACGTTCCGCACGGCATCTGAAAAACGAAAGCTTGAAATATCAGTTGATATCTGTATTTGCGCGCAATGGCCGCTGCCAAACCTCTCCGTCGCGAATATTCGCAGGCGGCAACGCGAACGGCGCTGCTCGAAGCGGCCGAGACGCTGATCCTTGAAAGTTCGATGCCGGGTCTGTCTCTGCGCGCGGTCTGCACTCGTGCCGGATTCACCCAGGGTGCGTTCTATTCCAATTTCTCTTCGCGCGAGGATCTGCTGCTGGCGGTAATGGAGCGCAATCTGGAAGAGCGCGTCCATACCCTTGCCGAAATGACTCTCGATTATCGCGCGATGACATTCGACCAGACCATCGCCCGGATCGGCGCGTGGCTGGCGACCGTATCCGGCCGCCGCAGATGGGCGCAGCTGGCGATCGAGCTGCGGCTCGAGGCGGTGCGCAACCCGGCCCTGGCCCGCGCAATAGCCGCGGCCGAGCAGCGGATCGATGTGCTGTTTGCCGAACGGATCGACGATCTGGTCGGGCATTTCGGGCTGAGCCCGCGGTTCCGATCGACCGAAATCGTCGAGACGCTATTGGTCCTGTGGCGCGGCCTGGCGCTGCGTGATAACGGCGACAGCGGGAGCCTTCCGGTGGCCGAGATCTTCATCACGTGCATGCGCGCCATGCTGGGCCGGCCGCAATGAAGCGCGCCCTGCCTCTGGCGCCGGCCCTGCTGCTGGCGATCGCCGCCAGCCCGGCGCTGGCGCAAACTGCGCTCGATTACCGTACAGCGGAAACCGCTATGGAGGCCACCCCGGCAGGAACGGTGGCGGCCGAGGCCGACCTGCGCGCCGCCGAGCATCAGGCAAAAGCCGTGGCGCATCTTTACCGCCCGACCGTCATCGCCTCGGCCTCGGTCATCGCTTACGAAAAATCGCTGAGCCTTGACCTCACAGGGCCCAAGGAGCAGTTCATGGACAGTGCCCAGAGCTATCTCGGCGGGCTGCCGGGGCAGTATCCGCCGGTCTATGCCGATATCGTCGCGCTGATCGCGGGGCGGATCGGCCAGGCCCTGCCCGGCTTGCTCGCGCCGATCCCTGATCAGTATGATTATACCCAGCGGGATGTCGTGGTGCGGCCGAATGTCACCGCGATCATGCCGCTGTACACCGGCGGCGCGCTGGAGGCGGTGAGCGACGCGGCCAAGGCGCAGGTCACGCTGGCGCAGGGCGGCCGCGAGCTGGCGCGCGGGGCGGACAGCGTGCGGCTGGCCGAAGCGTATTTTGGCACCCAACTCGCCCGCCAGCTCGAGGTGTCGAGCCGGCAGACGCTGACCTCTGCCGAACAGCACCTGGGCAATGTCCGCGCGATGGAGCGCGAAGGGGTTGTGCCGCATTCACTCACGCTGGAAGCGGTTGTAGCTCGCGATGCCGCAAAGCGGGCAAACGATCGGGCGCGGCGCGATGCCGACATGGCCCAACTGGCGCTCGCCCGCATCACCGGCACGGCCAACCTCGTGCCTTCCACCCCGCTATTCGTCAATACGACGCCGCTGCCGCCGCTGACGGCGTGGACGGGCGATGTCCCGCGCAATGGGCAGATCGCCGTGGCCGAAGGCGCCGAACAGCTGGCCGCCGCCGGAGAGCGCGCCGCGCGGGCGACCATGCGGCCTTCGGTCTATGCCTTCGGATCGGTCAACGCCGTGCGCAAGCAATCGCTGCCGGTCGATCCCGACTGGATCGTCGGCGCGACGGTGCAGATCCCCCTGTTTTCCGCGGTCAACCGACGCGAACTTGTATCCGCAGCCCAGGCCCGCCGCGAAGCCGCCCGTCTGCGCGCGGCCGACGCCCGCACCCGCACCGAGGGCGAGATCGAGAAGACCTGGCTGATGGCCGACAACGCCCGGCGCGCCTATAACTCTATTGCCAGCAGCGTTGCCGCGGCAGAGGAAAACCTGCGCGTCAAGCAGATCGGCTTCCGCGAAGGCGTCGGGACCGCGGCAGAAGTGACCGACGCCCAGACCGCGCTTGGCCTTGCCCGTGCCCAGCGTGCGACGGCGGCTTACGAATACGACCTTTCGCTTGCCGCGCTGTTCGCCGCCAGCGGGCAAAGCGAACGCTTCGTCGATTACGCCGAGGCACCCGACAGGCAGACCGTCGATGACCGATAGCACCGATCCCGCACCCACCGAGGCCGCAACGGAACCCTACGAAACCGCGTCGGACACGGGTCGGCGCGCGAACTGGCTGCTGTGGGCGCTGCCCGTGCTCGCGCTGTTGGCGCTGGCCGGCATCTGGTATTCCTCGCGGACCCTACCGGTGCCGCTCCAGGGCACGGTCGAGGCGACCGAGGTCAACGTTGCGACCAAGATGTTGGCTCGGGTTGAGGAAGTGGCGGTGGTCGAAGGGGCTGAGGTCGGCGCCGGCCAGCACCTCGCGACCCTTTCCAGCCCGGGAATTGATGCGCTGGTGAGCCAGAGCGAGGCCAATCTTGACAGTGCGCGCGCGCTGGACGCCATCGCCAACCAGGGTGCCCGGCCAGAAGACATCGCATCGCTGCAGGGGATCGCGGCATCGACCCGCGCCGCCGCCAACCTCGCCGCCGTCACCGCCGGGCGCATGAACCGCCTCTACGCGCAAGGGGTCATCTCCGCCCAGCGGCGCGACGAGGCCGTCGCGGCCAACGTCGCCGCGCGCGCCAACGCGGCGGCGGCGGACGCGCAGTATCGCAAGGCAATGGCCGGAACGCGGGGCGAAACCCGCGCCGTGTCCGACGCGCAGGCCGTTGCCGCCGAAGCGCGCAACCGCGCCGCGCGCCAGATTGCCGCCGACACGAAGGTCACAGCGCCGATCGCCGGAGAGATCAGCCGCCGCCTGATCGAACCAGGCGAAGTCGTGGCGCCTGGCGTGCCGCTGTTCCAAATCGTCGACTTGGCCCATCCCCGCGTGACCCTGCGCATTTCCGAGAAAGACTATTCGGGCATGGCCCAAGGCCGGGTGCTGACCGGCACCGTCCCCGCGCTCAGCAACAAGGCGGTGCGCCTCCGCGTGACGGCGATTTCCGCGCAGGCCGGCTTCACCAGCGAAAAGGCGACCCGTCAGAGTGCCGGGTTCGACGCGCGCAGTTTCGAGATCAAGCTAGAACCGGCCGAGCGGGTCGAAGGCTTGCGGCCGGGCATGAGCGTGCTGTTCGACTGGCCCCAGTGACAGCGCCCTCGGCTCTCGCGCGGCTGGGCGGCGCGGCGCGGCGCGAAGCGGGCTTCATCGCCGGCAGCCGCGTGATGTTGCTGGCGCTGGTGGTCGTGCCGTTCTGCGCGATTGCGATCATCGCCGCGATGCTTTCGCAAGGGACGCTGCAGGCCCTCCCCGTCGGGGTGGTGGACAATGCCCGCACCAGCGAAAGCCAGGCGCTCGTCCGATTGCTGTCGGGCCGCCCCGAGGTGCGGATCGCCGCCCAACCGGTCAGCGATGCGGCGGCCGAAGCTGCGATGCGGCGTGGGCAGATCTGGGCGTTCGTTTCCCTTCCCCGCGGTTTCGGCCAAGCCCACGCGGCGGACGAGCCGATCCGCCTTTACTATAACGCCGCCTACCTCAGCGTGGGTTCGACGATCGAGCGCAGCCTGATGACCGCGCTGCGCGGATCCATCGTCGCCGGATTCGAGGACACCGCCTGGCGCGCCGGGGTGCTGTCAGACCGGGCAGCGATCCCGCAGGTGCAGATTTCGGTGCTGTTCAATCCCGAAGCGAGCTTCGAATGGTATCTGCACGCGCTGATTCAGCCCGCCATGCTGCACCTGCTGGCGGCCTGTGTCGCGGTTTACGCGATGGCGCGCGAACTCGGTGGGCCCGATGGCCGCTCGCTCGACGCATGGCGCGCAGAGACGGGTGGCGGGGCGGCTGCGCTGGCGGGAAAGCTGGTGCCTTACCTGACGGTCCTGAGCTTCTGGGGAGCGGTTTGGATGGTCTGGCTGGTGGGCTTCAAGGGGTGGCGGATGGAAGGATCGCTGCTGGCGACCTTTGCCGCACAGATCGCCCTGATCGCCGCGTCTCTGGCGCTGTCGTTCGGCTTCGTCGCGGGCGCGCGGCGCGACATTTTCGGTTATTCGCTGAGCGCGCTCTATGCCGGCTCGGCGCTGGCCTATTCGGGCGGCTCGCTGCCGATGGAGGGCGCGCCGACAGTGGCGCGGGTCTGGCATCAGGTGCTGCCGTTTACTCACTACCTGACCGCGCAAATGGACCAGTTCCTTGGCGCACCTGCGCGCCAGGCCTGGGGCGCGGCGCTGCTGCTCACAGGCTACGCGGCGGCGGGCCTCGTGCTTGCGACATGGCTGGGCGGGAGTAAATCGCCGGCATGAGCCTGCGCGCCGCCTTCATCGACACCGTGCGCCAGCTTGGCCGAAACACCGATGCGCTGATGCTGATCGTGGTCGCAGCGCTGTTCTACGGCTTCTACTATCCCGCGCCTTATAGCCAGGGCCATGCGCAGGACGTGCGGCTGGCAGTCGTGGACGAGGCGCGCACCCCGCTCAGCCGACAGCTCGTCGATCTGATCGAGGCCAGTCCGCTGGTCGAGGTCGCCGCCCGCCCCGCCAACCTTGCCGAGGCGCGCACCCTGCTGGTCGAGCGAAAGGTCGATGGCGTGCTGCTGCTTCCTGGCCAAGTGCTGGAAGACGCCCTGCGCGGGCAGGACAGCGGCATAGCGCTGTGGATCAACGGAACCTACCTCGTGCGAACCAAGGCTTTGGGAGAGGCGATCCAGGAGGCCATCGTCAACACGCTCAAAAATGAGACGAAAGGACGGCTCGGGGTGCGGATCGCCATTGCCGATCCGGTCGTGTCGCGACCGCTGTTCAACCCCGATCTGGAATACGGCGCCTATATCTTTCCCGCCGTTGCACCGGTGATCCTCCAGCAGACCATGCTGTTTGGTACCGCCGTGTTGTTCGCCGGGCGCAGGCGGCGCGGATGGAACGAACTGGGCGGCCAATGGCTGGCGCTGAGCCTCGTGTCGTTCGTGCTGACGCTGACCTATTTCGGCTGGTTCTTCGCTGCGCAGGATATCCCGCGCCAAGCCGGAATCGACGCCCTGCTGATCGTCGCGCTGTTTGCGGCAGGAGCCATCGCCGCCTTCTCGCTGTTCGCCGCCCGGCTGTTCCCCAACGCGCGCGCCGCGCTGCTGTTGCTGATCCCCACCTCGCTCCCGATCTTTTTCCTCTCGGGCGCGACCTGGCCGCGCGAAGCGATGCCAGGCTGGGTCTCGGCGATGGGCGCACTTCTCCCTTCAACCCACGCCAGCCGCGCCCTCCTCCTCACCGACCAGATGGGCGCGCCGTTATCGGACGCCCTTCGGCCGCTCACAGCTTTGGTGATACTGACAATCTCTTTCTTGGTCGGGTCGGGCCTTGTTTCGCGGTTTATGACGAATCCGGATGAATTGACGACATAATCGTCAGATCGCCGGGAGCAGGCTTGTTGCCGAGCGGTTCGCTCCCCGCCGCGGGCCGGGCGCTCACGAACGCGCCTTACTTGCTGCGATCGGCGCCACGGTTGCGCCACAGGGTGGCGGCCATACGTTCGCCACAATCATATTCGGAGTGCAGCAATCAGGGCGTCCCGAGCCATGGCCACTCGCGGGTGTCGCAGCGATGAGCGTGCCCAGACGAGGTAATAAGCGTTGCGCGGCACCGTGACCGGGGCGGGTATCTCGATCAGCGTGCAGGCCGCGCGTTCGTTGCGGGTGAGATAGCCGGGCAGCACCGTCCAGCCGAGACCCGCACACAATCCCGATCGCAACACTCTCAAATCGGGCGCGGTCAAGGCGGGCTGGTTCGTCAGCTCGATCTGGTTTGCCTCAAGCCAGGTTCGCAGCAGCGGCCGGTCAAGATCGTAGGCGAGGTGGGCTGTTTGATTAAGCCCTTCGACCAGCGGCAATTCGGCAATCCGCATGGCCACGGAGGGAGAGGCTACGGCGCGTAGGTGTTCCTCGCCCAGCGCATGAAAGGCCAGCCGCGGATCTTCGGGTTGCGAGGCGGTGACGGCCAGGTGCACCTTGTCTTCGAGCAGCAAGGCGTAGAGCGCCTCGCGCCCGCCGATATGCAGGCGCAGGTCGACTCCTGCATCCAGCAGCGGCGCCAGCCGGGGCGTGATCATCTCTCCCAGCAGGTCCGACGGCGCGGCGATGTGGACCGTGCCCGAGATGCGCGACGATCGGGCCCGCGCGCTGGCCAGTGCCGATTCCGCCGTGTCGAGGCTGCTTCCGATCGAAGCCGCCAGATCGTCGGCAATCGCTGTTGGTCGAACACCCCGCGAATGGCGATCAAACAAGGGACGGCCCAATTGCGCCTCGAGCGATGCGATGTGCTGCGACGCCGCCGGTTGGGTGATGCCGATTGCCCGGGCCGCCTCGCTCAGTGAACGACGGCGGTAGACTTCGACGAAGGTGCGCAACTGCAGGAGCGACATTCCGGTTCCATAACCGGATTTATGGCCGTCCGCTATTCCCGCTGGATTTCATGATGCCGTTCCCTGCGTATCTAGGCCGCCGAAGGGAATGATCGAATGCAAAATCGCCGCCAACTGCTGAAAGCTCTCACCGCTATGTCTGTGGCGGGTGTGGCTGCGCCGCTTGCGTCTGCTCGTGTCCCCAACATCAATGGAAAAGGACAATTGACGATGACCCGCATTCTGATGGTGGCCACCTCCGCCGACCGCATGACCCCCGGCACCGAACCGACGGGTGTCTGGCTCGAGGAACTTACCACCCCGTATTATGCCTTCCGCGATGCGGGCGCCGAGGTGACGCTGGCCTCGATCAAGGGCGGCGCCATCCCCGTCGACCAACGCAGCGTCAACGCCGATGGCGAGAACGACGCTTCGGTCGAGCGCTATCTGAAGGACGAGGCCCTGAAGGCCGAGGTTACCAGCACCCCTGTATTCACAAGCATCGATCCCGCCGGCTACGATGCGCTGTTCCTGCCCGGCGGCCACGGCACCATGTTCGATTACCCCGGCAGCGACGAACTGGCCCGCCTGGTCGAACGCTTCGACCGCGAAGGCAAGATCGTTGCCGCCGTCTGCCATGGACCGGCAGGGCTGGTCTCGGCGAAGAAGGCCGATGGCACGCCCCTCGTGGCTGGCCGCCGTGTCGCGGGCTTCACCGACAGCGAGGAACGCGCGGTCGGCCTCGACAAGGCCGTGCCGTTCTTGCTCGAAACGCGGCTCAAGGAACTTGGCGGCAAGCACGAGGGCGGCCCCGATTTCGCCCCATTCGCTTTGCGCGACGGCAACCTTGTGACCGGCCAGAACCCCGCCAGCGCAACCCGCACCGCGGAGCTCGTGATGGAAGCCCTCAAGGACAAGGACGCCTGATCATGCGGTATCTCCACACCATGCTGCGCGTCGCCGATCCCGAGGCGGCGGTCCGGTTCTTCACGCTGCTGGGTCTCAGGGAGACCCGGCGCATGGAGAACCAGGCCGGGCGTTACACGCTGATCTACCTTGCCGCCGACGAGGATTTCCGCGGCGACGGCGAACAGGGCGATGCCGAGGTCGAACTGACGTACAACTGGCCGCCCGAGGATGGCAGCCCTGCCGAGACCTACAGCGGGGGCCGAAACTTCGGCCATCTCGCCTACCAGGTCGACGACATCTACGAGACGTGCGCGCGGCTGCAGGCGCGCGGCGTCACCATCAATCGCCCGCCACGGGATGGTCACATGGCCTTCGTCCGGACGCCCGACGGCATCTCGATCGAGCTGCTCCAGAAGGGCGAGCGTAAGGCCCCGGCCGAACCGTGGGCCTCGATGGCGAACACTGGGGAGTGGTAGCAGCCGCAAAGTTTGCCGCCCCCGATTTTCGGAAAGGATTCAGATATGAACCATGCAGACAACAGCCTGGCCGCCCTTATCGACGCGCTCAACGGGCTCCTCGCCGATCACTTCGCCATATACCTCAAGACAAAGAGCTTTCACTGGCATGTGACAGGACCGCAATTCCGCGATCTCCATCTCCTATTTGATGGTCAGGCCACCGAAATCCTGACGCTGACCGATGTGATCGCTGAACGTGTTCGCAAGAATGGCGGGCTGACGCTCACGTCCATCGGCGCCATCACCGCGCGCAGCCAGATCGCAGACCAGGACAACGCCCGGCTCGATTCGCGTGCGATGATCGGCGAACTCGCCGAGGACAACCGCAAGCTGATTGCGACCATTCGCGACGTGAAGGCAATAGCGAATGCGGCCGGAGACAATGCGACAAATGGCGCGGCGGATGACTGGACCGACCAGGCCGAGCAGCGCGTCTGGTTCCTGACCGCGCTTGTCGCCTGATTCTAGGAAACCTTGAAGATGACATTCTACGCCAACCCGCGGCTCTTCGAGCCTCTCGAGATCGGCGATGTGACCCTAGCCAACCGCATCGTCATCGCGCCGATGTGCCAGTATTCGGCAGTCGACGGCGCGATGACCGACTGGCACCAGATGCATCTCGGCCAGTTGGCGCTCTCGGGCGCGGGCGCGCTGACGATAGAGGCGACCGCGGTCAGCCCGGAAGGGCGCATCACCTACGGTGACGTCGGCCTCTATGATGACCCAACCGAAGCGGCGATGCGAAGCGTGCTCGAAAGTGTGCGCCGTTGGTCGGACATGCCGCTGATCATCCAGCTGGCCCATGCCGGCCGCAAGGCGAGCTGCGCCAAGCCGTGGCACGGCGGAGCGCAGCTTTCCCCCGATGCGGAGAACGGCTGGCAGACCGTGGCACCCAGCGCCATTCCCTTCGCTCCGGACGACCATCCCCCTGTCGAACTGGACAAGTCAGGGCTTGCCCGCATCCGGGAGGCGTTCGCGGATGCCGCCCGGCGCGCCGGCAGGCTCGGCATCGAAGCCATCCAGATCCACGCCGCGCATGGCTATCTGCTCCACGAGTTTCTTTCGCCGATCACCAACCGGCGCGGCGACGACTACGGCGGCAGGCTCGACAACCGGATGCGGTTCCCGCTCGAAGTGTTCGATGACGTGCGCGAAGCGTTTCCGGCCGACCGCCCGGTGACCGTTCGCGTTTCCGGGGCCGACTGGGTTGAAGGCGGCTGGACAGCGGAAGAAACCGCACGGTTTGCGCAGGAACTGGAGCGGCGCGGTTGTTCGGCGATGCACGTGTCCAGCGGCGGCCTCGACCCGCGCCAGCAGATCCCTGTCGGCCCCGGCTATCAGGTGCCGCTGGCGCGGACGGTCAAGGACGCGGTCGCCATGCCTGTCGTGGCGGTCGGAATGATCACCGATCCGCACCAGGCGGAGCGCATCCTCGAAGACGGGCAGGCCGACGCCATAGCGATAGCCCGCGCTGCGCTGTGGGATCCGCGCTGGCCCTGGCACGCCGCTGCGGCGCTTGGCGCATCGGTAAAGGCGCCCCCGCAATATCTCCGGTCCGAGCCCCACGAAGCGGGCCGCATCCTCAAGGAAATGATCCCATGAAAATCTCCGTCAAACTGCTTCTGGCCGCTGGCGCTGCCCTCTCGCTTGCCGCCTGCTCGACGACCCGCGAGGGTGCATCCGCGCCCCAGATCGAACAGGTCGCGACCTTCGATGGCGCGATGCCGACTGGCGTGACCGTCGCCCCCAACGGGCGCATCTTCGTCAACTTCCCGCAATGGGGCGACAACGCGCCGTTCACGGTTGCCGAGCTGGTCGACGGCAAGGCGGTGCCTTATCCCGACGCCGCGACCAACCAGCCCGATCCGGCCGACCCGGCTGGGCATTTCATCTCGGTGCAGAGCGTGGTGGCCGACGGCACCAATCGCCTCTGGGTGCTCGACACGGCTGCGCCCAATTTCTCTCAGCCGCAGGCCGGCGGTGCAAAGCTGGTGGCAATTGACCTCGCGACCGACCGGGTGGTGAAGACGATCGTCCTGCCGCCCAGCGTGGTGCTGCCCACGACCTACCTCAACGACGTGCGCTTTGATCTGCGTCAGGGCGCCGAGGGCGTCGCCTACATCACCGACAGCAGCAACGCGGGG